>ENA-UOOM01000182-UOOM01000182.1-fermentation-metagenome-genome-assembly--contig:-NODE-182-length-78987-cov-8.219619_pt1 | contig 78987 bp, 76 predicted proteins | sample MGYA00245781_ERZ724031 | MGnify/ENA primary metagenome ERZ724031 (study PRJEB28704, sample SAMN03018317) | fermentation metagenome | biome: anthropogenic terrestrial biome; feature: soil; material...
GGTATAGTATTGTGGTGCTCATAACACCGTCCACGTCATAATCGCCGTATACGGCTATTTTTTTTTGCGCCCTTATTTCCCGAACAATGAGCTCTACGCCCAATGCCATATCCTTCATGAGGGAAGCCTCCCGCAGAGCTTCTGTGGTTCCATATAAAAAGGTATAAGCTTGCCGCCGTTCCGCCAGCCCTCTGTTTGCCAAAGCGCAGGCCACAGCATCCCTTATCCCCAATTCCTTTGCCATAGCAGATGTATTTATTTTTGAGCGTTTCAGTAGCCACCGTTTCATATAAACATTCCTCCAATTTTATCAGTATAGCATAAAAATTGGCGAAAAGAAAAAGGCGGTTTGAAAAAAAAATTCCCAAAAATAAGGTTTGTGGGCCTGAAAAAAGAAAAAAAACAGATTTTTTTCCGACGAAACCCAAGGAAAAATAAAATGTATACTGTTTTTTTTAGAAAAATAGGACTATAATGTAAACATAAAAAAGGAGGTACCAAAATGAGACGTTGGTTGGTAGGCGCATTGATGATCGGAATGTGCTTTTTCATAGGCTGCGGCGGCAATTTGCCTAAGGAGACATCCGGAGAAACACCCGTGGAGGTTACGAAGACTGTCGCAGAAATCAAGGCGGAGGCCATAGCAGGGCAGATTGCCTCAATGAGTACGGAGGAAAAAATCGGTCAGCTGCTCATGGCGGACTTTAGAAAAAGTCAGGATGGAAACGGCATGACGGTGCTGACCCAAGATGCGATAGACGCAATGAATACCTATCAGCCCGGCGGGGTTATTTTGTTTTCTGAAAATCTGGATACCTTAGAGCAAAGCCGAAAGCTGACAGAGGATCTGCAAAAGGCCTCCAAAACCCCTTTGTTCATCGGGATTGATGAAGAGGGAGGCTTGGTTTCTCGCCTAAATAAAAGTAATATTCCCCATGAAACCATCCTTTCCGCAGGTGAAATGACGGCACCGGAAGAGGCGGAGGCGGCAGGGCGCTCCATCGGAACCACCTTGGCGGAAATTGGGGTAAATGTGGATTTTGCCCCTGTTGCCGATATCAATACAAACCCGCAGAATCCTGTGATTGGCATTCGTGCGTATTCCGCTGATCCCGATCAGGCTGCGGCTATGGTTTGTGCTTTTGTGGAAGGCTTGCAGGAAACCGGTGTCAGCGGCACAGTAAAGCATTTTCCCGGCCACGGGGATACGGCGGCGGATAGCCATGAGGGAGAGGTATTTGTTTCCCACGATTTGGCAAGACTGAAGGCAACGGAATTTGTGCCCTTTCAAAAGGCCATTGAGGGCGGGGTGGATTTGGTTATGGTGGGGCATATCAATATGCCAAACGCCATTACAGACGGCTTGCCCGCCTCCCTTTCCTCCCAAGCTGTGGCCTTGCTGAGAGAGGACTTGGGGTATAACGGCATTGTTATTACCGATGCCATGAATATGCAGGCCATTACCGATGCCTATGGCGTGGGAGAATCGACGGTTATGGCGGTCTTGGCAGGTGTGGACATTGTGCTGATGCCGGCGGATTTGGAAGAGGCCTATCAAGCACTGTTAGAGGCAAAAAACACAGGGCGGATTACAGATACCCGCTTGGAGGAAAGCCTGCAAAGGATTTTTAGCTTGAAATATGAGAAGGGCTTCATCGCAGGATAACAAAAATTCCTTGAAAATATGGGGGTTAGAAGGTATAATCAGTTTTACAGGTTTTTTAGACAGTCCAAGTCAAAAAGGGACATATGGATAGAGCAAAGGGAGGTGATGGACATGACAGCAGCAGATGAAATGTATCAAGAGCTATTGGAACGGATTCGACGGTACCATCCGGCGAAGAAATATACTATGTTGGAGAAGGCGTATAAGCTGGCGGCGGATGCCCATAAGGAACAGAAAAGAAAATCAGGCGAGCCGTATGTGCTCCATCCCTTGAAGGTAGCGTGTATTCTGGCGGAGCTGGAGCTGGATATGGAGTCCATTGTTGCGGGTATCCTGCATGACGTTATAGAGGATACAAATTATAGCCATGAAGATATTGCCAATATATTCAGCGAAGAGGTTGCATCGTTGGTGGATGGGGTAACAAAGCTTGGAAAAATATCCTATACCACCAAGGAAGAAATTCAGGCGGAAAACTACCGCAAGATGTTTCTTGCCATGGCAAAGGACATCCGTGTTATTTTAATTAAGCTGGCGGATAGGCTGCACAATATGCGTACCCTGAATTATATGACGCCGGAAAAGCAGCACGAAAAGGCTCAGGAAACCTTGGATATTTATGCGCCTCTGGCCCATAGACTGGGTATTTCCAAAATTCGTACGGAGCTGGAGGATCTTTGCTTTAAATATTTAAATCCGGAGGCCTATTTTGATTTGGCTGCAAAGATTGAAAAAAAACGGGCAGAACGGGAAGCCTTTGTGCAATATATTGTAACCGAGGTTAAGAAAAAAATGGATGAGGCTGGGATTGCCGGCAAAATTGAAGGCAGAAGCAAGCATTTTTTCAGCATTTACAAAAAAATGGTGAACCAGAATAAAACATTGGATCAGATTTATGATTTGTTTGCCGTTCGTGCCATTGTGGATAATATTAAGGATTGTTATGCGGTTTTGGGCATTGTGCATACCATGTATACACCAATGCTGGGGCGGTTTAAGGATTATATCGCCATGCCCAAGCCCAATATGTATCAATCCCTGCATAACACGCTGATCGGGCCCAACGGGCAGCCCTTTGAAATTCAAATCCGTACTTGGGAGATGCACCGTACCAGCGAATACGGTATTGCCGCCCACTGGAAATATAAAGAGGGCAAATCGGGGGACGCCACGGATAAAAACGAGGAAGAAAAGCTTGTTTGGCTGCGTCAGATTTTGGAATGGCAAAGGGATATGTCCGATAACAAAGAATATCTGGATACCATCAAGCTGGACCTCAATGTGTTTACAACCCAGGTGTATGCCTTTACGCCTCAAGGACAGGTGATTCAGCTACCCAAGGATTCAACCCCTGTTGATTTTGCGTATATGATTCACTCTGCCGTGGGCAATAAAATGGTGGGCGCAAGGGTGAACAACCGCATGGTTACCATTGATTATCATATTCAAAATGGGGATATTGTGGAAATCATGACCTCCCAAAATTCAAAAGGCCCTAGCCGTGATTGGCTTTCTCTGGTAAAAAGCTCTCAGGCCAGAACCAAAATAAAGCAATGGTTCAAAAAAGAAGAGAAGGAAGATAATATTCTGCGGGGAAAAGAAATGCTCCTTGCAGATATGAAAAAGAAGGGGTATGCCGCCAATGATCTTCTGCGTTCGGAATGGATGGAGCTGATTATGGATAAGTACGATTTTAAAAACTGGAATTCCATTATGGCTGCCGTGGGTTACGGCGGTATCAAGGAAGGACAGCTGGTAAACCGGCTGATTGACGAGTTTTTAAAAGAAAAGCGGAAAACCCAGACAGCCGAGGAGATGCTTCAGGATTTTGAAAAAAATGTTGAGCAGAAGCCCATTCCGAAGAAAAAGAGAAGCAAAAGCGGCATTGTGGTGCAGGGCGTCGGCGAGGTATCGGTGCGGTTTTCAAAATGCTGCAGCCCTGTGCCGGGAGATGAAATCATCGGCTTTGTAACACGAGGGCGAGGCGTTACCATCCATCGGACGGACTGCGTGAATATCATGAATTTGAGTGATGACGAAAGAGCTCGTTTGATTGATGCCGAGTGGGATGCCCAATATACCCATGGGGATGTTATGAGTGCGGCATATTTGGCGGAAATCCGTGTGATTGCCAATGACAGAACGGGGCTTTTGTTTGAGATCAGCCGCTTGCTGGCGGATGAAGATATGTCGGTAAAAGGCTTTAACATTCGCACCACAAAGGATATGCTTGCCATTTTTACAATTACGCTGGAAATCAGAACCAAAGACCAGCTGGAACGAATTACAAAGCGTCTGAAGAGTGTAAAAGATGTGATAGATATAGAACGTGTATCGGGATAGAAACAGGAGGAGCTTATGCGGGCAGTATTGCAAAGAGTGACAAATGCAAGTGTAACGGTGGACGGTCAGGTGATTGGCGAAATCCAGAAGGGCATTATGGTGCTTTTCGGTATGCTGGGGTCTGATGATGAAAAAACCATGGAATATATGCTGGATAAAGTGGTAAATCTTCGTATTTTTGAAGACGAAAACGGAAAAATGAATCTTTCCCTGTTGGATATTGAAGGGGAGCTATTGATTGTTCCTAATTTCACATTATATGGTGATGCCAGAAAGGGCAGGCGGCCGGGATATTCCGGCGGTGCCGCCCCCGAGGTTGCGGCAGGGTTATTTGAAAAAATATGCGAGAAGGCAAAGGATATGCCCATCAAAAAGGTTGCCGTTGGTCAGTTTCAGGCGGATATGCAGGTTGCTTTGGTGAACGATGGGCCGGTAACCTTGCTTTTAGACAGCGAAAAATTATTTTAAGCAAAGGGTAGTAGCATGATACAATATATTCTGCAGGGACATGAATTGCAAAATGATGTACAGACAATGATTCAGGTTTTTTATCCAAACCTCCACTATATCCGTAGGGAAGAAATTGCCCCATCGGGTATGTCCGTTGTCAGCTGCATGGAGAAGGGCATTGCTTCGGCAATGCTCTATCGTAATGGGCAAAAGGCGGGGGTATGGTCTGTACCTTTTCCCCTTGATATAGAGGAAAAGGAAATCAAACGGCTGGTGAAGCTTGCAATTTATGAGCTTTTGCAGAAGGATACCGGTCTTCGCCCGCAATGGGGACTGCTCACAGGGGTGCGTCCTGCCAAAATTGTCAGCGGACTTTTGGCTGAGGGAAAAAGCGAGAAATATTGCTTGGAATACCTTATGAAGGACTATTTGGTGCTGGAGCAGAAGGCTAGGCTTGCCCTTACGGTGGCCAAGGCCGAGGAAAAGATTTTGCAGGGGAATCAATCTCATGACATCAGCCTTTATATCGGGATACCTTTCTGTCCCACTAGGTGCTTATATTGTTCATTCACAGCCTATCCTTTGGCGCAGTATCAAAACAGAGTGGATGAGTATTTGGACGCTTTGTTCAAAGAATTAGCGTTTTTGGCGGAATATGCCAAAGGGTTTTCTCTAAAAAGCATTTATATCGGCGGCGGAACACCTACCTCTCTATCCGAGGTACAATTGGAGCGGCTGCTGAAAAAAATTGCAGAGCTTTTTGAAACAAGAGAAATGGAATACACCGTTGAAGCCGGCCGCCCAGATACCATTACAAAGGAAAAACTGCGGCTGATGCAGGCCTATGGCGTAAACCGTATTTCCATTAATCCTCAAACTATGAATGAGGAAACCTTAAAACGCATCGGCAGGAAGCACTCCGTTGCAGATATTCGCCGTGTATTTCAGGAAGCCAGAGCCTTGGGACATGACAATATCAATATGGATTTAATTCTTGGCTTACCGGGAGAAACGCCCTGGGATGTAAGCCATACCATGGAGGAAATTCTTGCGTTGGCGCCGGATAATATTACGGTGCATACCTTGGCTGTGAAGCGTGCTTCAAGGCTGAAGGAGGAATTTGATCAGCACACCCTCTCTACGGCCAAAGCTTTAGAGGAAATGCTGGAGATTACAGCGGCTTATGCCAAAAAAATGGGCATGAAGCCCTATTATATGTACCGCCAGAAAAATATGGTGGGGAATTTTGAAAATGTGGGTTACTGTCATCCGGGAAAAGAAGGCGTGTATAACGTGCAAATTATGGAAGAAAAACAGATGGTTTTAGCGGCTGGGGCAGGGGCCAGCACAAAAATTGTGGATCCTTTGACAGATAAAATAGACAGAATATTCAATGTGAAAAGCGTTGAGGACTATATTGCAAGAATTGATGAGATGATCCAGCGCAAAAGAGCGGGACTACCCAAAGGAGGATGGAAATGATTCAGTTGGTAAAAGGGACAAAGGATATTTTTGCGGCGGAGGTAACAGCGTGGCAGGAAATTGAAAATAAAATGAGGAAGCTTTGTCGTGTTTTCGGTATCGGCGAAATCAGAACGCCGGTGTTTGAATTTACGGAGTTGTTTGTTCGCGGTGTGGGGGAGACGACGGATATTGTGCAAAAGGAAATGTATACCTTTACCGATGATGGCGACCGTTCTTTAACCCTACGTCCGGAGGGCACGGCAGGTGTTGCCCGGGCATATATCGAGCATGGTATGCACAATCAAGCACAGCCCACCAAGCTGTATTATATTTCTCCCACGTTTCGCTGTGAAAACACCCAGGCCGGCCGCCAGCGTCAGTTTCACCAGTTTGGGGTGGAAATGCTGGGGTCTTACAGTGCTGCGCAGGATGCGGAGTCCATTTCCGTTGCGGCGGCTTTATTGGAAGAAATGGGCATTGAAGGGGTGGAGCTGCGTATCAACAGCTTAGGCTGTCCTGATTGCCGCAGCCGTTACAACAAAACCCTGCGGGAGTTCATCGGTCAAAATTTAGACAAGCTTTGCCCCACCTGCAAGGAGCGCTTTGAGAAAAACCCTTTGCGTGTTTTGGATTGTAAAGAGGCAGGCTGTAAGGCGATCATTGCCAATGCACCCTCTGTTTTGGATTGCTTGGATGAGGAATGTACGGCGCATTTCCAAAAGGTGCAGGATATTTTGACGGAAATGGGCATTGCCTTTACCATTGATCCCAAAATTGTACGTGGTTTGGATTATTACACAAGAACGGTATTTGAATTTATTTCTGACGGACTGACGGTTTGCGGCGGCGGACGGTATGATAATTTAATCGAAGAATGCGGCGGTAAGCCCACGGGTGCCGTTGGGTTTGGCTTAGGCATTGAGCGTTTGGTCATGATTTTAGAAAAGCAAAAGGGTGCCCTTGCGGAAGCGCCGAAGCGGGATGTGTTTATCGGTTCCATGGGGGAAAAAGGCTTGCTTAAGGCCCAGGCCCTGACCTTGGCATTGCGCAAGGCGGGTATTTTGGCGGATTGCGATACCGTAGAAAGAAGCGTAAAGGCCCAAATGAAATATGCCAATAAAATTGGTGCCAGATATTCCTTGGTCATCGGCGAGAGTGAGTTGGAAACAGGCACGGTGGAATTAAAAGAAATGGAAACAGGCGAAAAAATCTCTGTACTGATTGCAGATTTGACCAATGTGTTGGCTGACAAGTGTGAATAAAAGGAAAGCGTCTCTGATTCCATAGGAGGCGCTTTTCTATCAGACATGGCACGAAGAAATTGTATTTTTTGGAAATGGCTTGTATTTCCTATTGGAAAGTGATAGCATATCATATTATATTATGATAAATGGCCGGGGAGCCCCGGTTTCGTAGGATGGTTTTCAAGGAGGAAGAAAATTGGAGATTGTTGTTGTTGGGGATGGCAAGGTGGGCGGCACCATTGCAAATCAGCTTTCCTTGGAAGGGCATAATGTAATTGTAATAGATAATAATGGGGCGGTATTGGCGAATTCCGGAAATACAATGGATATTTTTTGTATTGAAGGCAATGGCGCCACGGCCGCTGTTTTAAAAGAGGCAGGCATTCAGCATACGGATGTGTTGATTGCGGCCACCTCTGCCGATGAGGTAAATATGCTTTGTTGCCTCTTGGGCAAAAAGCTGGGGGCGAAGCATACCATCGCCCGGGTTCGTAATCCGGAGTATTTTCAGCAGATGAATTTGATAAAAGAGGAACTGGGTCTGAGTATGGCAGTAAACCCCGAATTGGCGGCAGCAACGGAAATTTCCCGCTTGCTTAGGTTTCCTTCGGCCATTAAAATTGAGCCCTTTGCCCGTGGACGGGTGGAAATGGTGGAGCTGAAAATACCCGAAAACAGCTCTCTGGACGGGATGCCCCTTTGTGCTATTTATAAGGAATTCCAAGTGAAAATATTGATTTGCGCAGTACAACGGGAGGAAGCGGTCATTATTCCCGACGGTGAATTTGTATTGAAGAGCGGGGATAAAATCAATATCACAGCTTCTCATTTAGAAATTGCAAATTTTTTCCGTGCCATTGGTGTGTTCCGCACCGGCGTGAAATCCGTTATGATCATCGGCGGCGGTAGAATTGCCTATTATTTGGCAAAGGAATTGAGCGGAATTCATGTAAAGGTAAAAATCATTGAGCGAGATTTAAAGCGTTGTGAATATCTGTGTGAGGTTTTGCCGGACTCGGTAATTATTCATGGGGACGGCACGGAAAAAGAGCTGCTCCATGAGGAAGGCTTGGAAAAAACCGATGCATTTGTAACTTTGACGGGTATGGATGAAGAAAATATTATTGTTGCCTTGTATGCCAAGGAAAAAAAGATTTCCAAGGTTATTGCCAAGGTAAATAAGATTTCTTTTTATGAAATCATGGATAACTTAAATATTGATAGCTTTATTTCACCCAAAACCATTGCCGCGCAGAATATTGTACGCTATGTGCGTGCCATGAAAAATTCCATGAAGGACAATAATGTTGTAACACTGCATACCATGATCAACGATCAGGTGGAAGCAGTAGAATTTAAGGTGAAAGAGGATTCTGCCGTTGTGGGGATTCCGTTAAAGGATATTAAAAGAAAAGACGGCCTTCTTGTGGCTGCCATTATTCGAGGGCCTCACATTATTATACCCGGAGGTAACGATACCATAGAAATTGGGGATAATGTGATTGTTGTAACAACAAAAAGACACCTCACGGATTTGAATGAAATACGCAAATAAAACGGAGAAAAGTTATGAATTATCGTATGATGGCCTATATATTAGGCAATATTTTGAGAGTTGAGGGCTTGTTTTTATTGGCGCCTGTATTGATTGCTGTTTATTATGGAGAAGAGAAGGCCCTTGTTGCGTTTCTTCTCTCCATTTGCAGTGCAATGATCGCCGGAACCATTCTTGCCAGATTTAAGCCAAAGGATAGAAAAATTTACGGCAGAGAGGGCTTTGTGATTGTTGCCCTTGCATGGATTCTGATGTCTGCTTTTGGGGCGTTGCCCTTCTATTTCAGCGGAGCAATCAAGGGTATAATGAACTGTCTTTTTGAAACGGTATCCGGTTTCACTACTACAGGGGCGTCTGTTTTAAGTGAAATTGAAGGTTTGCCTAGGAGTATTTTGTTTTGGCGAAGCTTTACCCAGTGGATCGGCGGTATGGGAATTCTTGTTTTTATGCTGGCAATTATGCCGGCGGTGGATGAGCGTTCTATGCATTTGATGCGGGCGGAGGCGCCGGGGCCTGTGGTGGGCAAGCTGGTTCCCAAGGTGAAAGCAACGGCGAAAATTTTGTATGGGATATATATTATTTTGACGCTGGTGCTGGCCGTACTGTTGTTTTCAGGTGGAATGCCTCTGTTTGACAGTATTGTGAACTCATTTTCAACAGCGGGAACAGGTGGTTTTTCCATAAAAAATGCAAGCATTGCGGCATATGGAAATTCCTATTATGAGTATATCATTACAATTTTTATGCTGTTATTTAGTATCAATTTTGATTTACATCACCTGTTCTTTATCAGAGACTTTAAAAATATTTTTAAGAATGAAGAACTAAGATATTACCTGTTTATTATTTTTGGCGCCATAGGCGTTATCACAGTAAATATTTTAAGCCTGTATCCAACGGTGGAGAGCGCTTTCCGCCATGCGGCTTTTCAGGTTTTATCAATTATAAGCACAACGGGTTTTGCTACGGCAAATTATGATGTGTGGCCGGAGCTTTCTAAGTCTTTGATTATAATTTTAATTATTATTGGTGCATGCGGCGGTTCCACCAGCGGTGGTATTAAGGTTTCCCGTTTGATCATACTGCTTAAAATGGCAGGGCGGGAAATCAGACACATTGTCCATCCTAGGTCTATCAATATTATAAAATTGGACAGCCATAAGATTGATGAAGATATTATACGCGGCGTAACAGGGTATATCATCATATATTTATTTATCATTTTTGGTTCCTTTCTTTTAATATCGTTGGATAACTTTGATTTTACAACTTCTATTACCACGGTATTGACTTGTTTTGGGAATGTGGGCCCCGGTTTGGGTATGGTTGGCCCCATAGAGAACTATGCCTTCTTCTCTGATTTTTCTAAGTTGGTGTTGTGTGCGGATATGCTGTTGGGAAGACTGGAAATTTTTCCAATTATCATGCTGTTTTCTCCCGCAGTTTGGAGAAGAAGCTATATGTAAAGGAAGTACGGAGCAAAAGAAAAGCAGCCAAATTGGCTGCTTTTCTTACTAAGGAGTGTGTGTACTATCTATGTAAATCAATTAAGAGTAGCTGGCATATACAAAATGAATGCTGCAGCCCAAATACATTTTAAGAAGGGGCCTATGACCACTCGGGGAAGTAGCCACAGGCAGAAGTAAAAGGGGGCGTCCTTTTTACTTCATCTAAATTTTACAATATAAATGTGTATAATTTATGAATGGAACCTTAAGCTACGCTTAAGAGAGTTTAAAAATATATATAGAAAAACAGGCATTTTATATTTTCAACATAACGCTATGGGTTTTTCTGGTTGTTTTTTATTGTTTATGCTATACTGAAAAACAGACACAAGAATGCGTTTAGGAAGGAAGCTGTGTATGCAAGGGTCTGATAAAAACAAAAAAATGTTCATTGAAAAAAGGGAATTTCTTTTTCAGATTGGGATTACTGTATTCATGCTGTTGGGTGTGGTGGTGAAGGAACTTTCATGGCTGTTTTGGATGGGTGCGTTCCTTTGCGCTTTATGCTGGATAGGCTTTGTGCATCAGGCCAAGCTGCGGCAGGAAAAAGAGAATGAAAAGAAAGACGATAAGCTTTGATTCCCCCGAATTCCTTTGACTTTACGACCTTTTATATGATATAATCGGTAGGATTTTAATGAAAGTAATTGGGGTTTTTCGATGGTTCAAGAATGCTGCGCAGGGGCCTCTTTCAGAGGTTCCTTTTTCCCTTTGCGGGAGATAGTGTTTTCGGGGTACACCAGTGCTTATGGGAAACACGCCAAGCAATTCTTTAGATAAATTTAGATTTAGGAGGGGAATTCATGTCCGACAGACAAAAGAATATCCGAAATTTTTGTATCGTGGCACATATAGACCATGGCAAATCCACTTTGGCGGACAGATTGATTCAGAAAACAGGGTTGCTGACAGACAGAGAGATGCAGTCACAGGTTTTGGATAATATGGATCTGGAAAGAGAACGGGGTATTACCATTAAGTCACAGGCGGTGCGCCTGATTTACCATGGAAAAGATGGGGAAGAGTTTGAATTTAATTTAATTGATACCCCAGGTCATGTAGATTTTAATTATGAGGTTTCCAGAAGCTTGGCTGCCTGCGAGGGTGCAGTTTTGATTGTGGATGCCGCTCAAGGCATTGAGGCCCAGACACTGGCAAATGTATATTTGGCGCTGGATAATAATTTGGAGATACTGCCTGTCATTAATAAGATAGATCTGCCCAGTGCAGATCCGGCATGGGCTAAGCAGGAAATTGAAGATATTATCGGCATTCCTGCAATGGATGCCCCTGAGATTTCAGCGAAAAACGGTATCAATATCGAAGCGGTTTTGGAGCGTATCGTAACGGATATTCCTGCACCCAACGGCGATCCCCAAGCACCTTTAAAAGCGTTGATTTTCGACTCGGTGTATGACCAGTACCGCGGAGTTATTGTTTTGATGCGTGTGTTTGACGGATGCATTCGCAAGGGAAGCAAGGTGCGGATGATGGCAACGGGTAAAGAGTTTGAAGTAATAGAAGTGGGCATTTTTGGTCCCGGCCGTTTTATTCCTACGGAAGAGCTAAAGGCGGGTATGGTGGGCTATTTTACTGCCAGTATCAAAAATGTTGCCGACACCCGTGTGGGGGATACGGTAACAGAGGCGCAAAGGCCTACGGCGGAGGCCCTTCATGGATACAAAAAAGTAAACCCTATGGTTTACTGTGGAGTTTTCCCGGCGGACGGTGCTAAATATCCCGACCTGCGGGACGCCTTAGAGAAGCTTCAGCTGAATGACGCCGCTTTATTTTTCGAGCCGGAAACCTCCGTTGCCTTAGGCTTTGGCTTTCGTTGTGGGTTTTTGGGCCTGCTCCATTTGGAGATTGTGCAGGAAAGGCTGGAGCGGGAATATAATCTCGATTTGGTAACAACAGCCCCCAGTGTTATTTATAAGGTATACCTGACGGATGGTACAAGCTTTGATTTGTCCAATCCCAGCAATATGCCGGACCCTGCACGTATTGCAAAGATGGAAGAGCCCATTGTGAAGGCGGAAATTATGCTGCCTAAGGATTACATTGGCGCTATTATGGAGCTTTGTCAGCAAAGACGGGGCGAGTATATCAGTATGGATTATTTAGACACAAACAGAGCCCTGCTGACCTATGAAATTCCTTTAAATGAAATTATTTATGATTTTTTTGATGTGCTAAAATCCAGAAGCCGGGGATATGCTTCCTTCGATTATACGTTAATTGGTTATCACGAAAGTGAATTGATTAAGCTGGATATTATGGTAAACAGAGAGGCTGTGGATGCCCTTTCTTTTATTCTGCACAAGGATTCCGCTGTGGAAAGAGGGCGGAAGATGTGCGAAAAGCTGAAAAAGGAAATCCCGAGGCACCAATTTGAAATTCCCATTCAAGCGGCAATCGGCAGTAAAATTATTGCCCGAGAGACCATTAGTGCCCTGCGCAAGGACGTTTTGGCAAAATGCTATGGCGGCGATATCAGCCGTAAGAAAAAGCTTCTTGAAAAGCAAAAAGAAGGAAAGAAGCGTATGCGCCAAATTGGCAATGTAGAGGTACCCCAGCAGGCATTTATGAGTGTGCTGAAGCTGGAAGAAGAATAAGTTTCTGCATCAATTTAGACAGTGCTGCCCTTGCGGCGCTGCCTTTTTTACTTCGTTTTTGGAGCGAAGGGGGAGCTTTGCTTGCGGTATCGTGGTTTTTATGAAAAGAATCACTGCTGACAGTAGTTTTCTTAAAATGAAGCTTAAAACGGAGGATTGTTCTTATGTAAAAAAATTGACCAATTCTCCCAAAAGTGATATTGTAATGCAAAAGGAGGGAATGATATGGAATTCACATTTTCGGCAGAAAAAGCAATCAAAGCCCGTCATAGCACAAGGACGTATGAAGCAAAGCCCCTTACTTCGGAGGATGAGGAAAAGCTCATTGCGTTTTCCAAGACCCTAACAAATCCGTTTGATATTCCTGTATCCTTTCGGCTGCTGCATAGCAATGAGGAATGGAACGCAAAAGCATTGGGGACATATGGGGTAATCAAAGGCACAAAAGCGTTTATCGGAGGCACTGTGCCAAAGGGGGCGTTTGCGCTGGAGGCCTTTGGCTATGCCTTTGAAAAACTGATATTATATGCCGCCTCTTTGGGAATAGGGACCTGCTGGCTTGGGGGGACGTTTCGCCGAAGCGGCTTTGAAAAAGCCATGGGTGTGAAAGAGGGAGAGCTATTTCCAGCCATTTCGGCCATCGGCTATCCTGCCGGGAAGAAAAGTCTGACGGAAGCTCTTTTTCAAAGGGCGATGAAATCAAAGCAGCGGAAGCCATGGAAGGAGCTTTTTTTTCAACATGATTTTGAGACGCCATTGACGGAGGAAGCGGCGGGGAAATACGCTTTGCCCTTAGAAATGCTGCGTTTGGGGCCTTCCGCCGTCAATAAACAGCCGTGGAGAGTGGTTTATGCCGGAGGAGCCTATCATTTTTATGAGGAAAAAACACTGCAAAAAAAAGACGCGTTGGATATTCAAAGTGTGGATTTAGGCATTGCCATATGTCATTTTCATTTAACGGCATTGGAAAACAATTTGCCGGGGAAATTTTCGGTATTGCCGCCAAAGGATATACCCCTTCCTGCAAACACGCAGTATAGTATTTCTTGGATTACGTCGTAAAACAGTTGTTTAAAAGAAGGCTTTGGCCCGTAGATTTTTACAATAAGGATGACTGAAAGGAACATCATTTGCCCCGGGTTTGATTGCGGTGAGAATACTTACCAAAACCAAATCCGGGGCTTTTTGTTTGCCCATTGACGAGGCAGTGTAACTTCTGTTTTTTCGGTGGGATATAGCTTCAATGTATCAACCGCTATACTGTTTGCATATTGGACGGAGGAAAAAACCCGTGGTATTCTTATAAAAAGTTCGCTAGGGAAGAAAAACCCGGAGAACAATTTTAAACAATGCATCATCGTATCAATATGTGAAAAATCCCTAACGGGAGGATTAAATAAATCAGGAGGTGTAAGGCGTATGAGAAAGAAAAACAGTTGTACTATGCAGAGACTGTGCGCATATAAAATGGAGATGCATCGAATGTGTAGCCAAGGGATAGAGGCAGAGCGAATGTGTAGGCGCCTTATGTGTGAGTCTAAAGAATGTGACCCCTCAGATGAGTAACATTGTTTAGGAGTATTTTTATACATATCACACACCGTATGCGAGAGAACGCAGTATGGAGGGAAAAAAGGGCAGAGCTGTTGTTTCTGGAAAGGTTCATGGAAAGCAGGTTTGTTGTCCCTTTTCTAATATTTTTTGAAGGAGTCCCTATATGGATAAAAATATATCGGAAGAAACGAAGGCGGTAATAGAACAAATTGAGAAGATACTCAAACAAATCAAATACGGTTCCATCACATTAGTGGTTCAGGATGGAAGGATTGTTCAAATAGAACGAGTTGAAAAAATAAGAACGAAGTGAGTTTTAATCAAAGCAGCAGACAAAAAGATGAGAGAAAGAGGGAATGAATCATGAGTACATTAAACGAGAGAAAGTTACAGTTTGAAACAAAGCAGGTTCACGTTGGGCAGGAAAGTGCAGACCCCACCACAGATGCAAGAGCAGTGCCTATTTATCAGACAACATCTTATGTGTTCCATAATAGTGAGCACGCGGCAGATAGATTTGGGCTAAGAGATGCGGGAAATATTTACGGAAGACTGACCAACCCCACCCAGGGGATTTTTGAAGAAAGAATTGCAGCCCTGGAAGGCGGCGTTGCGGCCTTGGCTGTGGCCTCCGGCGCGGCGGCGGTGACTTATACCTTGCAAAATCTTGCGCAAAACGGAGATCATATTGTTGCCGCAAAGACAATTTACGGCGGCACCTATAATTTATTGGCCCATACACTGCCCCAGTATGGCATTACCACAAGCTTTGTGGATGCCAACAAGCTGGAGGAAGTAGAAAATGCCATCCAAGAAAACACAAAGGCCGTATTCATTGAAACCCTTGGCAATCCAAATTCCAACGTGGTGGATATTGCGGAGATTGCAAAAATTGCCCATAACCATAAGATTCCCCTTGTGATTGACAGCACCTTTGGCACACCTTACTTAATCAGACCCATCGAGCATGGTGCGGATATTGTCATTCATTCGGCAACAAAATTTATCGGCGGGCACGGAACGGCCATTGGCGGTGTGATTGTAGACGGCGGTAAGTTTGACTGGGAGGCTTCCGGCAAATTTGCCTCTCTGACAGAGCCGAACCCAAGCTATCATGGCATCAGCTTTACTAAGGCAGTGGGGGCTGCGGCCTTTGTAACAAAAATCAGAGCAATTTTATTGAGAGACACCGGCGCTACCCTGTCACCCTTCCATGCATTCCTTTTCTTGCAGGGCTTGGAAACCTTATCCTTAAGGGTGGAACGTCATGTTGAAAACACCTTGAAGGTGGTTGACTTTTTAGCAAAGCATCCTCAGGTAGAACGGGTAAATCATCCCTCTTTAAAGGAGGAACCGTCCCATGATTTGTATAACAAGTATTTCCCTAAGGGCGGCGGCTCCATCTTTACCTTTGAAATTAAGGGGGGCGAAGAAGAAGCAAAGAAATTTATTGATCATTTGCAGGTATTTTCCTTATTGGCAAATGTTGCCGATGTAAAATCTCTGGTGATCCATCCTGCTTCCACAACCCATTCTCAACTAACACAGGAAGAGTTGCTGGATCAGGGAATTAAGCCCAATACCATCAGATTATCCATTGGCATTGAGCACATTGATGATATTATTTTTGATCTGGAAGAGGCATTTAAAGTAATTAAAGCATAATTGAATAACGACTGGTTGACTAAAAAAATTAGAGACCGCTAAACTTTCCCATTTGAAGTTTGGCGGTTCTTTTTTAAATAAAATTGTTTCGTAAGAAGATACAAAACCGCAATCGGTTTACTGATATGAAACGATTACGGAAGCTAAGGCGGGGTGCTAAATGAAAAGAAGGCAGCGGAAATTGTGGGAGGTTTACGCAATTTCCCCTTTATGGGAGGGAAGAGATGGAAGTTAAAATCGCAGTTGCAAGTACAGATGGTAAGGTTGTGAACGAACATTTTGGAAGGGCGAAATACTTTCATATTTTCGAAGTGGAAGGAGGCGGCTATAAATATTTGGAAACAAGAAATGTAAAGCCCTGCTGCACCCAGGAAGGGCACACCAATGCCGCCTTTGATCAGGTGATTGAAAGAGTGAAGGACTGCGTTGCCATTGTTGTAGCAAAAATCGGGGACGGCGCAAGTCTTTATATGGAGGAACGGGGCTTTACCATTTTTGAGGCGCCCTATTTTATAGATGCGGTGATAGAAAAAATGATAACAGATGGTTTATTGGAACCGGAAAGTGAGGTGTAGGAATGGGAATTTCGTACGATGAATTGACGGTAAAGCATCCATGCTTTGCCAAGGGGAAAAAGGGAGAAACAGGAAGAATCCACCTGCCCATCAGCCCGGGATGCAATATAGAATGCAAATTTTGCGACAGGCAGATCAATGATTTTGAGAAGCGGCCGGGGGTTGCCTCCACGGTCATATCCCCTGAGGAAGCGGTTGATGTGATCAAGCGGTCTCTGGCATTGTGCAAGGTAATTACCGTTGCCGGGATTGCCGGCCCCGGAGACACTTTAGCAACGCCCTATGCCTTGGAAACATTTCGTCTCATTAAAAAGGAATTCCCGGAGTTGATTAAGTGTATGAGCACCAATGGATTGCTTCTTGTTGAAAAGGCGGATGAAATTATAGAGGTTGGTATTGATTCTCTGACGGTGACAGTCAATGCCGTGAATCCTGAAATTGAAGCAAGGCTCAATAGCGGCATTACATATCATGGGAAGCATTATTCCGGCGTGGAAGGGGCAAAAATTCTCATTCAAAATCAACTGGAGGGCATTCGTAAGATTTCCTCCGCAGGTATTACTGTGAAAGTAAACACGGTTTTGGTGCCGGGAATCAATGAAAACCACATTGAAGAAGTTGCAAAAACGGTACGTAAGGCAGGTGCAAGCATTTATAATATTATTCCCCTGATACCTCAGCATGAATTGGCAGGCTGCAGTGCTCCAACCTGTGCCCAGATTGATGGCACAAGGCAGAAGGCGGAAAAATATATTGATGTATTTAGGCACTGCCAGCGGTGCAGGGCGGATGCCATTGGTGTTCCCGGCGGTGAGGATTTTGGAGAAAAAATATATCTAAAGCGTATTTCGTTGAAAGAGACATTTTCTCATGGGTGATGAAAATGGCTATGATTTTGAACTTTTATATAGAAATGGAAGGGTGATATTTGTGAAGAAAAATGGAAACAAAAAAGTGATGAGTGTTTTGATGAGTATACTGCTTGTGCTGGGCACTGCTGCTTGTTCGGAAAAACAGCCGGCAAACAGCAACGCTGCGGGGGAGGAAGCTGAAGGCGCACAAAAGCAATCCGCTGAATTGGTTGATTTCAGTATCGGCTATTTGCCTTCAACCGGGCATTTATTATATTTTGTGGCAAAAGAGAAGGGTTTTTTTGAAGAAGAGGGGCTCAATGCGGATTTGGTTTTGTTTGCAGAAAACAACAGTATGCTGACGGCTCTGGAAAATAAAAAATTGCAGGCAGGGGCGCTGGGTTCAACCAATTCCATCAATTACTTGCAGCAGGGACATCAGGTTACTGTATTTGGCGGTGCCATGACGGAAGGCCATGCCCTTGTGGTAAAAAAAGAAGTGGTGGAGGGTCTGGGAGACAAAGCGGACTTGACTGCACTGAAGGGCAAAAGAATTGCCGATACCTATGGCGGAACGGCGGATGTTGTTTTCCGGCAGGGACTCCTTGATGTGGGCCTTGACCCGGAAAAGGATGTAGAGCTGGTTTCCGTGGAAAGCGGTTCCGCAGCGTTTACGTCACTGAAGAGTGATGAAATTGATGGTGCCATTTTGTTTACACCCTTCCGCAAGCTGGCGGAAGACGACGGATATGTGATTCTTTCCTATAGCGGCGAGGTGGAAGGATTTGAAAAGCATCCTTGCTGCCGGCAGGTTGCTTTGACGGAGGAATTGGAGTCCAATCCCGATACCTATGTTCAGTTTTTGAGAGCCTTGATTAAGGCATACAAATTCTATCAGGAAAATGAAGACGAAACAGTAGACATTATTGCAAAATACGTGGATATTGATAAGGAAATTTTGAAGGCGGAAACCTATGGGAAATTTATCAGCTCTAACCCTGATCCGGATAAAGACGCAACCATCGCTTTTTATGATGCTATGGTGAATTTGGATTATGTAAAGCCTTTTGACATTGAGGCGGGCATTGACACCTCCTTGTATGAGGAAGCACTGGATTCTATTATAGAAGAAAACCCTAATGATGCAACCTACAAAAGCCTTGTTGCATATCACAATCAATAAAATTGACAACCACAGACAGGTGGGGAAGGAGGCAAAAATGAGTAAAATTGAAATCAACAATGTTACATTGGATTATGTTGACAAAAATCAAACCTTTACTGCAATCAAAGATGTTTCTATCTCCATAGAGGAGGGGGAATTTGTCAGCATTATTGGCTCCAGCGGATGCGGAAAAAGCTCCTTGCTAAGTATTTTGGAAGGGCTGAATTTCCCCACAGAAGGGAAAGTAAATATTGACGGCAGTGAAATTAAAGGAACGGGTTTAGATCGGGCTGTGGTTTTTCAGCACTATTCCCTGTTCCCTTGGATGACAGTACGAAAAAATGTTGCCTACGGAATTAAGCAGGCAAATAAAAGCTTACCCAGAAAGAATTTGTTTGAAATTGCAGATCAATTCATCACAAAGGTAGGGCTTGGTAACTTTAAACAAAAATATCCCTCCCAGCTTTCGGGGGGAATGCAGCAGCGGGTGGCAATCGCAAGGGCTCTGGCTATGAGCCCTTCCATCCTTTTAATGGATGAACCCTTTGGCGCAGTGGATGCAAAAAACAGAGTGCTGCTGCAGGAAATGTTGTTGGAACTATGGGAAAAAAGTGACGAAAAGAAAACCGTGGTTTTTGTAACCCATGATATTGATGAAGCCATCCTGTTATCAGACCGGGTGATTATGATGACGGGAAGCCCGGGACAGGTGCGCAAGGAACTGAAGATAGATTTCCCAAGGCCCAGAAACCGGGAGGCGCTGATGGAAACCCGGGACTATTCAAATTTTAGAAAGGAACTGATGTCCACGTTTTTTGAAGATATTGCAGAAAAAATCGGCGGGGATGAGGTTGCCATTTAGGCGGGTGTGAAGGTGAAAAAATTTTTGAATATAACGAATTTGCTGTTTTTCATTTTTCTCATCATACAGTTTTTGCCGGATCAGTATAGCAAAGCGACTTATGGAAGAGATATTTTGCTTTTTGTGGTAATTCTTGAGGTGGCATTCCTCATTGTTACACAAGTGAAGCAGGCGGGGGAAAAGCTGACCACCATCAAAGATATTGTGGCAATTGCCTATGTGTTTCTCATTGCATGGCAGGTATTGACTGCCAAAACCGCCTTTTTAAACGAGATATTGTTTCCGCCGCCGGGGGCGGTGATACAGCAGTTTTTTACAGATATAGAAAAAATCACAAAAGGGATTCAAAGCTCTATCTTGATTATTTTGCAGGGGTATCTGCTGGCGATGGCGGTGGCCATACCTCTTGGCCTTTTGGGAGGATGGAGTAAGCGGTTAGGAAATTCATTCCAATATGTTTCAAAATTTTTGGGTTCTATCCCGCCCATCGTGTATATTCCTTATGCCATCGCCTTGCTGCCAACCTTTAGAGATTCCTCAGTTTTCGTTATTTTTGCGGCCTCTTTTTGGCCCATTTTCAGTTCAACCATGGCAGGGGTGGCAAATATCGAGCGGAAAATACTAGACTCCGCCAAGGCCTTGAATGTGGGAAGCCTTTCCATGCTTTTTCAGGTTATGCTTCCCGCCTCCTTGCCGCAAATTTTTATCGGCTGTAATCAAGGGCTTGGGATTTCCTTTATCCTGCTGACTTCAGCAGAAATGATCGGCGGAAAGGAAGGGCTTGGATTTTATATTAAGTATTATTCAGATTTTGGGGATTTCACCAGAATCTTGGTGGGCATTCTTGTACTGGGTATCGTGGTGAGTGTATTAACCCTCTTTTTCAATCAACTGCAAAGATATTTACTGCGGTGGAGACAGTGATTTTTCAAATTGAAAATAAGGCGGATGCAAGGAATTCAGCCTTCGTATAGGAAAGGAAGGAAACTATGGCTAAAAAAAAGATAAATTTAAATCTGTCAAGTGTAGATAACCGGGAGATGCGTTTGGGGTCCATTATTTCATGGGACGGCAGTGCAAGTGAGCTGGTGGAAGCATCCAACTATGATATCAGAGGGCAGAAAAAAACCGGCGGTGGCTGTGGGGGAGGCAAGGGTGCAGGTTGCAAGCTTTGTGAACTGAATATGCCTTTCAATCAGCAGACAATGTGCAGTCATTCCATTGTGGGCTGTCAAGTAGGCAATCTTCCAGATTGCATTTTGATTGAGCATTCTCCCATTGGTTGTTCGGCAATTCATCCCCGTTTTAACCTTGGGTTTCGCATTGGCTTGATGCGTCGGGGGAAAAAAGTGGAAAATATTCAGATTTTCAGCACCAATTTATTAGAAAGAGACATGGTGTTTGGAGCAAGCGACAAGCTCCGTCGTTCCATTCGGGATGCATGGGAGCGGTTTCATCCAAAGGCTATTTTTATTTCCATGTCCTGTTCCACGGCAATCATTGGTGAGGATATTGAAAGCATTGCTATGGAGATGGAGGAAGAACTGGGGGTTACGGTGATTCCTTTGTTTTGTGAGGGCTTCCGCAGCAAGCACTGGAGTACAGGGTTCGATATTTCCCAACATGGTGTTGTGCGGCAGATTGTAAATAAAAATCCGAAAAAGCAAGAGGACTTGATTAATATTGTGGCCTTATGGGGAACAGATTATTTTACAGAAATGTTGCGGCCCTTAGGCCTGAGAGTAAATTATTTGATTGATATGGCAAGCTATGATGAGCTGGCACAGGCCTCCGAGGCGGCGGCGACGGCAACCTTCTGCCACACCCTTGGCTCTTACATGGCCACAGCCTTGGAGGACGAATACGGCGTTCCTCAGATTGATGCACCCCAGCCTTATGGATTTGCGGGAACGGACGATTGGCTGCGGGAAATTGCCAAGGTAATGGGTAAAGAGGATATTATTGAAGATTATATTGCAAGGGAGCACGCAAGAGTACTGCCGAAAATAGAAGAACTGCGGGAAAAATTAAAGGGCATCAAGGGCTTTGTGGCCACCGGTTCTGCCTATGCCCATGGCATGATTTCCGTAATACGGGAGTTAGGCATAGAGGTTGACGGCTCTATTGTTTTTCATCATGACCCTGTGTATGACAGCGGCACCAGCAATCAAAATACATTAAAGCATTTGGTGGAAAACTATGGGGAAATCGATCATTTTACAGTAAGCAAAACACAGCAATTCCAGTTTTATGGCTTATTAAAGCGTGTAAACCCGGATTTCATCATCATCAGACACAACGGCTTGGCGCCTTTGGCGGCAAAAATCGGCATTCCCGCTTTTGCCATGGGGGATGAGCATTTCCCCGTTGGTTACGATGGCATTGTCCGGGTGGGAGAGGCGTTGATTGAAATTCTTGCCCGCAAAAAGTTCAATCAAGTTTTGCAAAGACATGTAAAGCTGCCTTATACAGATTGGTGGCTGAGCCAAGAAGATCCGTTTATTTTGGCAAAACAGCCGGAAATTTTAGACGATCCTATAGAGGCTGTGATTGCGGAGAAGAAGAATGCCGTCTGAAAAAGCAGCGGCAATCAGCTTTATGGATAAAACGGAACGGAGGAAAGAGATATGACAGAGGTGAAAAAAAAGAAGAAAGGCAACTCCATTGTGCATCCCAGATATGGGTGTGCCATTGGTGCCGTAAATACGGTGGCGGCGATTCCCCGGGGGATACCCATTGGGAATTGCGGCCCCGGTTGTGCGGATAAGCAGTATTTTATGATTTCTTTTGAAAATGGCTTTCAAGGTGCCGGCTATAGCGGCGGCGGGGCTTTGCCCAGCTCCAACCTTGGGGAAAACGAAATTGTATTCGGCGGACAAAACAAGCTGGATGATTTGATAAAGTCCTCCTTGAAAATTATGGACGGAGATTTGTTTGTTGTCCTAACGGGATGCTCGGGAGAGCTGATTGGGGATGATGTAGGCTCTATTGTAAGAAAATATCAAGACAAGGGTTATCCTGTGGTGTATGCGGATACGGCAGGGTTTAAAGGCAACAACCTGATTGGCCATGAAATTGTGGTCAAGGCAATTATTGATCAGTTTGTAGGGGAGTTTCATGGGAAAAAGAAAAAAGGCCTGATTAACCTTTGGTTTGAAATACCCTATTTCCATACAAACTGGCGTGGAGATTATATCGAGTTAAAAAGAATTCTGGAAGGAGCAGGCTTTGAGGTAAATGTACTGTTTGGTTCGGAGTCCAAGGGGGTAGAGGAATGGAAATCCATACCCAAAGCCCAGTTTAACCTTGTTGTTTCGCCTTGGGTTGGCTTGGAAACGGCAGAATACCTCAAAGAAAAGTATAGTCAGCCCTTTTTACATATTCCCGTCATTCCCATAGGGGAGGAGCAAACCACAGAATTTATCAGAAAGGTGGTTGCTTTTGCAGGGATAGACAACAAAAAGGCAGAGAAATTTATAGAGGCCGAGGCGGAAAGATATTATTACTTTTTGGAGCATTTTTCCGAATTTTTCTCGGAATATTGGTTTGGCCTTCCTGCAAGGTTTACTTCCGTGGGGGAAGCGGCTTATAACATTTCCATTACAAAGTTTTTGACCGATCAGGTTGGGTTGATTCCTGTGAAGCAGATCATTACCGATAACACGCCGGAAAAATATAGGGAGGGCATCCGAGAGCTGTACCGCAATATATCCGACGGTGTTTCTTTAGAGGTGGATTTCATTGAGGATGGCTATTTGATCGAGCAGGAGGTGAAAAATGCAGACTATGGTTCCAGCGTTCCCTTGGTTTTGGCATCCTCTTGGGAGGCCGATGTGGTGCAGGAATTGAAAGGTTTGCTGGTTCCCATTGGAACGCCCATCACCTCAGAGGTGGTTTTGAATCGAAGCTATATTGGGTATAACGGCGCCCTCACCTTATTGGAACGGGTTTATACGGCAACCGTAAAGTAGCGTTAAAATAGAGTTTAATTTGAAAGGATGAGATAAAATGGCCAAGAAATTAAGACAGATTGCAATATATGGAAAAGGCGGAATCGGAAAATCTACAACCACCCAAAATTTAACGGCTGGCCTTGCGGAAGCAGGCAAAAAGGTCATGATTGTGGGATGCGACCCGAAGGCGGATTCCACAAGGTTATTATTGGGCGGTTTGGCACAGAAAACCGTGTTAGACACATTACGAGCCGAGGGAGAGGACATCAGCCTTGACCAAATTTTAAAGGAAGGCTTTCAAGGCATTGAATGTGTTGAATCCGGCGGCCCCGAGCCGGGGGTTGGCTGTGCCGGCCGTGGTATTATTACCTCTATTGGGCTTTTGGAAAGCTTGGGCGCCTATACGGAGGACTTGGATTATGTATTTTACGATGTATTGGGGGATGTTGTGTGCGGCGGATTTGCAATGCCTATTCGTGAAGGAAAGGCAAAAGAAATTTACATCGTGGCAAGCGGAGAAATGATGGCGTTATATGCCGCCAATAACATTGCAAAAGGTATCCAAAGATATGCAAAGCAAGGTGGGGTAAGGCTTGGCGGTATTATTTGCAACAGCAGAAATGTGGATCAGGAAATTGAATTGTTAAAGGCTTTTGCGAAGGAGTTGGGTACCCAGCTCATTCATTTTGTACCCAGAGATAATATTGTGCAAAGGGCTGAAATCCGCAAAAAAACGGTGATTGAGTATAAGTCGGATGCGGAGCAGGCCGAGGAATATCGGGCTTTGGCGAAAAAAATTGAAGAAAACAAGATGTTTGTCATTCCCAAGCCCATGACCCAGGAAAGGCTGGAGGAAATTCTTTTTGAATACGGTCTGATGGACTTAGCTGCAGATTGAAAGATTCAGGAAGGTTTGTTTATCAATAAAAGCCCGATTTCTTCAAAGAAAAAACATGGATTTTTACAGTAACAATTTTTTTGTGACAACACATTTCATATCACTTTCCTTGTGATATTCCTCAAAAAGCAACAGGAGAAAAAGCCTGTTGCTTTTTTCGTTTTATAAGGCTTGAAAATCTTAACATCTTCTTTGCGGCTGCATTTTAGGATTTTTTCTTCATAGTATCTCTTGCGATTATGAGGCATTTTTGCAATTTTTTGATGCTAGAGTGCTTAAAAATTATGGGTTTTTACAAATTGAAGAGTAAAAATAATAGAATATACTATAATTTCATAGTCAGTATACTGTAAAGATATTCTATTTTAGAAGTTTTCTTGTTTGATTTAAAGAATGGACAAATTTTAAGTATGGGTATATGATATGTTCAAGTTTCATTTAGAAGTATACGTAAGGCAAGCTATAAAAAGTTAATAGGTAGCAGAGAAAAAAATACACAATAGAAGATGAATTCAGGAAAGCACGACAAAAAGCCGTCTTGCGGCGGCTTGAATTGTGGTCAAATAGCGATTTAGCAGTTAGGAACGTAGAGTTTGTTGTCGCACAGAACAGTGTAAATAATCAGTGTGAGCTTTCGAGCGACGGCGCCGATAGCAGTAGAGTGCTGTTTCCCCTCAGAGCGTTTTTTCTGATAGAAGGCGGATAAAAGCGGATTGTAAAACGCTGCAACATTAGCATCCAGCCAAATCGCGCGGCGCAGATGTGGTGAACCACGCTTAAGCTCAAGGAGGTGTACTCCCATTCCTATCCACTGCTTGCATTGTACCAAATTCGCTCCAGCAGGAGCAATATTCAATACGATTTTATTATATGAGGCGGTGAATGATTGTGAGGAATTTGGCGGTTCATAAAGCAGCATTTTTATTTTTTATGCTTTGTTTAATGATTTTTGCTTCTTTTGCGTTGCGCAATATAGGAGGAAGGCATTTTTTGCATGGGAATAAAACAGAAAAAACCAGCTTGCTGAAGGCCGAACTGAAAAGCCGCAAGGACAGTATTGCAGAGGTAATCCGAGATATGGGCTTTGATTGCGAAAGTAGCTTGGAATCCATGGATAATACAGGAACCGTTGTTATGGAAAAAGCGGTTTTCGATACTCCTTCTTACGATGATTTGCCTAATGAAAGCAAAAGTTTTTATCCCCTTTTCTTAAAGCTAATGATATTGCCATCCTGCGCTCTCATTTGTTTGTTCATGCGGCGATGGCTTATATTCGTGTCTAATTTTAAGATTGGATTGAGCATGATCCGTTATTTACATCTCAAGGACGGAAAAAAGGAAGCAGTCTCATTTCATTAATCCAATTTATTCCATGATTTAAAAAGTAGATTTTTTTTGAAAACGCCATTTTACAAAATGAACTGGTGTGTTATTTGTGTACGTAAGATTTTAAAAATTACATAGTTTAGCAGTGGAGGTGAATGGTATGCAGGATGTTGCCTCGCAGTTAATTGAAGCGTTGGGGAGCAAAACAGTAGCCCTTCCCGGGCTAAACGGGGTACAGGTTCCGGAGTTTATACTGACCAGTTGGGGAATTATGGCATTGATCATGATTATGACATTGGTGTTTACCAGAAATTTAAAGGTTGTGCCGGGAAAAGCGCAAGTGGTGCTGGAGGGCATCTATCTGTTTATTCACAATTTCCTCAGCGATATTCTGGGGGAGCGGGGAAAACGGTATATCCCTTATTTGGGTACGGTTTTGTTGTATTTGGCTGTTTCCAATACCATCGGTTTGTTTGGGCTGACGCCGCCTACAAAGGATTTGAATACTACGGCAGGGCTTGCCCTAATGAGCATTGTGCTAGTGGAGTATGCGGGAATTCATGAAAAAGGGCTGAGAGGGTATTTTAAAAGCTTTGCCAGTCCTATGCCGGCCATGATGCCCTTTAATGTGTTGGAGATTTTTATTCGACCGTTATCTCTTTGTATGCGGCTTTTCGGCAATATTTTTGGGGGCTTCGTCATTATGGAACTGATTCGGCTGATTGTGCCCGTCATTATCCCCCTCTCCTTCGGGTTTTACTTTGATGTTTTCGATGGATTGTTACAGGCATATGTTTTCGTATTTTTAACATCTTTGTTTATGCAGGAAAAGCTGGAGGCATAAAAAGATGCAAGGAAAAAGAGCAGAAACGATAAATAGGGAGATGGAATTATGTCGGCATTGATTGGAATCGGCGCAGGAATCGCCGTGTTTACAGGCATTGGAGCAGGTATCGGTATTGGTATTGCAACATCAAAGGCAACGGAGGCCATCGCAAGGCAGCCGGAGGCCAAGAGTGAAATGAATAAAACATTAATTTTGGGCTGTGCCTTGGCAGAGGCAACGGCAATTTACGGATTGGTCATTGCTTTTTTGATCATCTTTTTTTCAAAATAATTTAAAAATAAGGAGGAGAATCTCATGACAGCATTGATTGGAATTGGCGCAGGGATTGCGGTATTTACAGGCATTGGAGCAGGTATTGGCATTGGCATTGCAACAGGAAAGGCAACGGAGGCCATTGCAAGACAACCGGAGGCCAAGGGCGAAATCAATAAAACACTGATTTTAGGCTGTGCCTTGGCGGAAGCAACGGCAATTTACGGATTGGTTATTGCCTTTTTGATTATCTTTTTTTCAAAATAAGAATAGGGGGGACCGTACGTGTTTCAGGTAGAGGTATCCTATATTATCGTTGGCATTGTGAATATTTTAGTTTTATTTCTTTTCCTCAAGGTGTTTTTATTTCAGCGTGTAGGCGCAGTCATTGAAAAAAGGCAAAACACAATAAAAACCTCTTTGCAGGAGGCTGAGGATAGAAAGACGGAGGCTGAGCAGCTGAAGGAAAATTACGAAAATGATATTTCTAAGGCAAGGGATCAAGCGGCGGTTATTATGAAAGAGGCCAGAAAAATGGCTGAAATAGAATATGGCAGGATTTTGGATGAGGCAAGGGCAGAGGCCGCCAGAACCTTGGAAGAATCAAGAAAAATGATTGCGTTGGAACAGAAAAAATCGGTAGAGATGGCCAAGACGGAGATTGCCGATGTTGCATTGCTGGCGGCGGCCAAGGTCATTGGCAGGAATGTGAACGATAAAACCAACCGTCAGTTTTTGGGTGAATTCTTAAAAGAAGTAGGTGCTGAAAAATGATCACACAAAGAGCATTTCATTTTGCCAAGGTACTTACTTCCTTGCAAATTTCGGAGGAAGTGATCCACGGGACGGAACAGTGCTTGCTTATCTGTCTGGAGTTAACGGAGGCGTTGGAAAATCCTTTGGTAAAAAAAATGGAGAAATACAAAGTCATAGAAACTGTTTTTGACGCTGCAATTGTTGATTTTATGAAGCTCTTATGTGCCCATGAAGCCATAGGGATTTTTGAGGAAATTCAGGAGGCATATGAGGCCTTGACATTTGAGCAAAGAGGAATTTTAAAAGCAAAGCTTTGCTATACCATGGAGCCTGAGGATGCCCAACTGGAGCAAATAAAGAATATGCTTTGTGAAAAATATCAGAAAAAAGACGTGTTTCTACAACTGGAGGAGGCTCCCTCTCTGATTGGCGGCTTTGTTTTATATGTGGGCGGCACGGAATTCGACAAGAGCATCAAAGGCGCAATATCAGAATTACAGAAAGCACTGATTGAGAGGTGACACATTGTGAGCAACAGTAAGCAAACGGAGCTTATTTCCGTATTAAAAAATGAAATCAAAGATTTTGAGGTAAAAACAACGGTGCGGGAGACCGGCACATTGCTTCGTATGGGCGATGGCATTGCCAGTGTATATGGGCTGGATCAAGCGATGTATGGAGAATTGGTGGAGTTTGAAACGGGCGTACGGGGGATTGTGCAGAATTTGGAAGCCAAAACAGCAGGCTGTGTTTTATTGGGCTCGGACCATGGGTTGACCGAGGGAGCAAAGGTAACAAGAACCAAAAAAAGAGCGGGTGTGCCCGTATCGAATCAGCTCATCGGCCGGGTGGTCAATGCTTTGGGCAGCCCCATTGACGGAAAAGGCGCCATAGAGGCGGAGGATTATTTTCCCATAGAAAACGAAGCCCCCGGTGTTTGCACCAGAAAACCCGTAACCGTACCCTTGCAAACGGGGATTTTGACCATAGACTCTATGTTTCCCATTGGCAGGGGACAGCGTGAGTTGATTATCGGCGACCGACAGACGGGGAAGACCTCCATTGCCATTGATACTATTTTGAATCAAAAAGGCCAGAATGTGATCTGCATTTATGTTGCCATCGGGCAAAAAACCTCTACCGTGGCAAAGCTGGTAAGTACATTAACCAAGCACGGCGCAATGGACTATTCCATCGTTGTTTCTTCCCCGGCCAGTGATTTGGCCTCCCTGCAATATATTGCACCCTATGCCGGAACGGCCATGGCGGAATATTTTATGAAGCAGGGCAGGGATGTTTTGATTGTGTATGATGATCTTTCCAAGCACGCCGTGGCTTACCGCACCATGTCTTTATTATTGGAGCGCTCCCCGGGCAGGGAGGCATATCCCGGCGATGTGTTTTATCTCCACTCCAGATTATTGGAGCGTTCCTGCCGGCTGGAGGAAGCCTATGGCGGCGGCAGTATTACAGCCCTTCCCATTATCGAAACCTTGGCGGGAGACGTATCAGCCTATATTCCCACCAACGTCATTTCCATAACAGACGGGCAGATTTTTTTGGAGAGCGAATTGTTTTTTGCAGGCAACCGGCCGGCGGTGAATGTGGGCTTAAGCGTATCCCGTGTTGGGGGGGCGGCCCAAACAAAAGCCATGAAAAAAGCTGTAGGCAACCTGCGGATCGACCTTGCGCAGTACAGAGAGATGGAGGTATTTACCCAGTTTGCTTCTGATTTGGATAAAACCACAAAAGAGCTTTTGAATCATGGGAAGCATTTGATGGAGCTGCTGAAGCAGCCCTTATCCAAGCCCTTGCCCCTCCATGAGCAGGTGATTTTGCTGGTGGCGGCCAACCACAAGATATTTCAGGGGGTTTCGTTAAAGGAAATGAAAGCCTTCCGCAGTGACCTTATGGATTATTTTCGTGCAAAGCACAGTGAGATTATTGAGGAAATTGATGAAAAAAAGGTGCTGGGCGATGAGCTGACGGAAAAAATTGTCCGTGCCGCAAAGGAATTTCAAAAATAAAGGAGTGGGCGAGGTTTGACCGCAAGCTTCTTTTGTACGGATAGATGCCTTTGGGCATCGTGGAGGTTATTTTATGGCGAATGCGAGAGAAATCCGTTCCAGGATGAAAAGTATACAGGATATTATGAAGATCACAAATGCCATGTATCTGATTTCATCGGCGAAACTAAAAAAAGCCAGAAAAAGTCTGCAAGCCACCCATCCATATTTTGAAGCACTGCAAGATACCATTTATGATATTCTGGTGCGTGTACCCCATGTGAATTCGGTTTTTTTTCGCCAGAGTGGGCAGAAAAAGCAGGCTGAGAAAAGTATAGGATATTTTGTGATTACTGCGGATAAAGGGTTAGCTGGTGCGTACAATCACAATGTGATTAAAAAAGCCGAGGAGGAGATCAACAAGGGAGGAGATGTTTCTCTTTTTGTAGTGGGTCAGGTTGGCAGACAGTATTTTATCAAAAAGGGGAGAAGGGTGGATTGCGAATTTTTGTATATCGCCCAAGAACCCACATTATACCGTGCTCAGAGCATTGCGGAGACCATGATAGATTTGTTTACCCAAGGACATTTGGATGAGGTTTATGTTATATATACAGAGATGATTACGTCTATGAAGGCCGAGGTAAAAATGGTGAAGCTGCTGCCCTTGGAGCCAAAAAAGTTTGAAAACAGAACATTGGGATACCCCCATGCGCTGTTTGATCCCACACCGGAAATTGTAATGGAGCGGTTGGTGCCGAATTATTTAAAGGGGCTGCTTTTTGGTGTTTTGGTAGAGTCCTTTTCCAGTGAACAAAATGCCAGAATGACTGCCATGGAGGCGGCAACCAAAAGTGCCAAGGATATGCTGAAAAGCTTGGAATTACAGTATAACCGGGCTAGGCAGGCGGCCATAACCCAAGAAATTACAGAGGTTGCAAGTGGGGCGCAGGGCTTGAAAAAATAGAGGAAGGAGATCACAGCGATGGAGCATGGGAAAATATTGCAGGTTTTGGGGCCTGTGGTTGATGTGGAATTTGAGAGCGGCAAGCTGCCCAATATTCAGGATGCGCTGGAGGTATATAGAGACGGAAAGCGCTTGGTTATGGAAGTTTCCAGCCATATGGGAAACGGCATTGTGCGCTGCATTATGCTGGCCTCCAGCGAAGGCTTGCAAAAGGGCATGGAGGTGATCCCCACAGGGGCGTGCATCAAGGTGCCCGTGGGGAAAGAGACCCTTGGCAGGATGTTTAATGTATTGGGCGAGGTGATTGACAACGGAGAAACAGTGGCAGGAGAGGAACAGTGGGAAATCCACAGAGACCCGCCCAGCTTTGAGGAGCAAAGCCCTGTGGTTGAAATATTGGAAACAGGGATTAAGGTCATTGATTTGCTGGCGCCGTATGCCAAGGGCGGTAAAATCGGCTTATTTGGCGGTGCAGGCGTAGGGAAAACAGTGCTGATTCAGGAGCTGATTCATAATATTGCCACGGAGCATGGAGGATACTCCATTTTTACCGGCGTGGGCGAGCGTTCCAGAGAAGGGAATGACCTTTGGAGAGAGATGAAAGAATCCGGGGTAATCAGCAAAACAGCCCTGGTGTTTGGGCAAATGAACGAGCCACCCGGCTCCCGTATGCGTGTGGCCCAGACGGGGCTTACCATGGCGGAATATTTCAGAGACAGAGAACACCAGGATGTCCTGCTGTTTATAGATAATATTTTTCGTTTTGTGCAGGCAGGCTCGGAGGTTTCCGCCTTGCTGGGGCGTATGCCTTCCGCCGTTGGCTATCAGCCTACCTTGGCAAACGAGGTGGGTGCCCTGCAAGAGAGAATTACCTCCACCAAGAATGGCTCTATTACCTCCGTGCAGGCGGTGTATGTTCCGGCGGATGATTTGACGGACCCGGCCCCCGCCAACACCTTTGCCCATCTTGATGCCACAACGGTGCTGTCTCGAAAAATTGTGGAGCAGGGGATTTATCCTGCGGTGGATCCGTTGGAGTCAACCTCCAGAATTTTGGAGCCTGAGGTGGTGGGTGAGGCGCATTATGAGGTTGCTAGAAAAACCCAAGAGCTTTTACAAAAATATAAGGAATTGCAGGATATTATTGCCATTTTAGGCATGGAGGAGCTGGATGAACAGGATAAGCTGGCCGTATACCGGGCAAGAAAAATACAAAAATTCCTCTCTCAGCCCTTTCATGTTGCGGAAAATTTCACCGGAATCCAAGGGAAATATGTGCCCCTTTCTGAAACCATAAAGGGCTTCCAAGCAATTATTCGGGGGGAGATGGACGAGTATCCTGAAGCGGCCTTTCTGATGGTAGGCGGCATTGATGAAGTGAAAGAAAAGGCAAAGAAGATGGAAGTGGATTAAAAAAACGGCCCGGGATGGGTTGCTTTTGGAATCGGAGGCGCTATGGCTAAGACGTTTAAAATAGAAATTTTGGCGAGTGATCATCCCTTCTATCAAGGGGAGTGTGAGATGGTTATTTTTCCCGGCATTGACGGTGAGATGGGCGTATTGGCAGGCCATGAGCCCATGGTTACTTGTTTGATGTCCGGCGAAATGAGATTTCAAGTGGATGGTGTTTGGCATTTTGCAGCCGTTACCGATGGCATTGTGGAAATTACGCCGGATCATGTGGAAATTCTTTCGGATACCATTGAAAGACCGGAGGATATTGATCAGCACCGTGCAAAATTGGCAAAGCAGAAGGCGGAAGAAAAGCTTCGTCAGCACTTGAGCAAGCAAGAATATTATCAAACCATGGCGGCGGTCAATCGTGCGGTAAACCGCTTGAAGGTGAAAAAAAGGCATATTTAAGATAGAAAAAAGACTTTCTGTAAACGAAAAGGGTTTATGGAAGGTCTTTTTTTTCCATGTTAGCCCCTTGAGAGGAAGGTGGGAAGCTGTAAGCCCCCGCTGCAAATTGCCCATCTTTATGAATCATCAGCGTTTGTAAGCAAAAGGGGTTTCTAGCGAACTGTGGATTGTGCCATGGATATGGTTACAGAACGGTTGAATTTATGACGAAGTGCTTGTATACTGATAGCGTGTTCCTTCCATTCAAGCTATTTTTGAAAAGAAATAGCTATTTAATGCAGATTGAAAAATTCCCAAGGAAGGATGAAGGAGTAGGGTATGCAAAAAGAGAGGTATGATGTATTGATCATTGGCGGCGGCCCGGCGGGGGCAACCTTTGCCAGACTTTTGCCGGAAAAATATCATGCTGTATTAATTGATCAAAAACAAGAGGACGGGGGATTTCAAAAGCCTTGCGGCGGGCTTTTTTCAGAGGATGCCCAGCGTTCCTTGGCCCAGTTAAATAGTACAATGCCAAAGGATATTTTAGTCGACCCGCAAATTTTTTCCGTCAAAACCATAGATGTGACAACAGGCTTGATTCAGCATTACCAAAGAACCTATATCAATTTAAACCGCCACAAATTTGATATGTGGCTGTTAAGCCTAGTGCCTAATCATGTGAGGAAGGTACAGGGAAGTGTGGGCAGGCTTACGAAAAATAAGGAAGGGTATCAGGTAGAGCTTGTGGATGGCCAGGCGCTTCAAGCACGGTATGTTGTTGGTGCCGAGGGGGCCAATTCTTTGGTACGCAAAACATTGTATCCAGGTAAAACCATACCAAGCTACATCGCCATACAGCAATGGTTTTCCGAACGGCATCAAACACCTTTTTATTCTTGTATTTTTGACCCAGAAACCAGTGACTGCTGTTCTTGGTCCATATCAAAAGACAATGTTCTTATTTTTGGTGGCGCTTTTGCCGCCCAAGGCTGTCGGAAGGCATTTGAAGCGCAAAAGCAGAGGCTGCAAAAATTTGGATTTATTTTTGGCGAGCCTATAAAAACCGAGGCTTGTGTGGTTTTGCGCCCCAAATCGTTTTTTGATATTTGTACGGGGAAGGACGACGCATTTCTGATTGGTGAAGCGGCGGGTTTCATCAGCCCCAGTTCCTTGGAAGGGATCAGCTTTGCTATTGACAGCGCCATGATATTATCTGAGGTTTTTGCCGGTAAAAGCAAGGATAAGGGAAAGCGGTATCATCAAAAAACATTTGGCCTTCGTTTGAAGGTATTGAAAAAGCTTCTCAAATGCCCTTTTATGTATCAGCCCTTGCTGCGAAAGCTTGTGATGTTAAGCGGCCTTACGTCAATCAATATCAAATAAGGTGTCGAAGCCCTGTTTATAAACTGCTAAGATGAAGCCCCGGGGATTGTAAAAACAGTTAGGGTATACTATAATAGAAAAAACGACTGACACCAAATATAGTATATGAGGTGAAAGGCAGGCATACTTTGTATAGAAAGCTGCGCCTTTGGGCGCATTTTTTTACTATAAAATATGGAAAGGAGCCATTATGGAAACCAGAGTTGCGATTATTGGCATTATTGTGGAAGAGGTTGATTCTGTCTCAAAATTAAACAGCATTCTTCATGACTATGGGGAGTATATCATCGGAAGAATGGGAATTCCCTATAAAGAAAAAGAGATTCATGTCATTTGCGTTGTGATCGATGCACCCAATGATATTATCAGCACCATCTCCGGCAAGCTTGGGAAGCTGCCCGGGGTGAGCACAAGGGCAGTCTATTCCAAATATGGCCCAAAAGCAGAAGAGGAATGAAATGAAGACACTGATCGATCAATTATATGTCACCCAACAGCTGGAGCCCGGAGAATTTAGGGCTTTGATTGCGGGGAGAACACCGGAGCTTGCCCAATATCTTTTTGAAAAATCCCGACAGGTGAGAATGGAAAACTACGGCAATGAAATTTACATGAGAGGCCTCATTGAATTTACGAATTACTGCAAAAATGATTGTTATTATTGTGGTATCAGAAAAAGCAATGCAGAGATACAACGGTACAGGCTCACCAAGAAGGAGATTCTTGCGTGCTGTGAAGCGGGGCATGATCTGGGTTTTCGGACCTTCGTACTGCAAGGCGGCGAGGATTTTTATTTTTCCAATGAAAAAATGGTGGGTATCATTGGGTCTATCAAAAAACAATATCCCGATTGTGCAATTACCCTTTCTATTGGAGAGCGAAGCCACGAAAGCTATCAAGCATTTTACAATGCTGGGGCGGAGCGGTATCTTTTGCGCCATGAGACGGCGGATCCGGCCCACTATCAAATGCTGCACCCCCCAAGCCTTACGGCAGCAAATAGAAAAGCGTGTCTTTTTGATTTAAAGCAAATCGGCTTTCAGGTGGGGTGCGGCTTTATGGTAGGCGCCCCTTTCCAAACGGTGGACAATCTGGTGGAGGATTTGATTTTTATAAAAGAATTACAGCCCCATATGGTGGGAATCGGCCCCTTTATTCCCCATCACGCAACACCCTTTGCCAACGAAGCCGGCGGCTCTCTGGAATTAACCCTTTTTATGCTGGGATTACTCAGATTGCTGCTTCCGGGGGGTTTGCTGCCCGCCACAACAGCGCTGGGCACCATTGACCCCAAGGGGCGGGAGCTGGGCATTTTGGCAGGGGCCAATGTGGTAATGCCAAACCTTTCGCCGGTTTCGGTAAGAAATAACTATATGTTATACGACAATAAAATCTGCACCGGAGACGAAGCCGCTGAATGCAGATTTTGTATGCAAAATAGAATGGAAGGCATAGGCTACCAAGTGGTGGTATCCCGCGGCGACCATCTTTCTTTGCAATAAACAAAGCTGAAGGGGAAGAAAATCTGACCCGAGGAAGAGAGGAGCAACAATGATGTATGATCCAAAATCACCCAAGGCAGAGGAATTTATCTGCCATGAGGAAGTGCTGGCAACACTGAACTATGCCCATGAGAATAAAAACAATATCGCGTTGATTGAAAAAATCATTGCAAAGGCCTGCCTAGGAAAGGGGCTTACCCACAGAGAGGCCGCTGTTTTGCTGGATTGTGAAATCGAAGAAAAAAATCAAGAGATTTATAGGCTGGCGGAGCAGATGAAAAAGGATTTTTACGGAAACCGTATTGTGATGTTTGCCCCCTTATATTTATCCAATTATTGCGTCAACGGATGCGTGTACTGTCCGTATCATTATAAGAATAAGCATATTGCCAGAAAAAAAATGACGCAGGAAGAAATTCGGCGGGAAACCATTGCCTTGCAGGATATGGGACATAAAAGGCTTGCCCTAGAAGCCGGGGAAGACCCTGTAAATAACCCCATTGAGTATATATTGGAGTCCATAAAAACTATTTACAGTGTGAAGCACAAAAACGGAGCAATCCGGCGTGTGAATGTAAATATTGCCGCAACCACCGTGGAAAATTATAAGAAATTAAGGAATGTAGGCATTGGAACCTATATTTTATTTCAGGAAACCTATCATAAAAACAGCTATGAAACGCTGCACCCCACAGGCCCCAAGCATGACTATGCCTATCATACAGAGGCGATGGACAGAGCCATGGAGGCAGGAATTGACGATGTAGGCATTGGCGTATTGTTTGGGTTGGAATTATACCGATATGAATTTGCCGCTTTGCTCATGCACGCAGAGCATTTGGAGGCGGCCTTTGGTGTGGGCCCTCATACCATCAGTGTTCCCAGGATTCGCCCTGCGGATGATATTGACCCCGCCACCTTTGATAATGGCATTGATGAGGACACCTTTGCAAAATTGGTGGCCTGCATTAGAATCAGTGTGCCTTATACGGGCATGATTGTTTCCACAAGAGAGAGCAAGGAATGCAGGGAAAAGGTGCTGCATCTTGGAGTATCCCAAATCAGCGGCGGTTCCAAAACCAGTGTTGGAGGGTATGCGGCGGCGGAGCCTGAGGAAGAAGATTCCTCTCAGTTTCAGCCCAATGACAATAGAACGCTGGACGAGGTGGTACAATGGTTAATGGAATTGGGATATATTCCAAGCTTTTGTACGGCTTGCTACAGAGAAGGCAGAACCGGCGACCGCTTTATGCAGCTTTTGAAAAGCGGACAAATACAGAATTGCTGCCATCCCAACGCTTTAATGACATTGAAGGAATATCTGGAGGATTATGCTTCCCCCAAAACAAAAGCTTTGGGCAATCAGCTGGTTTTAGAGGAAATTGCCAATGTGCCCAGCGAAAAAATAAGAAAAGCCGTAGTGGAGAATCTTGAAAAAATCGGCTGTGGAAACCGAGATTTTCGGGTTTAGGAGGGGGACATGGGCTTAAACGAAACACCATCGGCAAACAGAACCCATATTGCTATTTTCGGCAAACGAAATGTCGGAAAATCCAGCCTTCTGAATGCCATTATAAACCAAGACCTGGCAGTGGTGTCTGACCAAAAGGGGACAACCACAGACCCGGTGTATAAAGCCATGGAATTGCTTCCCCTTGGGCCGGTTATGCTGATAGATACCCCGGGGATTGACGATAAGGGGGAGCTTGGGGCACTGCGCATTCAAAAAGCCAAGCAGGTGCTGCATAAAAGCGATATTGCAATCCTTGTGATGGATGCCACGGAAGGAAAATCCCCCGTGGAGGAAGCCATGCTACAGCTGTTTCAAGAAAAGGGGATACCATATATTTTGGTATATAACAAGGCTGATCTCCTTGAGGTGCAAGACAACCCTAACGATTCTTGTATTTTTGTCAGTGCCAAAACAGGGCTGCAAATAGAGCAGCTAAAAGAAAAAATAGCAAAGCTGGCAGCAGCAGAGGATCGTAAGCTGCAAATTGTGGGGGATATTTTAAATCCCGGGGAGTTTGCGGTTTTGGTAGTGCCTATTGATAAATCTGCGCCAAAGGGCAGGCTGATTCTACCCCAGCAGCAAACCCTTCGGGATATTTTAGATGCCCATGGGAGTGCCATTGTAGTGAAAGAAACGGAATTTTCGGAAACCTTAAAACGTTTGGGTGTTTCCCCCAAGCTTGTGATTACCGACAGCCAGGTGTTTCATAAAATCAACGCCGAAACTCCCGCCGAGATTCCTCTGACTTCCTTTTCCATTCTTATGGCCAGATACAAGGGCGTTTTAAAAACGGCGGTGCAAGGGGCGAAAAGCATAGACCTGCTTCAGGATGGGGATAAGGTGCTGATTTCCGAGGGCTGTACCCACCATCGGCAATGCGAGGATATTGGTACCGTAAAGCTGCCGCGGTGGATCAAAGGCTACACCAATATTGACATTACCTTTGCGTTTACCTCCGGCACGGCCTTTCCCAAGGATGTAAGCGACTATCGGTTGATTGTGCATTGCGGCGGATGTATGTTGCATGATAGAGAGATGAAATATCGCCAAGGATTTTCTACAGACAGCGGCATTCCGTTTACCAATTATGGCATTCTGATTGCCTATATGCAGGGGATACTGCAACGAAGTGTTGCAATGTTTCCCGAAATCCTTTCGGAAATCAAAAAGACACCGGCAAAGAATTGAGGTGTCAGAACAAGGAGAATATATGAATGGACAAAACAGAGCCGATATTAAAATCGGTGCAGCAGTAAAAATTGTATTGAAGGCTGATCAAAAAACAGGAGTCCTCACAGAGGGAACCGTGAAAAAGATACTGACCAACAGCAGCTTTCATCCCCATGGCATCAAGGTAATGCTCACCGATGGTCAAGTGGGAAGGGTACAGGAAATTCTTTAAATCAAATTAACAGTGCAGCAGGCATAAAACAGAAAAAGGTTAGAAGCGAAATATTCGGCTTCTAACCTTTTTTCGTAAGCTGCAAGGGCGGGGGTTTTCATTTCATTTGTTTTGCAGGGATTCTTGTTCCTATGGCAAAGATCATTTTTGGTGGAGCACTCGGATATGAAACTGCCCTATCCCGTAAAATTAAGCATAATAAATAACCATGCAAAGTTGAATGGTTTCAGAGGCACAGTTTTCGTAGGTATGGGCTTGGTCGGCTTTATAGTGTATGGAATGTCCCGCAGGGACGGTATAGGCCTTATTTTCCAAATGTAGGGTCAATGTACCTGCATACACCAATATAAATTCTTCCGTACCGGGATCATGGGGCGTGGACACACTTTTGGCGCCTGCCGCCAATTCGATATGCAAAATTTCAAAATTTCTGCCCGGTGCAAAGGGAAATACGGGGTACAGCGAAAAGCTGTCCGTATCATTGGTCAGCGGGGGAACGGCACGGTTTTCAACCACCTGCACCTCCTGTTTTGATTGCAGCAAAAGAGAGGTAAAGGAAATTTTAAGCCCTGTGGCGATTTTCCATAGGGTTGCCACGGAAGGGCTGGATTCTCCCCGTTCGATCTGCCCCAGCATACTTTTGCTGACACCGGATACCCTTGACACATCCTCTAAGGTAAGGTTACGCTCTTTTCGCAGGGCTTTTAAGTTTTGTGATATAATCCCGTTCAAATTTTCAATATCCTGTAAATCTGCCATACCTGCCTACTTTCTTCGTTCCATGGATAAAACGCGCTTTTTAACGGTAAGAAACCGTTTCTATGTCATATTCGTGGGCCAATTCTGTAAATTCCTCAATCAGCGAGGCCTCGGGTGTGCCAAAGCTTTTCTCCGGCAGAGGCATACCCAGTTGCTTATATTTCTCCTCGCCAAATTGATGATAGGGGAGGAATTCCAGCTGCGCATCGGGTACATTCTGTTGTATAAAAGAAAAGGTTTCTTTCATGTTGTCTCGATCCGCATTCACATTGACAATGGTGGGGATTCGTAGCACCATCGGAATGCCCAAGGCGTAGGTTTTTTTTATATTTTCATGAATCAAGGCATTGTCCTTCTGCGTCCAACGGAGATGCTTCCGGGGGTCCATCAGCTTGCAATCCATAAAAATCAGATCCATTTTTTGCAGTATATCACAAACGGCATCAAATGAAAAGTAGCCGCAGGTTTCCAGAGCAAGGTGAATGCCCATATCATAAAGGCGGTTTACCAAAGAGCGCAAAAACTCCGTTTGGAAGGTTGCCTCTCCCCCGGAAAAAGTGACGCCGCCCTTGGAATGACGATAAAAAATCATCTGCTTTTTTATTTTTTCGATCACTCGGTCTGCGGTCATATAGCTTGTCATGGGATTTTTCAGCGTAAGGCCCTCGGGGTTTGCGCACCATGCACAGCGCAGGGGGCAGCCGGCCATAAAAATGATGGTGCGGATGCCGTTTCCATCGTTTACGGAAAAATTTTGCAGCTGGAGGATATAGCCGCCGTTTGCGTCAGTTTTGGCAGTCATAGAAGCCCCTTTCTAAGCTTGAAAGCTTTCGTTATAAGCCCCTTTTAAAATATATAAAAAGGGGCTGGTATCAGACACGATATAGTGTTCAGCATAGCGTACAGAATGTAGACAACTTAGAATTCTGCGTGCTCTGTTCTCGCAATAATGGCATCCTGCATGGATTTGGAGAGGTTTACAAACTGGGTGCTGTAGCCTGCCACCCGCACCAGCAGGTCTTTGTAGTTTTCCGGCGTTTTTTGTGCTTTTTTCAAAATTTCCGAGGAAATGGTATTAAACTGCACATGGAAAGCGCCTAAAGAAAAGCAAGCCTGAATCATGGCGCCTAGGTTTGCCTGCCCCCGTTTGGTTGCCACCAAATCATGATTTAAGCGAAGGTTTAATAAGGTTCCGCCGGAATGCATTTCCTGATTCATTTTGGCTGCGGAACGCATTGCCGCCAGGGGGGTTGCCGTATCCGTTCCTACATAAGGAGAAACACCCTCGCTGGAGGGTTCCTTCGCCTTTCTGCCGCAAGGGGTTGCACCCAATACCTTACCCATAGGCAGATAATTGGAAATACCCATAAAAGCAGTGTTGAAGGTCGCCCCATTGATGTCCTTGTACTGATGGATTTCTTTATAGTAGAAATTGCAGATTTCTCTTGCGATGCTGTCCACATAATCATCATCATTGCCGTATTTTGGCGCCTTCTGCGCCAGCTTCCGCAGGGCATCATAGCCTTCCCAATTTGCCGCCATGGCCTTGGAAAATTCTTCTGAGGAGGCGATTTTTTCTTCAAATACAAGTTTTTTGATGGCCGCAAGGGAGTTTGCCACAACGGCAAGGCCGATACCTGTAATTACGGGGCCGATGTTATATTTTGCGCCGCCCATGCTTAAATCTTGCCCTTTTTCCATACAGTCTTCAATGCAGGAGGAAAGGAAGGGTCTGGGTACCAACTCTTGATGCAATCTTTGGGCTTCAAGGGTAGCAATCACGGAATGCTTGCAAAGGTTGGCAAATTGCTTGTAGAAGGCATTTTCTACTTCTTCATAAGAAGCAAATTCCGTCATAGGCTTTTCGTCCAGGCCGATTTTTTCATCGGTCAAGCGGGTTTTTCCTTGGTTTAAGGCAAACTCCAATGCACTGCCGAAGTTTACGTTTACTGCTGCCGTCCATTCTCCGGTTTTACGGAAATGGGGTACAACGCAGCCGCAGTTGCTCCAGTCTCTTGCATCCTCGGGAGCGTAGCCCACATTCAAAAGCATTTGATAGCCGACGCTGTCGTTATGGATGGCAGGGAAGCCTGTGCCCACACTCACCAGATGGGTTACGGCATCCATAAATTCTTGGGGAGCATCGGCATGAATGCGCACGCTCAATCCGGGTTGATGGGTTTTCACTTCTTCCGTGGCTTTGAGGGCCATAAAGGTTACGGCGTTGGTTGCGTCCCTGCCGTCTCGGGTGCGGCCGCCAACGGTTAGGTTTTGGAATTGGTTGTAGCCGGCGAAAAAATCAGCAGTATTGGCGGAAATGGTCCATACCCATTCGGAATATTTTAGCCAAAGGGCATCCACCAATTCTTGGGCAAACCCGGGGGTGATTTTTCCCGCTTTACAGTCCGCTTCATAATAAGGGTTCATGTACTGGTCAAAGCGACCAGGGTTCAATGCCAACGGATTTTCCGAAAGAATTGCGCCGATTTGGGTAAACCAAATAAATTGCAGTGCCTCGTAGAATGTGGTAGGAGGATGCGCGGGCACACGGCGGCAATTCTTGCCTATCTGCTCCAGCTCCGCTTTTCGCACAGGGTCTTTTTCCTCTTCAGCCATTTTGAAGGCAAGGTCTGCATAACGGTTTGCATACAGAATAATGCCCTTGGAGGTCCATACTACGGATTCATAAAATTCTTTTTTCTTCGCATTCTCTACGGAGGTGTTCTCCAAGGCGTTATATTTTTCCTCCGCTTCTTTTAAAATACCGCCGAAGCCTTTTACAAACAGAACATCCTGATAATCCGGTGTAAGCTCACCCACAGCCTGCCGCCATTTAGAATCGTTATCCACGATGCCGGTATCCACAACCACCTTGGCTGTTTCTTTTGGCAATCTGGCAAGGAAGCTTTCTTCTAAGGATTTGCCCTTCCAGTAGGGGAAAATATTTTTTCTTACAAATGCCCTTTGCTCCTCTGTCATAACATAAGGGTCTTGGGGTCTGGTATCAAAGTGATCCATTTCACGATCCACCCATGTCCAAGAAAATTCGGGGGTTAAAATGCCGCATTTGCGGAATTCTCCCGTGGCTCCCACAATCAGCTCTCCTTCAAAAATAGTAAGCTTTAATTGGGCGCAAGTATCATAAAATGCTTTTGCACGACGAATGGGGATGGCTTCCCCTTCCGTTTTTTTATGAGATTCGGTCCAGAGCAATGCTCTGTCATAGGAAATTGCGGGCTTTGCATTTACATAGTTTTGTCTGATTTTTTCAATACGCGGTGTAATCATAAGAACACTCCTTTGCTGGATGGCATGATGGTTGGTATTTTGTGCGTTTTACTGTTTATATGTGCGTTATATTAATCAAGTTACTATTGAATGGTAAAATTGTCAACAGAGAAACAAAAAAAATTAGAAAAACGGGAATACTGCCAATTTCGGCAGGTATTTTTGGTGCAAAAATAGATAGATCCCTTCTTTATTTTTATTTATTGTTAAATCTTGCGTTTCATTGTAATATCTTTTTTAAAACTGCAAAGGATAGTAGCATATTTGTAAAATTCCGTTTTAAATATCCCAAAAAAAGGATTTTCTCTGATTGGAGACGGGTTTTTATAATTTTGAGGAAGAAGAATTTGGGATTGCATTTGATTGTCTAAAAAAATACAATATTACACAAATTCTAAAAATGAATTTTTGCTGAAATTTGTATATATTAAACATAAATTTTTAAATATTTATAGTTTTTCGTACATTTTAGTTTTTTGGCATGATAGTTGCTTTAATATTGGGTGAATGGATAAGGAGAATTCTTAGGCAAATATGTATCAATCTTTCAGGTATCGTTTTCAGCGCAAAATTTTTCGGCGAAGGGTAGGAAAAAGGAATTGTTTATAAGATTTAACAAACAAAATGGTACATAAACATACTGACAGAGTCCCCAATTTAGAGGCTATTTTACGTTTTTAGACATTGTATCAACAAAAGAGAGACAGAATACGATGAAAAACTATAAAATTCCCCGGAAATGTGCTACCATAAAGCACAAATGATATTTGTATCAAAACGGAGAAAAATGTCTCTGAAAAGAGACTGTGTCTCTAAACAGAGAAATCATTCTTTGATTGGAGAATATTGGGTCGGTAAAGTCAATATTGCATGATCAAAAGCTTTACAATGTATCATTTTATGAATTCTTTTGTTACTGCGTTCAAGGGGAAAGCGCTCACAATTTCATGGAGGAGTTTTTATGGAAAACAATCATAACAGATACAAGTATATATTTGACGAGATCCTTAGCCTTTCGGATGACGGTTTTATTGTGGTGGATACCCAGGGTGTTATCACTGATATTAATGATCAGTATTGCAAATACCTGAAAACCACGAAGGAGGAGGCCGTAGGAAGAGTCATCAAAGAAATAATACCAAACACAAAAATGTTTGATATTATGAAAAACGCGTATAAAGAAGAGGGGGCGATTTTGCGGTTACAGGAACAAAGGGACGATGTGGAGGATGCAACCTTTTTGGTAAACCGTTCCTGTGTTTATGATGATAACAAAAAAGTCATTGCTGGGGTAGCGCAAGTAAAATTTAGGCTTCAGACGCTGGACTCTGCGAAAAAGCTGATTCAAGAATATGCGGAATTTGAATTCTATAAAGAGGAGTACCGCAAAAAAAATACAGCGGGATATTGTTCCTTTGATACGGTGCTGGGAGAAAGCCAGAAGTTTAGAGAGTTAAAAAAGCGAGGAATAAAAGCTGCCAGAACCTCCTTTTCTGTTCTTCTGACGGGAGAGACGGGAACCGGAAAAGAGGTATTTGCAACGGCAATACATTATAGCAGTGACAGGCGGGAAAAACCCATGGTCAGCATAAACTGCGCCGCCATTCCGGCAGAGCTGCTGGAAAGCGAACTGTTTGGCTATGAAGAAGGTGCATTTACCGGAGCCAAAAAAGGCGGCAAAAAAGGGAAGTTTGAACTTGCAAATAAAGGAACTCTGTTTCTTGATGAAATTGGAGATATGCCTTTGGGTATGCAGGCAAAGCTTTTAAGGGTTTTGCAAGAGCGGGAAGTTGAAAAAATAGGAAGCTATAAGCCGGTCCCCGTTGATGTAAGAATCATTGCGGCCACAAGAAAAAATCTGTATGAAATGATGCAAAATGGCGAGTTCCGTGAAGATTTATATTATAGGCTGAATGTAATTAATATTGAAATGATTCCCTTAAGGGGGCGTCAAGAGGATATACTTGAGCTTGCAAATCATTTTCTAAAGCGGCTGAATAATGACTATAAAACGGCGATCACCCTTTCAAAAGAGGTGAAGGAATGCTTTAAAAGCTATTCTTGGCCGGGAAATGTACGGGAGCTGGACAACGTAATTAAAAGCGCCTATGCTTCCTGTGAAAATTTCACCATTCAGTTATCTGATTTGCCCAGTAAAATGGGATCCAGACATCGCTTTGGTACATTTGAAGAAAGCGACGGAAAGAAACTGAGCCAAGTCATGGATGATTACGAAAAAAATATTATCATAGAAGCATTAACCAGAAATGAGTGGAATTGCCAAAGTGCGGCGGATGAATTAGGAATCCATCGCAGTGCAATTTACAAGAAAATAGCGAAGCATGATATAAAGCAATTTCATCGAAAATAGTTGAGGCAAAATGAACCAAAAAAATAACAAAAATATCCATTGAAATTATACAACTTTTGTTGTGTTGATTTTAATGTTATTTTTACACTCATTTTTAGAGTGCATCCCAAAAAATAAGGGATTTTTATAAAAAAATTGTATAATTTAACCAAAAACGTGTGATATGAATAAGGAGGAACTAAAATGAAATTTGAAGAGCTTGCAGCAAAATTAGAATGTATTAAAATCGAGGTAGAAAACAACATTCTCATTGTTACCATGAACCGTCCAAAGTCTATGAATGCACTCAATAGCGAGACATTGGATGAGCTTCACCTGATTTTTGATTATGCAGCAGCAGAAAAAGAAGTGTACGGTGTAATTATTACCGGTGAAGGCAAGGCTTTTGTTGCCGGTGCAGACATCGTTCAGATGAAGCCATACAAAAGTGAAGACGGCAGAGATTATGCAGGCTATGCACAATCCACATTCAATAAAATTGAAGCTCTTTCCAAGCCGGTTATTGCCGCTGTAAACGGATATGCCCTTGGCGGTGGCTGTGAATTATCCTTGAGCTGCGATATTAGAATTGTTTCTGAAAAAGCACAGTTTGGCCAGCCCGAAGTTACTCTTGGTATCATTCCTTGCTTCGGCGGCACACAGAGACTGCCCAGATTGATTGGCGCAGGCCTTGCAAAACAAATGATTTATACCGGTAAGTTTATTTCTGCCCAGGAAGCATTGCAGTTCGGCTTGGCAAATAAGGTGGTTGCACCGGAAGAATTATTGCCTGCAGCAAAAGCTATGATGGAAGATATTTTTAAAGTATCCCCTGTAGCAATCAAGTATGCGAAGCTTGCAATTAATAAAGGCGCAGATTTAGACCTTTCCAATGCATTGGAATTTGAGAAAGACTTGGTTGGCCTTTGCTTTGCAACAGAAGACAAAGAAGTTGGCATGAATGCATTTTTAAATAAAGAAAAACCTTCATTTAGATAACTATAATAGTTGGCTTTACCCCTTTTGGGGTAAAGCCGCAAAAAAAAGCGATTCGAGGTATTTAAAATGAAAAAAATTAAAATTTATAGTGCAGAAGAGGCGGCTTTGCTGGTACAGGATCATGACACCGTAAGCGTGAGCGGATTTGTAGCCTGCGGTCTGCCGGAAACACTCACCACTGCAATTGAAAAAAGATTTGTTGAAACAGGGGCTCCCCGCAACTTAACACTGTTATATGCGGCGGGACTGGGAAATCGTGACGGCAGCGGTGTAGACCATTTTGCCCATGAGGGTATGACCAAAAGGGTCATTGGCGGACATTGGAACTTGGCACCCAAGCTGGGGCAGTTGGCTATTGATAATAAAATTGAGGCCTATAACTTCCCACAGGGCACCCTCTGTCAGCTTTACAGAGACATTGCTGCCCATAAGATCGGGACTTTAACCCATGTTGGGCTGAATACCTTCGTGGATCCCAGAAATCAAGGTGGTAAGCTGAATGATATCACCACAGAAGACTTGGTGGAGCTGATTGAAATTGGCGGGAAGGAACAGCTTCTTTACAAGGCACAGCCCATCAACATCTGTTTTATTCGCGGCACATACGCGGATGAGCATGGAAATATTACCTTGGAAAAGGAAGTAGCACCCTTTGAGGTTACTTCGTTGGCACAGGCCACAAAAAACAGCGGCGGCAAGGTAATTGTACAGGTAGAATCTGTTGTTGTGGGCGGCACATTGGATCCCAAGCTTGTAAAAATCCCCGGGGTTTATGTGGATGGTATTGTTTTATCCAAGGAAGAAGAACATCAGCAATGTCTGAACCGCAAGTATGATCCAAGCCTTTCCGGAGAAATCCGTGTTACAACAGATAGCATCGGCGCACTGAAATTGGATGCGAAAAAAATTATTGCTAGGCGTGCGGCCATGGAATTGAAAAAAGATACCGTGGTGAATCTGGGGATCGGCGCACCGGAATATGTTTCGGGTGTGGCAAATGAAGAGGGCATTGGAGATTTTATGACACTGACCGTTGAGGTTGGCCCTGTGGGCGGAATCCCCCAAGGCGGCACAGGCTTTGGCGGCAGCATCAATGCAGATTGCGTTTTGGATCAGCCGTATCAATTTGATTTCTATGACGGCGGCGGCGTTGATCTTGCGTTTCTTGGACTTGCCCAGGCAGATAGTGAGGGTAACGTCAATGTAAGTAAGTTTGGCCCCAGAATTGCAGGCTGCGGCGGTTTTATCAATATCACGCAAAATGCAAAAAAGGTATTTTTCTGCGGAACCTTTACGGCAGGCGGATTGAAAACGGCAGTGCAGGATGGTAAAATTCTGATTACGAAAGAAGGCGCTCAGCAAAAATTCTTGCAGGCAGTTGAGCATATTACGTTCAGTGGAACCTATGCAAATAAAACCAATCAGCCCGTTATGTATATCACAGAAAGAGCGGTTTTTGAGCTTAGAAAAGACGGCGTTTATCTGATTGAGGTTGCTCCTGGCATTGATATTCAAACACAAATCATTGATCTTATGGGATTTGTTCCAAAAACAGACGGTCAAGTGAAGCTTATGGATGAAAGAATTTTCAAGGACGAACCAATGGGCCTCGTTAAGGAATGATTTTATTTTTACAAATTGATATGCAAAGATTTTGAAGGTGATTAAGACACAAAGAAAATAACAGCGGTATTATTACAATATTTTAGGAGGGCAAACAATGTTAGGACTATTAGGTATTCTATTATCTTTATGCCTTTTGATTTACCTTGCTTACAGAGGTTGGTCAGTTATTCTTTTAGCACCCATTTTAGCTTTACTTGCAACAACTTTCTCAATGTTTGACGGCGGAGAAGTCCATTTTTTGGCTACTTACACAGAGACATTTATGTCAAATGCAGCAAATTATGTGAAAAACTATTACCCGGTATTCTTGCTTGGCGCTTTGTTTGGCAAGGTTATGGACGATACCGGAACAGCAAATTCCATTGCGATGTTTATCGCAAAAAAAGTAGGTAAAGGCAAAGAAATCTGGGCAATTGTTATTGCCGGCGGTATTATTGTATATGGCGGCGTTTCCATGTTTGTTGCGGCATTCGCGCTTTATCCAATCGGTGCTGCTTTGTTTAGAGAGGCAGACATTCCAAAGAGACTGTTGCCCGCTACCATCGGTATGTGTACACTTACATTCTCCATGTCAGCGCTGCCCGGATCCCCCCAGATTCAGAATGCAATCCCGATGAAATATTTGGGGACGGACCTTTTTGCAGCCCCTGTTTTAGGTTTTGCTGCAGCCATCGTAATGTTCTTTGGCGGTACGCTTTGGATTATTTCAAGAGCTGTCAAAGCAAGAAAAGCCGGCGAAGGTTACGGAAATCATCCGAATGAAAACTTAAACACAGTAGATTCAGAAAATTTGCCTAATTTCGCTACAGCAATTCTGCCCATTTTAATTGTATTAATTGGTAACTTTGTTCTTTCAAAGATGGTGTTCCCCAATATGGATTTCTCCTATTTAGAAGTAAAGTATAACATTGCGCCTTCTTCCGTACTTGGAAACTGGAGCTTGATTTCATCTTTAATTGTTGCAATTCTTGTCGCAATTGTATTAAATGTGAAGAGATTCAAAAAAGGTATTATGACAACCTTGAAAGATGGTGTGCAGGGCTCCTTCCTTGCTATTATGAATACAGCTTGTGAGGTTGGTTACGGTAATGTTATTAAAACCCTTGCAGCCTTCGGTATTGTCGGCGGTGCATTGATGGGTATTTCGTCAAACCCCTTGATTACAACAGCAATCTCAAGCTCGGTTCTGGCCGGTATTACCGGTTCTGCTTCCGGCGGTGTAAGTATTGCGCTGGAAGCCTTTGGACAGACCTTCATGGATCAGGCTGTGGCACGAGGCATTGATATTCAGGTTCTGCATAGAGTGGCTGCAGTTGCTTGCGGTGGTTTAGACAGCTTGCCTCATAATGGTGCGGTTATCACACTTCTTGGTATCACTGGCATGACCCATAAGGAAAGCTATGCGCATCTTGGTATGGTTACGGTAGTTATTCCTACCATTGCTGCAATGGTCATCATTGCATTAGGCTCTTTTGGTATTGTATAAGCATATTTTTATACAAAAGAGGAAAAGAACGTACAAAGCGTTGAAGATATTACTTAAGATTTAGAAAAAAAGCACTTCTCATCATGCATGAGAGGGGCTTTTTTTGCTGTGGGTGCTTACTTAAATTTGTATTAAGGGAAATTCTCATATATAATAAAGATCCAAAAGTAGAGGTACCTTTCTGCATCAATAAAAAAATTGGAAATCAGTTCCTTAAAAATTCATGGCAATATGGAAAGTATTTTCATTTTCCATGGGAAGGGAAGGTCTGCAAAATTCCTTCAAAAGCCGGCATTCAAGGTGATAAGATAAAGCAAAGTATGGAAAGTGCGGTTCAGAAATCTTAGAAACCTTAAAATGTAGAAAAGGAATAAGGAGCGTGTATTTATGTACCACACATTAGAAAAAAATTTAAACGCATTTGTGCATACGCAGGTGGCTGAGCTTTATTATGGACTGCTGACAGCACATGATGGGTTAAAGGAATTGAAAGCCCAAAAGGCCCTTCAGTTTCAAAAAATGATAGAGACCTGTGACGCTTGGGAGGAGTATGAGGCGCTGGAAAATGCGTATATCACCATATTGACAGAGGAGATTTACAAGCAGGCGTTTTGTGATTTTGCGGAAATACAGGCGATGCGAAAGAACCCTGCGGCAGAGTAAAAGAGAGCCACAATGCTGTGGAGGGAGTACCTTTACATATGGGAAAAAGGTGTCGGCAAAGTCGGCACCTTTTTTAAAAAGCAGGATAGGCTTGGCCTATCCTGCTGAAAATGACTGGGGGAGCCATTTTTATTTATTTTCTTACTGTAATAACTGCAATACGCCCTGAGGCAGTTGGTTTGCCTGCGCAAGCATTGCCTGAGAAGCCTGTGTTAAGATGTTGTTCTTTGTGAAGTCCATCATCTCTTTTGCCATGTCAACGTCACGGATACGGCTTTCAGCAGCTGTCATATTTTCTGTTGCAACTCCCAAATTGTTGATGGTGTGCTCCAGACGGTTCTGGATTGCACCCAAATCACCACGGGTGGAGGAGACAGTGTTGATTGCGTTTTTAATTTTATCTATTGCCGCTGCGGCCCCTTCTACTGATCTAATATTGATATCGCCAATGCCTAAAGAATCTGCACTGGTTGAACCAATTTTTACAGAAATTCTGTTGAAGTTTTCTGCAGTATCACCAATTTGCAATGTAAGGCCGGCGCCTTCTGCTGTAGCAGCAGTTGTGACGCTGGAATCTGTCAGTTTAACAGATGCGCCATCTGCGGAAATGCCTGTTGCCCCATCATCAGTCAATTTATCGGCCAACAATTTTGCTAAATCTTCATTTGTTGCAGTTTTGGAATATACAAGCTTCATTGCTCCATCAGCAACCTCTTCAAAATCGCTGTTTACAAAGGTATAATTTTTGCCGTTTACTGCAATATTTGTACCATTTGCAATTTTGGAAGCATCAAAGGTTGCCAATGTTCCATTGCCTTTTAAGGTTTCAGCAGCCTTCAAAGTTAATTCGCTGGATTTAGCGATTTCTGAACCTTTACCAGCAGTTCCAGCAGCGAGAATGTCGGCGCCTTTGTTTGTGGATTCACTGATTGTGATAACACCACTTGCTGCACTAGCAACATAACCACCATTTTTACCTGTGCCTGTTCCTTCATTAGCGGAGATGGCAGCAGCAAGCTTTTCAGCAATTTTTTCTGCATTATCGGAGGCCTCAACAGTTACCACTTTGTAGTCTGTATCTTTTGTTTTGCCGTCTAAGCCTTTTAATTCTTCAGCACCATTTTGGATTACATAGGTCATTTCACCAACGGTAATTGCTTTGTTATGGCTATTCTCTCCTGCTGCAGTGGAATCCAAAGTAAGTTTTGTGCTGGCAACCTGATAAGAACCAGTAGAGCCTGCATTATAAGCTGTTGCTTCACCAGCAGCTGAACCAAAGGTGATATTGTTGGTTGTTGTACCATCATACTTTTCTTTAAGAGCAGCTTCAGAAGCAGCTACGTCTGCTGCGTCAAGGCCAGTTGCATCTACAGAAATGCCACCTAATTTGCTTCCGTCAATTGTATTCTCATTCACGTCGGTCTTGTCGGCCTTAGCCTTAATGGTAAGAACATTTCCATCTGATAGTACATCATAAAGATCAGAAAATGAACCTGATTGAACGCCTGTAGCTCCAAAATCCACACCAGTATCGGTCACGGTTATTCCTGATACTGTTACACCATTCAGTGCGTCTTTCATGTTATCTGTGGAGATACTAGCCCCAGCAGTAATCGCCAATGTAGCTGTTTTACTTGCACCTGTATTGTCTTTGTAATTGAAAACAAGATTTTTTGCACCAGAAGCGCTGTTTGTAATATCACCAACATAAAATTTGGCTTCGTAGCCGACAGCAGCCACAGCACCATCTTTTTTACCATCTACGGCACCGCTGAATTCTCCCAGTGTTCCAGAGGTTACTGCATGGCCTGTTACATCAATTTTACCTGTGGTAATAGATGCAGCTTTGTTTACACTGCCATCCAGCAGGTTGATGCCGTTGAAGTTTGTGCTTTCTGCAATACGGTCAATTTCGCTTGTAAGAGAGTCAATTTCCTTCTGAAGGTTATCACGGTCAACATCGTTATCATAAGTGCCGTTTGCAGACTGTGTAGCCAGCTCTGTCATACGGTTTAGCATGGAATGCACTTCTGTCAAAGCACCTTCTGCTGTCTGCACCAAGGAAATACCATCGTTTGCATTCTTTGTTGCTGTTTCCAAGCCTTTGATTTGCGCTCTCATTTTTTCGGAGATCGCCAAACCTGCAGCGTCGTCGCCAGCTCTGTTAATTCTGTAACCGGAAGATAATTTTTCAAGGTTTTTGCTTACAGCGTTGTTATTTCCACCCAACTGTCTGTGAGCATTTAATGCCGCAATATTGTGTTGAATTCTCATATTTGTTACCTCCTTATATGTACCCTTCGAGAAAATCCGTTTTCTCTGCATTGTGAATGTATATTTTTAACTGTACCAACGGGGGCCCACCGATGGTGCAGATAAAAAACAAAAGTTATTTTTCTTCCCTTTGCCCGTCTATGGTTTGCAAGCGCCTTATGCAGCTCGGCACGGGATTTGTTTTTTCAAAAACCTCTCCCCTGACAATATTGATATTGCGAGGGGCATCGATGGCCAGCCCCAAAGAGCCGTTATTGGACACCACTTTGATAAAAATGTTGCCGTTAATCACAATATATTCCCCCGGATTCCTTCCCAAAGACAGCATAAGTATTCCTCCTTGTATACGTTTGGAATGATATTTTTTAGCCTTCATAAATAATATCGTCCCACTACTTAAAAAAATAATAGTAAAACTATTATTTTTTTAAGTAGTGGGACTTGATAGTGAATCCCGCTCTATTCCGATAAACTAAAGAAGAGGTGTTTTTATGGGGTATAATCAGAAGGAAATGGGACTGAGAATCAGAAATGAGCGATTAAAAAATAGATTGACCATAGAAAAGCTTTGCGAAATGTTGGAGGTATCCCCCTCCTTTATTGGTTTGGTGGAACGGGGAGAGAGCGGCATCAGCTTGGAAAAGCTGTATAAGCTTTCTGAAATATTTCATGTTTCTGCGGACTATTTATTAAAGGGTGAAGAGAAAGCCGAGGGAGCGGCAGAGCGCTCCAAGCTGGAGATACTGAATACGCATTTTTATGATTATTCTGAGGAAGAATTGGATTTTGTTCTGGAGCTGTTGAAGTTTTTGCGGGCGAAGGTCACGGTAAAATAATTTTTGAGAAAAGAAAGGGCTATAAGAGTTGATCTTATAGCCCCATTTTTATAGTAGATGTGATAGTGTGCAGGTTGTATCGTCAAAAAAAGCCACCCCGAGGGGTGGCCATGTAGAAGGCTTAGTTTGCGAAAACATTGACAGCACGCGTTTTGCGGCTATCCTTGGGATCGGGCTCTGTGCTGAATGTCACTGCCTGACCTTCATTTAAAGATTTGTAACCGTTTGTCTGGATGGAGGAGAAATGTACAAATATATCCTCTCCGCCGTTGTTAGGTGTTATAAATCCAAACCCTTTTTCTGCGTTAAACCATTTTACTGTACCGTTATCCATAATCAGTACCTCCTAAAAATATTATTTCGGGCATACAAAATAAAAAAACTCTTAAGCAATAGTCAGATAATAATTATCAACTATAACTTAAGAGCGAATAATCATATATACGAAATTAATATTAGTATATACCATAGAAAAAGGAATGTCAAGAAAAACTTAAAAAGAACGATGGGGAAACAAATTATTTTCTGGTATCCCCAATATACCGAAGCAGCCAATCCCGAATATCCATATATACCTCCTGCCGATTCAGCTCGTTGAGCATTTCATGCCTCCCTTGAGGATACAGCTTTAGGGCAACGTCCGTAAAGCCTTGGGAGAGATAGGTTTTATAGAGCTTCTTTGGATCCTTCCCCCAATTTCCCACAGGGTCCATGGCGCCGGAAGCGATCAAAATAGGAAGGCGGCGAGGGATTTTATCAAGGTGCAGTTTTTTCACGTCATAGGCCACCAGAGAGAACAAGTCCTTGTAAGCGGAGACGGTAAATAGAAAGGAGCAATATTTGTTTGACACATATGCGGAAACAATTTCCTCGTCCCGGCTGATCCAATCCTTCTCCGTTTTCGGATGTTTGATATGACGCAGATAATTGGCGAAGGCTATTTTTGCCAAAATTGTGCTGCGATAATGGCCGCCATATTTTTTCTCAAGAAAATTGGCAAGGTGCTTTCCAAATCTCGTCATGGCAACGGTAGGATTTCCGGTACCCATAAGAATGGCACCCTGCACTGTATTTCGGTAAAGGGTTAAATATTTCCTTGTACAAAATGAGCCCATGCTATGCCCCAGAATAAAATGGGGTAAGCCTGGGTATTGCTGTTTGATTTCCGCTGAAACCAGATGCATATCTTGGATTAAAAGCTTGCGCCCATCGGTTTCATGAAAAAAGCCCAATTCCTCCTCCGAGGATACGCTGCGGCCGTGGCCCAGATGGTCATGCCCCATCACTGCAATCTGGTTTTCGCAAAGAAAGGCGGCAAATTCGTGATAGCGGTCAATAAACTCCACCATGCCGTGTACAAGCTGCAGCACGCCCAAAATAGGCCCGTCCCCTTGCCAGGAAATAACATGGAGCCTATGTATTTTATCTGAGGAAGGGATAAAAAATTCTCTCTTTTGCATTGGAACACCTCTTTTGCTAAGCAATACTTTTGTGTAAATCATAGCACAAAACAAGATATTTTGCATCTTTATGAGGGGATTTTGTTTGGCACCATGGGGGAGGCAGCTCCCTAATTGTCCTTCTTATATATAGAGTAGGGGCAATGCTGTTGCGTCTTTCCCTGCGAAAGAGGGAAAAACGTAAGAAAATCGACGGATTTTCCTAAAAGATTAGCAATAAAAATAAGGTATACTAAAAAAATGAATGAAATCATTTTTCTGGATACTGTTTCGTCTGAAATTTTGTGGAGGGATTATAATGAAGAAAAAATTTTTGGCGTTTGCCTGTGCCCTTACGATGCTTTCCTCTGGGGTTCCTGCACTGGCGGCAGAGGGCGTGAAGGTTTTTGTAAATAACTATGAGGTTGTTTTTCAAGGCCAGCAGCCGGTCATTTTAAATGGGCGGACCTTGGTGCCTCTGCGTGGGGTGATGGAGGCCATGGAGGTTGAGGTTGTTTGGAATGCAAAAGACAAATCTGTATTTTTGAAAAGAGGGGACCGGGAGGCCACGTTTTGGGTAGGGAAAAAAACATTCAAAGGCGGGCGAACCATCATGGAGGAGCCGGTGCAAATGATCAACGGCTCGGTGATGATTCCCTTAAGAGTGGTGGTAGGATATTTTGATGGCAATCTGACTTGGGATGCTACGGAAAAAACAGCTTCTATTACCATTGCGGAAAAAGAGGACGGCTATTCTACGGTTACATATAATAAGGAAGCAAAAGGGGAGGACGGCGAGGTTTTGATCCAAACCTCTGCTAGATATCCCCAGTTAAATGAAGCTGTTTTCGGGAGCAACGCAAAAGGAATCAATGAGAAGGTGTCCGCTTGGGCAAAGAAAAGCTTGGAGGTTTACTTGTCGGAACATAAAGATAAGGTGCAGACGGAAGCCCGGGAGAAGGGGGAGAAATTTGTACGGTGGGAGTATTCACTTTTATTTAGCACCCCTTATTATGATGAGAACCTTTTTTCCTTTTGTGTCATGGCTCGAACCCGTGAAGGGGCGGAGGATGAGAAGTGGAATACCATAGGCTCTACCTATGATTTGAAGACGGGTGCGCGAAAGTCCCTCTCTGATGTTGTTACCTTGCCGGCGAATACGACGGAGCAGCAATATATGAAAAATATTGTTAAGGCAGATATTGAGAAGAACCCTCCTAAATATTTGGAAAATGCGGAAAAAATATTAGAGGAAACTGCAGTTCTTGACTTTTATATGGCAGGGCCAAAAAAACTGATGGTTTTTGTGACGGAGGAAGGCATGATTACGCCGGAGGCGGCAGGAATTGCAGCGGTTGAAAAAAGCCTGCCCTAATGGAGAAATTGAAATAAAGAAAAAGTGGCGGCTTTGCCGGCCTCTGGGACGTCAACTTTGTTGACGTCCTTATTTTTTTGAAAAAATACGTTGTGTTTGGAACTTAAAAATAGGCGATCAAGCACCATGTTCTTAGAAATAAAATATAGATAAAAAGCAAAAAAAAACAAGAAATAAATGTAAAATTTATGTAATTTTTGTATCAAAAACAAGGATATATGGTTCCTTTTCTTCCCCGAAAGTGATATGATTACCAAATAATATTATTTCAGAATAAAAGGAGGATTACTATGAAATATGGAAAGAAGGTTCTGTCTTTTTTGCTGTTCTTCACGATGGTGACGGGGATGTCTGTTCCTTCATTGGCTGAGACGATGGATGGTAAGCTGGTTTTTATCCATACCAATGATATGCATGGATATTATCAGACAGAGGAAAAGGCCATTGGCATTGCCGGGGTGAAAGGCTTAAAGGACTATTATACCGCCCAGGGCGCAGATGTTATCCTGTTGGATGCGGGGGATTTTTCTCAGGGCACCACATTAGTGAATCATTCTAAGGGCATTGCGGCGTCCAAATATCTTGTTGCGGCTGAGTATGACGCAGTTGTTTTAGGAAATCATGAATTTGACTTCGGTTTTGATGCATTGCTGGAGAATACTGCAGTGTTAGAGAAAGCAAATATTCCTGTTTTGGCTGCGAATGTTTTAAAGAAGGGGACAGATCAGCCATATTTCGGTGACAATATTGTGATTGAGAAAGGCGGCATGAAAATCGGTGTATTTGGTTTGGATACCCCGGAAACCCAAACAAAATCCAGTCCCAGTAGTGTAAAGGATGTAGACTTCCTTGACGGAGAGAAGCTGTTTGCAGCGGCACAGGCCCAGGTGGATGCCCTTAAGGAAAAGGGATGCGACTATATTGTTGCAGTGACCCATTTGGGTGTTGATGATGAAAGCATTGGCAGACGTTCCATTGACGTTGCCAATGCCGTGGAGGGAATAGACCTTATGATTGACGGCCATAGTCATACGGTGATGGATGGCGGCGAGGTGGTTAATGGTACACGCATTGTAAGTGCGGGCTCTTACTTGGAAAATGTCGGTACAGTTGTGTTAGATAAAGACACAAAGGAAGCCACAGCAAAGCTGATTAGCGCTGGGGAGTATGCGGCAAATATCGGCAACTATGATGAAGCGCTTGCCAAGTTGGTAGCGGCGGACAAAGAAGTGGTGGATGCATATTATGCAGGCTTGTTCGCAAAAACAGAGGTGGCCTTAAATGGGGAAAGAGAGCCCGGTGTGCGTACAGAGGAAACCAATTTAGGGGACTTTGCCGCAGATGCCTTCCTGTATGTGGGCAAAAAATATGCCAAGGAGCAAAATCTGGAGGTCAGTGTGGATGCTGCCCTCTCCAATGGCGGCGGCATTCGTGCCAGCATTCCTGCCGGTGATATTTCCATGAATACGCTGTATACGGTGTTCCCTTATGGTAATACGGTGGCCTTGGTAACAGTGACAGGGGAGCAGCTTTTGGAAATTTTAGAGGCGTCCACCTTCTGTACACCGACAGCCTTGGGCGGCTTCCCTCAGGTTGCCGGGGTAGAATATACCATTCATACCGCTGTAGAATATAAAAATGGTGCCCAGTATCCCGATTCTACATATTTCGCACCTGCGGCACCGGGAACCCGTGTGACAATTACCAGCGTAGGCGGTAAGGACTTTGATCCAAAGGCAAACTATACGGTTGTTGTAAATAGCTTTCAGGCAGAGGGCGGAGATACCTATTATGCCTTGACTCAAGGCTCCTTCCAGCAAGATACCGGTATTGTGGATGCGGAAGCGTTGATTCAATATGTGGATTCCTTGGGCGGAGTGATTGGAGCGGAATATGCAGAGCCTCAAGGCCGGATCCGTACGGTTTCTGTGCCTGCTGCAGTACCCGAGGAAGTTGTGGAGACCGAAGTGCAGCTTGTACCCGAGGTAGTTGAAGTGCCTGTAGCAGAGGCGCCCGAAAAAGCACCTGAGCAGGTTGTTTATGAGGTTTATAAGGTTACCCAGGGCGATAGCTTGTGGAAAATTGCAAATACTCTTTTGGGCGATGGCACCCAATGGAGAACCATTTATGAATATAATAAGGACCAGATCAAAGACCCGAAAAAGATTTATATCGGCCAGGAATTAATTATTAAAAAATAAGCATTTTAGAGAAAAATAGCAGCAAGGCGATAATCCTCAAAAAGGGTCATTGCCTTGTTTTTTTATAACGGTTTGTGAGAACTGCTATTATGTAAGCTATGGGTGCAAAAGGTACCGCATAGAGTGAAATTTTGATGTAAATGTCTTATTTCCCCTTTAAGTTGAATACAATAATGCTGATGATAATGATTGTGCCGCCAATAAAGGTTCCCGTATTCGGGACTTCTTTTAGGAGCAGAAACCCCATGATCGTGGAAAGAAGGGGGGTAACGAACATAAAATTGGTTACTTCGCTGGTGCGTTCTGCCAAAGACATAGCTTTTCCCCAGAAAAAATAAGCGCAGGCACTGGGCAAAGTGCCTAAGTAAACGAGGGCAAGGATATGCTTTGCACTGGCAGTTGATAACTCTTGAAATCCCTTTAAGCACCAAAATCCAAGAAATATTGCGCCGCATAGCATACTGTAGGTCACAATTTCCAGAGAGGAATATCCCTTTTTCTGAGAAAGCCTTCTGCTTAAAATATTATAGCTACAGAAAACAAGAGAAGCACAGACGGTCCAAATTAAACCAATATTAATTGAAAAAATGCCCTCCCAAAGAAGAAGAATCAAAACGCCCACAAAAGCCATGAAGATAGAAATCCATCCAAGGGGTCGAATTCTTTCCTGATATAGCTTTGCAGCTGCAATGGCCGTTAAAATTGGGGTAATGGCAATCACGATGCTGGAGGTGGCAGAGGTCAGGGTTTGAATGCCGGTGTTGAAGGCAATCATATAAATGGTGAAGCCTAGTCCGCCGGATAGAAAAAACCAAGGAATATCTTGCTTTTGAGGCCTCCGTATATGGCTGCATTTTCCCATGAGCAGCAATAAAATGGAGGCGATGCTGCAGCGTAAGAAGCCCAAAGAATTTGAGGTGAATTGTTCCTGTACGATTTTTGTGAGGGGAAAAGCGGATGCCCATAAAAAAACGGTCAGTAGCCCAAGCCCCCATACTTTTTGCTTGTTTGTCATTTGTTTTCTCCTAAAAAAGTTTATAGCTTACCCGATACAATGCATTTTCAATAGAGCAAAAAAGCTGATGAGAGATTAAAAAATCTATATAAGCTTCTCTGTTCTGTCAGTAAAGTATAGCACTAATTTCTGAAATTAGAAATAAATTTTTTCGTAGCAGGAGGGTTAGAGATTCTTGAGTTTCCGCAAACTGTAACAGAAAAATAAAGGCAGTTACTCAAAGTACCAATCTGTCGCTTTTTGAAGAAATTAGAAAGACAGTCTTTGGATTAGATGTACTTTAATAAACCCTATCGGAATCGGGCTTTGGAAGAAAATATTCTTTCATACCTCAATGACACCTAGCCTATTCAAGCAATTAGCCGAAGGCTGAGTTGACGGTATGCAGGACGCTTTGTCCTGAACCAAAGCCTGACGCCCTCTTTTGCATACGAAAGTATGCCGCGGATCCCTTTGGCTAACCGGTAATAGCAGAAATTTGATCTTTTTAGAATCCTTGTGCAGCTGATCCACAACATCGGTAAGCAGACAGCTTCCAGAAGCAAGCATACCATAAGAAATATCAGCAAAAAATTTCCGATCAGGTTTTGAAAGCTTTCGTGATATTTTATTTGTAAATTTAAAAATTGTCGTTTCAATTGATACGTATTTGATGTAAAATTAGCCATAAGGAACCCTTTCTATTTTTGTTTCGTGAGATTTTTGTTTCATAGCTTAATTTTACAACAAAAAGGATTAGGATTCCTTATATTTTAGACATTTCTTCAAAATTTTTTATAATCATACTGATAGAATTAGGGTTCTGTAGATAAATCTGCGAAAAGTCAAGCAAGTAGAGATTGGGTAGAATTTATTGGCTTCATCTGATATAATGGTAGCTAAAAAAATTGCTTTCTCATAAAGCTTGCATGGGTCGATTTAATAGTAAAATGACGTGTACACAGCCGAACTTATGAAATATGAGAGAGGATTACTTTGAAATAAATAAATTATTGGTAAAACCTTGATTTATGGCATTAAGACTGATATAATGAATTGGTTTCCGGATTGAAATAAAATTCAGCTAAGGGGAGCAACGGTCTATTATTAATTAAGGCTGTAATTTAGTTGTTTTGGGATGCAAGCTTTTTTGTAGTGGAAAGGTATCCACTTTCATGGGCTCAAGCTGAGGTATTTCTTTCATCACTTGTGAATGGATATGGGTTGGAAGGCAGATTCGGATGGCTGTAATGAGTTTGATTTGAATTCTACTCGGGTCAGTTGCTTTGAAAACCCGGGAAGCCCTTGGTTTCTAAAAAAGGCTTTGTGTGTTAAAATATGGAGACGTAACGAAGCGGTCATAGCGAGAACGACTCGAAATCAACTCGGTCAGTTGCTTTGGAAATGCGGGAAACCCTTGAGTTTCTGCGGGATTGCGGGATTTTAATAAATTAGGTTTTTACCGATTTCTACGGTTTTTCTACACTTTGCCTTGACTTCTACGCGGGGCTTGGTGTATTAAAATAAATATGGAGGCGTATCGAAGTGGTCATAACGAGCCTGACTCGAAATCAGGTTGTCCTCACGGGCACGTGAGTTCGAATCTCACCGCCTCCGCCAGGGGCCTGTTTGCGGTCAATGTCCGCAACAGGCCCTCCATTTTTTTGTCTTTTCTACGCTCTCTTTTGAGGGCGTTTTTTCTGTTTCTGTAGAAAACGGATGTGCCTGAGTCCTCACTCTATAAGGCTTTTCCGTATTTCCATTAAGCAGTCCGTAGAAAATCAGTTGGTCGCTACAAGTCCAGTAGGTTCCACCACTCGGTTTCTTTCAAACATCCCATCCATAACCAAGCCGGATTCGATCTGTGCGTGGAAGTCCAGATGAGAGTAAATATCCGCTGTGGTCGAAAAGGTGCTGTGTCCCAGCCATATCTGGATTTGCTTCATTGATATCCCATTTGCAAGCAGTAAGCTGGCGCAGGAATGTCTTAAATCGTGGAATCGAATTTTTTTGAGGTCTGCTTTTTCAAGCACCCAGCTAAAGTGATCCGTCACATAATTAGGGCGCATGAGCTTCCCTGTTTGGTCGAGGCAGATGTAGTCGAGATAATCTCGGCAGTAAGAGCGCTTGAATAGCTTTCGGTACATTTCCTGCTTTTCCTTTTCTGCAAGTAGTAGTTTTTCCACCGAGGGCAATAACGGAAGCGTGCGAAAACTGGACTTGGTTTTCAGTACATCTTCTCCAACCGCCACCGATTTGCCATCCACCGTGTCCTCAATTACCTTGTGCTTGATGGAGATGGTCTTTTGCTCAAGGTTAATTGCATCCCACTTTAATCCAAGGACTTCACTCCGGCGTAAGCCATAGTAAGCTGCCAGCTTCACGCAAATCTCTAAGGGATCATCTGATATCGCATCAAACAGTGCCATCATTTCCTCAGCGGAATAAAACTGAGCCTGGTATAAATTTTTCTTTGGTCTGTCTACTCGGTCAGCAGGGTTGCTGCCGATAATCTCTTTTTTCACCGCATTCTGTAATGCTCTGCGTAGGACTGCGTGATAATGGATAACCGTATTCGGTGTGTGGCCTTCATCAAAAATTGATTGATGGAAATCCTGAATATGCTGTGGTGTAACCTCTGCCAAGGTGATGTTCAGCTCAGTAAAGTACCGGCTGATTCGCCCATCCAGCATGGTTTGATAGCCTTTGAATGTTGTTTTGGCTATCGTGGGCTTTGCTTGTATCAGCCATTTTTGAAGGTAGTCAGTAAACAGTACATCCGCTTGAGGATTCCGTTTGCCCTCGATCAGCTCTCTGGCACGTTCCTCGGCCTCCCGACGCTCCTTTTCTTCCTGCTCCTGCTCGTATTCCAGCCGGATTTGGTCAAAGGCTTTCTTCGCTTTTCTGTCGCTGGTTCCGGCTACTGGCAATCCAGTGGGAACCCATTTTGTTTTTCTTTTGCCGTCCACTTTTAAATATAATACGGCATAATAAGTATTGTTTTTTTGTTGTAGGCAGCCTGTTATCATTGTTATCCTCCTTTGAAATAACAGCGTATTTGCCTACCATTGACAACATCACAATACCACAGAAGGCATGGGATAGCTACTGTTTTACGCGGAAGCAACCCAACGGATTTTTCTACGGTTTTGGGGTCAATAATAAGCAAAAAACTATATCAACCAATCTTGATATGGCACATTTCTTCACTCAGTAAATATTCAATGACACATGCTTTGGGAATCTTATAGGTCCGCCCAATGCGAACACTATGTATCTCTTTTTCCGAAAGCAGTTTATAAGCCAGCTTCCGGCTGATGCCTCCGAGCATTTCCCGTAATTGGTTTACCTCGATTACGTCGGGGTATTTTTCAAACATGATTGTTTTATTGCTCATAAAAAATCCTCCTTCATAAAAAAAGCGCTGTACTAAGTCCGACGCTGATAGAAAGTGCCTGATTGATTTTTTCCATTTTCTGCTCATCCAGCCTGCCTATCCAGCCCCGAAGTCGGGTTCGGTCAATGGTGCGTATCTGCTCCAGAAGTGCGAAAGACTCCATGGACAGTCTGCCCGCTCCAGCAACGGCTGCATGGGTGGGCAGGGGCTTTTTGGGCTTGCCGGTGATAGCGCAGACGATGGTGGTGGGACTATGGCGGTTGCCTATGTCGTTTTGCAGGATAAGTACGGGACGGACACCTCCTTGCTCACAGCCCACAACGGGGCTTAAGTCGGCATAGAAAATATCACCGCGGCTAATACCTTGTTTTATCATGTTCAAATTTTGCACCTCCTTGGTTTGAAGTTCTTTGGTTTTCTTAATGACACAAATATAGGGACCGCCCTGCTGTGATTACTTCCACGGGCAGAGCGATCCCCATCGCTTCTGACATTAAGTCTTTTTCTGTAATAACGGTGCTTAATTCGACACTACTCCCCAAGCACTCTGTGCAGAGCATAGTGCTTTGCACAACAAAGGCGACGGCCTGAACTGCGGCTGACTTCACCGCATCATGGGAATTTCACCCCCGCCAGGATCTCTGCCGGCTGCCCTCATTGCGTGATCCCCAGGTCTTGTGGGGGCTGTGACTGGACAGAAGTATCAATATAGGCTGACAGGATCATTGCGAGACAGGCTGCCACAGCCTGTTTTTCGGTCGGATGGGTACCGCTCTGCACCTTATTTGGCCGTCTTTGATAGGAGCAGAATGAAACGAGCGAATAAAAAATAGTGGTTTCGCTTTTCTTACTGCCTGCCTACAGGTGGTCTTGGCGCATCCTCCGCAGTCGCTTTTCCCTTTCGGGGTCCGTCAGCTAATGTATTCAGGTCATCGGATATGAAATTTTCAAAGTACGGTTGGGGGAACAAGAAAAACCCCCTCACTACTAATCCGGTTTCGTGAGGGGGTTGGACGGAAATTTTTTTACTTTTCCATAAGTTTTTTTAAAGTACGTAGAATTTTAACCTTTCGGTCATGGAGTGTCATGCGTGGAATTCCAGTTTCCGCCGCCAGCTGATGCTCACTTTTATTCTGAAAAAACAGAGTAAAAATCAGCTCCTGTTCCTCTTTGGTAATTTGTGAGAGGCATTGATGGAGTTTTTCCGCTATTAGCTTGTCCGTAACGACATCCTCCACATGAGGGGAAATGAGGTCTGGAATCGCATCCTCGCCATTCGTTTCATCCGTATCCAAGGCATTGTAATAAAACACGCCGTGTGCAGCGTCCTTTTCCTCCAGATGTAGTTCACGGCGTTTCATACGGTAATAGGTTAAATAGACTTCTTCGGTGACGGGAACGAGCTGTCCCTGCACCTTGATTCGATACTCTTTCTTTTCTGCCATTAGGCTTGTCCTCCATTTTCTGAAATTTTGATAGTGAATCAAAATGTCAGAAACGGAGGGGAACGGCAGCGTGGAAGTAACCTGTTTGTATTAGAAACACACCATATTTTACCTAATATTGTAAAATTAAGTGGGAATGTAGGTTTTCTTGTCGAAAGAAAAAAGTCAGCACTGCGCCCATGGCGAAATGCTGACTTTTTGAATATTATAATATAAAATTGTTTAGGTGGTAGGTAATATGTACGAGTTTTGTCTGCTCTATTTCCACCTCTTATAAGTATAAAAGCTCATAGGATACCCCTCTCGCCGGAGCAATGAAAGCCGGTATCCCGATATCCTGTTTATCCGTCAAAAACCGACAGATATATTAAGAGCCTGCCCTCTGAAATGAGGGCAGGCTCCGCATGGTTTTTGGCAGCCAGGCTATCATAGTGCAGTAAAGCACCTTAGACCCTATGGCTTTGCGTCCCCACCTTTTGATGGGTTTGCCCTTGGCTGTATTTACTTGTGAAAGTTGCTTGATTCACGCTACTTTCGGATATACATCTTTTGGGTTAAATTAAAGTACATTATAAAATATTTTTCAATATTATCTTAATTCATTTGTCAGCTCTATAATTTTGCTCTCAATCAAACGAATTGTTTTGATGAACTCTTGATCGTCCTTACCAGTTGGGTCATCAAGACCCCAATCCTCGCGGCGCTTGCAGGGTAAAAAAGGACACTGGACATTACAGCCCATTGTTATCACGATATCAACGGGAGGAATATCTTCCAATAATTTTGAACGCTGTGTCCGCTCCATATCAATGCCGTAAAGTTGTTTCATCAGTCTTACTGCATCTTGATTAATCTGTGGCTTTGTTTCTGTTCCGGCAGAGTAGCTTTCAAATACATCAGAGGCAAGGTGTTTTCCAAGTGCTTCTGCAATTTGGCTGCGGCAGGAGTTATGAACACAGATAAATGCCACTTTGGGTTTGTTTGTTGTATTATTCATGAAAGACCTCTGTTTATAGCTCTTTTAGCTTATCGCCCTTAATGTCATCTGCACTCCAAGCAATCAAGGCAAAGTTTCCATTTGTATGTTCCGCTACTTTGTTTATCCAAGGGATTTCATTGCTGGCTTTTGCGGATAACATGGCATTGGTGGTTTTTGTATGATAAAGGGAGGAGTTAATAACCCACCATTTCGTGGCAATGTTAGCACGTTTCAAATCTTCTTCCAATCGCAACGCTTCATAAACCGGGGTGGCCTCCGGCAATGTCACAATAATGACCTCTGTTTCAGCACTACGCAACCGGGGAAGTAACTTTCTCACAGAATCCGGGATGCTACCTTGTGTCCTTTGTACTTCTTTGTGATAGCTTAAGGTAGAATCCAAGAGTAACAAAGTGTGTCCTGTGGGAGCTGTATCAATGACAATAATCTCATTTTCTGCGCGCTCCACAACTTCAGCAAAGGCACGAAATACAGCAATTTCCTGGGTGCAAGGGGAACGTAAATCTTCCTCAATATAGGCAATATCTTCTTCCGACATGGTTTCCCGAGCTTTAGATAAGACTTCTTCCTGATACCTTGCCAGTTCCTCATGTTCATCAATATGGCTCATGGTAATGCCGCTATTTTCATCAAGAACAAATTTTAAGTGGGCTGCCGGATCAGTGGTCGTTAAATGTACTTTCTTTCCTTTTTCAGAAAGTCCTAATGCGATGGCTGCAGCAATCGTTGTTTTACCAACGCCACCCTTGCCCATAGTAAATATTACCTTTTTCTTACTATGGTACAGGTCGTCAATAATATCCTTTAGCTGAGGAATATTCTCCGCTTTAATGGTTTCTTCGCTGATAACATAGCTATCCTTTGTAAGCAATGAGCGGACATTTTCCATGCCAGTAATGTTGTATGCTCGCAATGGAATCATGTAGGTTGTAATCGCCTGTAATGACTTTGGCATATCAGCAAGAGCACTCTGTTGTTTGTTGTATAGACTCTCGGAGATTGTGTCATCATGGTCGCTCAAAACGCCGTTGATTACCATAGACTGGTTTAGCACGCCAAGCTCCGCCAATTCATGTGAAGCCCGCTCGACTTCTTTCAATGGGGCTATTTCTGGCCGAGTCACAAGGATTAAAGTTGTTTGATCTCCATCTGACAACGTTTCAACTGCAGTTTTGTACATTTCCTTTTTACTCTCAAGCCCAGATAATTGCCCTAAACAGGATGCTCCATGTGTGCTTTCGCTGATAAAATTGCTCCATGCAGAAGGAAGCTGCAACATTCTAAGGGTATGACCTGTAGGTGCAGTATCAAAAAGAATATGATCGTATTTTTGCTCCATCTCTTTATTGGTGATAAAGTTGGAAAATTCATTGAAAGCAGCAATCTCCACTGTACATGAACCGGAAAGCTGTTCCTCCATATTAGCGAGAACTGCATCCGGCAATTTGCCACGATAGGGAGCGATCACGCTTTCCCTGTATTCTGCCGCCGCCTGCATTGGGTCAAGGTTTGCTACATCAAGATTTGGTACTTCTGCGATAGGGGTGGCTCTCCCTGAAAGCGAAGTATTGAACACATCCTGTAAATTGGAGGCAGGGTCTGTGCTGACAAGAAGAACCTTTTTTCCGTTGTCTGCAAGATTCACAGCCGTTGCACATGCAACAGATGTTTTGCCAACACCGCCTTTGCCTGTATAAAACAAATATTTTGTTAATGTAATATTTTTTGGATTAAAGACTTGCATCAAGAATCCTCCTTTCATATTTAACAGCACTTTCCATCAGAGCAGCAGCAACCACCTTGTGGTGCGGATTTTGCTTCGGTCAAATAGCTTTTAGGAATCTCAAGTAAAGAAATAAGTTCCTCATTGGTTGGATATCGGCCTGTAATAACAATTTTTTCATCCAGTACAATAGCAGGCAGCTCCTCGGCGCCTTTTTCATTAATAAAGGCATTGATCACTTTGTTATTTACAAAGGCCATTGGTGCACTGCTTAGATTAAAGCGATCAACCGCCACGCCGTTCTTTTTCAGTGCATTCAAGACTGTAGAAATACGGAGCAATTCCGGGTCAACGCTCACACCACAAAGGCCGGTGTCACAGCACATAGCAGGTTCATAGATAGACATTTTTTTCATGATAAATCTCTCCATTCTAATTTGATTATTTTTATTTAAAACTCAAGGCAAATTGTTACAGCAGTTTTTCATTGATAGTATCATCATAGAAAATACTGCAAGCAACAAGGCCATTGTTTTTGCTTAGAATATTATTCGGCGGTGGTAATACCACACATATTGTCAATGCTGTACTTCTTAGTATTATCCTCCGACACTCCATTCATATTGTTTAAACTATATGGAGTTTTTATATCATTTGAGGCACTGTTCATATTATTTAACCAATAAACTGCCTGCTGGTTGTTTGATACACCATTCATGTTGTTTATGCTCAAATTTCCAGTCATACTAGATCCTCCTATCAATGTGTTTCTAATCAAATTATTATTTGACATTGGGTTCTGGGAACCAATGGGTAGTTTTATTCGCAATTTTCACAAGAAAAAGCATCACAGGTACTTCTGTCAGCACGCCGACTACAGTAGCGAGTGCGGCTGGTGAGGTTGTGCCGAACAGAGCAATCGCCACGGCAACAGAAAGTTCAAAAAAATTGGAAGCACCGATCATTCCGGCAGGAGCCGCAATGTTGTGAGGTAACTTGAGCCATTTACTTGCAAAATAAGCGATAAAGAAAATGAGGAACGTTTGAATTATCAGCGGTACTGCAATCAATACAATATGCAGTGGGTTATTGATAATTACATCTCCTTGAAAAGAGAATAAAAGTACTAATGTAAGCAGTAACCCAATGCTGGTCGCATTATCAAATTTACCAATAAAAGTATTCTCAAAATAGTCAAGTCCCTTATGCTTTGTTACCAGTAAACGGGTCAAAATGCCACCCGCCAATGGAATCACAACAAACAGGATGACGGACAAAATCAGGGTATCCCAAGGCACAACCACGTTGGAAACACCAAGTAAAAACTTTACAATTGGTACGAAAGCAACAAGGATGATGAGGTCATTGGTCGCTACCTGCACCACCGTATAGGCAGGGTTTCCTTTAGTCAGCGTACTCCACACAAACACCATCGCTGTACAAGGAGCCGCACCCAACAGCACAGCACCAGCCAGATATTCGGTGGCCAGCTCCGGAGTGATGAATGCTTTGAATACCACGAAGAAAAACAGCGAAGCAATGCCATACATGGTAAAGGGTTTGATTAGCCAGTTTGTCACCCACGTAACAAATAGCCCCTTTGGGTTTTTGCTTACATTTTTTATGCTTTGAAAATCAACCTTCATCATCATGGGGTAAATCATAACCCATATGAGTATGGCAACAGGAATTGATACATTTGCGTATTCAAACTGATTCAAAAAATCGGGAATTACGGGAAGGAATTTGCCGATAAGAACCCCGGCTACCATGCAAAGTGCCACCCAAACGGTTAAGTACTTTTGGAAAAAACCAATCCCTTGTATTTTTTCGTTGTTCATAATTTTCACCTCTTTACTAATTTTTTTTATAGCTACATAAATTTTGCTGCTTACATTTTTTGTAATTTTCACAGTCTTTTTGATAGCATGGGATATTTGATAACTTTTTCTCCAAATAAGAAAATAATTCTGCGTTTTCTTCTTTGAAAGATGGACTCATCTTGTAATATGCCCATTGTGCATCTTTATAGCTTTCCAATACACCGGCTTTTTTTAAGATGGTCAGATGTCTTGAAGCGTTTGACTGTGTTAACCCCAAGCATTCTTCGATTTCACACACACACATATCACCTTTAAATATCTGTGCTACAATACGAAGCCGTGTTTCATCAGAAAGAGCTTTTAGTATGTCAAGCATAATTTCACCTCCCTTCAAATCATTATATGAGCATATACAGATATAGTATGTTGTTTAAATGCCATTTGTTACAACTCCTCTTGCACAAACGGCATTTATCCTACGGTGCTTTTATAGACTTAACCTCTTGCTTTTTGTAGAATCTTGACCACTTCTTCTGTTTTGAGTACCTTGCCGAGTGAAACTACTTTGCCGTCTACCACAAGCGCTGGTGTGGTCATAATGCCGTAAGAGGCTATCTGTGTGAAGTCGGTTACATGGTCAATGGTGGTATCCATTCCGAGCTGTTCCAAAGCCGCTTTAGTTGCAGATTCGAGCTGATTACACTTTGAACAGCCAGAACCGAGAACCTTAATAGATGCCCCCTCAGACTTCGCTGTTTGTGCCTGTGCCATTGTTTCTGCATTACAGTTTCCTTCGCAGCAACAACCACTTTTCTTTTCTTCTTTCTTTTTTCTGAATAATCCCATAATAAAATCCTCCTAAATAAATCCAATTAAAAGCCTAAGTAAAACATATAGAACCCGATGAGAAGAATTACAATACCCATCACCACTTTTAGAACGGTAGATAACTTGCCATATTGCTCGCTTTTTGATAGTTTTTGAACAAAGCTCACGGATGTTCCTGCTACTACTGCAAGAAGTCCATGCCCAATAGAATAGAGCAATAGGAGGAATATTCCCCACGCGAGGCTGCCTTTGCCTGCTACGATAGCAAGTAGTGCAATCAGAACCGGAGTAGAGCATGGAGAAGAAAACACGCCACCGAGTATACCAGCAATAAATGCACCAGTAAAGCCCCTTTTTTTGCTCTTAGAAAGCAGGTAGCTGGATGGGATAATCTCAAAAATACCCCATGTTTGCAATGCCATCAACACCATTAAGATGCCGAGGATGATGTACCACCAGCTTGCTGAAGATCCAATCAGCTTACCTGCAGTGGATGCAACCACTCCAAGAACTGTAAAAGTAACAGCTGATCCAAGTGCAAAGGCAACAGACAGCCAAAGAGCCTTTTTTATATCTTTTGCACCTGTACCACCTACATATCCGATCACTAATGGAATACTTGATAAAGAACAGGGGGTAAATGAGGTGAGAACTCCAGCAATTAGTGCAAGCAAGGGTGCAACCCAAGCATGATTAAGTATCATTTGAGAAATGCTTTCCAACAGTTCTGGCATTATTCTACCCCCATATCCTTGAGGATAGCCCTCATCTGATCCTCCGTCAATCCGCCTTGATGTACGGTAAAAATATGCTCGTTTGTGTCTTTTGTAGAATACATAGTTAGCTCAATTCCAAAGTCCTCGTTTGGAATGTAAGGCTTGCCATCCGCACGATAGATTACTTGTGTGGGAATCACCTGTATCGGGAAATCTGCCGCGGCTTCGCCGTGTTTCCACACATCTACAAATTTAATGATTGCCTTACCCTGCATTTCATCATTAAGTTTTTTTAGTATAGGAGCCATCTCCTTGCAGGGAATGCAGGAATCAGCGCCAAAGTCAATAATAATAGGCAGTTCGTATGACTTGAGCGTTTCAAGGTCAATGGATGTTGCTTCCAGTACAAAATCTGATTGATTTTCTGAATAAGTAGGTGGCTTGGTACTTGTATTTTTGAATAGCCAAATTCCTGCAATTGCTACAACAATCAAAACAGGAACAATGATTTTAATTCGTTTGTTTTTAATCATCAGCAACAATTACCCCCACAAGAACAACTGCTTTTGTCTGCTTTTCCCTCAAAAAACGCTTTAAGATTTTCGGGTAACATATATTCATCACAAAAACAGTCCTCACAAAGCTTACCAAATACTGCGTTCATCACTGCTTGTGCAAGCATTTCGTGAGGTGGCACTTCGTAAGTTTTGCCCTTGTACTCAAACACTCTGCAATTTACATCCGTACCACTGATGTCACTGCAGCAACCACAAGCATTTTCTGCAACAGCACTGCAAATGTCCTGCCCATTTACACGAATAGTCGGTGAGGAAAGAAATCTATGTTCCTGTGCCATTTTAGCCGTTTCAATCTCAACTTTTTTAAGTTCTATAAAGAACCCGGCCATTTGAAATGCAGGGGTAATTACCATCAATACTTCATCCAGAACCTTATCTGCACCGACACAACGATCACAGGTATTTAAATCAAGATACAGATATTCTACAAGCACTTTTTCCATGGTTTTTCCTCCTTAAATAATTAAATACTGAAACATATTAAACAAATACCCTACAATGATAATACCAACGGAACAAATTGTAATAAAAAGTGTCAACAGTTTTGGTTTCACAGCTTTACGTAGCATAATTATAGACGGTAGACTAAGTGTTGTTACAGCCATCATAAAGGACAAAATTGTGCCAAGCTGCGCACCCTTAAAGAGCAGTGCCTCAGCCACGGGAATTGTGCCAAAAATGTCCCCATACATAGGAATACCGATAAGTGTCGCTAAAATAACACCGAACGGATTGTTGCTACCCAATATAGATTCAACCCAAGTTTCGGGAATCCAATTGTGAATTAGTGCACCGATACCCACGCCAACGAGGATATATGGAAATACTTTTTTGAAGGTGGCTATTACTTGGTCTTTTGCAAATTGTATACGCTCCGATTTTGTCAAATCAGGAGATTCAATATCAACACTGCTGGCAGATGAAATAAAATCCTCAACATATTTTTCCATACGCATTTTTTCAATCAAAGTACCACCAAGTACCGCAATTATAAGACCCATAATGACATAGATAACAGCAACCTTTGCACCAAATATGCTCATAAGAAGTACAAGTGACCCGAGATCCACCATTGGTGAGGAAATAAGAAACGAAAATGTCACACCAAGCGGAAGACCTGCACTGGTAAAACCAATAAACAGCGGTATAGAGGAACAAGAGCAGAAAGGGGTTACCGTTCCTAAAAGTGCGGAAACAATATTTGCCCAGATACCATGGAATTTTCCTAAGATTCTTTTGCTTCGCTCCGGCGGAAAATAACTTTGAATATAGCTAATGAGAAAAATAAGGAAGCATAGCAATACTACAATTTTTATCACATCATAAATAAAAAACTGAATACTGCCACCAATCCGACTGGTAATATCTAAGCCAAAAGAGCTAAGAATATCTCCAATTAATACGTTTAGCCATTTCATTCCAAGTATTTGATCTTGAAAGAAGTGCCACGCTGTCTTAAAAATTTGCATAAATAACACCGCCTTTTACTATTTAGATTTCTTCATATCAAAAAAAGTTGATATATAGTGTCGAATAAAAGCCATCAACGGATGGCTAATTCTCGCTACAACAGTTTTTGGTTTCCTGAGTTACATTAGAAGTGGTAAGGTATATCAAAAGCTCCGCAACAGTTTTACTTCCTGTTTCACTTATGCGGTAGTGCGTCCACTTACCGTCCTGTCTGCTTTCCACGACTCCTGATTCACATAGGATTTTCATATGATAAGACAAGGATGACTGACCTATATCCATCTGCTCAATGAGAACACAGGCACATTTTTCCCCACTGCGTAGCAATTCTAAAATAACAAGTCGTTTTTCATCGCAAAATGCCTTGAATATCTTTGCATTTTTCTTGTGTTCGCTTTTCAAGTCTCTCACCTCACATCAAATATTTTTGATATATCATCAGTATATGCCTCATATCAAATTTTGTCAATATGATTTTTGATTTTTAAACACTGTATATCATTGAAGATAGCTCTTAATTAAAGTTAGTCCCTATCTTTAGTTGGTTTCTATATTCAAGGTGCTCTTGCTCCAGCCGATTCCATTCCGCATCCACCTCCTTAAATTCTGCAAAGGCGGACTTCATTTCTTCTGAGTCATAGGCGATTTGTTTTTCCACCAATCGACGTAGTTTTTCTCTACGCTTTTCAACTACCAAACCAAGGGTATAGAGTTTACCGGCCTGCCTAACCAACTTTGCTTTTTCTTTTGCTGTCATTCTAAACATCCTCTCAAGTTTTAATTAGATTATCTTTTATCTTATAATAAGTTTATCTTATTAAATGTAATAAGTCCATCTTTTTGCATTAAATAAGATAAACTTGTTAAAATTAACATACAGGAGGTGGGCAGAATGCATAATCTACGCTTATTGCGTGAAGAGAGAAAGTTGAGCCAGCAAAAACTGGCAGTTGAATTTGATATCGCACAGTCACAGATACAAAATTATGAGACAGGCGGCTATCAGCCTGATATTGATACACTAAATAAATACGCAGATTTTTTTGATGTTTCAGTGGATTTTCTGCTCGGTCGCACGGATATTCGTCGCAAACCGGAGGCAGTAAAAGAATATGATCTAAATACGAAAGAACAGGAACTTGTGGACCGTTATCGGAGTCTGCGTCCTAATCAACGCCAGAGCCTTGCTCTATTTTTTGATACTCTGGAGGATAAATAGATTTAAGTCAGAAAGAAAAAGCAGTGGAAGCCTATGAATGAGGTGATCCTACTGCTTTTTACTATTCATAAATTATTATCGTTACTGGGAGCCTTCTGAAACTTAAATAAAAAGTAGTTTATTGTTCTTTTTCTGTAATAAAAATTTTAGAGTGAGAGGTTCTGGTGGGTTCACAGTGAACCGTACCTCGGTTCAACGAAAAAACGGAATATCCCCTTGGCGGGAAATCCGTCTTTTCGCTTTACCGCAGCCGCTATTTTCTTAAAATAAAACGGTTTGAGGTGTTACTCCCGTTCTCCCGATAGCGTGGCTCTTTTTCAATGAGTCCTACTTTGACCAGATCATTCAGGGCACGCTTGACGGTGCTACGGGACAGCTGCAAGTCGGAGGCAATGGTTTTTACCGCGGGCCAGCAGTCAAACCCTTTCCCGGCTCGGTCACAAAGATACATATAAACAGCCCTCGCCCGGTGGGGAAGCTCATCAGGCGAGGCAGAATAAAGATGGTTAAAATAACTCATGAAACCCCTCCTTTACGTTTTGAGGATGGAGCGGCGGCGCATGGTATTTTCAGATGGTTCTGCTACCGGAGTATGAAGGGTTCCTGTTCCGGTCGGCGGCTCCAATACCTCACCGGTTTCTTCGTCCACAATAAAGCAAGCCATATGCTTGCGGACGATGTTTTCCTCCAGCGTCTGCTTATCGGCATAGACCACTTTTCGGTGTGCTTTTTCCTCCACGGTATAAGGCTCTCCGAAACGGATGCCCCAATCAAGGAATAGCCGCAGCTTTGTCCTCATGGGATAGGTGCCAGTTTTCATGACAACAAAGTTGCCCTTGGGAATGGACTTGAGTTCATCAGGCGTCATGAGAGGACGCTCCATCATCTGCAAGGATTGGCTGGGATCATTCTTTCCATGGCTTACGCTGCCGCTCATGACGGTGCGGCTGCCCAACGCCTTACTCAGCACCTCTGCGGTCTGACTGTTTGGGGCGAAGCCGCCGAAGATGGTGTCCTGGCAGTTGTCCACGATGATTTCTGAACCCTCTTTGCCGTAATTCTTTTGGAGCTGACCGAAGGACTGTATGATCGGCACCATAGAAAGTCGGCGTGAGCGTGAGGCACTGAAAATTAATTCAAGCGATTCAATGGCCGGAAGCGTTCCGAGCTCATCGCAGTAAAACATCACGCGGTTTTTCAGCTTACCGCCGTTTTCATCGGCCACTGCGAGGATCTCTCGGTAGAGCTGCTGGATCATAAGACTGACCATAAAATACTTGGTCAAATCTTCTTCGGGAAGAACAATGAACAGTGCGGATTTCTCATTACAGAATTTCTCCGCATCAATGGCCGTTTCAAAGCATAGTATCTGTTCCATTTCTGAGTCGAGAAAGGCATTCAAACGGGATAATACGGTGGAGAGCACTGATGCCATGGCCTGTTCCGCGGAATTCAGGGCCGCTCCTGCAAACCAGCGGGCCTTGTGGTCGGACGGTAGCTTATCCATGAGGAGCTGAAACTGGCTTTTCCCCTTAACCTTGCTGGGTGCTAATAAATCCTGTACCAGTTTGAACACACTGATGATATGACGGCAGTCCACCTTTTCCCCATCTACCTCAATGGGAGGCAGATACTCGGCAATCAGAAGAATCACCGAGGATAGGAGTCCTTCAGCGGCGTCATAAAAAAATTGATTTTGTCCGTAATTCTCACCGCTGGCGTTAATAATGGTCTTGGAAATAATTTTGGCGTATTTCTCCGCTTTTGCCTTTGCCACAAGGTTATTTTCATCGGCAAGGTACTGATCCATGTAGGTGTTCACCAGATGGAGCATATTGTTGCCGTCTGAGCGGGTGGGGTTTCTGAGATCGATGACCGCCACATGGTAGCCGTAGTAGTCGCGGGCGATGGCTCCGTAGTTCCGATACAGGTCGCCCTTGGTGTCAGTGGTCAGGAAGCTCATGCCAGAGGCACAGGCATATTCCAAATTGGGGTATAAAAAGTATGCGGTTTTCCCGACGCCGGACGCACCGATCATGAGGCAGTGGACATCGTCAGTATCCACCATTGCCGTAACTTTATTTTTTGCGCCTACGCATCCGAGAATGATTCCTTGCTCGGCGGCAGTAGGGAGACATTGGCCCTGCCTCCACAGCTCCGGTTGGAAGGGGATGTGCTGATAGGTATTTTTGATTTCCTGTTTTGATGCGAACCGTGCCGTACCATGCTGGCCGTCACCTACCGTGCGGGACTTGATTCCGTTTAGGGTATAATAGTGAGCCAAAAGGGAAAGGCCGCCGATGACGAAAAACATCACGGCGGCCGCTGCAATTAAAATATAGACTTGAGATGACATGGGAAACTCCTTTCGATTTGGTATATTTTGTGATAGAATATAAATAAGCACCATTGTAACATGGGTGCTTACATAGACTCTGTGTTAGGATGGTGATTTGAATATGAAAGATAAAGAAATAATTTTATCAAGGATTTCTGAAATTATAAGCCGAGGAGGCTTTTTTAAACGCAATAATTCAGAATTCAAAGCTCGATTAAAATGTGTTGGTCTTAATGATTTTTACGAAAAATATTCGGAATATCTCATTCCTTATTGGTATAAAACTGGCTACTCTCAGAAATTTGAAAATACGAATGAAGAATACGATGTTTTTTTAGGTTTAGATTATATTTTCACTGATTTATATAAAGCAGATAGGCATGATGATATTATCAATTTGCTTAAGGAGCTTACGAAGTCGTTTAATATTCCTTATATTTCTGAAGCCCTTGAGGATGAATTTGAAGAATTGGCAAACTTATATGAATTGCTTGGACTACAGATTTCAATAGAATATGATAAAGTTATTGTTTCTGTTTGCACAGCAAGCAATAGCATTAGGATTAATGAATTATTTTCTGTTGAATCTTGGCTCAAAAGTTCTCATCCAGAAGTTTATGATTCATATGACTCCGCTATCGATGCATATACACATGGTCACTCAGGGGCATGTATTGAAAGCTGTAGAACATGTTTGGTTAGTCTATTTTCAAAATATAAAGGTACAGAAAGCTTTGCCAAATGGATGAGAGGAGCTTTTAACACAACCGGAGATAGTGATAATGCAAATGTGCAGGATTTATCTAATGCTTTAGATAGAGACTTGAAAAAATCTGACCTTGCTGATTTTTTCAACGAAAATAGCCATGGTAAACTTACGAAAACAAAAACCATCTATATGATTTACTCGATGATGTCTGATTATGGCACTCATAGAAATGAATTAACATTAGAAACACCAACCCTTGAAGATGCTCTATTTTCTTTGAGATTAACAGACAGTATCCTCTTTTGGGTGTACTCTAAAGGGAGATAGAACCAGCCGATGGGAGCAACTTTTCTCATCGGCTGGTTTTTTATTCCATCCTCATTTCAAATTCGACCTGTCTTTGCTGTACTGCTGCCGCCAGGTCGTCATTCCAATCCTTCTCCTGCGGGATAAGCCGCTGCGATGAGTAACCTTTTTCCGCAAGCTGATTTTTCAGCCGTTCGCATGCCTTGTGTCCGGCTTCATCGTTATCCAAGCAGAACGAGACCTGCCGGAGCTGCGGGTATTGCTCCAGCATCCACAGCATCGCCTGACCTCCGATACCGCAGAGAGCCACATAGCTGTGGTTCTGCCAGTCCTTGGGATGCAGGGTGATATAAGACAGCAAGTCAATGGCAGCCTCAAACACATAGAGGCGGTTGCTTGTGCCAACGTAGTGGAAGCTGTATGCCGGATCGCAGCTATCCACATTTCCCTTGAAGCCGGTTCCCTCGGTATAGAGCCCTCGTTTATGGGCATGGCGGGGAACTCCGTTTTCATCGTACCCAACAAAGACCGCATTGTGGTATTCCTTCGTGCCATCCTTGGATTTTTCGCAGCTCTCGTACAGTAGCTTTGCTTTGGCAAAGTAATTGACCACCTCACGGTCGATGAGCCGGGTTTTCACCAAGTATGCATAGACACGGCGCATATCGCTGTGGGGATTCGGAAGGGCAAAGGGATGTTTCGGCTCCTGCTTCTTTTGCGAGGCGGACCTGTAGACTTCGCCCTGCTCACCGCCCAGCAGCATGGTCACCGCTTCAGGGAAAGACAGCCCATAGAACTGCCGCACGAAGTCAATGGCATACCCGCCGCTCTCTGCGGAGTGATCGTACCACTCGTTTCCCCGGACGGTGATGCTGCGGTCGGACGCCAGCCGCTTATCCCGGCCGCTGGGAATCAGCTTCTCGCCGCGCCGCTGAAGAAAGTCCACAAGGTCCACGTTGTTGGCACGGTATTTTTGGTCATCCGAAAAATGCACATATACACCCATGGTCCACCTCCTATTTATGGCGAGTGCCGATTCTATGAAAAAAAGCCGCCCTTTTTACAGGACGGCAATGGCTCCCAAGCGATTTCTCCTTGATAGGCGGCAGCTCTATTTTCTTTTTCTGTTTTTTCACGGTTATCCTCCAATCGTTATAATGACATGGTCTGTTCGTGGTCATCCCTCGCATGGCCCTGCGCCTGCTTTTTCTCACGGAGCTTTCGGAGGAGCTTGCGGTCGGTTCGCTGGCCGGGCGGTTTCAGCGGCGGGGTGTTGTCTGCAAAAACACGGCTCATGTGATGCAGGAGCCGTGTTCCCGCCAGCAGGACGGAGGGGTCTTTGAAATCATCCATATGGTCGAGGAAAAATTGGGCGTAAATGTTGCCCTGTGCTGCTGAGAGGGTAAACCAGCGGACGGCAGTTTCTTTATCTTTGGGGACATCTTTTCCCATCAGATACAACTTGCCGAGGGTGTACTGCGCATACTGATTTCCCTGTTCTGCGGCAGCCGTCAGCAATTGCAGGGCAGTCTGAATATCCTTTGGCACATCCTCACCCATGAGGTAAATCTTACCCAGTCGGTACTGTGCAAATTGATTGCCCTGACCGGCAGACCGTTTTAGGTAATCCAGAACTTTGGGGACATCCTTCGGAACATCCTCCCCCTTGAAGTAGAGGACGCCGAGGGCATATTCGGCAAATTGGTTCTTTCTGTCGGCGGCAAAGGTCAGCCAGTGAATGGCGGACTCCATATCCTTCAGTACGCCCTCACCGCCGAGGTACAGCTTGCCGAGCCGGTATGCGGCAAAGTCATTGTCCTGTCCTGCCGACAGGGTATAGAGCCGTATCGTCTCTGCGATATTTTGCGGAACGTGCTGTCCCTTTTCATAGAGCTTGCCGAGAAAATATGCGGCATAGGGATTCTCAGCCTCCACCGCTTTTCTGAGGTAGCCGAGGGCTTTCTCCACATCCTGCGGCGGTGCTTTTTCATCGGAGAGGATGAGTTTTGCAAGCTGATAGCAGGCAAAGGGGTTTCCCACGGATGCCGCCTTTTCAAAGTATTCCTTTGCCCTGGCTTCATCCTTGTCTGTACCAATGCCATTCAGAAGCATCCAGCCAAGGCGGTACTGGAGCTTATCGTCATGGCTCTGTTCCTCCATGGACACAAAGCCGAGAAAGGCTTCCTTGAAACGACGGTCAGAGTCCTGCTGATTTTTCACACAGCCGATTCCGTCCCGCAGCATTTTCCCAAGCTCAAAACTGGCATAAGGAAAGCTCTGATCCGCCGAGCGGGTATAGAGGGCAAATGCGGTTTCATAATCCTGATCCACGCCTTTGCCATGGTAATACAGACCGCCAAGGGAATACTGCGCGTACTTGTAGTTCTCATCAACAGACAGGGTGAGCCAATCCGCAGCTTGCAGATAGTCCTGCTCCGTGCCAAGCCCTGCGGCATACACTTTGCCGATACGGTACTCGGTGTATTTCCATGGTTTTTCTTCTTCGGCAGCATGGAAAACAGCAAGGGCTTTTTCGTACCAGCGGTAGGCTTCCTCGGCGTCCGCTTCGCAGCCAAGACCATCTGCGGACATTCGGCCAAGATCATACAGGGCGAGAGGATTATCTGCCTCCGCTTCCGCGAGGAAGAGTTCACGGGCCTTTTCAAAGTCCTGCAAAATCCCGGTATCTTCATCGCCGTACAAATATTGCTTTGCCAGCTTATACTCATCGGTCCACCATGAGCCGAAGGATTCTTTCCCGGCAGAGGCTTCATCGTTTGAGGACCGTTTTCCGAAATCATCTGCCGGTTCCTGATCTTCTTCATCCGCCATGACAGAGGGGGGCATCTCCAAATCACCCTCCGGCTCCGGCAGAGCTGTATCCATGGCTGCCGATTCCTCGAAGGTCATGGTCCCAATCAGCAGGGCTTCCTGAATGACCATGTTGCGGATGGGCTTGAAATCATCACAGCGGGAAA
>ENA-UOOM01000184-UOOM01000184.1-fermentation-metagenome-genome-assembly--contig:-NODE-184-length-78522-cov-66.447768_pt1 | contig 78522 bp, 75 predicted proteins | sample MGYA00245781_ERZ724031 | MGnify/ENA primary metagenome ERZ724031 (study PRJEB28704, sample SAMN03018317) | fermentation metagenome | biome: anthropogenic terrestrial biome; feature: soil; material...
CTTCCTTCACACGGAAGAGGTCGCTGGTTCGAGGCCAGCGTCGCCCACCATAAAAGACAAGGTCACGGGCTATGTTTCCCGTGGCCTTTTTTATTTGACACTAAATCTGACACCATTTTATCCGCTTACTGTTATTTTTGAGCGGCTCGTAAAAATTTCGTTAAAGAGGATATTTTTACTACAAATAAAGAACTAATGCTCGGTGCATGAAGACTACGCCAACATATTCGAATGGGTTTTCATTACTTCTTGTCGCTAACCCCAAGAAGCCAGTCACCGCTGATGCCATAAGTTTTCGAAAAGCTGACAATAGTAGATGCCATAGGTTCAGAATTCCCAGATTCGAAGTCGCTAATATTCCCTTGGCTGACACCAATTAATTTAGTAGCTTGTGTTTGTGTCAAACTAAGGTCCTTTCTTGCTTGTTTAAGGTGAGCGCCAAAATGTTTGCAATTGAATTTCTTTTTCATGGTCGTTCACCCCTTCGTGAGCGTTCTGTACTCTTCTCTAATCGAATATTTCCACGTACAGAGATTTGTCAAAAAATATATAATCCTTAAAGATAAATTAAATACAGTGTCAGGGGATGCTATGGCTAGTCATTTAAACAATTCTTCTAGTTCAGAACAGTTAAAGCCTAGCGCGCCTAATTCTCCTAAATCAACAAAGAAAGAGTCTGTCCTCGATAAGGCTTGGTTCATTTCTTTGATGTGTATTTTTGTCGCTCCGTTCGGTCTCATATTGCTTATATGGCGTAAGCGTCCACACAATCACTCGGCAAGAGTAGCTCTTATTGTTGTAATGGCCATTTGGACAATATTCTGGTTTGCGGGCGTCACTAATCCAAAATCATCTCAAACATCAACAACGACAGATGGATCTGCGCAGCAAACATCATCTGCTACTACAGAGTCAGAGACGGCTTCGACTCCAGAACCTACTATTACGGGCATTTCTGCCACATATAGCGGCTCAACAGAAGAAGGTACCGTTCTAAACACTTCTAATGCAGGCATACAAGTTGCAGCGACTTACTCGGATGGTTCAACGAAGGAAGTATCTGATTACACTATTGCTGAGCCAGCAACTCTTACTGCAGGCCAGACGTCAACCGTAACGATTACAAGTGGCGATGAGAGCTGCCAGCTCTCCGTGGCATGTACAACTCTTACGGCAGATCAATATAAAGCTCAATGCACTGGCATGTCATTTGAAGATTTAGCTAGGAACCCAGACTCAGTAAAGGGCAGCTATGTCTCGGTGACAGGGCAGGTAATACAAGTGCAGCAAGATTCGAGCGATCTAGTACTTAGGGTAAGCATTACAAAGGACTCTTATGGAATTTGGAGCGACCCAATAATAGTTGCCTATACGCTTCCAGCTGGAGCAGATAATATTCTCGAAAAGGATATCGTGACAATTTACGGCCAGTCAGTGGGGGATTACACATATACAACCGTGCTTGGAGCAAGTGAAACTGTGCCCGCTATTTCAGCAAAATACATAGACGTAAGCAACAGCTAAAATGGCACCTTTCAACTGTCCTAAGCGATTATGTTTACTGAGTTGATGTGGTGATCTTCGCGGTTATGTTCAGTTAGATCTTGAAGCTGCTCTGTGATCTCGTCTGGATGCTTTATGAGCAGGAACTTGTGCATATTACGATTGTTGGTGATAGCAATATAGATCTTTATAACGTTCTCATGTCTATATCGCTCGTTCGGTTATGTCAGCGGCACGTTTTTCGCATCAGGATCGGCTGAGGTGTACACATTGAGCGTCATCGCCGCGTTTGCATGGCCAAGGATTGAGTTCACAACCTTTATGTCCACGCCCGCAGCGATGGCAGCAGTAGTAAAGCCCTATGACATAGATTGACGCGCTACATTCGCGTCATGCTTTGAGGTGGCGCATGAGCGTGTCAATGATGGGCACATCTCGTATATGCCCCGTCTTAGATTTCTTGACGTATGTACCGCCTTGCATTGGGCGATCGAGCAGCGACGAACCCGTAGCGTGTCGTCCTCCATATCCACGTCATCCCATCTGAGGCCACATACCTCATCCTTGCGCAGTCCGCCACAAAGTGCAATCCACGTGGCTATCGTGACAGGGGAGTTATCTATCATGTCAAGCGACTCCATGAGCTTCTTGCGTGCGGTAGTATCGAGAGCATTGGGGCGACGATGTACCATCTTCGACGATTTTTACTGCTGTTATTGGGTTCTTACGTATATCGTCGACTTCCATGGCATAAGTCATTGCAGATTTGAGCAGCCTGTGGGCCTTCATAACGGTCTCAACAGATTTGCCAGGGGAAAGTATGGACGCTTCCCACTTTTGTACGTCTTTGGCTATGAGACTATTTAGTGGAGTGGATGCGAACGCTTTGCGAATGTAGATCGCCGCATAGTGATAATCCATCGACGGTGTTTTGGCTGAATAGTGTGTGAAGCCTCTTTGAGGTCGATGTACTTGTCTACGTAATCAGCAATGTGGACGGCTACTGTATTACTACTCTTTGCCTCAAAGAAATGGAAAATATCTGAGGCATGAAATTGGATACAGTTCGTATGCAGGCCGTAATTTGACCCTATTGGCATGCCAAAGCTCTTCTCATATCCCCCTAGCTTATAGATTCACTTTTACAAGCCTGATATAGTTAACAAAGCCAAGCAGGCTCCTAACGCTATGTCGAATTTTGTAGTAGTGGCTGCAATGTGGCGGGTCAATATAATTTCGTTCAGAAAAGAGCAGACAATGAGCACAGCCATAAGCACCCCGTACCGCTATGACGTGGTGGGCAGCTTCTTGCGTCCGAAGAGGCTGCATGACGCGCGCGAGCGCTTTGAGGCAGGAAATATTGGCAAGGAGGAGCTAGCCTCCGTCGAGGATGCAGCCATCACAGAGCTTGTGGCAAAGGAGAAGGCCGCTGGCCTTCACGTGATCACCGACGGAGAGTTCCGCCGGGCGACGTGGCATCTGGACTTCATGTGGCAGCTGGGAGGCGTCTCACATCAAAAGACCCACACTGGCCTTCCCTTCCACGGAGAGCAGGCCATGATAGATGACACCTTCCTTACCGGCAAGATCTGCCCGGCCGCCCACCACTCCTTCGTTGATCACTTCCGCTTCACGAACTCCTTAAGCGACGCGACGACGGTAGCCAAGCAGACCATCCCGGCGCCGGCCCAGACCTTCGCGCAGTTTGCGATGCCCTTTGCCCTTAGCAACACGCGTAAGTACTACAAGACGGACCAAGACCTCATCGACGACATCGCCGTGGCCTACCGTGTAGTTATCGACGAGCTGTACCAGGCGGGTTGCCGCAACCTGCAGTTTGATGACTGCACCTGGCCTATGACCGTGGACAAAAGCGCCCCTGAGATGTGGGATACCGACGAGGCGGGTCTTAGAAAGGTCCGCGAGAAGCTGCTGTGCGCCAACAACCTCGTCCTTGAGGGGCTGCCGGCAGACCTCACGGTCAACACCCACATCTGCCGGGGCAACTTCCACTCCACCTACGCCTGCTCAGGGCCCTACGACGATGTGGCAGACTACGTTTTGGCGCGCGAGCACGTCCATGCGTTTTTCCTTGAGTTTGACGACGAGCGCTCAGGAGGCTTCGCCCCCCTTGCCAAGGTGCCTGAGGACAAGCTGGTGGTGCTGGGGCTCATCACGACGAAGTCAGCGGCCCTTGAGGACAAGGACGCCGTGATAGCGCGCATCTCCCAGGCAAAGGCCTATGTACCCCTTAGGCGCCTGTGCTTAAGCCCTCAGTGCGGCTTTGCCTCCTGTGAGATCGGCAACAAGCTCACAGAAGACCAGCAGTGGGCGAAGGTGCGCCTGGTGCGTGACATTGCCAAAGAGGTGTGGGGGGAATAACGCTTTGCAGGCAGGGAAGAAAGTCCTAGGTAGATAAGGCTAAGTGAACAAGCGGGAGGCTCTGCCAGCGAGCGTGGCAGAGCCTCCTTGTGTCTAAAGGCCAATGCTGTATCTAAAGACCAATAGCCTTGAGCGCTTGGTCAAGATCGGCAATGATGTCATCAGGGTCTTCAAGGCCGACGCTGAAGCGGATGAACCCCTTGCGGAATTTCTCTGGATAGAGGTCGATACGCTCGTCGTAGCTGGGCTGAGGGAAAATGAGGCTCTCGTCATGGCCGAGAGACACGGCAAAGGTCACAACTTTCAGCTGCGCGCAGAATTGCTCAACAGCCTTGTCATTGGCTTTGAGCCCAAACGAGATGACACCGCCGTAGCCGCCAGGCATCTGCTTTGCTGCGAGCGTATGGCCTGAGTTACTCGGAAGGCCGGGATATGAGACGAAGGTGACATTGTCGCGGCTCTCCAGCCATTCGGCTATCTTTTGCGAGGACTTGTTGATTCGCTCCATACGGAGAGGGAATGTGACTGCCCCGCGAAAGATCTGCCACGCATTGAAAGGGCTTATGACGGCACCGACATTTACTTGGGCCTCATAGCGTATGCGGTCCATCGTCTTGAGGTCGTTGGAAACTATGGCACCGCCTTGAGCATCGCCGTGCCCGTTGATGAACTTCGTAAGGGCGTCTATGACAAAATCTGCGCCGAGCTCTAGCGGGTTTTGGTTCAAAGGAGAGGCGAAGGTGTTGTCCACGGACAAAAGGGCGCCGTTTTCGTGCGCGATGCGTGCCACCTCTGCGATGTCAGTAATGCCGATCGTCGGGTTGTCTGGCGTTTCGACATGGACGAGCTTGGTGCCGGGAGTGATCGCCTTCTTTACTGCCTCTAGGTCCGTCATGTCGACCATATGGGTGCCAACCTTGAACTTGCGGTTGAAAAGCTCATGGAAGAGACGGTAGACCGCCATGTAACTCACCTTGGGATAGACGACGCGGTCGCCTGACTCGAGCAGGGTCCAAAACAAGGCGTGGAGGGAGCCAACGCCGCTTGCTAGCACAATCGCGTCATCTGCCCTGTACAAGGAGGCGATCTTTTCTTCAAGCCAATGCTGGTTTGGGTTTCCGTTTCTCACATACATGAGCAGGTCTGTCGAGGAATAGTTGACTTTGGAGAGGTCGTTTGGCAGCTTGTAGCTGTTTGCCATATGGAGCGGACGTCTGACGGCCCCGGTCTCCTTGTCATAGTCTGTCCCCGTATGTATTGCGCGTGTGCTGATGTCATAGCAGCGGAATCGATCTTTCTTTTTTGCCATTGCTCTGCTCCAATCGGTGAGACGACAAAGGTTGCTGAAAAGCTCTCATTCCTATCGTTCTGGTATGATTATAGAAAACAAATCGTTAAATATGGCATTAAGGGAAAGATTTACCTAACAACGACATGCCAGAGGGCTGCCCCGGCGCCTTTGCTATGTGCTTTTTCCTTTTGGCTTCTTGGGGCCTTTTGGCAGGCGGCCAGATTGTCGTAGTGCTTCACGCAGGATGAACTCTACCTGTGCGTTTGTGCTGCGCATGTCATCTGCCGCCCATTTCTCCACAGCATCCCATATGCCAGGATCGATTCTCAGCGGATATTGCTTTTTTGCTGCCATTCCTGCCTCTCGCTATCCCTGGTACAAGGTCCCCGTGTTCACAACAGGCTTTGCGTCTGACTCACCACAAAGTATTACCATGAGATTAGAGGCCATGGAGGCTTTCTTATCCTCGTCAAGCTCGATGGTGCCCTCAGAGGAGAGCTGCTCGATTGCCATATCTACCATAGACACAGCGCCTTCTACGATTTTCTTGCGAGCGGCAATGATAGCCTCTGCCTGTTGGCGGCGTAGCATGGCCTGGGCAATTTCCGGCGAATAGGCCAAGTGCGTAAGGCGCGCGTCATCCACAGCCACGCCAGCGGGTGCAAGCCTCCTTCCGAGCTCTGCTCTCAGCGCGGCAGAGACCTCCTCGATGTTCGAGCGTAACGTAATGGTCTCTGTGCTGTTGTCCGAGGTATCTTCCATATGATCATAGGCGTAGGCGCTTGCGACATGGCGCAACGCCGTCTCGGCCTGCATGTCCACGAACTGTTCATAATCGTCTACATCGAACACCGCCTTGGCGGTGTCTGCCACATGCCATACAACGACATTGGCGATTTCAATGGGATTTCCCATCTTGTCGTTCACCTTCAGGTGCTCGCCGTTGAGCGTGCGTGCTCGCACAGAGATCTTGCTGGCGTCTGCACGCCTTGATCGACTCGAAGGGTCTCTCTTTTCGGCTGGGGTAGAGCTGTCTGTGGAGGCCAGTGCACCTCCAAGGTTTTTTGAGTAAAATGGGTTCGACCATCGTAGGCCCTCGCTGCGAACGGTTCCCTCATATTTTCCGAAAAGCACACAGACACGCGCTTGACCTGGTTGCAGGGTGAAAAAACCTCCCGTGAGAATGCTCGCAAGGATCAAAAGGACAAAGAAGGCAACCATGCCGATGATGGCTGTCATCGGATAGGGGAGCCCCCACTCGTCACAACGAGAAAATGTCATAACGGAGCCGACGAAAAGGGCGGCGGAAAGCGCATACATCACGATTACGGCAAAAAGCATGGCCCAACCGCTTAGAGAGTAACCTTTCTTCTCGATGCTCATCGAGATCCTTTCTCTCAAGAATCGATACACTAGATACTACGGGGGATCCGCAGCGTCTCACATCTCAGATTGTGATATCACAATGATATATTGTCAAATGCAACCACGTTTGCAGCAATAATTTGCCTTGTTGGATCAATCATCTGTCTTGTGTATGAAGTGAACATAAGATAGCTAACCAGGAGTTTTAGACCTCAGGAACCAGATCAAACGAAAAAGCAAAGAGAGATGAAAAGAGGAAAACATGGCATTTAAGAGCTCACTTAGCCTCAATGATGGCAGGAAGATGCCACGCCTTGGCATGGGTACTTGGTATTTGGGGCAAGGGCTACATCCCCATGACCAAGAGCTCGCTGCACTGCGGACAGGCCTTGATGCGGGGATCCGCCTCATCGACACTGCGGAGATGTATGGAGACGGCGCTGCAGAGAGCCTTGTGGGCGAGGCTATCTCAAATTGTCGCCGCGAGGACCTGTTCATCGTGTCCAAAGTCTATCCACACAACGCCGGCATATCCCACATCTTCGACAGCGTCGATGCCACGCTTTCGCGCCTGGGAACTGACTATCTGGACATGTACCTTCTCCATTGGCGTGGAACGATTCCTCTTGCAGAGACTGTTGAATGCATGGAGGAGCTTGTTAGGCAGGGCAAGATTTGCGGTTGGGGGGTGTCGAACTTCGACACGTCTGACATGAGGGAGCTCTGGGACATACCAGGCGGCAACCACTGCGCCGTGAACCAAGACCTCTATCACTTGGGCTCTCGTGGTGTGGAGTGGGACCTCCTGCCCTGGATGCGTCAGAAAAACCTGCCACTTATGGCATACTGTCCGCTCGCGCAGGCCGGCACGCTTCGCAAAGGACTCCTTGAAAGCGAGGCGGTGCGCGAGGTTGCCTCAGCACATGGCATAAGTCCCACACAAGTCCTGCTCGCATTTGTGCTCAGAGACGAGAATGTGATCGCCATTCCTCGAAGTGCCAGCCCAAGGCACGTGCTAGAAAATGCCGCCACAAGGGAAGTCGAGCTGACAGCGGAGGACTTGTCACTTCTCGATTCGGCATTTCCCGCGCCTACGGAAAAAGTTCCCCTAGAGATGGAATAGCTCGACGCATCCTCACGGATGGTACGGATCTTGCTGCTTTCATATATGCGGGTGACTCGCTAGCCAAGTCTTTTGGTTTTAGATGAGGCGACAGCCGGCCTGGATCCTCTTGCCCGTGACGAGGTGCTTGAGGTCCTCAAAGGCTAGTTGGGTCTTCTCTGCGTTGGCGGAGCTGCCTTGTTGAAAGACGCAGGTATAGGTATTCTTTCTGAAGGGGCGCCTGTACTGGCAGATTTGCTTGGACTGTTCATATCAGCTCTTGCGGGGGGCGCCATAACGATCCTTATGATGGCCTTCGTGCTGCCTTTTGTGGCAAAAATGGAACTTTGCTTGCGTTCTCCCTCGGCATATATGCAGCCTCAGCTCAGGTGGCAAAGCGGCTTTACGCACGACGTGAGCTTTAGCTGCTCCAAGTTTGTGTGCAAATCTGGAGTAACGATAGCTATCTTGTCGAATACGTGGGAGGTACAAGAGCCCCTGCAACAGCATTGCCGACTTCAGCAGTTGATGAGGACCCGCCAAGATCGACAGTCAGGATCTTTCCACGCACAACAGTTTTGATTGCGTCGATGACAGCTTGCGACCAGAGAGGAATGCCGAGAAAATCAAGCATCTGGGCTACTGACCAAATCGATGCAAGGGGGTTCGCAATGCCCTTTCCTGCGATGTCTGGGGCGGACCCGTGGATTGGCTCGAACATGGAGGGATGTGTCCTTTCAGGATTGAGGTTCGCGCCTGCTGCTAGGCCCATGCCCCCCACGATTGCAGCTCCTAAGTCTGTAAGGATGTCCCCGAAGAGGTTGGACGTGACAACAACCTGAAAACGACTTGGGTTCTTGACGAAGTTCATCGCTGCCGCATCGACTAGCAGCGATGAGGTCTTGACGTCTGGAAATTCTTTGCCAACCTCATCGAAGATCTGATCCCAGAATACCATCGAGTAGTTCAGGGCGTTTCCCTTACTGATGCTAGTGAGTGTCTTGTGTTGCTTTTGCGCTAGCGTATAGGCATAGCGAATGATGCGCTCACAGCCAGTTCGCGAAAAGACGCCCGTCTGCAAGACGACTTCGTTTGGCTTATTCTTATACAGCCATGCTCCAGCACCAGCGTATTCCCCTTCACTGTTTTCACGTATGACGGTCATATCAATGTCTCCACTCTGTATGCCTTTGAGAGGGGTGATTGGCCCATGAGCGCCTTCGAGGAGTTTGACAGGTCGTACATTGACGTATTCGTCGAACTCTTTTCTGATCTTGAGCAGCAGACCCCAGAGAGAGATGTGATCGGGAACACTCGGCGCGCCGACAGCACCAAGGTAAATAGTATCAAAGCCCTCGAGCTGCTCTATGCCGTCATCCGCCATCATTTTGCCCGTCTTTAGGTAATACTCACAGCCCCACGGAAAATCATTAAATTCAAAATGAATTGACCCATCGAGCTCTTCTACTTTTTTGAGAATCTTAATTCCTTCTGAGGTCACTTCTGGGCCGATTCCATCTCCAGGAATCACTGCAATTTTAAAAGTGCTCGTATCTGTGTTCATATCAGTTCCTTCCGTGATGTTGCTGTAGGTACCTATTTCTACGTGCCAAACTTAACTACAGCAGAGACATATCACTGTTATGTTATAAGCTACTATGCATAGCAGCATTACGGTGTGCTGGCTATTTGTTTTGTTTAATGGGGTTGCGAGATGCAATATTGACAGACTTTACTGTAGGAAATGTGCTTGGCATACCCTATGAATTGAAACCGTTTAGAGTGCGCCGTCTGATAAGTTTTTTGTGATGACAACATTACGCTTTTGCTTAGCTTGATAGAGCAACTTGTCTGCAGCAGGAATAAGGGCAGGCGCTGTACCAAGTGAGTGGATGCCTCCACAGCTGATAGTTATATGTAATTCTGGATGGACTTTGAATCTAAGGTTTTCTACGGCGGTGCGCATATCCTCAAGTCTTTTGGTAAAGGTTTCTGTTGGTATTGAAGGGAATACAACAATAAACTCGTCCCCTCCATAGCGCGCTACTATGTCGGTAGGTCTTACATTTTTCATGAGCGTCTCCGCGACGTCGGTAAGTATAGCATCTCCGTATGGATGACCGTAGGAATCGTTCACACGTTTAAAGTCATCGATATCAATCATTGCAACGCCTTGAACAGGAATATACGCGAGCTGCTCGTCATAATAGCGGCGGTTGTACGTTCCTGTTAAAGAGTCTGTATACAGCTCTTCGTTGCTGAGCTCAACGAGCTCGATAAGGTTCTCATTATCCCGGACGTCGACCCGTACGCCACTGTACACTTCTGAGATAGCCTCGATAGCATGGGGGCTGCCCTCTACTTCCACATATGAGGCCATAACATAGTATATGTCGTCGCTAATTAGTTCGAACTTTGAAGCACGTTCCTTGGTTTTCATCACCCGTCGTGATATGCAGTTTGAGCATCGGTGATCTTTGCCCCATATCTCATAGCAAGCTCCGCCTTTGATGGGATAAAGCCCAAATTTTCCTGCATGCAACTCACATGTCTCTATTGGGTTAACAAGTCTCACTACATCGAAAAAGGTTGACAGTTCGCGAAGGCGAATCTTGAGACCTTCGAAAGTTAGAACATGAGGATCAGTACTATCATTTTTGTCTGTGAACGTATCCATGGGCATTTGCACCATCGGTATCTTTTGGACTTTGAGTCCTATGTTGGCAAATTACTCGGGTAAAATCTCAATCCAGCAGCCATCTGGGTCTGCAATGAAGTAAAGACCCATAGCTGGGTTTTCGTACACGATACAGTCCATCTGCTTGTGAAGTCGATGAAAGGCCTCATAGTCATCGACGCGGAATGCAATGTGCGTGTCTTCGCCGCCGTTGTTGTAGGGTTTGGTCCTTCCTCGATTCCATGTCAGCTCAAGCTCAAAATCAGAGTCAGATCCTGCCAAAAAAGCAATGACCCAGCTGCCGTCTTCGGGTCCCTTGCGCCGAACCTCATGCATGCCAAGCGCTTTTTTGTAAAAGTCGATCGTTTTGTCGAGATCGAGGACGTGCGTATTCCTATGGACGATGCGTGCTTTCATAGCAAGCTCCCTGCAAACAAATTGCTATGCCTTCTGTTGCAAACACAAGCATATAGTACATGTACCCGATCTTGACATGTGTTTCTTATCGGTAGTCGCAGGCTTATTTCATGGTTATGGCGGTAGAATAAGCGCTGCTGTACACGAATCGATCAGGAGGAGCCTTTCATGAAGAGCTTCGATGCCACGCTTCAAAGCGAGCAGCTCAATGAAGAACTTGACATCATTGTTTATGGCAATGTCGGGGTTCCTCTTGTCGTGTTTCCGACGTTTGACTTTTCTGCTGGCAGTTGGGAGACAGGCGGCATGGTTGATCGCCTTTCTGAGCTCATTGATGCTGGAAAAATACAGCTGTTTTGTACTGATTCGGTTGATGGAGAAAGCTGGTATGCACGTAATTCGGCCCTTGACTATCGTTCCGAACGGCAGGAAGCCTACTTTTCCTATGTTATTGACGTTCTTGTTCCCTACATTGCCAGACACAGCACCTCAAGTACAAAGCCTGTGGCAGTGGGCTGCGGAATAGGAGCAACCAATGCCACAATAGCTGTTTTGAGACGGCCCGAGCTCTTTGGTGGCCTGTTAGCCCTTTCAGGAATCTTTGATGCGCGTTTCTTCTCCGCAGGGGCCACGAATGACCTGTGGTTGGCCAACTCTCCGCTTGACCTCACCTACCAGCTCGATGACAAGCAGCTTGAGCTGCTAAAGCATCTTCCATTGGCATTGCTGTGCGGCCAAGGGCGCGGCGAAGATGCCGTGGATACTATGAGGGCTTTCGAATCTCGATTTCATGATCTTGCGATAGATGCAACCTTTGAATACTGGGGCTATGATGTAACCCATGATTGGTCATGGTGGCAGGAGATGGTCAGTCAACTTTTGCCAGAGCTGATCAGGCCAGCGGGGCTGGCCCATCGGCGCTACCTAGCTGTCAAGAGCTCCTATGATGCTGAGCTGCAGAACCTCAAAGAGGCCGAGAAGCAGGCAGAGCAAAGCAAGCTCAAGGAAAGCCGGGCAAAGAAGCGTTTGGACAAGGAGACTGAAAACATCTCCCAAAAGTCTGAATTGGCACAGGAGGCGGCAAAAGCTGCGAATGCGGCTTGGAAAAAGCGCAATACAGTTGCAGCTCGCCTTGCCGCTCTTGATAAAGAGGCAGGAGCTTTGCAGGCTGCAGCCGATGCGGCGGCGAAGGCACATGCGGATGCCAAATGGTTTGCAGGAGAGGCACGCAGCGAATATGAAGACGCTCACTTGGCTTTCATAGATGCTACTGAGCATACAAAAAGCGTCCGCAGCTCCGTTCAGGCTATCGAAAAAAAGTGTAAGGATTTAGAGACTGCCGTACACGCAGCTGAGTCAACTGCTGAGGCTCACCATAAGGCAGTCCGTAAGAGAACAGGTATATAGACTGCTCTTAAGACCTGTTGGCTGTCGCACAAGCCAGGGGTGATAGTATACGGGCGGTGTTTTATCCAAACGACCGAAGGGCAACACGTCTTTGAGTAATGCTTCGCACCTACGAGGGGACAACTTCAAAACGCGCGTCAAAACGCGCGTCGATCCTGACGCCGCACGCGCGCAGGCCGAGGGGGAAGCTCTTGCTCCCCGAGGAACGCCGAGCAATCCTTCCAGCCAGGTTTTCACTGTTGCAAATGTCATTACCTTCTTTCGCTTTGCTTTGACGGTTGCTTTTCTCTGCTTTTTTGTGAACGGAGAGCATCGCGTCCTCGCTCTGATTTGCTATGGGGTTGCAGCATCAACTGACTTCCTCGATGGACAAATTGCTAGGCGTACACAGACAGTTAGCTGGCTTGGCAAGCTCATGGATCCTATCATGGACCGCATCCTCCTTTTTACGGGGGTGCTAGGGCTGATGATTACTGGTGAGTTGCCGATTTGGATTGCTGTTTTCATAATCGGTCGAGATACCTATCTCGCAATTGGTGCCATGGTGCTTCAGAAGTACCGTCGTCGTCCCGTTGATGTCGTTTTTATCGGCAAGGTGACCACGGCGCTTTTGATGACAGGCTTTTGCGACTTGCTTCTCGGCGTACCGAAGGTGCCCGGGTTAGGGCTCATTGACGTCTCCTGGCTTCCAGGTTTTGGGTCTTCAGTGGCCATTTTGGGAGTTTGGTTTGTCTATGCCGGAGTGATTTGCTCAGCTATAACCGCTGTCATCTATACCAAAGAGGGGTTTTTTTTCAAAAGGGAGCGGCTCGCAGGCCATGATGTGGAAAGCTCTGAATCTAATGAGCGTGCGCGAGAGGCCATCAAGCAATGAGTGACCCCATGCCACAAACACTTAGCGAACTCTGTGAGGTACTTCGTCCAGAGCATGAATTGCTCGGCGCGAGATTTGGGCACCTCGACAAGATCGCCGCAATGATTCCCTTGTCATATGTCTGCCCGGAAGAAGAGGAAGGGGCCTTCAACAAGAAGGCTGCGCTCGTTGACCTGTCAGGTTTGCCAACTATTTTACAGTCCGGGAAGACTGCGGTTCCTTTTACGGAGATGACCTATGCAGGAAACAAGCTCGCGGTAGGGCAGTGTGCCTTTGAGGCACTGCTTTTAGGTGACGGAACACTGGCAAGCATCTCCCTTCTTGCTCGCAGCGGAGACAAGGAGTTCGTCAGCTGGTGCGTTCCTGTGCGCGCAGCTGTGACCTTCGCTTGGCTGCAATTCTTGCTGCGTTCTGCTGGAAAGACAGGCCAGCCATTCCAGGGGCTTGAAATACACGACGTCTCTTCCAAGTTGCTGCCTCTTTTGCTTGCTGGCCCTTCCTCATCCAACGTGCTTTCTGACTATTTGGGAGAGCAGCAGCTGCCCACATCAGGGCAGACTGCTAATCTGTACCTCGATAAGATACTTTGTCTTGTTGTAGCTCTTCCTGCGGCTCTGGCACCGTCATACCTTTTGCTCGTGCCTCCAGTTGCTGCCCGGGTGTTGTGGCGAAGCCTGCTTTCCTTCCAAGAAGTGGTGCCAGTGGGAAGGCTTGCTGCAAAAGCATGGGCAGAAGATGCGTTGCCATGGCTGACTTGGGTCTCAACAAAAGATCAGGTTATAAAATCGATGTCAGAGCTTCACGATGCGCAGGTTTTACGTTCCGGGCATGACTTTATAGGTGCCCGAGGTCTTTTGTCACGCTGAATGCTTCATGACAGGGGGACTGAGCTTTGAAATACTCTATTACTGCAGCGGCAGCGCCAGAAACTATCGGCCCTTACTCGCAGGGGACAACGGCCGGCAGGCTTGTCTTCACGTCAGGGCAACTTCCAATCGATCCTGATGACCCTCACAGCCTTGTGGAGGGAGGCATGCGTGAGCAGGCAGAGCGTATACTAGAGATTACCTCCATATTGCTTTCAGAAGCTGGCTGTATGCTGTCTGATGTGGCGAAGACGACCGTCTATCTTGTCAATTTTGAGGATCTTGACACTTTTGATGAGGTGTATGAGCGTTATTTTACGACGCCTTTTCCAGCCCGAAGTATAGTGAAAATCTCTGAGTTGCCTTTAGGCTCTTTGGTTGAGATGGACTGTATTGCCTGCCGCTAGTTAAGGCACAGGTTGAGCTACAATAAGAAGGCAATTCCACATAATTCATGAGGGGAGCCTACATGCAACCCACAGCCAACAATGACATGGGGGCAACAGAGATTTTCCGCATGCCGTCACCGGATTCTACTGTTCCTGACCTTACCAGTGCTGGAGCACGCAATCGTCCGACGCTTGCCATTGTCAAGGGGCCGGAGACAGGTGCTCTGTTTGTCTTGAAAGATGACATTACGACGCTTGGTCGGGATCCGAGCAACGATGTCTTCCTGAATGACATGACAGTTTCACGGCATCATGCAAAGATCGATCTGCGGGGCATGTCTTCTGGGTTGGCGACGATTGAAGACCTCGGCTCGCTCAATGGCACATGGGTGAATGGCGCAATTGTGAACAAAGCAAGCCTAAAGGATGGGTCAACAGTCCAAATTGGCACGTTCCGGATGGTTTTTCATATCAATTCTTCACGTCCTGCAAGGATTGAGACTGGGGCGTAGCCTTATGTCAGAGGCAGGATATCTCACAATCGGCAAGGTAGTTAAGCGCTTGCAGGATCGTTACCCGGACCTTTCTGTTTCCAAGGTGCGCTACCTAGAAGACGAGGGGCTGCTTGCTCCCGCGCGTACGCCAGGTGGCTATCGCCTGTACTCTCAGCATGACGTCCGCCGCTTAGAGACCATCTTGTATTTGCAAAAAAATCGTTTCTTGCCCCTTTCAGTTATAAAGGAGCGGCTCGAGCAGCACCAAAGCGAGACGCTTCCTGCTGGAGCCCCACGTTCTACCGATGAGCTTGATGAGTTCAGGACTCTGGAAGCCACCGATGACGCCCAGACGCGCGAGAAGCTTCATCCCATTGACACTATGCCAGAAACTCTTGGCGTCTCTGTCGGGTTTGTCCAACAGCTCGCTGAAGTCGGCGCCATTGATCTTTCGCGCTCTCCGCACGGGCGTGATCTGGTCGATGGGCATGATTTTCCCCTTATACGCATCTGTGACGAGCTTCGCCACTACGGTATTGGCCCGAAGAACCTTCGTCAGTACGTACAGGCTGCTAGACGTGAGAGTGGCCTTTTTGATCAAGCTCTTGTGCCCTATGCCCATAAGGGAAGTACCGTGTCTGCACCTACTGATGAGACGCGGGAACAGTTTAATCTGGCATTCACCCATATGCTTAAGCTTACCAATCAGGTGCGCGATTTCCTTATTCGCAAACAAATACGTCAGGAATACAAGGAGATGGAGCCCTCTGAAGATGGCCCCACCACCGCGTAGATACAAAACAACAACGAAAGGACCTATCCGTGCCTGACACTGACCTTGAGAGTCTCATCATAGACATACCTGACTATCCTGAGCCAGGAGTGATTTTTAAGGACATCACACCTTTGATGGCAGACCCCGCAGGCCTAGCCACTTCAATTGACGACATAGCGGATCATTTCATGCATAAGGGGATAACAAAGGTCGTTGGCGCGGAAGCGCGCGGCTTTCTTGTGGGAGCTCCTGTTGCATATCGCCTTGGTGCAGGATTCGTCCCTGCTCGCAAGCCGGGCAAGCTGCCGCGTGAGGTTTACTCACAGCAGTATGCGCTCGAGTATGGTACAGATGAGTTACAGATTCATAAGGATGCCCTCAAGTCTGAGGATAAGGTTCTTATAGTTGATGACCTTGTTGCCACAGGAGGAACAGCTGTGGCAACCGCAAAGCTTGTCGAGCAGTCAGGCGCCGAGGTGGAAGGATTCTCATTCATTCTTGAGCTTTCTTATCTAAATCCTCGTGAGACCATTGCAAAACAGTATAACGAAGAAGTCTATACACTGATTAAGGTCAAGTAGGCTAGGACACACCTATCTGTTGCTCATTCCTTAAGGTCGATGTGGGCTTTATGGCAGTCGTGAAAGGCCGCTATACTACGGTACTGTACCTTCCAATCGAGTAGGAGTATCTGCCAGCGCATATATCTGCAACGAAGAGGTTTTTATGCATATAGGTAAAAAAGCAATCGCAGCAGGGCTTGCTATCGCGCTTAGTATGGGAATTTGCATATCACCAGCGTTTGCGGTGACGCAGTCGGATCTTGACGCAGCGCAGGCCAAGCTATCATCTCTCGCAGATGGTCTTGAGCCACTTGAGCAGCAGCTCACAGACCAAGAAGCCTCGCTTAACGAGACTGCTTCGGCCATAAGTGACAAGCAAGCTGAAATCGATGATACGACGCAAAAGCTCTCTGCCGCACGCGATACGCTGAGCGCCCGCATGCGTGCGAATTATAAAAGTGGCGGCACATCGCTACTCTCAGTGATTTTCGGCTCTTCAAGCGCCGAGGACCTTGTCTCAAATATCTATTATGCCGACAAGATCTCTGATCAAGACGCCCAGACCATAGAGACGGTAAAAGATCTTGAGGACCAGCTAAATTCTGAAAAAAATGAGCTTGAACAACAACAAGATGAGCAACAGCAGACATTGTCTGATACCCAGTCCCAGGCTCAAGAGTATCAAGCAAAGGTGGCTGAGGCGCAGGCTTATTACGATTCTCTCGACTCAGAATTACAACAAGAAATTGCAGTGCAGGCAGCAGATAATGCCTCAAGTTCTGCAGCTACTGTTACCCAGGCTATACAAACGGTAGCGCCTTCGACGACGGCTACCGCAACTGATGATACAGACGATGACACAAGCACCGGTGGTGGCACGAGTAACTCTTATACCGGCTCGTCTTCTTCTACAAGCTCTAGCTCCAACTCTAATTCAAGCTCTAGCGAAAGCTCTTCCGGCTCATCCAGCTCCAGCAGCAGCGGTGGCAATGCCATAGAAGGTGGCGGCCTGAGTGCTGCATATGCTGCGAGAGGGTCGCGCTATGAATGGGGTGCGACTGGCCCTGACACCTTCGATTGCTCCGGCCTCGTGTGTTACTGCTATGGCTATGCTCGAGGTCGCACGACCTACGAAATGATTGCATCGCTGCAGGCCTCAGGTGACTGGAAGACCAGTCGCAGTGAGCTTTCGGTCGGAGATCTTGTATTTCCAAGTTCGGGACATGTTGGCATCTATATTGGCAATGGTCAAATGATTCATGCACCTCATGAGGGAGCCACAGTATGTATTGGTTCTGTCTACTCCTTCATCGGTGGCGGTACCTATTAAGATGCCGGAGTCTGAGGCATCTCAATCGTTAAAAAAAAGGTTTTCTTCGCGTTACCAGCTTGTCTTGGTTGGTGAAGGTCTGCTGGTAGGGATATTCGGCGGTGCGGCTGTAACGCTGTATCGCATGTCCCTTTCAGCTGCCGAGAGGCTCTTGCGCTTTATCACAGGTCTTGCTGTGGGGCATCCTCTGGCGGTTGTCGGCTGGTTTGCAGTACTTGCTGTTCTCTGTTTTATCGTCTGCCGCTTGATGCTGTGGGAGCCCTATACGCAGGGATCAGGCATTCCCCAGACGGATGCCGAAGTGATGGGCCGCATCAACATGCCATGGCATCGTGTCATGGCAGCGAAGTTTGTTGAGGGCACGCTCTGTGCATTTGGTGGGCTTTCGCTCGGTCGCGAGGGACCAGCGGTGCAGCTTGGAGCAGTGTCAGGCAAGGCAGTCTCACGAGGCTTCAAGCGTGGAAGGGGAGAAGAGCGCCTTTTGATGACCTGCGGCGCTGCAGCAGGTATGTCAGCTGCATTCAGCGCTCCTTTGACGGGTGTTCTTTTTGCCTTGGAGGAGATCCACAAGGAATTTACAGCTCCTTTGATTTTGACGGTTATGGCCAGCTCAGTTGCTTCAGATTTTCTTGTGTCTCAAGTGCTTGGTGTAAGCCCTGTCCTCAAGCTTGTTTTTTTGAGGGATCTCCCTCACGCAGATTACTTAACCGTATGTGCCCTCGGTGTCGTTTGTGGCTTTCTCGGAGCTCTTCACAATAAAGGTATGTTCGATTGTCAGGATAAATTGTACGGTCGCATTAAGAAATATCTGCCTTATTCACGGATTGCAATACCTTTTGCTATAGCTGGCGTGGCGGCGTTTGCATTTCCCCAGCTTATGTGTGGCGGCGATGCCATTATCGAGCTGATGACTTCGCATTACAACCAGCCACTTCTCTTACTTGTGGGATTGTTGGTGGGAAAATATTTGTTTACAACTGTGAGTTTTGCTTCAGGTGCGCCAGGAGGAACGCTGTTCCCTCTAGTTGTGATGGGTGTCTTGATTGGCGCTATCTTTGGCACGTGCGTCATAGACCTGACAGGCATGCCACAGGAATATATTGCGAACTTTGTCGTTATGGGCGTAGCAGGGTTGTTTGCAGGGGTTGTACGTGCTCCAGTAACGGCTGTCGTACTTGCGTTCGAGCTGACGGGAAGCCTTGATGCGTTGCTTTCCGTGACCATCGTTTCTATTATTGCTTTTCTTGTGGCCAATTTGCTTGAGATAGATCCTTTCTATGAGCATTTGCTTGCCAACCTTCTTGGCTCTACGCCCCATGATCCCCAGTCAAACGGCAAAGCTGGTGAGAAGGTTCTGCACAGCTGCTGGGTTGGCGCTGGTAGTCAACTTGAGGGCAAGCTCATCCGAGATATCGATTGGCCTCGCGATGTACGTGTCGTTACCGTTGATCGCGCAGGGCAAGAAATCGTGCCTACAGGCTCAACGCGACTTTTGGCACTCGATGAAATCTTGCTGATCATGAACACCGACACAGAGGACGAAAGCCAAGAGTGGGTCTGGAATGTTTCACGAGGGTCCATTACGAGTCAGAACTTTCCTCGTTCTACATGATTGATTAATCAAAAGGGTGAGTGGACGCAGAAGAAAAAAGGGGAAGGTGTTAAAATCCTTCTCCTTTTCCCAGTAATATGTATTACTTTACATAATATATATTATCGTAGTTTTAAAATGAGTGATACGACGAGCCTTGCAGCAGGCTCTATTTCAGATTTACCCTTCAACTGGCTGTCCGAGATATGCCGCAACCGAATTTGCCGCACAAGCGCCGTCTGCCGTAGCTGTTACGATTTGTCTCAATGGTTTTTGACGGACATCGCCTGCAGCGAACAGGCCAGCCACATTGGTCTCCATACGATCGTTAGTAATCACATAGCCACGCTCATCGAGCTTGACAAAATTTTTTACAAGGTCTGTGGCTGGGACTCTGCCGACAAAAACGAACACGCCGAATGACCCTTCTTCATAAGTCTCTGTTGTCTCTTTGTCGGAGGCATTATCGCGAAAGGTCACGGTGCGCAGAAGCTTGTCCCCCTCTACCTTTACGATACTAGTTAGGTACCTAATTAATATCTTAGGATTCTCTTTCAGCTTCTTTGCTATGGAAGCTTGAGCGCGCAGATGGTCTTTTCTGACGACAATCGTGACGCTGTTGGCAAAACGCGTCAGGAAAAGCGCTTCCTCACAGGCCGAATTGCCACCACCAATGACGAAGACCTGCTTGTTGCGATAGAACATCCCGTCGCAGGTCGCGCAATATGAGATACCTCGACCCGCATAATCTTTTTCGCCTATGAAGCCCGCCTGCCGTGGTGTTGCACCGGTTGCGAGAATGATAGCTTTCGCATTATAGGTCTCATCAGCGCTTCGAACAGAAAAACGCCCGTCTGGCAATTTCTTGATACTGTTGACGTCACTCATTGAGATCTTTGCGCCGAGATCGAGTGCCTGCTTCTGCATGAGATCTGACAAAGTGAAGCCATCTGTATGAGGAACACCAGGATAATTGTCGATCTCGTTTGTGAGAACCACTTGCCCGCCTATGGCTTCTTGCTCAACCAGCACAGCGTCTAGCAGAGCCCTTTGAGCATATATTGAAGCCGTGAGTCCGGCTGGACCTCCACCGACAATTACCAGGTCCTTGTCACTCATGTATCGTTCTCCCTTCGTCTATACGAAATTATCTATGTAGTACCCGTTTGTAGATGCCATGAGTCTCAAAAGGCCATGGAACCCCACTGTTTCAATAAAACAGTGGGGTTCATGCTAATGCGCGCCCTTGCGAACGAGTCACATCCCAAAAAAGAGTGGACGTCATGAGATGAGTGAGTCGAAGCTGTCAGGCGTCTTCATTATCGGATGCGTTTGCAGAGGCATTTGCCTGCGGCAGTATGAGATTTAACAGGATGCCGATGAGAGCTGAAGTCGCCATGCCAGGCAATGTGTAGTTCGCAATGGGGATGGATATGCCGGACGTTTCCATTCCCACACCGACGATGATGACGACAGACGCGATCATCAGATTGCGGTTTTCGTCGAAGTTAACTTGGTTGGAAACGAGCATGCGCAAGCCGTTGCTTGCAATGAGGCCAAACAGAAGCAGACTCACTCCGCCCATGACAGGAGTCGGAATTGAGTTGATGAACGCTGCGAGCTTTGGGCAAAATCCTCCAACGACAAGGGCGAAGCCTGCGGCATACCAAAAGACCTGCGTAGAATAAACACGTGTGACGCTCATGACGCCAATGTTTTCTGCGTAGGTGGTGGTTGGTGGGCCTCCGAGAAAGCCTGAGATAACAGTTGCAATGCCATCACCGGCAAGTGAGCGCGGGAGCATAGGCCGGTAGTCCTTGCCGACGATCTCCCCCACTGCAAGAAGATGGCCTATGTGTTCGATGACAACGACGAGCGCCACTGGAGCGATCAGCGCAACCGCCCCGAGGTCAAAGGTGGGAGTCTGTATTGGTGGCAACCCGATCCATGCTGCACTGACAACAGGAGCGAGATCCACCAGGCCCAAAAGACATGCCACAAGATAGCCGACAATGATCGCTAGCAAAACGGGTATCGTCCCAAAGAGTCCACCCATGCTTGAGAACACAACTGCCGCAAAAAGCGCGATGGTGGCCACGGCGGCGCCTATAGGCTGAAAGCTCTCTGTGGAGGAATTAAGCGCCATCTTGACCGCCGTTGCTGAGAGGCCAACGCCGATGACGATCATGACGGCCGCGACAAGTACAGGGGGCAGCAAGCGGTCAAGCCACTCAGTTCCTGCAAGTTTGATGATACCTGCAACAACAAGAAAAACAAGACCAGCTACAACAACTCCCGAAAGCGCAGTATGCAGATTGCCGGTAGCGGCTGTAGCGGCTAGGATGGGACTGATGAAGGCAAAGGAACTGCCAAGGTAGCTCGGTATTTTGTTGCGGGTCACAAGCAAATAGCAAATCGTTCCTATGCCTGAGCACATGATCGCAACATTGGGATTGAGCCCCGTAAGAGCCGGTACCAATACGGTGGAACCAAACATGCTCATCATGTGCTGAATACCCAGCGGAATTGCCCGCGCCGTAGATATGCGCTCATCGACGCCAATGACCTGCCTTTGTCTATGTGCCATAGGCTCTTTCCTTTTCTTTCTATCGCGAATCTTGCTCAAAAAAAGGGCCCGGTTGCCCGGGCCCTTAACTCTTAAGACTACCGTCTAGACAATGATGAAATAGATAACAAAGGCGATAGTTGCAACCCACATAAGCGGCTTGACCTTTTTGATCTGGCCGGTGACTGCCGCGATAAGGACATAGGCGATGAAGCCCAAGCCGATGCCGTTGGAAATCGAATAGGTGAAAGGTATGCCAGCGACGATCATGAATGCAGGGAAGCCCTCAAGAATGTCGGACCAATCAATGTCAGCCACATCGGTCATCATAAGAAATCCGACAACGACAAGGGCACCGCAGGTTGCAGCTGAACTTACAATGGCGATCAAAGGAGAGAAAAACGCGGCAAGGATGAAAAGAATGCCTGTTGCGATTGAGGTTAAGCCAGTGCGACCGCCATCAGCTGCTCCTGATGTGGACTCAACGAACGTCGTAATTGAAGATGCGCCAAGGAGGCCACCAACTGCTGCCGCAGCAGAGTCAACCGTGAGGATTTCCCTGATGTTTTCGACGGAGCCGTCCTCATTGAGGAAGTCTCCCTGCTTGGCAACTGCCATTGCCGTGCCCATTGTGTCGAAGAAGTCGGACATCATGAGTGAGAAGGCGAAGACTAGCAGGACAGGCGTAGTAAGAGCTTTGGTGATGCCCATGACTCCTGCAGCATCAGTTTGAAACGGCGCGCCAAACGAAGAGAAATCAAGGCCCGATACGATGCCTGTCGGCAACGTTGTGACCCCGAAAGGAATGCCAACGAGAACAGCGATCAAAATGCCCCACAGAAGCGAGCCGGGGACCTTTTTAGCATACAGAATTATCGAAATGATGATGGAGACTATGCCAATGATGAAAGTCGGCTCCGTCACGGTGCCGAGGGCAACCATGGTCGACTCGTCAGCGACAATGATGCCGCCGTCCTTGAGGCCGATCATTGCGATGAAGAGGCCAAGGCCGACGGATATGGCATGGCGGAGCGACACGGGTATGGCATCCATGATGGCCTTGCGCAAGCCACACAGCACCAAGACCAAGATGGCAATGCCCTCAATGAAGATGACAGCCATCGAAGCATGCCAATCACCGCCAGCAATGGCAGTCAAAGAATAGGCGACGATTGCGTTGATGCCCATGCCCGAGGCGCAGGCAAGTGGCCGGTTAGAAAACACGCCCATAAGGATTGTCATGATGCCGGCGCCGAGGCAGGTAGACGTCACTGCGGCGGTGATAGGAACACCTGCTTCAGATAGCAGCGCTGGGTTCACCGCAATGATGTAAGCCATGGCCAGAAACGTCGTAAGGCCAGCACGTAGCTCTTGCCCTGTCGACGATCCTCTCTCTAGGGTCTTAAAATGCTCATCCATAGGCTTCCCTTCCCTCTCTTATAAACTAACTAAACGACGTAAAGCTTCTCGGTCTTCCTTCTGTCTGCCGAGAGAGCTATTTCAACAGTGCGTTATGCACCGCTGGAACCAAATCCTCCGGCCCCTCGGTCGGTCTCATCAAGCTCATCTACCTCAACAAGCTCGACGACAGGCACACGCTGAATGACGAGTTGGGCGATCCGCTCGCCGCGCTCGATGTGGATAGGCTGCTTTGAATCGAGGTTGATCGCGACGATTTTGAGCTCGCCACGATAGTGAGAATCCACAAGACCAGGAGTATTGGCCATTGATAGGCCCAAGCGCAGAGAAAGCCCGCTGCGAGGTTGTACGAAGCCCGCATAGCCCTCAGGGATGGCAATGGCAAGTCCTGTCGGCACGAGCTTGCGCTCCAGTGGCAGCAGCGTCATCTCTTCGCTGGACCTAAGGTCCAATCCTGCATCTCCTGAATACGCATATGCTGGTAGTTCCACGGTTGGATCAAGGCGTTTAATGGGCAGTTGGATGTACTCAGGACTCATTTGGAAAGACTCCTTAGCTCCTCGTTGAATTCATCGATATCCTTGAAATCACGATAAACTGAGGCGAAGCGCACATAAGCCACCTTATCGATATCGCGAAGACGCACAAGCACCATGCGGCCGAGCTCTTTTGAGCTAACCTCGCTCACACCGTCGTCGCGTAGCGTGTTCTCAATGTCACCAATCAGACTGTCAAGCGTCTGCAACGGAATGTTGCGCTTTACAGTTGCCGTCAAAAGTCCATGCATAAGTTTCTGGCGATCGAACGTCTCTTTTGAGCCATCCTTTTTTATGACGATGAGCGGTGTTTCCTCACGCCGCTCATACGTCGTGAATCGATAGCCGCACCGGACACATTCACGGCGACGGCGGATTGCATCAGTGCTCTCGGACGGTCTGGAGTCAACAACCTTTGACTCTTCACATCCACACTTGGGACAGCGCATCCTACTCCCCTGGTAGTATCTCTGTGTCTTAAAACAAAGACTAGCCTACAAGAAAAATAAAGAGACTGCACAGAAAATATCAAAATGGAAATACACTAGGTTGTAGTTATGAAATAAACCAGCTACAGAGCATGGTTATCCTCAGCTCCTATGGTATGTGTCTGGCACCCATAGCTTCTGCCCTGCTGATATGAGAGCTCCCTGCAAATGATTGCGCTTTTGTATGAGCCGAACCTCTTCTGTTGTGGTGAGGCCATCTATGGCACGCTCAGATGCGAGCGCCCACAGGGAGTCGCCATATGAAACGGTTATCTCTTCAAAGCTCAGGTTGGTCGCCAGCTGACTTTCTCGTGAGAAGATCAAATGGTCTGATACGGCTGCTACCAACAAAAGCAGCACAATGGTCAGTATCGCAAAAATAGCTCCAACTGCTATACGACTGCGCCTCAAACGAGACTCTTCGCATGTGTGATCAGGAATCGCTTCAGCGGCTCCTCCTTCAACCAGCTGGAGGTAGGGAAATTCTGCTTGATAGCTCTTCGCTAACATGCCGCCTTCGCAGGAGCACCTACATGGGCTATTCAAAGGCCTCTCCAATCCCTCGCATACCTCGGTGACCTGTCAGCAGGGCCAAAGAGGAACACTTGTACGAAGAACGTCTGTATCCTATTATGAAGTTAGTCAGCCAAGCGTCAAGCAAATTGGGAACATTTGTTCGTAAGCGATCTCCTTGATTGCCGCTGGGGTTTCAAAGACAAGAGGAGGTACTATGTCAGGTAAGACGCTCAGCAAGCGCCAACAGGCTATTTATGACTATATCTGCTCCTACACGCAAGCCCATAGCTATCCCCCTTCGGTCAGAGAGATAGGCGCAGCTGTTGGGTTGGCCTCGCCGTCAACCGTACATATGCATTTACGAGTACTTGAGCAGCGTGGTTATATCAAGCATGATTCAAACAAGCCACGCACCATCGAGGTTGTTTCCTCCCATGACTCCTCTTCAGTTGCGCCTTCTTCTGAGGAAGAGCTTGCAGGGGTTTCTCAAGATCTTAACGCCAATACGATCTCGTTGCCCCTTGTTGGGCGCGTGGCTGCGGGCGCGCCGATTCTTGCTGAACAAAATGTTGAGGATACGCTTACGCTGCCTACGAGCATTGTGGGGGACTCCAGTTCCTTCGTCCTGCGGGTTCATGGACGCTCCATGATCAATGCAGGCATCTTTGACGGAGATTTCATCGTCGTGCAAGAGCAACCGGATGCTCATGATGGGGAGATCGTCGTTGCGCTTATTGATGACTCTGCGACAGTGAAGACGTTCTATCGCGAGAAGGACTGCATCCGCTTGCAGCCGGAAAACGACTCGATGGATCCCATCTATGTCAAAAATCCCAAGATTCTTGGACGGGTTACGGCGCTTATCCGCTCGCTTTTCTAGGTTCTGAAGCCATGGATACCACAAAAAGAAGTCAGCGCTTGCGCTTGTTTGATGCCGTGAGAGGCTTTTCCGTCATCTCAATGGTGCTCTTTCATCTGAGCTATGACCTTTATTTTCTTTGGGGGTTGCAGCTGCACTATTTTGAGCCCCCATTTCGTGACATTTGGCGGGCGTCAATTTCGTGGTCGTTTTTGTTCATTGCAGGCCTTATGTGCAATTTTTCTCATAACAATTTGCGACGTGCTTTGAAATATGGACTTGTTGCCCTGCTCATTTATGTTGTTACCACCATAGCTGCAGTGGACACCGCGATAAGCTATGGCATCATTTTTTGCATGGCTGCATCGACATTGATCGCATGGTGTCTCGAAAGGCTGCAGAGGTCTCGCCGCGCCCACCTGCTTCTCGGAATCCTTTTGTTTTCATTATTTTTACTAACATTGCATTTGCAGGAGGGTTTTTGGGGGATTTTAGGTATCGAGGTGCGCATCCCTGCAGCTCTCTTTTCAACGCCGTGGCTTTCTTGGCTCGGCTTCCCTGGACCGCACTTTGCTTCAGGAGACTACTATCCTATTCTGCCCTATACGCTGCTCTTCCTAGGCGCCGCCCATATAGGCGCTTTCATACGTGGCCATGGTGGCTTCCCGCAGTGGTGCAAAAAATGTGGCTGTCGTCCCCTTGAGTTCATTGGCAGGCATGCGCTTGCCGTCTATATTTTTCATCAGCCGCTGCTGTTGCTATGTTGTCAGCTTCTAATCGCTTAGCTGTCCTCATTCCCATGTTCAACGGCATAGGATTTGAGGAGGGTGGCCATGCGTGAAGAGGCTTTGATGGTCGCGAACACACCCTTCTGCTCGTAGCGCTCGTTTAAGACTTGGCAGCTTTCATGAACCATGTTTATGAGCATGCCGTTTTCATAGGGTATGAGAACGCTTATCGTCGTATCGCCTGCGGAAGCTTCTTGGGAGATGCGATAAAGCAGGCCACGCAAGCCCTTTCCTGTTAGGGCCGAGATAGCGACCGCATCTGGGTCATTCATCAAAAGCGTGTCGATAGCCTTCTGGTCGATCGTGTCACATTTGTTGTAGACGGTGATAGTCTTAATATGATCTGCGCCAATTTGCTTAAGGACGTCATCTGTGGCGACGATCTCTCTGCTTGCATTTGGATCGCTGGCATCGACGACACGTAAAATCAGATCGGCTGAGCTCGCCTCGGCAAGCGTCGACTTAAAAGACTCAACAAGCGTCGTCGGCAGCTTTTGAATGAATCCGACCGTGTCGGTAATTGTGATTTTGCGGCCTTCTTCAAGCTCAAGAGCGCGTGTGGTCGGATCAAGCGTGGCAAAAAGCTCGTCTTTGACGTATACCTCAGAACCTGTAAGCTTGTTGAGAAGCGTTGATTTTCCAGCATTTGTGTAGCCAACAAGTGCTACACGGTAAACGCCGGAGTTCCAACGCAGCTTGTTTTGCGTTCCCCTGCGTGTATCGAGATCCTTCAGCTCTTGTCGCAACGTCGAAATGCGGCCGCGTACGAGACGCCTGTCCACTTCCAGCTGGCTTTCACCCATGCCAAATCTGCTGCCGATCCCACCGCGCGTTTGGTTGCCTGCCAGATGCGCCCACATCCCGCGCAGGCGCGGATAGAGGTATTGGAGCTGAGCAAGTTGGACTTGCAATCGGCCTTCATGGGTGTGGGCGTGCTGACCGAAGATGTCAAGGATGAGAGCAGTCCGATCAATGACTTTTGTGTCTCCCCCCACAATATGCTCGAGGTTCGCTTGCTGCGAGGGGCTGAGCTCATCGTCGAATATCACGATGTCTGCCTCGAGATTTGTCACATAGCCAACAAGCTCACTGGCTTTACCAGAGCCAATGAACGTACGTGGGACAGGTGCATCAAGGCGTTGTGTGATGCGCATCACGACATTCGCCCCGTCTGTCTCGGCAAGACGCGAGAGCTCATCGAGGGACTCCTTAACCGGCCACTGCTCACGGCCCAGATCCACCCCAACCAATATGGCTCTTTCTGGTACGAACGCTGTTGATCTATATTTGAATCGTCCCACTAATTGCTGCTCTCCTTGAGATTTGCAAGTATGAGTTGCACAGCTTGCTTTTCGTCTACCCTATTGTAGTCGAGCCATTGTATGCGCCCATCACGACGCAGCCACGTGAGCTGCCGCTTCGCATAGTGTTTGGTGTTACGCTTTACAGCCAGCTTGGCATCTTCTAATGTGCAACGGCCTTCAAGGTAGTTGAGGACTTCTTTGTAGCCTATCGCTTGTCGAGCCGTCTGAGAGCTTTCAAGGCCTTGCGATCGCAGGCGCTTAACTTCTTCAACAAAGCCTACATCAAACATCTTGTCAACTCGACGCTCGATTCGATCATATAGCCTCATGCGATTCATGGATATGCCCCAAATTCTGCAATCATAGTGAGGCGTGTGCTCATGCAATCTCTTGTTACCCTCAGCATATGAGAGGCCTTGGTCGTGCATCTCGAGCGCGCGTATCACGCGACGCACATTATGGGGATGAATCAGCTGTGCGCTCTGCAGGTCGCGCTTCACCAAAAGCGCGTAAAGTTTGTCAGGACCATACTTCTCAGCGAGCTGCTCATATCGCTTACGCGCGCTGTCGCCTGCTTTTCCAGAGGGGAAGCGCAGCTCGTCAATGGCCGCGTCAAGATAGAGGCCTGTTCCGCCACAGAGCACAGGGACGCGCCTTTGTTTAAGAAAAGCGTTGATATAGCTTCGAGCCTGCTTTTGGAAAAGCTCTGCTGAGTAGCTTTGGGAGATGTCGGCGACATCTACCATTAAAAGGTGGGCGCGTCTTTTATCAGCTGGCGTCTTGGCAGTGCCAATATTCATGCCACGATATATTTGCATTGCGTCGACAGAAATGACCGCCGAAGAGAGGCATACGGCAAGCTGCTCAGCCAATGAGCTTTTGCCAGATGCCGTTGGGCCTACGACTGCGATAACGGGGCCTGCAAGACTCAATGAGGCTCACCTTCAAGCTCGCCACGTAAATACCACGTACGTGCCTCATCGACTTTCACATTGCAAAATCTGCCAATGAATTCTTCCGCGCTATACTTAGCTGGAAGTGGGAAAAGGACGGTCTGGTTGCGCTGGCTGTGGCCGACCAACATGTGTTTATTCTTCTTCGAGACGTCTTCGACAAGCGACTCGACGATACGGCCATTAAAAGGCCTGTTGGCCTCATAGGCTAGATCCTCCACGAGCTTCGCCAACCTGTCAAAGCGCTCTTGGATGACCTCATGAGGCGTATTGTCAATCATTTTTGCTGCAGGCGTGCCCGGACGCTTGGAAAAGATGAAGGTAAATGCTGAGGCGAATCGGACTTCTTTCACCAAAGAGAGCGTTTCCTCGAAATCTTCTTCCGTTTCTCCGGGGAAGCCCACTATCAAATCTGTCGACAAGGCAATGTCAGGCATCGCCTGACGGATCCTCCTAATGAGTCCAAGATATCCCTCACGCGTATAGCTGCGGTTCATAGCATGCAAAATCCGTGTAGAGCCGCTCTGAACTGCAAGATGAAGCTCTGGCATCACGTTTTTCGTCTCCGCCATCGCAGCTATGGTGTCATCAGAGAGGTCCTTGGGGTTCGAAGAAGTGAAGCGTATTCGCTCTACACCCGTTGCTCCAACTGCGCGGAGAAGCTCTGCGAAGCGCGGTTTGCCATAGAGATCGCGTCCATAGGAATTTACATTTTGTCCGAGAAGGCAGATCTCCTTTACCCCGTCTTCAACCAGCGACTCGCACTCTCGAATGATGTCGACCATCTCACGACTTTTTTCACGACCCCGTACATAGGGAACTATGCAATAGGTGCAAAAGTTATTACAACCAGACATGATGGGAACCCATGCATGAAAGCGGCGAGCACGATGGCTTGGCAGCTCCGTTGCAAACCCCCTGCCCTGCTCGACAGTATCGACCTCTAAGCTGCCCTTTGTATCCGTATAGGCCCTCTCTATCAAGCTGGGAAGCTGTGCGAGCGCGCTCGTGCCGAACACGACATTGATGCCAGGGATATGCTTGCTGAGCTCAGCGCCGTCCCGTTGAGCTATGCAGCCGCCAATTGCGACAATGCGCCTTCCAGAAGGGGGATCTGGCACGCTTACCATTGAAGAGGCCTGGCCATACAGTCGTGTGTCTGCCTTCTCGCGTACGCAGCAGGTCATAAAAACCACGATGTCTGCTTGGCTGAAAGAGTCAACTGCAATACAGCCGCACGAATCGAGCAAACCTGCGACACGTTCTGCGTCATGGAGATTCATCTGGCAGCCGAATGTTTTTACGAGATAGGTCTTGCCAACCAAACAATGATGATTATCGCTCATGCATCTCTCCGTATAGAGTGCGAATGGTCAGAATGAGAATGATCAGGCCTCGGTGCTGAGACGGCAGTGCCCATTGTCGAGGATTCGCAAGAAATCTGGTGCACAAGGATTGATATGCGAACGGCGGTGCGAGCTTCCCCACCAATTTCTATGTCGGCAAAAGAAGGGGTGCAACTGATGTCAACACCGGTTGGAATCAAAAAGCCCCGCGCTATGGCTACGGCTTTTATAGCTTGGTTGACAGCGCCGGCACCGACCGCTTGCAGCATGCATGGAGCGCCATCCTTGACCATTCCTGCTATTGCTCCGGCAACTGAAGCCGGAGAAGACTTGCTGGAGACCTTGAGAAAATCCATTTGTTGCTCCTGGTACGACAAAATTGCAATGGTAATGTGTTGTTAGTCCGTTGGCAGCCTGGTCATAGTGTAACGCAAAGCTTGAAACTGGCATTCGCGACCGCATGTGCGAGCATACGTTAACCCTCACTTGAGACTTTAAAGCTTACCGTTATACGCCCATGGCCAACGTTTAGCTTCGGACCTTCGGCTAAATCAAGATAGTAGCGTTTTGAGAGAAAAGCGAAATCGCGCTCCATCATACGCAAGAATTCTTCTCGATCATTGCGTGCAATCCTCAGCCCACGCCTGTCAACTAGGAGATTTACTGCGCGCTCATCATTGCCAAAATCTGAGCTTTTATGAGCCAAGCGTGCATAGGCATTACGTAGTGGCTTTATTTGTCCGGAAAGAATCCGATGGATGGTGCGCTCTGAGAGCTCGAGGCCTATGCCCTGCGCAACAGACCTTAGCTCGCGAGCATCTGCTGCAACCCGCAAGCGTTCTAGTAAGGGCAAGCTAGAGAGATCGTCAAGGAAAAGAAGATCAGCCGCAGAGACGCTAGGACGAACGCGATGCCTCGCTGTGGCGACGACCTCTGCCGGCGAGCCTACGTAGACTTCGCAACTGTCATGCTCCTCAAGGGCGAATTCGCAACAGGAGCGGATAATGTTGTGAGGGCCTCGTGTGACGCTCTGCTCTCCGTCGTCATCGCAGCCAAGGGTTGGCCAGCTCGATTGATCTGTTCGCTCTGGTAAAGCATTTGCATCCGTTACGAGTTGGATTGCCGTTCCCTTTTCAGGAGCTGAGTCAACGACTTTTGCCGACAGTGAGTTTTCTCTTACAGAATAAAGTGCCATCCCCCGGCCATGCACACCCCATCGATCCATATGTGCTGAGTCAAGCTTTGAAGTCACTCGTGCTTCAAAGATGTGCTCCTTCATGTCATCTGGAATGCCTGAGCCATCATCGATAATTGTTGTCGTTCGCAGATTTGCCTCGCGGGAGGTGGCTACATAGATGTGATGTGCCCCTGCATCACGAGAATTGCGCAAGAGTTCAATCACAGCATCCTCTACGCAGCGTATGTCATGTTTCGCTTGACGGCGTTCAGCCTCATCAACGCGCAGCCTCACATAGCCTTCACCGAGGTTTTGCTCAACGCGCATCTTGGTTCCTGCTACATCAGCGACAAACTCTACGAGATCGCTCACTTGTGACGTTGACATTTGGATCACCTAGCTACTTAGCAACATCCACAGCACGCGACTCTCGGATGACAACCACTCTGACTTGGCCGGGATACTCCATCTCATTTTCAATTTGTTGGGCGATATCATGTGCTAAGACAGTTGCTTGAGCATCGCTTATGTCCTCAGGCTTGACCATAACATGCAACTCGCGACCTGCTTGCATAGCATACGTGCGGTCGACACCGTCGTGGGCGTTGGCGATCTCCTCGAGGCGTTCGAGGCGCTTGATGTAGTTTTCAGCGGACTCGCGACGAGCGCCAGGTCTCGCAGCAGAAATTGCGTCGGCAGCCTGCACCAACACGTCCAAGACCGTGTTGGGCTCTACGTCAGCGTGATGTGCCTCCACAGCATGGACTATCTCTGGCTTTTCCCCATAGCGACGGCAAAGGTCGGCGCCGATTACGGCATGGGGGCCTTCAACCTCATGATCGATGGCCTTGCCGATATCATGAAGCAGACCTGCGCGCTTTGCAGGGGCAGGATCAAGCCCAAGCTCGCTTGCCATAATCCCGCATAGCTCAGAGACTTGGATTGAGTGGTTCAGGACATTTTGGCCGTATGAGGTGCGATAGCGCAAGGCGCCGAGCGTCTTTATAAGCTCAGGGTGAAGGTCATGGATGCCGGCATCGAAGGCTGCTTGCTCGCCAGCTTCCTGCACGCGTTCATTAACGAGTTTTTCTGCTTTTTTATACATCTCCTCAATGCGTGCCGGGTGAATTCGGCCATCAGCAATCAGATTCTCGAGAGCGACCCGCGCCGTTTCGCGACGAACTGGGTTAAAGCTTGAGAGCACAACAGTTTCAGGTGTGTCGTCAATGACAAGTGAGACGCCCGAGATCTGTTCGAAAGCGCGAATGTTGCGGCCTTCACGGCCGATGATGCGTCCTTTGAGATCATCCGAAGGTATGTGCACAGAAGTTACGGTGATCTCGCTTGCTTGGTCGGCTGCACACCTTTGAACAGCCGTTGAGACGATCTCACGTGCGGTCTTGTCAGCAGAGGCCTTGACCCGCTGCTCAGAGTCACGCAATATCTGAGCCTCCTGCTTGACGGTGTCGTCACGGACACGGTCAAGCAGCTCTTGCTTGGCGTCATCTTTGGTAAGAGTAGAGATACGCTCAAGCTCGGCAGTCTGCTTCTCGTAAAGGCCCTCTACTTCGCTGCTTCGGCTCTCAAGCTGGCTTTGAAGACGAGAAAGCTCGCTTTCTTTGTTGTCGAGCACGTCGCTGCGGTGGTCAAGCGATTCCTCACGTTGCAATATGCGCTGTTCCATGGCAGAGAGCTCACCCTTGCGCTTTTTTTCTTCTGTTTCAGATTTCTGCCGCAGCTGCAATATTTCTTCGCGCGTCTCTACCAGTGCAGCCTTTTTGGCGTTTTCTGTTTCGAGCTTTGCGTTCGAGGCAATGCGATCTGCTTCGGACTGTGCGTCCTTGAGCCTTTGGTCGGCTTGGCGCACTTTGGAATTAGATGAATGAGTAACCGTGACATAGGCAATACCTATGCCGATTAGCAGGCATATAATGCCCACTAAGAAAATCATGCTCATAATTTCTCCTTATAAAGTGCATTTTCGTGTAGTTAAGGAGACCGGAGGTAACGCCCACCTACGGAACCCGCCGCCTGAGCTAGGCTCTTACCTGCAAAAAACTCATAAAGCAGTCTTTTGTAAAGAAAAAAAACTATATGATGTCGACAAAAGCCGACAGTAAAAGCAACTCAGAAGACCATTCTACTGTATGACGGAGGCTGCTAGCTGTCAATGAAGCTGGTGCTCTCCATATGAGGCATACGCAATAAGCGTTAAATCAATGAGGTATCTGTCGAAGCGGTGCTTTCCCGTAATCGTTGAGCTGCCGCAACCTTTGCGTCATGTAATGAGAAGCCTTTTCCGACAAGGAATCGCACAAGCTTGGCATAATCGTTCTTGCCAGAAAGCCGTCGATGTTCTACCAGCCTAAAAGCACGATCTGGCTCAGCCTCCGCATCGATAAAAGCTTCTGGCCAGCCAGGCACGTCCTTAAGCTCAATTCCTCGTCTGCTGAGCTCTCTCTCAATGCGGTAGGTGCCCCACCCAGCGCCGAGCTTCGATCGTATAAAAACACTTGCAAAACGCATATCATCTAATACGTGGCCTCGTTTGGCGCTGCCGATGACTGCCTCGATGGTCATCTGTCCATACCCATCTTGAGACAGTTTCCTACGGATCTCCTCAACAGAGTAATCGCGACGATTCACGAGGCCTTCAACACGTCTGATGGCACATTTAAGGGCAGACGCATCTATAGCCTTGAGTACGTCATCCCGCGAAGTTAGAGGGAAGTCAGACGAAGCCTGCTTTTTCTCTAGCCACTTAGCGACTGCGACAGGCACGGGAATGCGCTCTTCCCTCTCTGTGCCCGCCGCAAGGATGATAGTCCCCCGAGTTCTTTGGCTTCTTATTAACGCAGACCGGCGAGAGGGAACTACGATTTTTAAGGGCTCTATGTCATCACGATTGGTGTTAGTCATCGTTAGCGTTAACCATTGTTTGCAGCTGATGGCTGGTCTTCCTTATCGTTGGCAGCGATGGGCTGCCCCACTGGCTTGTCGTCTTCTATTACGAGTCCACAGGCAACACGGACTTTGTGATCTAGCTCTTCCATGAGATCGGGATGTTCCGTCAGGAAAGCCTTCGCTGCCTCATGTCCTTGGCCCAGGCGCTCTTCGCCATAGGTATACCAAGCACCTGACTTATCAACAATGCCATAGTCGACCGCCATGTCCAAGATGGAGCCTTCTTTTGAGATTCCAGTGCCATACATGATGTCGAATTCTGCCTGGCGAAATGGCGGAGCGACTTTGTTCTTGACAACCTTCACACGAACACGGTTACCGATTATCTCTCCGTTTTGCTTGATGGAGTCAATGCGGCGAATGTCCAAGCGCACACTCGAGAAGAACTTCAAGGCACGTCCCCCAGGCGTTGTCTCGGGGTTACCGAACATCACGCCAATTTTCTCTCTTAGCTGGTTGATGAATATGCAGGTTGTGTTTGACTTCGAAAGAGAGCCGGCTAGCTTGCGTAAAGCCTGGCTCATCAGTCGTGCCTGAAGGCCGACGGTAGTGTCACCAATCTCACCTTCAATCTCAGCTTTAGGTACAAGGGCAGCAACGGAATCTATGACGACGGCATCTATTGCTCCTGAGCGCACAAGCATGTCACATATCTCAAGGGCTTGCTCGCCTGTATCGGGCTGTGATATAAGGACTTCGTCAATGTCTACACCAATGCGCGCCGCGTATCCTGGATCAAGCGCGTGCTCGGCATCGATGAATGCGACAACGCCTCCCATCGCCTGCGCTTCTGCAAGTATCTGCAAAGAAAGTGTTGTCTTGCCAGAGGACTCGGGCCCGAAGATTTCGACGATGCGACCACGTGGCACCCCGCCAATGCCAAGGGCAACGTCAAGGGCTAGAGATCCCGTTGGGATGGCCTCGATTTCCATGTTGTGACCATCGTCGCCATAGCGCATGATCGAGCCTTTGCCAAAGCGCTTTTCTATAGCGCCAGTAGTCTCTTCTAGGACCTTATCGCGCTCGGCACCGTAAGTCTTTTCGTGCACTTCATATGTCGTCGCTCCCCTGTTCTTTGCCATTGCGTCTCCTTGTCCTGTGATCGAAATTTATACTAATCGAACATGCGTTCTTAGTCAATTATTGCTATAACTTTAAATAAGAGCATCTAAAAGGGCAAACGACAATCATGTCTCGTAGCTGGTCCGCAGCTTGGCATATGCAGTTGAATGCCTCCTCATGCATGTTAGGCTCACATGCTTCAAGCAAGCATAGGCACACAGGTCGAAATATGCGATATAGGAGGCAGGGCTGGTTAATTTGGAGGCTAGCCTTCTCATGATTCCGTGTGATTTGGAGCCTTTTTTCGTCTTTTCGCCTAGCCAAGCGCTTGTTGCAGCATTCTAAGGGCAGTAAGAACCGATTTTGTGCGAACAGTGTCACGATTCCCCGTAAAGTGATGCAGTTGCGTGTGCGTTCCGCTGGGACTATGCACCCCGAACCAGACTGTTCCCACCGGCTTGCCCGGCTCAGCTCCTCCAGGACCGGCAATGCCAGTAATTGAAACCGCTAGGTCACAGTTGAGCGCTCGGCATGCGCCTTCGGCCATCTCGGCAGCACACGGGCCAGACACGACGCCAACCCTCGGGTCATCAATGATGGATGCGTCCACGTTGAGAAGATGATGCTTTACAAGCGGAGAGTAACTTACGACACCTCCGAGGAAAGCGGCTGAAGAGCCTGGTACTGCCGTAAGAGAGCTTGCGACTAAGCCCCCCGTGCATGACTCAGCGGTCCCAAGCGTGAGCTTGTTCTGCACTGCCGTGTTGATAACCTGTTGTGCAGCCACACGAAGCTGCTCGTTGTCAGGTTCTGCAACGTCTCCTTCGTAAACCGTGGCAGGCATCTCTATGCATCCTCCATAACATAAGGCCAGCACTTGATGAAGTAATCAATGCCAGACCATGCGGTAAACACAATAGCTATTAACAAAAGCACTTCGGAAAGTGTTGTGAGGCCAAGGGAAAAAGAGCCTGCAGGAAGGCAGCGTGTCAGCAAAAGGCCACATATCGCGATCATAGTCGTTGCCGTTTTCCACTTTCCGAGGTTGCTTGCGGCTATGACTACGCCTTTGGAGGCAACAACCATTCGCAGCCCCGACACGAGGAATTCGCGAGCAATGACAATGAACAGTACCCAGCTCGAGGTCATGCCGCTTTCCAAAAGGAAACACAGCGCTGTAACGACAGAGAGCTTGTCAGCTATGGGGTCGAGAAACTTGCCGAATGTCGTTATCTCATGGCGGCTGCGCGCGAGGTAGCCATCGAGCTTGTCAGTGAGCGATATTGCCACAAATAACAGTGCAACGCCGAACGCTCCTGCCGAAAAAGCGGAGCCGTCCGAAGGTGCGACCGCCTCGGCCGCCGCAAGCCATACTGGTACGAGAGCGATACGGATGCATGTCACGATATTTGCAGAGGTCCATAGTGCCTTTGGAGAATCTGCCGTAGCGTCCTTATCGGTGTCCATCTATGCTCATCTCACCTTGTCTGCGTTTTCGTCTGCCGTGATGCTCCCATACAACTCATAGCATACCGAATCCGTGAGCTCGCAGTTAACAATGTCGCCAACGGCTGCCTCGCCATAGGCTATATGTACCGCTCCGTCACAATCCGGTGCTTGAAACCAAGTGTGGCCTATGAGCTCTGGACCCCTCTCCCCCTCTTCAATCCCATCAATTATGACAGAAGCCCTCTCTCCAACGTGGCGCGCTGTTGCGGCAAAGCCTGAAAGCTCCGCGATGTCATGAAGTCGTTGCGTTCGTGCACGCTTTACCTCCTCAGGTATCTGCCCTGGCATCTTGGCTGCACGCGTTCCCTCCTCGGCAGAATAGGAAAAGACGGAAATATAGTCGAACTCCTCTTGTTGAAGGAATTCTGCCAGCTCGTCCGCCTCAGCATCTGTTTCGCCGGGAAAGCCTGTCATGCCCGTAGTGCGTAGGACCATGCCAGGTATTTCTTTGCGAAGGCGCGCGAAGAGCTCAGTAAGCTGCTTGCGGGAGCCAGAGCGTCCCATGCTCGCCAAAACTCGCTCATTACAATGCTGGATGGGAATGTCAATGTAAGGAAGAACCTCAGGTATGTCACGGATGGCGGCGATGAGCTCGTCGGTCATGCCTTCTGGTTGCAAATACAGCACTCGTATCCAACCGCCATAGGGGCGCACAACCTTGGACACCTGGCGCAGCAAGGAAGCCAAGCTGTCGCCTTGCTCGAGATCACAACCCCAGATTCCCGTGTCTTGGCCAATGAGGACCATCTCGCGGACGCCGCCTTTCATGAGGGCATCCACCTCATTGCAAATCTCCTCTGCTGGCCGTGAGTGATAGTGGCCTCGTATGTAGGGTATTGCGCAAAATGCGCAGTATCGGTCGCAGCCCTCAGAGATCTTCACAAATGCGCTCGCACCTTCTATTGTGCGGAGCCCAAAAGGGCTTTCAGTGTGTGGGCTGGCAAGCTTCTGCCTGCCGAGAACTTTATCTACTACATCCATGATGCTATCTTCTTCGTCGGCTTTCACGAAAGCGCTCACCTCAGGCAGCTGGGGTGCCAAGCTCCCGCCGTAGCGCGAAGGCACGCAACCGCACATGATAATAGGAGCCTTGTTTACTGGCTTTACGTCTGCCAGCTCAAAGGTGGTCTCTAGAGACTCGCTTGTCGCCGCGCTCAAAAAAGAGCAGGTATTGATCAGTACTACGTCCGCCTTTGCAATGTCTTTGGTCTCCTTAAGCCCGTCTCTGAGAAGCAGGGCGCGCATACGGTCGCTATCAACTTCGTTTTTTGCGCAGCCTAGCGTCACGATCAAAAAATTTGGCTGTGACTTCGCCTCTTCTTCCAAAGGTATTGTCATCCTCTCTTTATTCGCTGTCGTCGGTAGCGCTGCTAGCGGAATCGCTGTCTGTGCTTACATCGGTTGATGCGGTTGCCGAGCTATCTCCACTTGTCGTGCCAGAGCCTTTGATTGTGATCGTTCCGACACCCGAAGCCTTTTTATCGAAATCCTTCTGCTCCCCGTTTTCTGTGACGGTAACCGCAGACGGATCCGAAGCCTCTATCTTGATGGAATCTGTCACGGTATAGGTGTCTGACCAAGGGCCAGTCTTGGTTTCTGCCATAACGCTTTTACCGTCAAGGGTAATTTCTACCCATGACACTTCGGTGTCAGCTACAGAGACACTAACCTGCACTTGAGTAGCTGTTGTAGCGGAATTATCCGCATCAGTTTGCGAGCTACCCTCTGCAGTCTCTGAATTGCTATCAGAGCTATCTGCAGAATCTTCACTATCTGTATCTGAAGCTGAGCTTGAGGATGAGGTACTAGACCCTGCAGAGTCTGAGGAAGTGTCCGTTTGTGTCTCCGAGACAGAGACTTTGTTACTGCGACTATCTCCTGAAAAATTCGAGACGCAGGTTTTGACGGAGCTGATTATAAGAATCGTCAGCGCAATCGATAGCACGACGATTACAAATATAAGCGCGCGGCGACTATCAGAAAAGAAGTCTACGATTGAACCGATGAGCCCCTCTCGCTTCGATTGCTGCTGTTCTCTTCTGCGCAGGTCTGCACGCGTTGAAGGGCTCTGGCGCCTCCGTACGTTTGGCCGACGTGTGCTCGCGATGTCACGCGAAGACATGCGACCCTGTCGAGTCGATGCCGCCTCATAAGGATTTGCCTGGTCATCATATCGAAGGTCATCAACATATTGGCTCGGCGCAACGCGACGAGTCGTAACGTAGTCCCGCTTGACACGACTTTCTTCTTGCGCGGCCGGCAAGGGCTCATCTTCGCGTATGGGTACGCGAGGCCGGTATGTGTTGCGAGGACGTGCAGCTTGCCTCGCTGCCTCTCGCCTTGCCTCGCCTGATGCGCCATATCCATCGACGCGCACATGGTCACGCGTGCGGTTGCTCCGGTCACGCGTGCGTGCAGAGCGTGGGTCATTGGATGCCTGCGGCTGGCGTGCGGTGTAGGGATGCCCCGTGTCAGCACCTGTGCTGCCACGAAAGGCAGGACTAGCTGGATTGAACGTTCCAAAAGGGTTTTGATAGCCTTGGCGGGAATGGACATCAGACACCGCAGAGAAGTTTCCCAGATCTCCGGCGTAGCCCCCAGAAGTTGGCAGCAGGCCGTGCGCGCCTGAGTTTATGCGCTCTTGCGCCGCGCGCACCTGTGCGCCGCGCGGAACTTCATAGCTGCCATCCTCAGGATGGGAGGAGCGGCGATCTGCGGTTTTCCGTCGGAGCACCGAGCTCACTCCGCCTTGATAAGCTGCCAAGTCCTGTGTGAACTGGCTGACGACAAGGCGAGGGTTCAGCTCGAGATAGCGAGCGTAAGAAGACAGCATTCCCTGTGCGTAGCCGCTTTTGGGCATATGGTCGAAGTCGCCTTGCTCAAAAGCCACCAATATTTCTTCTTTGAGACGCAGAACGCGAGATGCTTGAGCGGTGGTATAGCCCAGCTCTCGGCGACGCTCATAGAGCATCTTGCTAAAGGGCGGTCGTGTCACACGCATCACACCTCCCGATATTTCTCTTCTGCAGACCTCAACTGCTCAAGGCCGCTCTCATCAAGTAGAACTTCTCGCGGCTTCGAACCGTCTGGCGGGCCAACGATGCCCTTTGCTTCAAGCATGTCCATAATACGTCCCGCTCGAGCATAGCCTACCTTCAAGCGTCGCTGCAGGCTGCTCGTTGAGCCAAGGCGAGACTCTACAACAATTTGTGCTGCTTCCCAGACGAGCGGATCGTCGTCTTCTGCGCCGGCTTGCTTGCCATCGGGCGCGTTTGGCGTGACCTGCGTTAGTATTTCCTCATGGTAATCGGGCTTTCCCTGAGATCTGACGAAGTCGACGACAGACTCTATCTCTTCATCAGACACATAGCAACCAAGCACGCGCCTTGTCCGGTGCCCGCGATATTTAAAAAGCATATCACCATTGCCGAGAAGCCTTTGCGCGCCGGTCTGATCGATGATGACGCGCGAATCAGTGCTCGAAGCGACTGACAAAGCGATCCTCGTTTCGATGTTCGATTTGATGAGACCGGTTACGACGTCTGCCGAGGGACGTTGCGTGGCGAGCACGAGATGTATGCCAGCTGCGCGCGCGAGCTGAGCGATACGCACAATGGAAGCCTCAACATCTTTGCCAGCGACCATCATGAGATCAGACAACTCATCGATGATGATCACCATGAAAGGCATGGGTTCTGGCGGATTGTCCATCTTTGACAGTTTGCCAGAGACGCACATCTCATTATATGCACCGATGTTGCGCGCTCCGGCGCGTTCGAAGACCTTAAGTCGCCGCTCCATTTCTGAGACCGCCCACTGCAATGCGCTTGCGGCTTGGCGAGGCTCAGTGACGACTGGCACATAAAGGTGCGGCAACCCATTGTAGCCAGAGAACTCAACCCGTTTCGGATCGACGAGGATGAGTCGCACCTGCTTTGGCGTATCCCGCATAAGAATGGACATGATAAGAGAGTTGATCATCACCGATTTGCCGGAGCCTGTCGCGCCGGCAACGAGCATGTGCGGCATTTTTGCGAGGTCCGCGATCACTGGGCGCCCCTCTGAGTCACGACCAACAGCAAATTCGAGTGGGCCGCCCTTCGCATAAGGCAAGACGTCACCCAAATGCACGTTCTCGCGCCGTTTGTTGGGAATTTCTATGCCTACCCGCGAAGTGCCAGGTATTGGCGCGAAGATGCGTACAGATTCGGCAGCCAACGTCAATGCAATGTCATCTTCGAGGTTAACGATTTTATTGACTCTCTCCCCTTCCCCCATTTCAACTTGAAATGTCGTGACAAGAGGACCAGCCACATAATTTACCACCTTGCTCGTCAGGCCAAACTCTTCAAGCGTAGCCTGCAGACGACGCATCGTGGAAGCCAGCTCCTCGTCACTTGAGGCAGTCTTCGAGCTATGGGGATTCGAGGACAGCATGGAAAACGGCGGCAGCTCATAGCCTTCCACTGCATCCCCTGGCCGCCGGGGGGCAAAGGAGGCCTTTATGGCTGGCTTTGCCTTCTTTTTTGGCAAAGCCCCAGACTCATGCGTAGATGCGGGCTCTGCTTTTGGCTGAGCGGGAGCCTGCTCTTTTTGCCCTTTCAAAAAATCAGGGATTGTTACCGATGGCTTTAAGCACGCCTCATCTTGCTTGACACCCTTCGCATCACTGTGCAAAAGCATCGTGGGCATTTCAGTGGCGGAGGAAACGTCTTGGCCAGCCTTAGCGGGCTCAGCCAGCTTATCCCTTCTCAGAAGCTCTGTTGGGGCATTTTGTGACGCGGCATCCGTGCTGCCCCTGCGCAACACAGACGTCTTGCGAGCTCCGAGAAAAGTTGTAGCTGCCGCCGCGGCATCCCTGGGTACCTCTGCTGTGATTTCATCATCTTCATTTTGGAGCTGCTCAGCTTGAAGCCCCTCAGCTCGCTTTTGAGCTTCTGTCGCAATGCGGTGCCGCTTCATCTTGGCTACAACCCCTGAGATCGAGAAGCCACAGACAACAAGGCCGACGACGACCATGCATACGAGCAGGACCGCCCCAACGCCAAACCCCACCGATTTAAGAAGGATCCATGCAATGCCACCACCAACATAACCGCCTCGTACCGCTGCGATCGCAGGAGCCAAAATGATATCAGGGGAAGCTTCGGCACCTGGCCATATGAGTGACAGAAGGCTTAGCATGGCCAAAACGATAAGAGCGAGACCAGCTGCCACATGGCCAGAGATCAAACTGTCATCATCGACAAAAAACGTCACCGCAAAAACTAAAAGGGCAAGTGGACACAGAAGCGCGCCAGCTCCAAAGCAAAGGCGGAGGAATTCGCCCGTCGCCTGGGTGACAGGCGCCTGCGAGACTCCCGTAAGCGCGATTATCATCGCAACAGACAGTGCGATGAGAACGACGCCAATGATGTCATTCACCTGCGCGCTATGCGCACAAGGAGAATTGAGTGGCTCATTGCCTCGTAGAGACCTTCCTTGTTTGCCAGCCCGTGCGTTTGCTACGTTTGATCTGCGTTTTGAGGGCATCTAGACCTCCATGACCACCGGTATGACCATTGGGCGGGTATGCGTCTTAGACCAAAGGAAGTTTGAGAGCCCACCGCGCACGCTACGGCGCAGCTGCTCCATGTTGGCACCTTCTGATTTCAAGTTTCTGTCAACCTGTGTCCTGACGCTATCCTGCGCCTCACTCAGCAGCTTATCATCTTGGGCATAGGAGACGCCACGAGCAGACATCTCCACAGACGCTGCGCGGCGGTTGCGCTTTGAGATAGCGACCACGCAAGTGACAATGCCATCTTCGCCAAGCTTTTGCCTGTCACGCAACACCACTGGGTCGGCATCAGTGACATTAAGTCCATCAACGTAGACGACGCCTGACTCGACAGGCGTGCCCCAACTGACTTTTCCGTCGATCATCTGCAGGGTATCACCATTGTTCGCGATGAAGATATGGTCCTTCGGTATGCCCATTTGCTCCGCAAGCTTCGCATGGGCGCGCAGATGAACGGCTTCGCCGTGGATGGGCATGAAGAAGTGCGGCTTGCACATTGCAATCATAAGCTTGAGCTCTTCTTGCCTGCCGTGGCCAGAGACATGGACCATGGCATTGTTTTTGTCATAAATTGCGCAGCCTATCTTGGAAAGGGCGTTGATGACGCCTTGCACGCTCTTCTCATTGCCGGGTACCGGTGTGGCAGAAATGATCACCGTGTCGTCAGGGGTGATCTGCAACGACTTGTGCTCGCCGTTAGCCATGCGCGCCAAGGCGCTCATAGGCTCTCCCTGGCTTCCGGTGCAAAGCACGACAATCTTGTCGTCCGGTATCTCTTCCACCTCATAGGCATCAATGATGTCTTTGTCATCGATGTGCAGGTAACCAAGCTCACGGGCAACCCGCGTGTTGGTTACCATTGAGCGGCCTGTGACGACAACCTTGCGGCCCACCGCCGTGGCGGCGTCGCAAACTTGTTGGAGGCGGTGGATGTGGCTCGAAAAGCAAGCCACGAACACGCGGCCAGGAGCATTTTTGATCACATGCCGCAAGACGGGTCCTACTGCAGCCTCGCTTGGCGTGAACCCTGGCAGATTCGCGTTGGTGGAATCTGACATCAACAGGTCAATCCCCATCGTCGAAAAGCGGCTAATCGCCTGGTAATTAGGCGTAATACCGTCTATGGGCGTTTGGTCTAGCTTGAAGTCGCAGGTATGCAGCACAGAGCCTGCTGGGGTCCTGAGATAGATGCCGAGCGCACCGGGTATGGAGTGGGTGACTGCAAAAAAGTCAATCGAAAAAGACCCAAGGTTCAAATGCGTGCCGTTTTGCACCTCGCGAAATCGGGGCGAGTTTATCTTATGCTCAGACAGCTTCCCCTCAATGATGCCCAACGTGAGCTTGCTTGCATAGATGGGCACCTTGCGCCTGAGGTCTGCCAAAAGATAGGGAAGCGCACCTGTATGGTCCTCGTGACCATGCGTGACGAGGATGCCTCGCAGCTTGTCCTCGTGCTCTAGCACGTAGGTGTAATCTGGCAAGACAAGATCAATTCCTGGCTGGTCGTCATCTGGGAACATAAGTCCTGCGTCAATGAGCACCATGTCGTTTCCGTACTCGAAAACGGTCATATTCTTTCCAATGCCGTCAAGGCCACCTAAAGGAATGACCTTGAGCGGGATTTGTTTCTTTGCCATAAGCGTTTAATTTCCTTTCGTAATACATCGTCTACATTATTTCCACGGCCTTGGCGACCGTCACATTTTTCTCTTCCATTCCATTGTAGGCATCGCCACGGTTCTGCGCATGAGCCGTCCATAAGCTTAAAATTGCCGTTTGCCGAGCAATTTCTTATCCACGCATAGCCATATGCGAATCGGGTATTCAATAATTACACAAAGTCTTCGAGTGCTTTTTCAGAGATGGGGGCGATTCCGATGGGCATATCACAGCTAGAGGCTGCTGAGGAAGGTGAGAAGTCTGCTTCCCTTCTCAATGCGATGGCTTTCGTCGTGATCTCCGCTTCTTTGAGACTATGCTAAGAGCAGTCTAGTTAGGGGAATACTGTATCCCACAGCGGAAAGTTATCGATGTTAAAGTCAAGTCGACCTTCTCAGCAGCCCTTATTTGTACAGGCAGCCGAGGCGACGATCAGAAAGGGAAAGCTTCACTAAGGATCAGAGCTTTTATTCTTGCCTAAAAGAAGCAGCATCAAAAGAGTCAGATGTGCAATAAGTAGGCTGATTCCAAGGGGAAAGTAGAAACGAAGACGCTTCGTCCAAAGCGGCGAGGCGTCTTTTTTTGTCTAGCTCATCTCTCACGCCATCTGCCGGAGAAAGCTGCGGAGCTATCCCTCATGATGACGACGTGGCGTGTGCTGGCCATTGCCTCCAAGAGCGCCTTGATCTCCTGGATGGCGATGAAAGCCATGATTTGCATGACGCTCGCGAGGCTCGTGGTCACGGTGATCATGACGCTCGCCGTGAGTGTCATGATGGTGGTTCGTATCTGCTGCAGGAGCATCAGGCTTGTCAAGGCGATCAAGGCTGATCTTGCCCTTTTCGTCTACATCAAGCACCTTTACCTTGACTTCATCACCTATCGAGAGCACATCCTCAACTTTGTTGACATGGCCCTTTGCAACGCGGGACACATGCAGCAAGCCATCTTTGCCCGGCAGGAGCTCAACAAAGGCACCAAAGGGCTGGATGCCGACAACGCGGCCTGTATACTCTTCGCCCACCTCAGGGACTTTCACGATTTGCTTGATGCGCTCAGCGGCCTCTTTCCCAGCCGCAGCGGTGCCAGAGATAAAGACGGATCCGTCCTCTTGGATGTCGATCGCCGCACCCGTGTCCTCTTGTATGCCGCGAATGACCTTGCCGCCTGAGCCGATGACGTCACGAATCTTATCAGTCGCGATATGAAGGCTGATGATCTGAGGAGCTGATGCCTTTGTATGCTCACGCGGCTTAGGGACAGCATCGAGCATCGCATCAAGAATGAACATGCGACCCTCGTGAGCCTGTTGGAGCGCCTGACGGAAAATTTCGGGTGTCAGGCCCGTGGCCTTGTTATCCATCTGCATGGCGGTGATTCCCTTGGTGGTGCCTGTCACCTTGAAGTCCATGTCGCCAAGGAAGTCCTCAAGACCTTGGATATCGGTCAAAACAACCGTTTTGCCCTCTTCTTGGATCAATCCCATGGCCACGCCGGACACCGGTCTTTTGATGGGTACACCAGCATCCATAAGAGCAAGCGTTGATCCGCAGGTAGAAGCCATAGAGCTTGAGCCGTTTGACTCCATCACCTCAGAGACCACCCGTATCGTATAGGGGAACTCCTCCTCTGAAGGAATAACTGGCAGCAGAGCACGCTCCGCCAATGCCCCGTGTCCAATCTCGCGCCGCTTGGGCGATCCTATGCGGCCGGTCTCGCCGGTGCAATAAGGCGGGAAGTTGTAATGGTGTATGTAGCGCTTACCATCAACCGGCTCGATGGTATCAAGGCGCTGCCACTCATTGAGCATGCCAAGGGTGCACACTGAGAGAACCTGCGTCTGCCCACGCTGGAACAGGCCGGAGCCATGGACGAGCGGCAGGTAGTTGCCCTTGATGTAGAGCGGCCGAACCTCGTTTGCCTTACGCCCATCGACGCGCTCGCCCGTCTCGACGACCATGCGTCTCATCGCGTGCTTCTCAAGGCTCTTGAGCTCGACTGGGATGGCGCGATTCCACTCCTGCTGCTCCTCCTCGCTAAACTCAGCTTGGATCGACTCCTTGAGCGCCTCAATCTTATCGATGCGAGAGAGCTTGTCGGTGTCTTTAAGAGCTGTGCTCATTTCATCATAATGGGCAAACACACGCTCGTGAACCTCAGGGACAGGCTCGTCAAGCACATATTCGCGGTGCGGGAACTCGCCGTTTGTCGCACGCACCTTGTCGAAGAACTTCTTCTCCTCCTCGCAGAAGGCAGCAATGGCCTCTTGGCCAAAAGACATTGCGGCAAGCATGTCTTCTTCTGGAATCTCCTTGGCCCCTGCCTCAAGCATAGAGATGTATGACGCTGAACCAGCGAGCTCAAGGTCAAGATCAGAGGTCTTGCGCTCCTCATAGGTGGGGTTTACTAAAAACTCGTCTGTATCTGTGTTGCGGCCAATGCGCACGCACGCCAGCGGCCCTTCAAAAGGCACTCCGCCAACCGTAAGCGCCGCTGATGCACCCATCACTGAGATTGTGTCAACTGAATTGACCTGGTCGGCAACGAGTGGCATTGCAACGACTTGCACCTCGTTGCGAAAGCCCTCAGGAAATGACGGGCGCAACGGACGGTCGATCATGCGCGCCGTCAAGGTCGCCTTTTCGGAAGGGCGTGCCTCCCGCTTCAGGTAGCCCCCGGGTATGCGGCCAACCGCATACATCTTTTCAATGAAATCAACTGTCAGTGGGAAGAAGTCGTAATCCTTGCGCTCTTTGGAGACAACCACCGTAACGTTAACGGTTGAGTCGCCGCACTTAACGAGGCACTCCCCTGTCGCCTGCTTGGCAAGCTCCCCTGTTTCGAGGGAATAATGTTTGCCATAGAGATCGAATTCGTGTGTAACTTTCGCCATTCTTTTCCCTTATCTCCACCTACCCCAATGTAGGTGGGCCGCCTTGCGGACATCTTGTCCGCTGCGATCTTTATCTGAAGGATCGCACCTTATAGCAAAAAGAGCGCCTTGCGGCGCCCTTTTGTATCCGCTACTGAATGTTGTCTCGGATACCGAGGCTCTTGATGAGCGAACGATACCCTTCCACGTCTCGAGCCTTGATGTAGCCGAGGAGTCGACGACGCTTGCCAACTAGCATGAGCAGCCCTCGACGACTGTGATAATCCTTTTTATGGGACTTCATATGCTCTGTGAGCCCCTGAATGCGCTCAGTCAGAAGAGCAACCTGCACTTCTGCAGAGCCACTGTCATGCTCATTCTTTCCATATTGAGCAACGAGCTCAGCCTTGCGCTCCTTGGTAACTGCCATATTGCATGCACCTTTCCTGCGGACAGGGTCCGCCTCGTATTCGCCTCAAACCGAGCTAGCCGTCGGTGGAACAAACTGCTAGGTCTGAGGTACAACCTTTGTGACTTTACCACAAACTGCTCAAGCGTACAAAAACAATCGACAGCAACGAGAAGTTCGAGATGTTCGCATCAGCCGAGCTGCTCATAGGCAGCATATTCGCTTGCTCGGAAACAGCAGAGGTATATCTGCAGCTGTGCCGCCTTATGAGCGGAAAGCCACTTTTCTGTGGCCTGCAAAGCAATATGCGCCGCCTCTGAAAGCGGATACCCATAGACGCCGCATGAGATGCAGGGAAAGGCCACTGACGAGCAATCTGCTTGGGATGCGAGATCTAACGAAGAAGCATAGCAACTTGCCAGCTGCGAGGCCTCTCGAGGACTTCCATGGTAAACAGGACCTACCGTATGAATTATGTGCTTGGCGTAGGTGATGTCATATGCCTTGGTAATTTTTGCCGATCCAACAGGACAGCCGCCAAGGGTCCGGCACTCGGCAAGAAGCCTGGGCCCTGCCGCCCGGTGTATTGCGCCGTCGACGCCTCCGCCGCCAAGCAGGGTAGAATTGGCTGCGTTAACAATCGCGTCGACCGGTATGTCGAGCACGCTCCCTTTGAAAAGCCAGATGGATGACGTGCCTATCTCCCTCAGCTTCTTCATGGCGCTGTTCCTCCCTTTTGACTATCATGCATCACTCGTCTGTCTTGTATGGTAGGTATTAGGCAACCGTCGATCAGGCGACTTAACCACAAACTTAGCTCAGAGAGACAGCAAGAACTCAAATGCCTTCAAGCGCATGTCAAGCTGCGTAGTCGCCCAACGGTAAGCAAGCGTAAGAAGCAAGTTGGCTTCCCCTTCGCGTATGTTAGCGCAAAGCAGCTCATCGAAGGTATTGGTGATCAAAGACCTCAGCTGCGCCGTCTCAGAGCTTGACAGTCGCTCTGCGCCAGCTGTCTCCCTTGCGCAACTCGCGCATAGCATGCCACCTGATGTAGGGGAAAACCACTCCACTGCCGGATCCCCGCAGGCGACACAGCTATCGAGCTGTGGCTTCCAGCCACTGTGCGCAAGCACCTTAAAGGCGTAAGCGGCCACGACAAGATTAAGATGAACTTGGTCGCAAGCCTGCTCGCAAGCTCTTAGCGCTCTCGAGCAAATAGCATACAGATACGCGTCAGTTGCATCTTCGAGGCTCGTGAGGCGGGCGAGCTCGCAGATCGCCGATGCTGCGCTCACGCGCTCCAATTTTCCGCGTAGGCCGACGTGCGCGCATACAATGGAGGCTTCCGTCACGATGTCGAGCGAACGTCCGCGCGCTATGAGGAAGTCGTCTTCATAAAAAAGATCGCAGCGTGCTGCGAAGCGGCTGCCGGGTTTGCGGGCTCCCTTAGCCACAGCGCGCAGCTGTGAGCCATCTGCGGACAGCATTGTCAAGATCAGGTCCTGCTCGGCCAGCTTCGTTAAGCCCAGCACGATCGCCTTGGTATGAAAAGATCTGCGACTGCCCATGGCTTACCTACTCATCAGCTGCAAGTCCAAGGCGTCTGATCTCTCCCTTGTCGCGACGCCAAGCTGGCTGCACTTGTACGCGTAGCTCCAAATAGGCGTGCGCATCAAGCAAGTGCTCGATGTCCCGACGCGCCTCGGTTCCTATCTTTTTCAGCATTTGGGCGTTGCGTCCTATCACAATGCCCTTTTGCCCTTCGCGCTCTACCAAGATAGTCGCCCTTATCGAGGCGTGACCATCACCTTTCCATGCGATCTCATCGCAGCGGACGGCAAGGGAATGGGGGATTTCCTGCCTGAGATTGCGGAATGCCTTCTCACGCACGAACTCCGCCACGAGCTCCTCATCGCTCATATCAGTTGTGACGCCAGCAGGAAACCAGCGTGGCCCCTCGGGCATATGCGCTGAGACGCAGCTGATGAATGCATTGAGGTTGAAGCTCTCCTTTGCGGACACGACAATGGCGTCATCGAAGTGAGTAAGTCCTCGGGCAGCTTCAAGTTGGTCTTGGGCGCGCTTTGGATCCACCAGATCCGCCTTGGTGATGACCAGCAGTTTGTATGGCGCCGAACTCTCCTGCACGTGTGCCGCCACCCATGCGTCCCCCCTGCCGACGTTCGAGTCGGCAGCAATGAGCATCGCGATGGCGTCAGCATCATCGAGCTCGCCAAGCGCTGCGCGGTTGAGTTCCTTGCCAAGCTCGTCTTTGGGCTTATGCAGGCCAGGAGTGTCAATGATCACAAGCTGTGAGCGTTCGGTGTCGACAACAGCACGCATGCGGCGCCGCGTCGTCTGCGCCACAGGGCTCGTAATGGCTAGCTTACGACCCACGAGTGCATTGAGCAGCGTCGACTTCCCCGCGTTCGGTCGACCGACAAGTGCGACGAAGCCACTTGTAAATCTTTCTGCGCAAGCCTGCTTGTCCATAAGGCCCCCTAAAAAAAGAGCGCAGTGGCAAAAACTATGATTCCTACGACGCCGACGGCAGCGCACAGTACAAGCTCAGAGGCAGCAGCGATGTCCTTCGCTCGACCAGCGAGGGGGTGAAACTCAGGAGATACAAGGTCCACGACGGTCTCTATGGAGGTGTTCACCAGCTCTGAGGCGATAACTGCGCCGCAGCAAAGCACTATAATCGCCCAGCTCGTCGCATCAAGGCCGACGATAATTCCCGCGACGATCGTGATCCCCCCGCCCACCAACATCGCCTTGATATTTCTCTCCTGCGAAATGGCTGTCCGCAAGCCTTGGAGAGCGAACAGGAAGCTACGGCGAAAGGTAGGGTGTGTCGGACGTCTGCCAGGAATCATGTCAGTTCACTCCGATGCCTCGTAAGCGTAACGTGCCCTTTGCCCTTGTGAGGGGAAACAAGTTCCAGCAGCTTGTCTTCGCGCGCTTCCATACGCGCGGCCTCCTCATCCTCAAGATGATCATAGCCGAGCAAATGAAGAAGGCCGTGCACAAAAAGCAGGCGGCACTCGTCTTGGGGGGTCCAGCCGAAGCTCTGCGCCTGCCGTGTTATATATGCCGTTGCGAGCACAATGTCGCCGAGCTCGCAGGGCTCACCCTCAAAGAGGTCCGGATCGTTTGGTCGCTCGCATTCGACAGACAAGACATCAGTAGGACGGTCCTGGTCACGAAACTGCCTGTTAAGCTGGTGCATGTGCTCGTCTGAGACGAAGCTGATCGACACGAGGCAGGGCCTTGTTATGCCTTCTTCTTCCAATACGGTGTTGCCAACCAGCTGCAGCTCCTTCTCAGAGAGAATCAGCTGCGCGTCGTCATCGCACGATATGTCAAACTGATGGGAATTGATTGTGTCTTTCACGCTAGTTCCTTTTGGACGGAGCCTCAGCCATCGCATACGCGTCGACAATCTTCGCAACGAGCGAATGCCGCACAATATCACTCATCTCAAGGTCGACAAAGGATATCTCACTGATATGAGAGAGCACCTCGCGGGCGGAGTCAAGCCCGCTTTCGCCGAGAAGGTCACGTTGGCTTGCGTCGCCGGCAATGACGAAGGTTGAAGACAGGCCCAAGCGAGTGAGAAACATCTTCATCTGCTCTGGGGTAGTGTTTTGAGCCTCATCAAGAATAACGAAGGAGTCATTGAAAGTACGCCCGCGCATAAAAGCCAGCGGGGAGATCTCGACGGTGCCTTGCTCAATCAGCGTTGTCGCGCGCTGGGCGTCGAGCATGTCAAAAAGCGCGTCATAAAGGGGGCGAACATAGGGATCGAGCTTCTCCTGCAGCGTACCAGGCAAATAGCCCAAAGACTCGCCAGCCTCCACGACAGGGCGAACGAGCACGATGCGCCCAACCTCATGCTGCTTGAGGGCTGCTACGGCCATCGCCATCGCAAGGTAGGTCTTCCCCGTTCCGGCAGGCCCGACGCAGAAGGTGATCTTATGCGAGCGTATTGCCTCCACGTAACGCCGCTGCCCTTTGGTCTTAGGTCTAATTACGCGGCCGCGATCCGTCAGCAGTATGTCATCTGAGGAGCGCGAGGTATTCGGCGTTCCATGGTTGATCTGCCCTATGATGCGATCCACGTCGCCAACGGCAAGGGGGCGCTTCGCCTCCGCATAGGTGATAAGACGGGAGAAAACCGCTGTGACCTCTTCAACGACCTCCGCTGACCCCTCAATGGAAATTTGATTGCCACGCACGCTCACCATGGAGTCAAAGGCGGCATCGATTCGGCGCAACAGCGAGTCACGTGGCCCAGTCAAGACAACCGGGTCAACTGAGTCAGGTATGGTCAAGCGCACACGGGTCGGTTGCATAAGTCTCCCACTCAGATATGGGCTTCAGGGACGCCAAGTCCTCCTAAGCGTCAATGTAGCACGTCTATGGCTAGCAAAGGATCAGCGCACATCAGGCGTGCCTGGGCAAGCATCGAGGATAGCTGGGCGAACCACCCTGTGTGGAACGACATGCACCAACGTGTCAACAGGAAGTGACCGGTCGAGCAAGATGTCAAAAAGGCCTCCTGTCACTCCACGCCCCGGTGCTTGCACAAGCACTGACTCGACCTGACCAATATGGGCATTAGCTGCAGAAACACGCATATCTCGTGCCAATGCGCGCATGCGCTTGGAGCGATCGGCTGAGACCTCAGGCGGCACTTGGCCTGCCATCGTCGCCGCCGGCGTTCCTGGCCTGCGAGAAAAGCGAAAGACATGCATGCGGGCAAATCCCATCTCTTTGCAAAATGAGAGAGATTCCTCAAAATCTTTATCTGTTTCACCGGGAAAGCCAACGATGACATCGCAGCCGACAGACAAGATTTGTACAGCTGAGCGCGCTTGGGCGATAACATGGCGATACTGATCTGTCGTATATATGCGTCCCATACGCCGCAAGGTCTCATCGCAGCCTGATTGCAGGCAAGCGTGCAAGAAGGGAGCCACACGCTCACCGGAGGAAGCCATGACGGACAGGAGCTGGTCGCTTATGTCAAGTGGCTCGATCGAAGAAAGACGCAGCCGCCCAACGTCTGTCTGTCTCAAGATGAGCTCAATGAGCTCAGGGAGCCGAAGATGGCCTTTGCTGCCTACCCAATCATAACTGCCCAAATTGATGCCAGAGAGCACGATCTCCCGCGAGCCATGTGCGACAGCCTTCTGGACTGACAAGACAACTCTGGCGGGGTCAATCGAGTGGGCAGCTCCGCGAGCCTTCCAAACGATGCAATAAGTGCAGCGATTGTTGCACCCGTCTTGGATCTTGATGCCACGGCGCATGCGGCCAGTCGGCGTAGGCGTGCGCCAGAGCCCCTCCTCAGGAGCTGCGGCCGACCAGCCAAGCTCGTCGAACAAGTGGCCTGCCACCCTTGCCTTATTGGCCTCCACCTTGACGTTTTCTGCCAATGCGGTGAGCTCATCGGCAAAAAGGCTGGCAACGCAGCCTGTTGCGATCACGAGAGGCCTTTGGGGCAGGCTTGCCGCATGACGAATCGCCTTGCGAGTCTTTGCCTCAGCCTCAGCCGTCACGGCGCAGGTATTGACTACAATCGCGTCAGCTGAGACCTCTTCAACCAGCTCGCAGCCTGCGTCTAAGATATCTTCCGCAATAAGATCTATCTCTACGCGGTTGAGCCGGCAGCCCAAATTCAAAACGGCGATGCGCGGAGCCACATGCGTCTTCGGCACAGGGTAGCTTGGTCCGCTCACTATTTACGACCCTTGCGTTGGCGCCGCGGGTGCCTGTGAGTTGAGGCAGCCTCATGCTCAGCCCGTCTCTCATATGCTGGATCAGCGTCGCGGCTTTCTCTTTGCTCGCGTTCCGTTGTAAGTCCGCCGCGCTCTGCAACGATCTCTTGAACGCGCTGCTGCTGGGTTTCACTTAGGTCCTCAGGGACATGCACCTGAGCCACGGCGACGAGGTCGCCGCGTGCATGACTTCCGAAGCGAGGCATGCCATAGCGCGGGATGTGGATCTGCTGGCCGAATTGGCAGCCTGCGGGGATGTTGACCACAACCTTTTCGTTGGGAAGTATGCCATCAATGGTGCAAGTCGTGCCAATCATGGCCTCAAGCGCATCTATCTTGACTTGGCAATAGAGGTCATCGCCTTGGCGGTCAAAGCGTTTGTCCTCAGCTATCTCAACGCGTACGACAAGGTCTCCCGAGCGCGCACCTCTTAACCCTGCCTCGCCCTTGCCGCTAATCTTTATCGACTGCCCAGAGTGGATGCCAGCAGGAATCTCAACCTGGGCTGTCTCGTGAGAAGGTGTCCTCCCCTGTCCTGCGCAAGTCTCACAAGGTTTGTCGACCACCTTGCCCGTTCCATGGCAAGCTGGGCAGGTAGATTGTGTCTGCATCTGGCCAAAGATAGTCCGCTGCACCTCCACAATGCGGCCCGTGCCGTGACAACGCGTGCATGTTGTCTCCTTACCGCCTGGGGCAAACCCTGTCCCGCCACAGTCGTCGCAGGGGGCAAGGCGCTCGTATGATATTGTCTTCGTGCATCCGGAAGCTGCATCTGCAAGAGATATCCGCAAATTGATGGCCATATCTCTGCCGTATGTTCGTGTGCTGTGGCCACCTTTGGAGTTGCCCCCTCCAAAGAAGGAGTCAAAGATGTCATCGATTCCAAAGCCACCGCCAAAGATATCTGACATGTCAACGTAATCAGAGCCAAAGCCGCCAGGTCCATCAGCGGTGCCATAGCGGTCATAGTTGGCGCGCTTACGCTCGTCCGAAAGAACGGCATAAGCCTCATTCACCTGCTTAAACTTTTCCTCCGCATCAGGAGCCTTGTTGACGTCGGGGTGTAATACGCGGGCCTTCTTGAGAAATGCACGCTTGATCGTCTTGGCATCAGCGTTGCGATCCACACCTAATATTTCGTAATAGTCCTTGTCTGCCACGTTCTCACTCCTACGAGTCCTCAGTTTTGCTTCAGCTACAGTCGAAAACAGTTATGCCCAGACGATGCCTTGAGCTATACGTATTCTCCCAACACAAGACCAACCCATCGCCTCATGCGGCGGTTACCCATACATGTAGCCACTCGTCCCATACATCGTTGAACCTACCGTTGGCGTGCAAGAAAACATGAGGAACAGCAAGGCGAACAAAGTGCCTGTCGACATGCCATTACCGATGGCCCGACTAGCGCTTCCCCACCACCGCCTACCATGCCTGACGCCCCCGCTCATCGCAATCAACAAGCCCACTACGCCTAATATCGCAAATAGAATAAGCAGTGCGCCAGAGCCGCCGAGCAGCCAAAGCACAAGAAACGGCAAGGCGAAGCCAATGGTCTGAAAACCTGTAGCCTGCTTAGGCGTGAGCTGCTCAGCAGGAACTGCGACTCGGCAAACGAAATCACCCGAAGAGGAGCCGTTCGTGCCCGCGTTGCCCATGCCCGGCACGCGCACCTCGTCGCCATCATGGCTGTTCGGGGGGATCTGCACGACAACTTCGCTTGCCGTCAAAACGCGGCCTGCTCCGCCACATGCGCTGCACGGATCAACGACAACACGACCTGACCCCTCGCATTCGGGGCACACCATCTCCACGACACCAAAACCGAACAAGTCAGTTAGGTTGACAGAGATGCGCCCTGTGCCTTTGCAGGTTGGGCAGGTCTCCGGATGCTCGGCATGCACTGAGCCCGATCCATGGCAGGCGGCGCAACTGGTGTAACGCTGATAGGTGACGCCTCGCCTGACGCCCTCCCTTGCAGCTTTCTCGTCGAGACTGATCTGATAGATGACATCTGCCCCAGCCTTGGGATTATAAGAACGCGCTCGTGTTGTTTGCCGCTGTTGGCGGCGATAGCCATAGCCGCCAAAAGGAAAGCCCCATCCAAAAGGAGAGTCGTTGGCATAGGGGCTGCTTTGCGGTGCAGTATAGTCGCCAGATGAGGCAAAAGGCGTACTGCCTGATCTCATGGCATCATAACGACGACGCTTGTCAGAATCGGAAAGCACGGCATATGCCTCAGAGACCTCTTTGAACTTCGCCTCGGCATCGGGCGCCTTATTGACATCAGGATGCAGCTTGCGCGCCTTGTTTTGGAAAGCCTTGCGTATCTCATCAGTTGTGGCATGCTCATCCACGCCGAGGATCGCATAGTAGTCTTTCTCGTTCATCGCTGACATGAGCTGAAACCTGCCGATCTGTCATAGCCATAGACGTCTTTTATGCCCTCATCCATACAAGCATAAAAGTATACTCGTCAGAGCCTTTAGGTGTTCATCGGGGAAAACGTTTAAGCTCTCCTTTAGCTTCGTTGCTCGTCACCTATTCAAGAGAGCGCACGTTCACAAAACCTGTGCGCCGTATGCCCATTTTGAAGTATGGATATTCATTCAAGTGAAATACTGCTTCAATATAAAAGAAAATGTAAAGAAAAGATCTCTTGAACTATCCTCTGCAGCATATTTCATAGGGGCCGCCATGAGCGAAGGTGTACGTCTGGTAAATCGTGTGTTCGACATCATCGAAGTGCTGGCCACTCACAAACACGGCATAACGCTCTCGCAGATCGCTGACATGACATTGATGAGCAAAAGCACTGTGCACCGGCTTCTTTCTACAATGTGTGCGCGCCAATACGTCGAGCGCAACGAAGACGGAAGCTATACCTTAGGCTATAAGTTCATCGAGACCGCAAGCAACCACATCAACAACCTCGAGCTCATTACCGAGGCCAAGCCTTTGCTCTCGCGCATGCTTTGGGACCTTAACCTCACTACGCACCTTGGTGTGCTAGAGGGCCCAAACGTTGTCTATATGGAGAAGATGGACGTGTATCCCAACACGCGTCTTTATACCCAGGTTGGATATCGTTCGCCGGCCTTTTGCTCATCCATGGGGAAATGCCTTTTGGCGTGTCTTTCAGGAGAAGAGCTCGACAAGGTTTTGGACTGCTGCGATTTCAAGAAGTACACTCCTCACACCATCATTGACCGAGACGAGCTCAAAGAGCACCTGAAAAAAATACGCGTGTCAGGTTGGGCGATGGATAATGAAGAATATCAGCTTGGGCATCGCTGCATCGGCGCTCCGGTCTTTGACTACCGTGGATGTGCCGTAGCTGCCATCAGTGCCAGCGGACCGACAACGCAACTTACGGATGACAAAATAGAAACTGTCAGGCGCGAGGTTAAAAGCGCTGCGCGGCGGCTTTCGCGACGCATGGGCTTTGCAGAGAGCTAAGCGAGCTGGCGCCCCACTCCCACCAACGAAGCGAGGCGCCGTTCTTGCTGTCTCGTCACAGGGAAGTGCTTGATTTCTCTGGACCCAAAAAGCTAGCAGATGTTTTTGAGGACGACGGTCTTTGTATGTGTCACCTCATCGAACGTTGACATCACGCCCTCGGTGCCTATCCCGGAATATTTGTATCCGCCAAAGGGCATCTCGAAGCTGCGGAAGAAGCTCGCGCCGTTGATGACCACGCCCCCGCACTCCAATGCTGCTCCGACGCTGACCGCATCCTTCATATTTGCAGTAAACACACAGCCGCACAGGCCGAATTTCGAGCTGTTGGCTATCTTTATTGCCTCTTCTTTCGTGTCAAAGCTGATGATGGGAACTACTGGGGCGAAGATCTCCATGTCGCGCGCCACATCCGCTGTCGGCGGTACGTCCTTTATAACCGTAGGCTCAAGGAAGGCGCCATTGCGATGGCCTCCGAAGACAACTTTTCCTCCTTGCTGCACAGTCAGCTCTATTTGCTTCTCAGCCTTGATAGCTGCCTTTTCAGAGATGAGGCACCCAAGCTGCGTGTCATCGGCCGTCGGGTCTCCTTGCTTGAGGGATGAGATGCGCTTTATGGCTTTCTCCGTGAACTCCTCGACGCGACTGCGCTGAATGAGGAAGCGCTTCGAGGCGCAGCACACCTGGCCAGTGTTGTACATGCGGCCCCAGACGAGCTCATCGACGGCAAGATCTACGTCCCCATCAGCCAAGAGAATGAATGCGTCGTTTCCGCCAAGCTCCAAAGCGGCATGCGCAAGATGATCTGCGGCATGGCGGGCAGTTTCAATCCCTACCTCAGTTGAGCCGGTGAGCGTGATGGCGTCTACGTCTGGGTCAGTGCAGAGCCAGTTGCCTACGGTTGAGCCGCGACCGGTGACGATTTGGCAGGCACCTGGGATAACCCCTGCTTCGTTAAGATAGGCTGTGAGGCGGCAAAGCGTTAAGGGATTGTCGGTTGAGGGCTTGACAATGACAGCGTTGCCTGCCAAGAGAGCCGGCGCAACCTTCTGGTCAAAAAGATCACAGGGAAAGTTGAAAGGAATCACCGCAACAATCACGCCGAGCGGCTCACGACGCGTGATGAGGACATGATGCTCTTGCCCTGCTTCCATGCCTGCTGGAATTGTCTGCCCATATAAATGCTTGGCACGCTCGCAAAAAGCCCTGAATGCAATTGAGATATTCGAGATCTCCGCGCGTGCCTCCGTGATGGGCTTTCCGGTTTCAGCACAGAGAGTTTGAGCGAGAGACTCATGGTTTTGTTCAACGAGGCTCAAGAACTTGAGGAGAATATCGACCTTTTCGTGCACGGGAATCGCAGCCCATACGGGTTGTGCCTGATGCGCATACGAAATTGCACTCTTCACGTCACCTTGCGTAGCAGCAGGCACAGTATCTATGCGCTTTGCGGTAGCAGGGTTTATGATATCAATCGTTGCGCCGTCTGAGGCGCCAACGGCCTTGCCGTTAATGAGCATCTGCATGATGTCTCCCTCTTTCGAGTTATGTTCGTAGGGTCTGCCTCATGGCCTATTTCGAAAATCCAGTAAATGAGAGCATAAGGCCGCCACAGGTATTTCGGTCGTCTTCGACCTGTCCGTACTCGCCGAAGGTGAATTCCGTCAAGAATGGCACACCAGCGGCCGCGTCTTTAAGCTGGCTGGTCACCTCTCCGATGCGCTCCCCTATGCCTGCGCGGCGTCCTCCGCAGTGAACTAGGAGGTATGCCCCGGGCTTGTCAATATGAGAGCGCAGCTCCTTCAACGTTGAGCCGGTGGAATCAATGAGCTCGTCTACGCTTGCCTCCATGCGAATAACGGCAGTTCCGGGTACCACCTTGTTTCCCAAACCGATCGAGTTGTCATCATTGCCGCTCATGGGATGACGAATGGCCGTTAGGTCTCCCAGACGGTCTTTTACTCCAAGCGGCGAGACAACAGACTGGGCAAGCAAGGCTTGTCCTTTGAGGTCGTTGACGTTCAAATGGCGCCACGACGCATATTTCTCGAGAGCGGGAACCCCGTCTATCTCTGCAAGCGCCCGGTCGCCGATAACCTTTGTGACCAAGCCCATGTCCTTGGTCTCACGGTAGGCCCCGGTATAGACGTTATACATGGGCTTGTCCGTATAAAAGAAAGCGACGGCCACGCCATCTGCGAAGACGTTGCCTGAGGTGTAGAGCTTCCAACCTCCAGCAATTGCATCGTCTGCAGCGCTGCCGCCAAAAAATGGAACACGTCCTATTATGTGGGTTATTCCCTTCACATAGTATTCCTCTTCTGCAGGGGATGCGGCCATAAAGTAATAAGCCGGAGGCTCGGTCTTTCCAGCTTGCTGCATGGCAAGGTGCGCCACCTGCTCTCCCAAGCTCACGGCATCCTGTTTTTTGTCTGTCTTGGCAACAGATGCCACGCCGACTGTGAGGTCTGGGTCACAAATGACCATGGTTCCAAGAAAGCCATCACCACCTACAAATCCCTCAGCTGTAATGACTCCTGTGTGCGATGTGTTTCCAATGACAGGAATGGCAGGTAGCTCCGCGGAGAACTCATCGAGCATGTCCTCATGGGAATAAGAGCAGCTTGAAAATGCGAAAATCATCTTTGCGTCTGAAAGGCCAGAACCAGCTTGCCTCATCTTGGCAATACTCTCCTTAACAGCTTCTTTTGGATCTGTTTTATCGCTTGCCCCTATGCTTGCTTTGAACATAGCTGTCTCCTCCCTGTTGGATTGCGACTTTCCCTCTTTAACCAGATGATATAGGGATGCAAAAACAAAAGGTCTCAAGCCGTTTCATAGATTGGAATGGCAGTTTTACCTAGTGAAAAATAGCAGGTAAAGAGTATCAAAATTAAAAAAGTGGATGCCGTTGAGAGAGCTAAAGCAACCTTTGGGCTGTAAGGGCCCTTTGAGCTCTGCTGATGCAAAACAAGCGTCTGCAGAGGCCGCAATGCATAAAAGAATTATTGCACGACAATTGTTTTATGTACATGATATAAGGATGAATTGCCATCAAGACATAACCATAATCAAGCAAGGATTGCTGTGCAAAATGACTGCAGAAAAGCATCATGACGCCGAGCGATCAGCATAAGGAGGCCCTATGGAACTGGTAAAACTGCTAGGTATTTTAATTGTCATTATCGGATTCGCCCTTAAATGGGATTCCATCTTGACCATCATGCTTGCAGCTGTTGTAACTGCAGTCATCGCCGGCATGGACCCTATCCTCTTTCTTCAAACGCTCGGCAAGAGCTTCGTCTCAAACCGCAATATGCTTATCAGCGTGGTCATATTTCTGCTAACGGGAACGCTTGAGCGAAATGGCCTCAAAGACGCGGCAAAGTCTCTCATGGAGCGCATGAAGAATGCGTCTGCAGGCTTGATATTGGGAGTTTACGGCATCTTTCGTGTCATCTTTGCTGCCTTCAACGTAAGCTTCGGTGGCGTGGCCGGCTTTGTAAAGCCGGTTGTCCTGCCAATGGCTGAGGCCGCTGATGAGGCGGCTGGGCACTCCCTATCAGCAAAGCATCATGACGAGCTCAAGGGCATGGCAGCGGGCATGGAAAATGTGGCGTGGTTTTTTGGGCAGGTGCTATTTGTTGGAACGTCTGGCATGCTCCTCGTTCAAGGAACCATGTCTGACCTTGGCTACACGGTTGCCCTTCCGCAGCTAGCTGCCATACAAATTCCTGTAGCCATCGTCGCCGTAGCAGTCACCACAATTTATTACTTCTTGCTCGATCGAAAGCTCTGCCGCCATGATGATCTTAAGGGCTTCCCAAAAGGAGCTGTAGCCGAAGGCTCTACTGCGAAGGAGGCAAAATAGATGAGCATCCTAGAATTTATTCAAAGCTCGAACATAACGCTCTCAGAGAAGTTGCTCGAGATCGTGTATGTCATCATCGGCCTTGTCTGCATCTATGCCGCCATGCGCAACCTTCGTGACCAGACCAATGAAAAACGCATAGGCACAGCCATATTTTGGGGGGTGCTTGGCCTGCTGTTCATCATCGGCCGGTGGATTCCTTCCGAGGTCGCAGGCGGACTTGTCATTGTTATGGTCTTGCCCCCCATCTTCAAGCAGGTGGGTGCCGGGAAAGACACAATGAAGCCTAGCGAGCACGAGATGCATGAAGGCTTTCAGGCACTTGGCTCAAGGATCTTCATCCCAGCGTTTTCAATTGGCGTGGTGGCGCTTCTCTTTGCCTTGTTTACCAGCATCAGCTCACTTGTAGGCATTACCGTCGGTGTATTCATCGGTATGATAATCTTAGCCATGATGCGGCCCAAGGCTAACGGCCCACGCGTCTTCCTTGAGGATTCGCGTCGCATGCTTGACATAGTCGGACCTCTTGTCATGCTGCCCACGCTCCTTGCAATTCTAGGTGCGACATTTACGGCCGCCGGCGTCGGAGATGTAATCTCAGATCTCGTGGGCGCTGTCATCCCCCAGGGCAATCTCGTCATCGGCATTGTCGTCTACTGCGTTGGCATGGCGCTGTTCACGATGATCATGGGCAACGCCTTCGCCGCTATCACCGTCATGACCGTGGGCATTGGCGCCCCATTTGTACTTTCGTTGGGAGCAGATCCCACGATTGTCGGATCTCTGGCCCTCACCTGCGGCTACTGTGGCACGCTCATGACTCCTATGGCAGCGAACTTCAACATTGTCCCTGTGGCGATACTGGAGATGGACGACGAGTACGGCGTTATCAAAAAGCAGATTGTGCCAGCGCTCATCATGCTCGCATTCCAGATTGCCCTGATGATCTCACTTGTAGTCCTTTAGTGCACCTGTACGTATTTTCTCGTTAAGAGCAAGGAGAAAGCAATGGAAAAGATTCTTGTGACAGGCTTCCAGCCTTTTGGTGGAGAGTCGATCAATCCTGCATGGGAAGCCGTGAGGCAGCTTCCGGACAGCATTGCAGGGGCCAATGTGGCAAAGGTGGAAATACCCGTCGTCTTCGGTCGAGCTCCGCAGGCAGTAGAGGCGGCCATCAAGAGGGAAAGCCCCACGCTTGTGCTGTGCGTAGGCCAAGCAGGAGGACGAGCCAAGATCACACCAGAGTTCGTAGGCATCAACTACGCTGATGCCCGCATCCCCGACAATGACGGCAAGCAGCCAAGGGCAGAAAAGATTATTGCAGATGGCCCTGCGGCCTACTTTGCTACGCTGCCCGTCAAGGCGATGGCAAAGGCCATGAATGACGCGGGAATACCGGCCGAGGTGTCATATACAGCGGGGACTTATGTGTGCAATGACGTGATGTATGGTCTCTTGCATACGTTGGCCACGAAATACCCGAAGGTCCGCGGCACCTTTTTGCATGTGCCCTTCGCAACGGAGCAGGCGACGCACATGCCATCAGGAACGCCGAGCATGTCCATCTCAACCATGACAGAGGGTCTAAAGAGGGCCCTTGAAGCAGCACTTGAGCATACGACGGGCATCGACGCTACAGGTGGTACCACTCATTGAGGAGCGCATCCATTGCAGCCCTTCCCCACAGAGCCCGCCCCAGGGCAGGACAGTGTGAGCGAGGGCTGCACCAATGGGGCTACGACCAAAGGAAGGCAAGCGTCTCGTAAGGTCGCATGAGCAAGCTTTCGTGGTCAGTTGCCACATCTGAGTAGTTTCCTATGAGGAGCTTTCCGCCAGCAATGCTTGCGGTCCCAAGCGGCCGTGTCATATCAGAGGAGAACGAGCAGAGCACAAGCATCCTTTCGTCGCGATAGAGCCGCTCATAAGCTATCACTTCCTCAGAAAACGTTCCGACGAAGTGGATGCGGCCCTCGGAGATAAGCGACATGCTCTTGCGCAGCTTAATGAGACGCTGATAGTACGACCAGATCGAGTCGGGATCCGAGAGCTCTGCGGCAGCGTTTATCGTAGTGTGGTTGTCTGCGATTTGAATCCATGGCTTTCCCGTTGTGAAGCCTGCTCCGCTTTCTGCTGTCCACTGCATGGGGGTGCGCGCATTGTCACGCGAGCGTGCAGCCAAGATGTGAAGCGCCTCCTTCTTGCTTTTGCCTTGCTCAAGCAAGATGCGATAGTAGTTGAGGGACTCGACGTCACGGTATTGGCTGATGTCCGAAAAGCCTGGGTTGGTCATCCCCAGTTCCTCGCCTTGGTATATATAAGGCGTCCCCCGCATGAGATGGATGCAACTGGCAAGCATCTTGGCACACTGCTTTTCATACCTTTGGTCAGCACAAAAGCGTGAGACTGGTCGCGGCTGGTCATGGTTGCTCCAAAAAAGCGCATTCCATCCTCCGCCGGCCTGCATTTGCTCTTGCCAGGTCTGAAATAGCTTGCGCAGCTGGCCTATGTCAGGCTTCTTGAGCTCCCATTTGTTGCCATTCTTATAGTCAACCTTAAGATGATGGAAGCTGAATGTCATCGATAGCTCATGATCATCAGGGCGCGAGTACCGTATGCAGTTTTCAATTGATGTGGACGACATTTCTCCGACAGTGATCATGCCGTCAATGCCACTGCGCTGCACGAGCTCCTGAATATACTCATGGACATGCTGCCCGTCTGTATAGAAGCGCCTGCCGTCGCCGTCGTCATCATCAAAAAACTCATCAGGCTTGGAAATCAGGTTGACGACGTCGAAGCGAAATCCGTTGACGCCCTTTTCCTTCCAGAACTTGACGACGTCTGCAAGCTCACTTCGAACGGCAGGGTTGTCCCAGTTCAAATCTGCCTGTGATACGTCAAATAAGTGCAAATACCATTTGCCAAGAGAAGGGACCCACTGCCAAGCTGGCCCTCCGAACTTCGACTGCCAGTTGGTAGGAGGCCGACTTTCGTCCCCGCTGCGAAAAAAATAGTAATTTTGATACTTCTCATCACCGGCGAGCGCGCGGCGAAACCATTCATGAGACGTTGACGTATGGTTAAAAACCATGTCAAGCATGATGCCAATGCCACGCGCTCGCGCCTCTGACACCACTGACTCAAAATCTGACATGGTGCCAAAGGATGGATCCACAGATCGATAGTCAGTAACATCGTAACCGTTGTCATTTTGGGGAGACACAAAAAACGGAGTGAGCCAAAGGTAATCAACACCCAGGGTTGCTAGATAGTCAAGATGCGTGCGTATCCCCTGCAGATCCCCCATGCCGTCTCCTGTCGAGTCACAAAACGACTTGGGATAGATCTGGTAGACGACCTTGCTGCCCAGCTGCCTCTGACGATTTTCTGTCATATGATCACCCTCATCTTTGCCCTATCCCCTTTTTCGGCAAGCTTGCAGCTCAATTGTTGCCAAAAATCTGATTCGCTGCGGCGCTCATATCAATTCCCGTCGCCTTTTCCTCGTCAGTCCCAATGCCCTTCTTCTTGCCGATGATACGAACCAGAGCGTACGGGACGATGATCGAGATCAGCATGCATATGGCGAAATAGCCCATATATTGAGGTTGAATGGAGAGGATGCCCGGAAGACCGCCAACGCCTATCGCGTTTGCCGTGGTTCCCGTCGCCGTGCAAAGCATGGCGGCGCAGGCAGACCCTATCATTGCAGAGTAGAAGGGGAACATGTACTTAAGGTTGACGCCAAACATCGCCGGCTCAGTTACGCCAAGATAGCAGGAGATGTATGCGGGGATATTGACCTGCTGAGCCCTTTCGTTTTTCTTCTGCAGGTGGCTCATGGCCAAAACAGCCGAGCCTTGGGCGATATTGGAAAGCGCGATCATAGGCCAAAGCATGGTGCCACCATAGTCCGCAATGAGCTGCAGGTCGATTGCATTGGTCATGTGGTGCAGGCCTGTTATGACGAGCGGCGCATAGAAGAAACCAAATATCGCGCCAAAGATGACACGCGCCGGGCCCGTGATGCCCGCATACACAACAGCCGAGATGCCAGAACCGAGCCACCAGCCAATTGGGCCGAGCACGAAGTGAGCAGCAATGACAGAGAGCACGAGGCTGCAGAATGGCACAACGATCATAGATACCACCTTGGGGCAGATCTTGCGGAAGAATCTCTCAAGGTAGCCAAGCGTAAGGGCTGCCAAGATGGCAGGGATGACCTGCGCTTGATAGCCAATCATGTTGATCTTGAAATAGCCGAAGTCCCAGACGGGGATCTGATCGGCCGGCGTTGTCGCGACGCTGTAGGCGTTGAGCAGCTGGCTTGAGACAAGCGTCAGGCCCAGCACGATGCCGAGCATCTGCGTGCCGCCCATCTTACGGGTGACCGACCAGCAAATGCCAACAGGAATGCCGAGCTGGAACACTGCTTCGCCTATGAGCCACAGGAAGCTGTCGACTCCTGACCAGAACTGGGAGATGTCCACAAGCGTCTGCGTCCCGTTGTTAAAGAAGTAAATGGAGTCGATGCAGTTACGAAAGCCTAAGATCAGGCCGCCGACGATGATGGCCGGGATGAGCGGTGCGAATATCTCGGCTATGGCTCCCATGATGCGCTGCAAGACGTTCTGGTTGGCGCGTGCGGCGCTCTTCACTTCTTCTTTGTTTGCATCCTCTATGCCTGATATTGCAATGAATTCGTTGTAGAAATCAGCGACATCGTTGCCGATGATAACTTGGAACTGCCCCGCCTGCGTGAAGCTGCCTTTGACAACGTCAAGGGCCTCAATGCCTTTTATGTCTGCCTTTTCCGGATCCTTGAGCGCAAAACGCATGCGTGTCATGCAGTGGGACACTGCTGCAATATTTTGCCTTCCTCCCACGAGTTTGAGGAGTTTTTCTGCGTCGTCCTTGTACGCATTCACAACCATCTACCTCCTTGTGTAGAACTTATTTAAATAAGCTACCTATGGCATTGTGCAACTTATTTGAATAAGCTATGTAGCACTAGCTTCAATCTTCCGTAGACGGCATGTTTTCTTCGGTATAGGAGTATTCCCACCGGGATTTCTGGCAAGATAGACAAGAGAAATGAACTAACTTGAGAAAGACGTGGTCATGGTACGGGCAATATATGACAGTATCTATCAGCGACTTCGGCAGGACATATTAAACGGAACATACCCCTACCAATCACTGCTCCCCTCAGAGAACACGCTCATCAAAACATTTAGCTGTGCGCATAATACCGTGCGCAAGGCGCTGGCGCTTCTCACTGCCCAAGGCTTTGTGCAGCCCATCCACGGGAAGGGCGTGCGTGTCATCTATCAGCCGCCACAGAAGACCCTCTTTACCCTTGGTGGCATCGAGACCTTCAAGGAGACAGCGCGTCGCAATCATCTCAAGGCCCAAACGGATGTCGTGACCTTCAAAACTATTCGCTCTGATGACGCGATAGCCGAGCAGACAGGCTTTCCTGCGGGTACGGAGCTGTATTACATCGAGCGCATCCGCCGCCTTGACGGCAAGGCGCTGATTTTCGACAAGAACTATTTCCTCGCTTCGATAATACCGGGCCTCACCACAGCGATCGTAAAGAACTCCGTGTACGAGTACATCGAAAAGACGCTGGGGATGCGCATCACGACAAGCAAGCGAACGCTCACGGTCGAGCGGACAACGCCAAAGGACGAACGCTACCTAGACGTTGAAGGCTATGACTTTCTCGCGGTCGTATCGAGCCAAACGTTTAACAGCGATGGCATTATGTTCGAGTACACCCAGTCGCGCCATCGCCCGGACTACTTCGCCTTCCACAGCACGGCCATACGTGGGAAATAGCAAATTAGAAAAATCTATGTCCGGCGGCCCGCAGATGGCACAGAGGGTATAGTTTTTCTGCAGAGACACCTCCAGAGAAGCGTCTTGCTCTTTCTTCTTCAATATGTCGTTCGGAGGAATTTTGGATATTGACGCAGTAGCTGCAAAAAATCGCTCGGCCCTCATAGATATTATCAGCGCCCCTCCCTGTACAGGCCAAGCAGCGCCCTCCCCTAAGCTTGGCATCGAGCTCGAACGCTTTGTGATAGACCAAAGCTCCGGCCACACGGTTGCCTACGATGACGAACCTGGAATCCATGCGCTGCTCAAGCGCTGGAGTCGCTATTTCCGACCCGAGCAGCGCGTAATCATCGACAAGCGCCTGTTCGGCTATATAGGGCAGGTCACAGCAGGCGAGCACGAAGTCGGCATCAGCATCTCATTGGAGCCTGGCAGCCAGCTCGAAGTCGCCGTCGGCCCTGACGTGTCAGCAACTGCCCTCCTTGGCGCCCTTCAAGCCTTCGACACACAATTCCAGACGCTGACCTCTGAGATGGGGGTTGACTGGAAGCTCATAGCCGAAGGGTTTAACCCACAGGTCATCGACCCAAGCTCCGTGCCTCTGATTGAGAAGAAGCGCTACCAGCTCATGGATGCCTACCTGTCCAAGACAGGCCGCTATGCGCGCGACATGATGCGCTGCTCCGCGTCCACGCAAGTCTCCGTTGACCTGTCATGCGGGAGGGGATTTGGGAGGCGCAAAACATGTCAGCTCTCAGTGGCACTCGGCCCCATACTGTCTTTTCTCACTGACAACACAATAAGCTGGCGAGGCCTCTCATTCGAGGACACGCCGCGCATGGTTCGCAGCCGCATATGGGAGCAGGTCGACCCTGCGCGCTGCGGAACCGTGCCCGGCACGTTCTCTTACGACTTCGGGCCTGAAACCTATGTGGACTGGCTCTGCACGGTGCGCCCCATCCTCTTCACAGACCAGCAAGGCATCACCACCTCAACAGGTAAGGCAACTGTCAAGGACCTGCTCTCCAAGCGGCCGCTCGGGCCGGGCGAGCTACAGCATTTGCTGTCCATGGTGTTCCCGGATACGCGCCTCAAAGGGTTTGCCGAAATGAGGACCTGCGACTCGCTGCCACCGGCATCTGCCGCCTCACTTGCGGCCTTTGTAAAGGGGCTCTTCTATGCTCGAAGCGCCAACGAACAGGCCACGCACCTACTCGTGGACCACACGGGTGAGCGCGATGTGTCCAACGCTTGGAGGGCCTTGAGGGCAGGCGGCTGGAATGCCCGTGTCTACGGGCATTCGATTTGCGACGTGGTCGAAGAGCTCATGATGCTTGCAGAGCAAGGCTTGCAGGCAGATGCGGATCAGCTTCTGCTTGAGGAGCTTTTCAGGCTCTGGCGCGGCCGTCGCGTCCCCCGGGATCTTCACGTGGAATAAGATGTCAGCGCACGCAGAGCGCGCGACTAGCGAGAGGGGAACTGCCAGTCGGCTTGACGGTGTCTCTTTAAAAAAACACGCCACCGGCGCATTTTCGAGGGGGACGCCGGTGACGTTTAAAACCTGTCTGCTTGCGGGGAGAGGGTTCGCTTGCATCAGGTAGGCAAAAACTGATCTTATAGTACACCAAAGTTAACTTTTAGCAAGCGACAAAAGCCATTTCGTTAATATTTTCGTGTTTTACTTTGTTGCGCTTGAGTAGGCCTTCTCTACATAGCCGATGTACATGGTGTGATAGTTGTCCATATCAGCTCCCCCGTACATGGCATCTTTCGCGTCAGGGTCAATGAAGGTCTCTGGTGCCAAAGGGATAACTAAGGCCTTGCGGCAGATGAGGACAAGCGCAGCCTCAGCGAATGACGGCACCTCCAGCACATCCTGCCCCCCGCTCAGAAAGACTGACGTAAGGCCTGATTTCGCCACTTTGTCAACGTCTCGTCCCGATACGGTCCCGCAAAGGTTCAATGCCTTGCGATGGCCAGGCGTCAAGAAGCTCACGCTGAACAGGTCATGGGAGTCGACAAAGGTCTTGGTGTATCGAGAGGAGCGAATGTAGACAGTTGCCACTGGCCGCTGCCAGAACGTGCCTACGCCTCCCCAGCTCACGGTCATCATGTTAAAGCCGTCTTCATCGCCTGCCGCGACTAAGGCCCAATCTCGGTCAAATGCAGTAAAAGGCTTGAGACGCAGCTCAGTTGGAGAAATCTCATGCAATGACATAGCGCGCTCCTCATGGATTGTCTGGCTCGTGAAAGCGGACTGCTGCTGAAAGCGGTCTCTAGGACTCTTGCTTTCTGTACCCAGCTGGGGCGCGCATGGATGCCGTCTGCGCAAAAAGCATCGAACTTTTAACACAAGCCAGCCTTTGATACGATCCCTACGCCATCGTCCGCTCATATCAGCTCGATGCGAGCGGACGATTCGAATGGCGTGCGACAGGTAACCTAAAAGAAGGTTTAAAAGACTTGCCTTCACCTCTTTCTAGTTATCCTGCTCCAGCGATGGATACGCCCCGTCCCAGACGATCTCACGATAGCGCTCAGGATCGGTATCGCCTTCCGTGGAAAAGACGAGAACTTGGGAGTCGCGGCCAAGTTTAAGCTCTTGCCGCAGGTCGGCATACGCGGGATCTTGCATGATAGCCGCCACGGCACCCATGCCGACAGCCCCTGACTCACCGGAGATGACGGCAGGGTCGGTCCTCAAAGGCGCAGCGAGCATGCGCATGCCCTTGGCAGACACCCAATCCGGGCAGGACAGGAATGCGTTTGCGTGGTTTCTCAAGATGTCCCAGCCGATGGTGTTCGGTTCGCCGCAGGCGAGGCCGGCCATGATCGTCGTGAGGTCTCCGGTGACGATGCGGGGAGAGCCGTCCGCGGCCACGGCACCTCTGTAGAGACAGTCAGCCGCGCGTGCCTCGACAATGACAAACGTGGGAGGATTGTCCGGGAAGAGGTTCGTGAAATACCCTACGACAGAGCTCGCAAGAGAACCAACCCCCGCCTGTACGAAGACATGCGTCGGACGATTGACCTCAAGTGTGCGCAGCTGGCAAGCGGCCTCTGCGGACATCGTGCCGTAGCCTTGCATGATCCAAGAAGGGATCTCCTCATAGCCTTGCCAGGCTGTGTCCTGCACCACGACGCCGTGCTCGGTCTGGGCGGCCTCTTTGGCCGCAAGCCTCACGCAGTCATCATAGTTCAGCTGCTCTATCGAGACCTTCGCCCCTTCTTTCGCAATGTTGTCAAAGCGGGTCTTGGTGGAGCCCTTAGGCATGTGCACAACAGCCTTCTGCCCTAAGCGCTTGGCCGCCCATGCCACACCCCTGCCATGGTTCCCGTCAGTCGCGGTGAAGAAGGTTGCCTGGCCGAAGTCCTTTTGCAGTTGATCAGAGGTGAGGTAGTCAAAGTCGCACGCTGAGATATCCTTCCTTGTCTCTTTTGCTATATAGCGGGCCATAGCAAACGAGCCACCAAGGACCTTGAAAGCATTGAGGCCAAAGCGGTAGCTTTCATCCTTCACAAAAAGGCCCTTGAGGCCGAGATGGTTCGCCATGCGTGAGAGATCAGCCAAAGGAGTGACACTGTACTGCGGGAAGCTCTTATGAAACTTGCGTGCCGCCGCAACATTGTCCAATGACATAATCGAGAGATTCTTGTCCTCGCTTTTTGGCATCTTATTTTTGACCCATGTGATCTTCGGCTGCATCACATATCCTCCTTGATTGCTGCCACCAACACTTCATCCTGCTAAACTTTTTGTTATAAAACCATACAAAAAGTTTGACATATCCGTTGTACCACAGCAACAAACAATGTGATAGAGGATTTTCCTTATGTCATGCAAACGAAGGACCTTCGGGTTTAAACGGGCTGAGATATATGATGGCTCACTCGGTAGTGTGTGGATTCATATAAAAGCACAAGCAGCTGCAGGGCTAGTTTTTCAGCGCCACCGTAGCTCCCAGCAAGCCTCCCTCGCTTCGCTCGAAGGCCTGCATTGCCTCCAGCGTCTGCCCTATCAGCTCATCGAGGGTCCATCCCAAGTTCTCCGCGCCTTTTGAGATCACCTCACGCGAGCAGCCTGCCGCAAAGTGCTCGCTCTTGTACTTCTTTTTGACGCTCTTGAGCTTCATGTCAAGCGTTGACTTGCTCGGACGCACAAGGGCTGCGGCCCATATGATGCCGGTGAGCTCGTCGACCGCGAAAAGTATCTTTTCCATCTGGAGCGTGGGCTCGAAGGGCGTTTCCGTGAGGCCCCAGCCGTGGCTCATCGCCGAGCGTATGACACTTTCGTCTACATTTTTCTGCGTAAGCAGCATGACACCGGCCACGCAGTGCTGCTCGGGATAAAGTTCGAAGTCAACGTCGTGTAGGGCACCGACGCTGTACCAGTAGTCTTCTTTGCCCGGGTCGTACTTTGAGGCGAACCACCTCATTGCCGCAGCCACGGTACGCGCGTGGACGCGGTGGAACTCCTCGTGGTTGTAACTGTCTACGATCTTCAGTGCCTGCTCTGGCGTAGGGACGTATGTCATCGCTGTGCCTCTTTTTTTGACTTGATCAATTTCCTGCGCGCGCAGCCTCAGCGGCTACGCAGTAGCCCCCGACCGCCAAACTCACGACGGGCGGGGGAAGCTCATGGCTACTCATAGAGATGTTCGCTGAAATAACGATCGCCGCGGTCGGGGAAAATGGTGACGACGCTGCCATGGTCGATGCGACCAGCAATCTGAAGGGCAGCGTAGAGGGCAGCCCCGGAAGAGGAGCCGGCGAACACGCCCTCCTTACGAGCGAGCTGCCGTGAAGCATCATAGGCCTGCTCATCGTTGACCTTGATCACCTCGTCCACTAGGCTCATGTCCATCGTGTCTGCGACGAAGTCGTTGCCGATGCCCTCAATGGAATAGGGGGCGTGCTCACCTCCTCCCATCGTTGAGCCCACAGGATCTGCAAGAATGCCTTTGATGCCCGGGTTCTTCTCCTTGAGGTAGCGCATCACTCCAGTGTAGGTGCCGCCTGAGCCCGCACCCGCCACGAAATAGTCGATATGCCCTCCGAGGTCGCGCCATATCTCAGGTGCCGTCGACTCGTAGTGTGCCTGCGGATTGGCCTGGTTTTTGAACTGGCGGAGGGCAATGGAGTCGGGTATCTCTTTAAGCAGGTCCTCCATCTTCCTTTGGGCACCCAGCATGCCCTCCTCTTGGGGCGTATGGACGATCTTCGCGCCGAGGGCCTGCATCAGCGTCTGCTTCTCTTGGCTGAACTTGCCAGGGACGACGAACACCACATGGTATCCCTTGCCCAAGGCGGCAAAGGCTATGCCGAGGCCCATATTGCCTGCTGTCGCCTCAACGATCGTTGAGCCCTCCTTGAGAAGGCCGCGCTTCTCGGCGTCTCTCACCATCCACACGCCAGTTCGGTCCTTCACGGATCCAGCAGGGTTCATCAGCTCGAGCTTTGCGAAAAGCTCGACGTCTGGCTTCACCCCCATGTAATTGATCTTGAGCATAGGCGTGTTTCCCACAAGCTCTTTCATTGAGTCATAATAATGACGCATAACTAATCCTTCCTCGAAGCTTCAATTGCCTGCTCAATGTCTGCGAGAATGTCGTGCTTATCCTCGATACCGACTGAAAGGCGGATCAGCCCGTCAGTGATGCCGACACGGTCGCGCTCGGCCTTGGGGATCGCGGCGTGAGTCATGCTTGCGGGGTGGCATACGAGCGACTCGACGCCACCGAGGCTCTCAGCCAAAGCCACAAGCTTCGTTGAGGTGAAAAACGTCGGTGCGCTATAGCCGCGAGCCAACTCGAAGCTGATCATCGCACCAGCTCCAGAGGCTTGGCGCTTGTTTGTCTCATAGCCCTTGAAGTCCGCAAGGCCGGGATAGTACACGTGGCTTACGGCAGGGTTGTCGCGCAGTGCGCGCGCGATGAAGTCGGCATTTTCCAGGTGGCGGTCCATCCGCACGCCCAGCGTCTTGATGCCGCGGATCAAAAGGAACGAGTCAAACGGCCCCAGCACGCCACCTGTGGAGTTCTGTATGAAGGCGATGCGGTCAGCGAGGTCTTGGTCCCTTGTCACCACAAGCCCTGCGACGACGTCGGAGTGACCACCGAGGTATTTGGTGGCGCTGTGGACGACGATGTCCGCGCCCAGCTCCAACGGGCGTTGGAGGTAGGGCGTCATGAACGTATTGTCCACGATGGATAGCAGGCCGTGCTTATGGGCTATCTCCGATACCGCGGCCAGGTCGGTTATGGTCATGAGGGGGTTGGCGGGGCTCTCTATGAGGGTTGCCTTCGTCTTGGGGCCGATGGCCTTCTCGACATTGGCGGGATCGGTCGTGTCAACCGTGCGAAACGTGATGCCAAAATGGTCGAACACCTGGTTGAGGACGCGATATGTGCCACCATACACATTGGTGGGAAGGATCACCTCGTCCCCTGACGAAAGGAGTGACAGCACCGCAGTGATCGCTGCCATGCCGCTTCCAAACGCAAAGCCGGCGTTTCCGCTCTCCAAGTCGGCGATTAGCCGCTCGAGGGCAGCGCGCGTGGGATTTCCCGTCCGCGAGTACTCCCAACCACGATTTTTCCCTATGGCGTCCTGTTGATAGGTGGATGTCTGATAGATGGGGATGTTTACCGCCCCCGTATGAGGGTCGACGGTCTCACCTGCATGAATCAGGCGCGTCTCGATCGAGGTGAATTGGGCGTTGTCGGTGTTTGTCATATGGGAGTGCTCCTCATTTCAATCGCAGCTCATAAAGGTGGGCATACAACGCAACCAAGCGTGCCCTCTCTTTTGAAGTCCCTGTGGGCTTCATCGGCTTAGCACGCAAAAACAGAGCCATCAGCACATGCCTGACTCATCTTTTTGTATCAACGTATATACATGAGCAAAGGCAAAAAACAGTGTCAACAAGCAGAGCTATATGTGAGCCAAACAACAACAGGCACGCACCCAGTGAACAAGACGTGCATGGACGTGTGAGTCAGTCCGTGTCATTGTCACTCTCACCCTCTTAGCCCCCTTGAGCCCCCACTGCGGAGGATACAGGCACATTCACCTACATGCTTTAATTCCTAATGGTTTACTAGGATATTGAAAGTATGTCCAATGCGGGCGTAAAAGTCAACGCGAATTCTCGTTTGAAATACGGAAGAGATACTTTAGGCGCAAGCGGGCCCCGAGATAGATGAGCGTGGAGATGCTGGCCACGAAAAACCCTATGGGGAGGTCGGTCATGACCGCCAAGGCTATGGAGGCCCACATGCAGGCCAGGCAGAAGGCGCATGAGAGCGCAACTGCCCTGCTCATCGTCGGGCAAAGCGCGCATGCAGCTGCGGGAGGGGCGACGAGCAGGCTGAACAGCAGCAGCACGCCGACAACCGGCACACTGGCCGTGGCCGTGGCAGCCAAGACCATCGTGAAGGCGAACTCTATGGCATGCGTATGCAGCCCATGGGCCCGCGCAGCCGACTCCATGACAGACGTAAGCAGAAGCGGGCGCGCCAGCAAGAACATGGCCAGCACCACGATGCAGACAAGGATGGCCATGAAGAGGAGTTCACTAGAGCTCACCGAGAGTATCTGCCCGAAGAGAAGCGCATAGGCCTGGTTCGCATAGCCACCGGAAAGGCTCAAGGCAAGGGCACCGCTTGCTAGCAAAAAGGAAAGCAGCAAGGCGATCACGGCGTCTTTTCTGCCATGGCGGCCCAAGCAAAAGACTGCGACCCCTGTCAAGGCAGCTGATACGCCCATGCCGACAAGCGAGCTGCCCCCAAGCGCGTATGCGACGGCCGCGCCGGCGAAGGACCCATGGGGAATCGCATGCGCCAAGAAGGAGTCGCCGCGCAACACCACGAAGACCCCGACCACGCCCGCAACCAAAGCGACGAGCGTGCCTGCGGCCCAGGTGTTGAGAAGATAAGGCTCAAACATGGGCCACCTGCCCTTTGCGCGCAAGGGCGCTCAGCCGACAGGCGGCACTTATGGCAAGATAGAGACCAAAGATAAGCGCCACAATGCAGAAGCTCGGAGAGAGGGCCTTCCCTTCCAGCCAGTTGTAGCTCTCATACGAAAGGATGGTGCCTGCCCAGGTGCAGACAACGCCCAGTGCACATGAGAGCAGCATGGCGGCATGTGTGGTGCGCGCGACACGAAGCGCGCAGGCAGCTGGGCCTATCAGCAGCGCCGTGGAGAGCACGGCGCCCACAGAGACCGCCCCTAGCGCGACCGCGACGCCGAGCACAACCATGAAGATCGCGTCCAGCGCCCCCATCGGCACCCCGCGGGCAAAAGCAAGCTCCGGGGAGGAGACGGAAAACACTGCCGGCCGCCAAATGAGTGCAAGGACGACCAGGCAAAAGGCAGACAGGGCCAACACGGCAGGGGTGATGCCGGGATCAACCGAAAACAGGGAGCCGAAGAGCACAGCCATCGAGGAGCTCCCAGCAGAGCGGCTCTTGCGGGCCAGCGTGAGGAAAAGGGCCGTAAGCCCCATGCCTGCCCCCAAGACGACGCCGGTCGCCACGTCGCGGCCTCGCATGCGCCGCACGCCGATCGCATGCATCCCCAGCGACGAGAACACGCACGAGGCAACAAAGCCCCACAGCTGGTCGACGCCCAGCAAGAAGGCCGCAGAGCCTCCGACGGCAGCCAAGTCCGTAAGGGCATGCCCGGCAAAGGACTGGCCGCGCAGCACGGTCAGCACGCCTACCGCAGCCGTGGCAACAGCAACAGCGCTGCCGACGGCGAGGGCAGTGCGTACCTCATTCACTGCCAGAAGCTCCGTGATAAATGCGATCATTGCATGCGCACCGACCTTTCTTCTTGTCTTCAGTCGCTGGCGTCTGAAGACATGACGAGCACGCGGCCATCATGGCGAATGACCTCGATGGGATGGTCGTAGAGCCTCGTGAGTACGTCGGTGGAGATGACCTCGTCCACGCTGCCAACGGCCGCATGCCCTCTTGCGAGGTACACAACCCTGTCAAGCACCCCAACGAGGGGGTTGACGTCGTGGGCCGTCAAGATGATGCCCATTTTCTTCTGCTGGCGCAAGCGGTCGAGAAGTGCCACAACATCGGATCTGTTTGCTGGGTCCAAGTTCGCGAGCGGCTCGTCGAGCAAAAGGAGTGCCGGGTCTGAGACTGTGGCAGCAGCGATCATGACACGCTGCTGCTGGCCGCCGGAGAGCTTCCCCACTGGCCTTTCGGCAAAGGAGTCTGCCCCCACGCCACGCAGGGCGTCTTCCACGCGGTCCCAAAAGGCCCGCCCTCGCGGCGCAAAGCCGAAGCGATGCCCATCCAGGCCAAGTGCCACGAAGTCACGCGCGCGCAGCGGCAGCTCAGGGTCGATGTCGATGTGCTGCGGCACATAGCCGATCGACCCCGGCCTCAAATGCCCGGGGCCAACCTTCATGCGGTCATGGCCATCGATGCGTATTGCGCCTGAGGCCAGGGGGACCTCGCCGAGCACGGAGCGCAAAAGCGTCGTCTTGCCGGCGCCATTAGGCCCAATGAGACCAACGAGGCCGCCGTAGTCAAGCTCAAAGCTCACGTCACTGAAGACAGGCTTTCCACCGAAGGCGACGCTCGCTGCTAAAACCTCAAGAGCTGGCTTTGGAAACATAGCGTACCCCGTTATGACAGGCTCGTAGTCGACTGGCCTTGGGACAGCGCTGCCTCGAGGGCGTCTACCTCGGCACACATCCAATCCACATACCCAAGGTCGTCCGGCATCGTCTCGTAGACCGCAACGACAGGGACTTCGGCAGCGCCTGCGGCGTCCAGCCACTTCTGCGTGAGAGACGAGGTCACCTGCTGGTTATAGACGAAGACGTCAACCTGCTTGTCCGAAAGTAAGCTCATCTGCGTGTTTGCGTCTTGCGCGGAGGGATCTTGGTCGTTCATGATCGCCGACTGCAGGCTCCACGGCGTCTTTATGTCAATGCCAGCTGCGTCAAGCAGGTAGTTTGCGACCGGCTCGGTGGCTGCGGCAGCAGCGCCCGGATGGCTTTGTTTAAAGTCGCTCAGCTTTGACGTATAGGACTCCAGAGCATCCTTGAAGTCAGAGAGGTTCTGCTGATAGTCGTCGCTGTGGTCGGGGTCGATCTTCGCCAGCTCCGCGACAAGCGCCTCAGCGACGGCAGGCATAGTCTTCGGGTCATACCACAGGTGTGGGTTTTCCGTATCGTCTGAAAGGCCAAGCGTTTGCTGTGCGCTAATAACGACACGGTCTGCATTCTCGCTTGCAGAGAGCATCTCGTCGAACCAGTCGTCATAGCCCAGACCGTTTTCTATCGCAATGGCTGCAGTGCTCATAAGCTTGGCGTCTGAGGGCGTGGCCTCGAAGTCATGAGGATCTGTGTCGGGGTTGCTGATTATCGATGTCACCTCAACGTACTCGCCGCCGATCTGGCTAGCAACGTCTCCATACTCGTTTTCTGCCGCCAGCACTTGGATCTTTCCGTCGCTGCTTTCCGTGCCAACCGCTGCGTCAGAGCCAGCTGAGCCATTCGTCCCACAGGCAGCTAACACCCCAGCCACAAGCGCAACTGCGCCACCCAAGCCAGCCCGTTTGACAAAGTCCCTTCTCGTGAAGCTCGACACACTACTTTCAGAGGCAGAATCTCTCATCTAGCTTTCCTTCTTTCAGTTGTTCGCTGATAGTTCCTCTTGGCAGCTTTCGCAGTACCCGTACAAAACCGTGCGCTGAGTCTCCACTGCAAAGCCGTGGTCTGCGCTCACATGCCGCACAAACCTCTCAAGCCCCTCGCAGGCGAGGGGAAATACCCGATGGCACCTCAGGCACGCAAGGCACACTCCCCCATCAGCATTTTCAACGAGACACCAGCGCGTGGACTTTCCCGTCGGATCGGGCACCTGCACCACTCCACCTTCCGAGGAGAGGCGCTCAAGGGAGCGGTAGATCGTCGTCGTGCCTACTTGGACGCCCTCATGCCCCAGAGCGCTGCGGGCCTCGTCGACCGTCAGCGCCTCGCCTACATGCTTGCGCATGAGCGCAAGGACAGCTGCCTGCTGCTTTGTGCTGTAACGATGCCGCGTGCGTTCCTGTATGCTTTCCACCATCTCAGATTCCTCCGTATTTGAAAACGAATTTCATTTTAATTTATTGAAGCAACCTTGTCAACAACATTATTTGAAAAAAGAAACACGCTTCCTCTTTTCACAGCTAGATTGCCTCTGCAACCACTAGTTGCGAAATTGCAAGGACAAGTTGGTGGTGCGCGCCCCACAAATGCCCTAGCTTGAGCGCAGTAAGGAAGACGGCGATAAAAGGCTTTCCTTCGTTTGCGCTGTTTCCTTTAAACTGTAGTCACGACAAGATAAGGAGGACCTCCCATGATCCTTGCAGACAAAATCATCGACCTTCGCAAGAAAAGCGGCATGTCACAAGAAGAGCTGGCCCAAAAGCTCGGCATATCGAGACAGTCTGTATCCAAGTGGGAAGCCGCGCGGTCTGTCCCTGACATGGACAAGGTCTTAAAGCTCTCTGACCTGTTTGACGTAAGCTGTGACTATCTTCTCCGCGACGACCTCGGGCCAGAGGATGCAAGCGGCCAGAGCGTAAGCCCCAGCAGCGCTACCCCAGACATGTCTGCAGTAGGCGAAATCGAAAGGGAGCCAATCCCTGTCACTGTCGAGCAAGCGAACAGCTTCCTCGACCATGAGATACAGCGCGCCATGAAGATCGCGACGGGCGTGGGCCTCTGCGTCGCCTCTGCCGCACCCCTTATGCTCTTCCTCGGCCTTTATACGAGGGACAACAACGTCGCAAGCTCGCTGGGTACCGTGATCATCATCGCCTTGGTCGCGCTCGGCATTGCCGTCATGGTCATGGCACAACAAGGAGACCAAGAGTTTCAGAAGATTCGGCATGAGCCCATTGACACGGAATACGGCGTGGACGGGATTGTGCGACAGCGGCAAAAGTCCTATGACCGCACCCATATGAGAGAGCTTGCGCTGGGCATAGTGCTTTGCGTCGCCTCGTGCATTCCGCTTCTGGCGGTGGCTATGCTGACGAACGATGAGGGCCCCATAACCGCCTCCGTAGGAATATTGCTGCTCATAGTCGCCATAGGCGTGTTCTTGATAGTCCACACCTCGATCATCAGCAGCAGCTTTTCGGCTCTCCTGGAGGAAGGGGACTATACGCGCGGGTCAAAGCGCTTTGACAAACGCTTCGGCAACCTCTACTGGGGGATCGTGACCGCGGCCTACTTGCTGGTGAGCTTTCTGACCCGCGACTGGGGCATGACCTGGGTTGTCTGGCCTGTCGCAGGCGTGATATGGGGAGCAATATCTGAGACATATCGCAGCAGATAGGGCCAGGCGATGTTGTATGAGCTGTGGAATATCCGATAATAAGACGCTATATCATTAGTAGCAGACTTTCTGCCGAGGAAAGCCTCCCCTTTCAGAAAAAAAGCCCCCGCCGACAACAGAGAGAAGTCAGCGGGGTCGCAGCACCCGAAGCGAGGCATTGTGTTAGGGGTAGTGCATATCCTCGCCCTGCATG
>ENA-UOOM01000185-UOOM01000185.1-fermentation-metagenome-genome-assembly--contig:-NODE-185-length-78508-cov-4.158056_pt1 | contig 78508 bp, 65 predicted proteins | sample MGYA00245781_ERZ724031 | MGnify/ENA primary metagenome ERZ724031 (study PRJEB28704, sample SAMN03018317) | fermentation metagenome | biome: anthropogenic terrestrial biome; feature: soil; material...
CAGGGCTTTTTTTCTATGCTTTTTAGGCAGTGCGTTCGTTGTTTCTTTCACGCTAATACTCCCTGTTACTCCTCGGAGGAAACGTCCTCAGCCTCTTCGCTTGCCTCTGCTTGAGAACTCTCTTCTATTTCGGATGTTTGTGCACTTTCCTCTGCGGAGACCACGTCAGAAACAGTGCTTGAGATGTTTGACGCCTCCTCGTTCTCCTTATCAACCCGTTTTGCGTGAACAATATAGAGCGTAAGAACGAGAAAAACAAAGATTGTTCCGAGTATGGCTGTGAGCGTGCTGTAAAATCTCTCTTTGGTTTTTGCCCTGTTTTTTCCAAAATATGATTCGTTGGAGCTGCTTCCGCTGATCGCACCGGATAAGCCTTTCTTCTTGCTTTGCTGAAGCATTATAATTGTTATGAGAACCAGCGCTATAATAAGGAGCACTCCACCTATGATGTATTCGATTAACGATGTTTCCATGTTTAAAAAATCCTCCGAAATGTTTTGCCTGTATGTTGCGGAATTCTTTTAACTATTTTGCCGCATATGCCATATTATCACAACAATGATGCTTTTGCAAGAGAAATTTTCTTTATTTTGCGAAAAATATTCAATCCGTATCGTCGTCGTCCCTTGCGTCGCGCCTTTTTGTTGTCTTTTTTATCCTTTTAACGCCTCTGATTATCGCAGAGACGATTGAAAACAGCACATATACAACAATTAGCACGACGAAAGCAATTAGAATGTATTTCATTGTGCTACCGAAAAGGAAGCCCTTTATCCTGTTTAATGTCGTCAACAAACCGCTCGAATCGACCGAGCTTTGCGCAACCAGATTAACGCTGCCAAGCTCCTCCCCGTTATACGAAAAAACCAAAGTGCCGACAACCTGACCTTTCAAAACCGGCGCGCTTATCGTGTCTACGACCGTTCCGCTCTGCTCACCCTTGTGAACCGTTTCCGTGTCGTATTTTATTGTTCTTTCTACAAGAGAGAGGTTTGTGCTTTTATTTATAAGTTGCTCAAATTTCGACTCGGGGACTACCGAAACATAATCATAATCCTTGCCAAGGTCAACCCTAAGCTCTGCGATAATTTCGCCCTCCTCCGCAAGTGTCTGGTAGCCGAAGGATGCACGCGTCCACGGTATAAGTATATTCATATCGGTATATGCATTGTTTTCCTGAAGCGACCTTACGCCATTCTTGTTGAGCTCGTTGCTCGCTCCCATCACAACGATTATATAGCAGAGCCCCTCTTTTTCGACGGCGGTTATAAGCGTGTATTCGTTTGCGTTGCTTCCCTGACCGGCAATTATTCCCTTTGCATATTCGTTCTTCTGTCCTGTAAGCAAAAAATCAGACAGAAGATAGTTTCTTGTGTGAATCGTGCTTTTTCCCAGTGAAAAATTCGCTTTCTGGGAAATTATCTGAAGCTCGTTATATTTGTAAAATGCTGCTGCTATTAAAGCGACGTCCTCGGGAGTGGTAACCATTCCCGCCGCATTTATTCCGGTTGGGTTTTTGAAAACGCTGTTAGTCGCACCTATTTCCACCGCTTTTTTATTCATGCGCTCTATAAAAACACCGATTTCACCGCCCAAAAGTTCTGTGGAGCAATAATACGCCAACACATTACAAGCGTCGTTCTCGTTTGCTACGATTGAAGCGTTTATTAGTTCCTCGGCGGTCATAACATCGCCCGCGGACAATCCAAGCGTTGGCGTAATCCCATAAACATCCCTCAACGAGTCTGCGGTTGCTGTAATCATCTGGGTGTTTGAGTCGATACCCTTCTCGGTAAATATGTCCCGAACTACCATCATGGAAATTAGTTTTGCAGCGGCTGCAGGAGCGAAAACTTCCTCTTTGCGTTTAGAATACAAAACCTGATTGCTGTCTATATTATATACAACCACTGCGTTGTCGGAGACAAGTTCGGGGTAAGGAGAGACAACATCCTGCGAAACTTCGGAAGATGACATATCTTCCCCTGAAAAAGATTCTGACGATTCCTCGGCAGCACCGGGAAGGCAAAGCTGCACTATAAACATAACCGTAAGGAAAAAAATTTGCATGCTGCGTATTGTTTTTCTGAACATTTGCTATCCTCCCGTGGCGGCTTATTCTCCCCGAAAATAGTCGCCCGCCGCCTCAATGTCCCTGTTTATCTGTTTTTTTAACTCCTCTAACGAGGAAAATTCAATCTCTCGCCTCAGTCTTTTCTTTAAATATATCCGAACCGTTTTATCATATAGATCGCCATCAAATCCAAACAGATGAGTCTCGCATACCGGACCGTCTTTTGATTTGGAAACAGTCGGGCGTATGCCTATATTTGCAATCCCGCGGTATTTCTCGCCGTTTGCCTCACAGTCCACCGCGTAAACTCCGTATGCCGGAATTACCCTGTATTCCGGAAAAATTTGATTTATTGTCGGAAAACCAAGACTTCTTCCGATTTGTCTGCCGTATACGACGGGAAGAGTAAAGCAGTATGGTCGTCCGAGAAGTACGGTGGCTCGTTCACACTCTCCCTCGGCAAGTAGCCTTCTGACCTCGGTAGAGCTGACCGGCAGACCGTCAATGCATACCGGCGGTTCTATAATACATTCCACATGATGCTCGGCAAGCAGTTCTTTGAGCCTCTCCGCACTGCCTCTACGCCCTTTTCCGAATCGGAAATCATATCCGCATATAACAGCTTTTGCGTTGAATCCGTTTATCAGTATTTGCTCTGTAAAATCCTCAGGAGTAAGAACACATATTTCAGAAAAGTCGGCAAAATATATGTTTTCTGCGCCGTACTCTGACAAAAAACGCATTTTATCAGCAGTACCCGTAAGATATTTTACCTCTCCGCCCGTCAGAATGTTCTTGGGATTCTCAGCAAAGGTATACACAATGCCCTCTGTCTTGCTTTCCGCAGAGCGGGACACCAAGCTCTCAATAAGCCGCTTATGACCAATATGAACACCGTCGAAGTTGCCGATTGAAACGATTGTTTTGTAAGATAACGGCAACTCGTTGTCGGTTACTATTTTCATTTGCTATCTTCCCTCACTACGGCTATATTAGAATGCTTTTCCGCTTCTTTGTTTACTTCTTAATATACCCTTTTTTTAACCCCTTGTCAACTTGAAGCCGTATATTTTTCAACTCACTGCGAAAAATAAATGTAAAAGCAAAGAAACGGGGTTTTTGACATTACAAATGATAATAATGCTCGCTTCAGCGCGGTTATTATGGCGGGGGGTTTCGGCAGCAGACTTGCTCCTATGACAAACAGCAGACCAAAGCCGCTGCTGCCCGTTTTCAACCGCAGTGTGTTTGAAAGGATTCTTGATTTACTTGCGGAAAACGGCTTTAATTGCGCGGCAGTAACGACTATGTATCTTCCCGAGCAGATAGAGGCTATAAAACACAGCCGAATAAATCTGTCCTTTTTCAGAGAGAGCGAACCAAAAGGCAGCGCAGGAGCGGTCAGAGCACTAGCCGAATTGTTGGATGAACCGGTGCTTATCATCTCCGGCGACGCAGTATGTGAGTTTGATTTGAAAAAGCAGATTGAAAACCACAAACAGAAAAAAAGACAGGCGACTATCCTTCTTACCAAAACGAAAAAGCCACAGGAATTCGGAACCGTCCTTGTCGATAAAAGTACGAACAGAATTATGCGTTTTATGGAAAAGCCTTCCTGGACGGATACCGTTTCCAATCAGATAAACACCGGAGTCTATATTTTAGGTAAGAGCGTTATCGAGATGATTCCCGATAATGTGTTTTTTGATTTCGGCAGAGATCTTTTTCCTCTGATGATGAAAAAAGGCGTCCCTATTTACGGAGAGGAAGCAGAAGGTTTTTGGTGCGATATTGGCAGTTTTGGTGATTTTTATGACTGTAATATGCGTTTTTCGGACAATAAAAGCATATTCGGAATAGACTGTACCATAAGTGAAAACGCAAAAATAGAAAGCAGTATACTTTTTGAAGGGGTCAGCGTCGGCAGCAGCGTTATTAATAACAGCATACTCTGTGAGGGCGTTTCTGTAGGAGACGGTTGTGTTATACCGGACGGTTGCGTTATTGCGGCTAACTGTAAAATCGGAGATAGCGCAGTTCTGTCGGCAGGCGTGCGAATAGCCCACAATATTAAAATCGGAAAGGGTACAAGGATTATGGGTAATGTTTTTCTTAGCTCTGCGCGCCACCTGTTCGGCGATGAAGGCATTAACGGAATATACGGCAGTGAAATAGACGGCGAGCTTTGCTTTAAGCTCGGACAGGGGCTGACCTCTTTCGGAAAACCTGCGAAAATAGGCGTTATGAACGACGGAAGCGAAACTGCGGATTTGCTTTCGGACACGATAAAGGTCGGAGTGCGAAGCGCAGGCGGAATTCTGCACGACTTTGAAAACGGTTTTAACGAGCTTGCTGCGTTTGCAGCTTATGAGTACAGTTTGGATTGCTGCGTTTTTGTTGCCGCCGATTCAAGCGGCAGGGAGAACGGAATATCTATAAAAATGTACGAAAAAAACGGTGTGGGCTTATGCAGGGAAAAGCAGAGAAAAGCCGAAAGCTCAATGCGTGAGCGGATGTCTGCACCCAAAACCATTTTCGCCCCGCGTACTTTAGAGGGAGAGGAGCGCGCAAAGTTTCGTTATTGTAAATATCTTCAGGAGATGACCGGACCGCTCGGTGGCGTAAGCGTAAGCGTTTTTGGGAAAAACGAACAGTCAAATTTTTTTAAATCCAACGCTGAGGTCCTTGGTGCAGAGGTGTCGCTTGTGGACGACTTGAAAAAAGCTGACGGAGATGCCTTTGTTTTCAATTCCGAAAGTCTAAGTGCATTAACAAGCGAGTACCTTGATCTCGACTTCTGGCAGCTTTTTATGCTTGCCGCACAAAGTGGAGGTAGAAAAGATCTGTACCTGCCGCAATCAACCCCGGAATTCGTCGAAAACTACCTGTCAAGCGAGGGTATAAATCTGTTTTTTTATAACGACAGCGAAAGCGAGGAAAGGATAAGAGCGTTTGAAACACATTTCTATACCGATAAAATTCTGCTCGCTCTGCTGGTCTGCCGCTTTCTCCACGAAAACACGATAATGCTTGACGAAGCGCGGCAGTTTTTGCCTCAGTATTATCTAAAAAGCGTCGTGGTTGATATTGAAGATGACGATAGAGCGGACACAATCGGCACGCTTGCGGCAGAGTGCGAGGATTGCTCGCGCGGTGTAAGGCTTCGCGACGATAAAGGCAGTTACTCTGTTTTTCCACGGGCGGAAGGAGGTTTCCGTGTTTTTGCGGAAGCGTTAAGTTCAGAGCTTGCTGAAGAGCTTTGCGATATAGCGGAAAAGAAAATCAAAGGAGAAAAATAAACAAAACACAAAAAGGGACTGCCAATAAATCACAGTCCCTTTTATATTCATTTTAGTTATGTTGTCGCTATGCTGCCGCTTGCGGCATATAATTTTGTCACTTATTGCGTAGGGGGCGAGAATTTACATCGTAAATTCTCCTAAGCTGCCGCTTGCGGCATTAGATTTTGCCACTTATTATGTAGGAGGAGAGAATTTACATCGTAAATTCTCCTAAGCTGCCGCTTGCGGCAGCATTTATTCCACCCCGGCGATCGCAAAGATATATTCGCTGCTGCCCGGAAAGTTGATAGAAAACTTTTTTATTGGAACTCCGTTCACTTTGGTATAGAACCTCTCACCGTCGGTAACCGAAAAGTTAGAAAAATCGGACAATCCCTTGCCGGTTAACTTTACATATGCCTCTTTACGCACCCAGACACGGACAAAGCGCATGGGATCCCCATCACCATCCCGTACATATTCTGCCTCTTCCTCCGTGAAAAAACGATCAGCCAATACTTGATAATCGGTTTTGTTGTCAGGACCGAACCTGCCAAGATGCTCTCCGTCTATGCCGATGGGCATATCCGAAAAAACACATAGCATAACCGTTCCTGTGGTCGTCACCGATAAAAACTTCTCGGTAGGAGTGCCCTTTATATAAGGCTTTCCCTTGCTTGTATAAAGCACCTCTGCTTTATCATTTTCAAGATACTCCTTAATCGCTTTTTCTATTGCGGCATGCCGCTTTTCTTTTTCCGGATAATTCTCCAGAACGAAGGTTTTGATCGCCATAATCTTATATACCCTTTCCTGTTCGCGCGGTTATAATCTGTTCGATGTTGTTTTTATTATAATTACATGCTGTCGTTATCCCTCTCTGTTGTCTCGTCGTTTTCCTCGATTTCTTCAGTTTCTTCGATGTTCTCGGTTTCTGCTTCGCCGTTGTCAATCTGATCGGGCTTTACGGCGGTAAAGCCAACAATGGAAGCTCCCTCGCTCAAACGCATTACAATAACGCCGCCGGTGCTCCTTCCGTAAACGGGAATCTCGTCAACCTTTGTTCTTATGATTATCCCGTTGTCCGAAATAAGCATGATCTCATCGTCCGGCTCGACGATGGCAATTCCGGCAAGTTTTCCAGTTTTTTCGCTTAACCTGTGACAGATAAGACCTTTACCGCCTCTGTTTTGAACCGTGTACTCATCAATTTCACAGAGTTTTCCATAACCTTGCTCAGTAATCGTCATAATCTTCGCTTCGGTTTCCCTGTAATCGCCCGGAATAACTGCGCTGCCGACTATATAATCATCGCCAGACAACATCATGGCGCGAACGCCTCTGGCTTGTCTGCCCATAACACGGACATTCTTCTCGATAAAGCGTATTGACAGCCCGTTTCTTGTGGCGGCGATAATCTGATCGTTTCCGGTCGTTTTCATTACATACAGCAGCTCGTCTCCCTCATCAAGAGTAACGGCATATAGCCCCGAGGTACGGCGTGTCCTGTAATTCATAAGAGATACCCGCTTAATAACGCCGTACTTTGTAAGAAGGACAAGGTTTTCGTCATTTGTGAACTCATTTATCGGAATAATCGCCGTAATCTTTTCGTTCTCACCGAGGGACAGGACGTTCACAAGGTTGATTCCCTTTGCGGTTCTTCCGCTCTCCGGTATTTCATAACACTTCTTTATATACATTTTACCCAAATTTGAGAACATAAGCAAAAAAGCGTGACTGTGAGCGATAAATACGTCCTCGACAAAATCCTCTTCTTTTGTCGCCATGGCGGTGATTCCCTTTCCGCCCCTGCGCTGGGCGGAGTAAGTTTCCGCGGGCATGCGTTTGATATAGCCGTCATGAGTCGCCGTTATTGCGCAATACTCACGCTCTATCAGGTCCTCTATAAGAATCTCGTTTTCTACCTCGACTATATCGGTACGGCGTTCGTCACCGTATCTTCTCTTTATTTCTTCAAGGTTATTCTTTATAATGCCGTTTATTTTCTGTCGGTCTCCGAGAATACCTTTAAGCTCGATTATCAGAGCATAGAGCGCCGCCAAACGGTCCTCTATTTTTTGCCTTTCCATTCCCGTAAGTCTGCCCAGGGTCATATCTACAATCGCTTGTGCCTGTATATCGGAAAGTCCGAACCTTGCGCTCAGCTTTTCCTTTGAGTCGCTAATGCTTTCACTCGCCCGGATAATTTTAATAACTTCGTCTATGTTATCTATCGCTATCTTGTAGCCCTCGTTTACATGCGCTTCATGCTCCGCTTTTTCAAGCTCATATTGCGTGCGTCTTGTAACGACATCAATCTGATGCTGTACGTAATATTCCAAAATCTGCTTCAGGTTAAGCAGCTTCGGTTCGCCGTTTACAAGCGCGATCATATTCATCGCACAGGTGTCCTGGAGCTGTGTGTACTTATAAAGCATATTCAGGACAATCTGAGCGTTTGCATCCTTTTTCACCTCAACGACTATACGCATTCCGTTGCGTCCGGATTCGTTTCGGATATCGGAGATTCCCTCAATGCGTTTGTTTTTAACGTTATCGACCATATTGTCGAGTAGCAGTGAACGGTTTACCTGATAGGGCAGCTCGGTGATTATTATGCTTGTTTTTCCGTGTTTATCCTCAAAATGTGCTTTCGCTCTAACCTTAACCCTGCCTCTGCCGGTCATATAAGCCTCGTAAATACCCGCCATGCCGTAAATAGTGCCGTAAGTGGGGAAGTCAGGCCCCTTTACAAACTGCATAAGGTCGATTATCGTACAGTCCGGGTTGTCCATTAAATATGATGCGGCATCGATGACCTCGTTAAGGTTATGAGGGGGTATTTTTGTCGCCATTCCGACGGCTATTCCTATAGACCCATTAACGAGCAGGTTTGGAAAATGTGACGGAAGCACAACCGGTTCTTTGCGCATATTGTCGAAGTTGGGTATAAAATCAACTACATTTTTTTCAATATCGGCAAGCATCTCATTTGCAAAGCGTGACATTTTTGCCTCGGTATAACGATATGCGGCTGCGCCGTCACCGTCAATATTGCCGAAGTTACCGTGTCCCTCTACAAGCGGATACCTGAGGGAAAAGGGCTGTGCAAGGCGCACCATCGCATCATATACCGCAGAATCCCCGTGCGGGTGATATCTGCCAAGAACGTTACCTACGGTTGTCGCTGATTTGCGGAAGGGCTTGTCATAGGTAAGCTTGTCCTCGTACATCGCATATAATATGCGTCGGTGAACCGGCTTTAATCCGTCTCTCACATCAGGTAGGGCGCGATCGACAATTACCGACATCGCATATTTAATAAAAGCTGTTTTTACTTCTTTTTCAATGTCTACATTGCGTATTATCTGCTCTGAATGAGAGCTGTAATCGTATTCTTTTTCGTTCGCCATTTTTTACAGTTCTCCTTTATATATCAAGATCTGTTACGTATTTTGCGTTCTCTTCGATAAACTGCCTTCTCGGTTCAACCTTGTCTCCCATCAGCACGGTAAAAGCAGAATCCGCTTCAAAAGCGTCGTTTATTGTAATTCTTTTAAGAACTCGTTTTTCGGGATCCATGGTGGTTTCCCATAACTGCTCCTTGTCCATTTCGCCAAGACCCTTGTAGCGTTCAACATTCACGTTGCCGCCCAACTCAAAAACATAACGCTCCTTTTCCTCGTCGGAGAATGCGTATCTCTCCTGCTTGCCCTTTGAAATCCTGTAAAGCGGAGGCAGGGCTGCATATATATGCCCAGCCTCTATCAGAGGCCGCATATGACGGAAGAAAAAGGTTAAAAGCAGTGTTTTTATATGCTCGCCGTCTACATCCGCGTCCGCCATTATTATTATTTTTCCGTATCTCAGCTTGCTTATATCAAACTCGGCTCCTACACCTGTTCCTATGGCAAGAATAATCGGTGTTATCTGTACAGAGGCATAAATCCTGTCTATTCTGCTTTTTTCCACATTAAGGATTTTGCCCCTTAAAGGTAAAATAGCCTGAAATTGGCTGTCCCTGCAATCCTTTGCTGTGCCTCCTGCTGAATCTCCCTCTACCATATAAAGCTCTGTGTATTCCATCCTGCGTTCGTTACAGTCCGCAAGTTTGCTCGGCAGTGTCGAGCTCTCGAGTAAACCCTTGCGCCTTGTAAGCTCACGCGCACGCTTTGCAGCTTCCCTCGCTCTTGAAGCCGAAATCGCTTTATCCAGAATATTCCGCGCAACCGCAGGGTTTTCCTCAAAATATATCTCAAGCTTTTCATTTAACATACTCTCGACAAGCGTTCTGATTTCGCTGTTTCCGAGCTTTGCCTTTGTCTGAGACTCAAACTGAGCGTCTTCAAGTTTTACGCTTAAAATCGCTGTAAGCCCTTCACGAACATCCTCGCCCGCAAGTTTTTCGTCATTTTTAAAAATGGCGTACTTTTTCCCGTAGTCATTCAGTACCTTTGTAATCGCGGATTTAAATCCGGTTTCGTGCGTTCCGCCGTCAACGGTATGCATATTATTAGCAAACGAAAGTATTGTTTCGTTATATGTGTCGTTGTATTGCATTGCGACCTCGGCAAAAGATGTGCCCCTAGAACCAGACACATAAATAACCTCGTCGTGAAGAAGCCCGGCAGCTTTTTTTCTGTTAATATATTCAACAAAGCTCTTTATGCCGCCCTCATATACAAAAACCTCTTCGGTTTTACTTTCCTCGCGCTCATCGATCAGGTTTATACACACTCCTGCGTTGAGGAACGCCTGCTCCCTGAGCCTTAATCTGATAACTTCCTTATCAAATTCCACAGTCTCGAAAACGTTTTCGTCAGGATAAAACCTTACGATAAGTCCATGTTTTTCGGTTGGACCGACAACTCTGAACTCCTCGAAAACCTTGCCGTACTCAAATGCGATGTAATATTCATTACCATCACGGAAGTTCTTTACCTCCATACGTTTTGAGAGTGCATTGACGACGGAGGCACCTACTCCGTGAAGTCCGCCGGCGATCTGATATCCGCCTCCTCCGAACTTTCCGCCAGCGTGGAGAACGGTAAAAATTACTTCAAGCGTAGGTCTGTCCATAGTCGGATGCCTTCCGCTGGGAACTCCACGTCCGTCATCCTCAACCGTTACACTGCCGTCTTTGTTTATTTTAACAATTATTTTACTACAATAGCCACCAAGAGCCTCGTCGATTGAGTTGTCAACTATCTCATAGACAAGATGATGCAGGCCCTGCGCGGATGTGGTTCCGATATACATTCCCGGTCTCTTTCTTACCGCTTCAAGACCTTCCAGCACCTGTATCTGACTGTCTTCATATGATTGATTGTTTGGGTCGTTCATAAATCTCTATACATTCCTTTCGGGGGTTTTATCCAAAATTTCTCTGTTGTTTTCAGCCCTTTTTTTCAGCGACTCTGCGGAAATCTGTGAGATATAAATGCTCTCGTAAAGTTCGTTTTCTACTAATATAAAACTTTTCGGAAGATCGTCGCACAGATTAACTACTCTTTTCTCCTCCTGTAACTTTGCGAAAAACACCCTTGTATCCGCTGAAAAAGAAGCTGTTTCTATATCAAAAATACCTACTATTTCCTTTTCGGAAACACTTTCATTTTTTCCTAAGTGTAAAAACATGCTCTTCCGTTCTCCACATAAATCTTATTTCTGCTCTCAAGTCCCGAAAAAAACTCTTTATCACAACCGGTTATAATAACCTGCTTTCCATAGGTGGTGTCAAGAATATATTTCTTTCTTTTTGAGTCTAATTCGCTTAAAATGTCATCGAGTAAAAAAACCGGATATTCTCCTGTCAACTTATTCGAAAGCTCTCCCTCGGCAAGCTTAAGCGAGAGCACTGCGGAGCGCTGTTGTCCCTGAGAAGCGAAAAGACGCGCATTTTTTTTATTAATAAAAATAGTGAAATCATCTTTATGGGGACCAAACAGCGTTACTCCTTTATACTTTTCCTGTTCTTTTTTGCTTTTATAAATATCAAGATAGCGATTTTTTATATCATCAGTTGATTCAAAGCCTTCGCCTGCCTGAGAAATATAATCTAAAGAAAGCTCCTCTGCTCCGTTGGTCATATCGTGTTGAAAGGCTTTTGCTTCAGGTTGAAGTTGTTTTAAAAATTTCAACCTGTTGCTCGTTATATGCGCTGCCAGAAAAGAAAGCCTTTCGTTGTAAACCTCAAGCAGGTCCTCTGAATCAATGCGATTTTTAAGCAACGCATTTTTTTGTGCAAGAATGCGGTTATATTCGCTTGCGGTAGCTACATAACGGGGGAAGGACTGGCAGATTGCCAAGTCTATAAAGCGCCTTCTGAATTCCGGAGAACCCTTTACTAAATTAAGATGATCGGGTGTAAATATCACCGCTCTGAAAAGCCCTAAATACTCAGAGAGCTTTGAAATCTGAACACCCTCCCTGAAAATCTGCTTTTTTGCATTCTTAAACAGCTTAATTCCTAATTTGCAGTTTCCTGATTTGTTTTCAAAAACTATCTCCGTAAAGGCATAATCCTGCCCGAATCTAACAAAATTCTTATCTTTTGAGCCCCGGAAACTCTTGCCTGCAGCAAAAAGAAATATTGCTTCGAGCAGATTCGTTTTTCCGGCAGCATTGTCACCGAAAATTATATTTATTCCGTCTTTGAACTCAATTCTTTCTTTTTCGGAATTTTTAAAATTATTTACGTTCAGTGAGGTTATTTTCATAGTGTATGGCTGCTAATCCTTCAATCTGCAGGGGAGAACGAGATAAGTGTAATTACTGTTTTCCTTTTTAACAGCAGGTTTAATTACCATTGACATCAGAGGAGTTGACATCTCAACATTTATATATTCGTCCGAGCAGGCATGGAGAGCGTCTAAAAGGTATCTGCCATTAAACCCTATCCCTATATCTTCGCCGGATTTTTCTATTTTTATATTATCATTTACTCTGCCGTATTGCGTTGAACATGAAATATCAAGAATATTATCAGTAAAATTACATTTTAGCGGGGTTTTCAGCTTTTCGTCTACAAGCAGAGAAGCGCGGGATGCACTATCAATAAAATCTTCTGTTCTTATTTTTACAAATATTTTATTCTGCTTTGGAATCGCCCTGTTATAATCCAAAAACTCTCCCTCAAGCAGTCTTGAAAAGAATATTATATCTTTTATTTTGAATATAATATATTTGCTTGTAAACTCAACAATCACCATTTCCTCAATGTCAGAGAGCAGCCTTGAAAATTCCAAAAGTGTTTTACCCGGGACTACAAAGCTGTAATCGGTTTCGTTACCGAAAACCGCATTTTCTTCTTCTCTCAGTGCAAGTCTGTAATTATCAAGTGCGACTACAGTCAGCTTTCTTCCCTCTATTTTAAATAATTCTCCTGTAAGTATAGGTCTTGCGTCAGTCTGAGCCACAGAAAAATGCGTTGATATTATTATATCCCTTAAAAGACTCTGACTTATTGAAAAGCTCCTGTCACCGCCAAGCTCCGGAAGATTAGGAAAAGCCTCTGCAGCTAACCCGTGAATCGAAAAGTCACTCATCGCACCGGTTATTCTGACAATATTTTTATCGTTTGTATCAAAAGTTATTTCACATTCGGGAAAACTTTTGATTATGGAACTGATTTTCTGTGCATTCAAAATCACCGCACCGTCTTCTTTTGCATAAACAGGTATGGATGTTTTTACTCCCTTTTCAAGGTCGTAACCGCATACTGTCAGAATGTTATCCTCGAGTGAAAAAAGCAGACCTTCAAGCGCAGGCAGGGTACTTTTTGTTGAGGTTGCGGCAAGTGCCGGTGTTATTACCGATAACAGCGCACTTTTATTTGAAGAAAACTTTAATGACATAAAAAACAGTCCTTTCTTAATTGCTTTGTGCTTATAAAAATGCATATTTTGCAAAAAAATTAAACAATAATAACAAGAGGAATTAGTAGTCTTATTATTAGTAGTCCCTGTGTATATGTGGATAAGTGGGAAAAGTCGTCATTTATCGGGAAAAATAAAATAAAAAAGTGTGTAAAACTTGATGAAAAACCTGTGGAAAAAGATAATTTTGTTAACAATATGGCACATGATGGTTTTTGTTATCCACGCAACTCTTCCATTATCTGATTTATCTCACGTTCAAACTGAACATCACTTCTGATTTTCTTTTCAATAACGAGAAGTGAGTTATATACGGTTGTATGATCTTTTCTCGAATATATTTTAGCTATGCTTTTCTGTGATAAAGAAGTCAGCTGTCGGGTAAGATAAATTGCAACATGACGCGGATATGCTATGTCTGCACTGCGCTTCTGGCTTTTAAGAGCGTCCTTTGAAAGCCCATAACGCTTTGTAACATAATTAAAAATCTTCTCGATGATATTGTCAGAGTTCTCGGCACTTTTTAGAAAGTCTCCCAGAACGCTTTTCGCCATTTCAAGGGAAATAGCCTCGCCGCTGATAAAGCTATGCGCTTTCAGCTTTTTTAGAGAACCCTCTATTTGCCGGATATTGATTTTTATGTTCTCTGCAAGATAAATAAGAACATCATTAGGTATTTCAAGCCCCATATCGACAGTTTTTCGTTTGAATATTGCAACTCTCAGTTCTAAATCGGGAGGCTGTATATCTGCGACCAAACCCATTTCAAACCTTGTTTTAAGCCTGTCCTCAAGATTATTAATATCGCGGGGCTGGCAGTCAGAAGCTAATATAATCTGCTTGTTTTGCTTATATAGGGTATCGAAGGTATGGAAAAACTCCTCCTGAATTCCGAGCTTGTTTGCTAAAAATTGAATATCATCAACGAGCAGAACATCGAGATTGCGGTATTTCTCTCTGAAAGCGACCGGCTTTTTCTGTGCAAGTGAATCGATAAGCTCGTTTGTAAACTCCTCGCCCGTGACATAAAGAATCTGAAAGTCCTTGAAGTTCTTCCTGATTTCGTTTACAATGGCGAAAAGCAGATGAGTTTTTCCCAAACCCGACGGACCGTAAAGGAAAAGCGGGTTATTCAGCTCTGCCGGTCTTTTTGCAACGGCAAGGCTTGTCGCCTGTGCAAGCTCGTTTGACTTTCCCACCACAAAGTTTTCAAAGGTGTAGTTCGGATTAAAACGAAGCTTATAAGCACTTATGTCCTCGTCCTGTTCTTCCTTAACGGGTGCAGCGGGTTTTAAAGACTCCTCGCTCTCTGCGGAAATCAGCTTTATTTCAATATCAAAGCCTAAGATTTCTCCTAATATCTCTTTTATAACCGTAAGGTATCTTTTTTCCAATATGTTCTTTTTAAATTCGGTGGGCGCAAGCATAACAGCCTGCTTTTCATCAAGCGAAACTATAGACAGCTGGTTGAACCAAAGACTCATCGTAGTGCTGCTGTAAAGCGTTGACAGCTGGTCTTTTAGACTGTCTGTAATAGTATTGAATTCCAAATCCGCCATTTGCTCACTTCACTTATAAATAATATATAAATACATATATTATAGTATAGCATAAAAACCGAAAAAAGAAAAGGGTTTTAGAAAAAAAGAATAAGAACTGCTCTCTTTGGCGTTAATTTTCAGAAAACAAACAAAATACTTGACAACAGGTAATTTTTGTGCTTATAATTAAAGTTGACTTTTAATCGGCGCGGCGTTTTTTACGGTAGACGCTGCTGACACAGAAAATGAATTATTTATATCGGGAGGTGCATTTATTGTGCTTAGAACATACCAGCCAAAAAAGAGACACAGGAAAAAAGAACACGGCTTTAGAAAGAGAATGGCGACAGCAACCGGCAGAAAAGTTCTTAAAAGAAGAAGGGCAAGGGGCAGATTCGTTCTGACTTATTAAAAGCCACAATCGTAAAATGCAGAGCTTGCACTAAAAATGTGTTTATAAAAGGGCATAATGCATTTTCAAGGTGCATTATGCATTTTTGCATAAGGATATGTCAATTCAAATGCTTAATACGAAAATATGTGCTTTTCTCTATTTACTCTTAGGGTTTCGGTGATTTTTAATGGAAAAAACTAAAAAAATATTATCCTTAAAAGAAAATCATCTGTTCCAAAAGGTATATAAAAAAGGCAAGAGCTATGTCTCCTCAACCCTTGTGCTTTATGTGCTGAAAAATTATGACAGGAAGCACACGCTTGTAGGAATAACTGTCAGAAAGAATCGTGGCGGCGCAGTTATCCGAAACAGAATACGAAGGAAAATAAAAGAAGCTTACAGAATTCTGAGCCCGTTCGTAAAGGATGGTTTTATTATTGTTATTGTCGCCAGAACTGCATGCAAGAACGCTCATTTTACCGTAATACAGGACGAGCTGTATGCACTATTGAAAAAGGCGGCCCTTTTGGGTGATACAGAATGAAGAAGCTGCTTATATTTCTTATTAGAATCTATCAGAAACAAATTTCTCCATATAAGCCGCCGAGCTGCAGATATACCCCTACATGTTCGCAATATGCGGTAGAGGCTCTGCAAAAACGTGGAATTGTAGTCGGACTATTTCTTGCGATTTACAGGGTATTAAGGTGCAACCCCTTCTCAAAGGGAGGATACGACCCTGTACCGGAAAAAAGTAAAAAGGCATAAGCGTGATTTTTTTCAAGAATCAGTCAGACGTTTCCGTACTGCCGCCGTGCCGACGACGGGGCAAAATACGAATTTATTAAAACACCTTCGTCGGGGAAACGGATAGTATATATGAGTTTTACAGAAATAATATCCTGGCCTTTTGCGCAATTAATGAAGTTATGTCTTTTGATTTCGGGAAATTACTATATTATTGGTCTATTATTTTTTGCACTGATAATGCAGATCGTTCTGTTACCTATTGCGATTAAGCAGCATAAAAGCTCGGTAACGCAACGTAAATTGCGCCCAAAGGAAATGGCTATAAGAAAAAAATACGCAGGAAGAACAGACCGCGCCACGCAGCAGAAAATGACACTGGAAATACAGGATATGTACAGGGAGAACGGATATAATCAGTTCGCAAGCTGTCTTCCGCTGTTGCTGCAGCTGCCCATTATTCTGATACTTTTCTCAATTGTAAAGTCTCCGATTCAATATTCGTCCACATCGGCGGAGCTTGAAAAGGACTGGATAAGCGGCAAGCTTTACACCGATGCGGTTGACCTGGTAAAGGAGTATAAAAACAACGACCTTTATGAGGGTGGGGATTATGCCGGATATGAAAAGCAATTAAACACGGTTCTCGCTTCATTCGGAGCAAAGGATGACGGTAGCGGCAACTTTGAATATAAGGCTGAAAACCCAAAGGGCACTAACTCCCAGATGGAGCTTACAAAGCTTATTCAAAACGGCAGAGATTATTTTAAGAACATTGCCGAGGAGAAGGGCGTTACAATTAAAGACGATGCCAACCGCATTGATCTCCGTTTTCCTGAGGAATATAAAGAAGCGTTACCCAGTTTCGAGTTTTTCGGCAAAACTTCTCTTTTGGATACGCCTACGCTGAGTTTAAACTTCTTACTTTTGATCCCTCTGCTTGTATTTGTAACCAGCTTTTTCAGCGGCGTTATAAATAGAAAAATAATGGGCGACACGATGGCGCCGGAGGGCGGCGTAAATACAAACGGCTGGCTTATGAAGTGGGGAATGCCCGCTATGTCATTCTATTTTGCATTTAACGTGCCCGGAGCGGTGGGTGTTTACTGGATATGGAGGACTATAGTTGGCGGCCTACAACCTATCATTTTAAATCATTTTTATCCGCTTCCCATTATCAGCGCGGAGGAAATAGCCGCGATTGAAAAGGAAATGAAAAAGAAGAAAAAGAAGAAGGTAATCATGATAGAGGTTGACGAGGACGATGACAGCTACAGGGATATCGAGGTCAAGGGCCGTCCTGTGACGAGTTCCGGAAATAAAAACAGCAGCGGGAAAAAGAAGTATATAGTGAACAATAAGATCGAGATGCTTTCGGCGGATGACGACGACGAACCGGAGGAGAGCGCTGACGAAGAGGAAAGCGACGACAAATAATTTAATCTGAATTTGATTCAACCCGTTAAAAAGGAGTAATATTTAATGTTAAAAGAAATAATAGCTACGGGAAAAACAGTTGAGGAAGCTGTTTCAGCGGGTGCGGAGCAGCTTGGCAGAGACACAGAAAACGTAAAACACGAGGTAATTGAAGAACCGAGAAAAGGCATTCTCGGCATCGGAGCTACGGCTGCAAGGGTTAGGGTTTATATAGACGATACTCCTGCAGGAATAGCTGCCGAATTTATCGCAACAATGCTTAAAAACATGAAAATCGATGCAGAGATTAATATTGAAAAAGAAGACGACGAAGGCGCCCTTATTGCTGTAAACGGTGAGAATTTGGGTCTTCTTATAGGCAGACACGGAGATGTTCTTGATTCGATACAGTATCTTGCAACTCTTGCCGCAAACAAAAACCTCGGAGCTTTTTATCGGATAACCGTCGACATTGAGAACTACCGGGAGAAGCGCGCACAGAACCTACAGGCGCTTGCGAGAAGGATGGCGGACAAGGTACTCAAATACAAAAAAAGTTTCGCTCTTGAGCCCATGAATGCCTACGAGAGAAGGATAATTCATTCCGAGTGTCAGAACATCCCAGGAGTGACAACATACTCAATCGGAGACGGAGCGGAAAGAAAAATAGTCATCGCTCTCGAAGGAAAGTTGAAAAAATAATGTTTAAAGCGTGCTGCAAAAAATGCAGCACGCTTTTTTTATATAATCTGTTGACAAAATGATTTGATTATGATATCATTATGATATAATAATTACTGGAGGTTGTCATGGAAGAAAAAATATTAAAAGCTAAAAAAGGAATGCCGATTTTGCTTATCAGCGTTTTCGCATATCTGTTTGCGATCGCACTGATTATTGTTGGTGCTGTTATGTTGGAGAATGGACAGGAGTTAGGCACATTACCTATGGTTGTGGGCATATTATGGGCTACATTAGGTTTTATACCGTTTATTGGCTTGAAAATACTCAAGCCTCAGGAAGCTCTCGTACTGACCTTGTTCGGGAAATATATCGGCACACTTAAGGGAGACGGATTTTATTTTGTAAATCCATTTTGCGGGTCGGTTAATCCCGCCGCCAAAACAAAACTTAATCAAAGCGGTGATGTGGATGCAAAAAACTCGTCTAAACTCGTTTTATCCACCGGCGAAGCGAATGTAAATGTTGCTGTCGCAAGCAATAAAATCTCTCTTAAAGTGATGACATTGAATAACAACAGGCAAAAGATTAACGATTGCTTGGGTAATCCGATAGAAATCGCTATTGCCGTGATGTGGCGGGTGGTCGATACTGCCAAGGCGGTGTTCAATGTGGACAATTACAAAGAATATCTGTCTTTGCAATGCGACAGCGCGCTACGCAATATTGTCCGCATTTACCCATATGACGTAGCAAGCAATGTAGATACCACGGGCGACGGAATTGCCGACGAGGGCAGTCTTAGAGGATCGAGTGAAATTGTTGCCGAGAGGATACGGAACGAGATACAGCAAAAGGTCAGGGATGCCGGACTTGAAATTATTGAAGCGCGGATAACATATCTTGCATATGCTCCCGAGATTGCGGCTGTTATGCTGCAACGGCAACAGGCGAGCGCTGTTATAGACGCACGCAGGATGATTGTTGACGGAGCTGTGGGAATGGTAGAGATGGCGCTTGAAAAGCTGAGTGAAAACGATATAGTGCACCTTGACGATGAACGGAAGGCTGCTATGGTGTCTAACCTGCTGGTTGTTCTCTGCGGAAGCAAAGATGCCCAACCGATAGTAAATTCGGGAAGCCTGTATTGATATGGCTGACGAAAAAAAGCAGATACCGCTCCGATTGTCTTCCAAACTCTATGAAAAAATCGCTTCATGGGCTGAGGACGACTTCCGTTCAGTTAATGGGCAGATTGAATACCTTCTTTCGGAATGTGTAAAGCAGAGGAAGAAAAACGGAAAGTATTTACCGGAAAATCTCGACGATAACATAGATCTTGATATTTGACAAAAAAAGAGTCTGTGAAACCGAAAATCGGAACTCACAGGCTCTGTTTTTGTTTGTTGATTAAACTCCGTATATGTTGTTATGCTTTGAACGGCTCAAACTGCTTGAGTACTTCGGAGTCGTCGTGATATGCGATAAGCTTGATGGGCTTCATTAAATCAAGACTGAAAATTCCCATAATACTCTTTGCGTCTACAGTATAGCGGCCGGAGGAAAGATCAACCGAAAACGGACATTTTTCCACGACGCTGACGAACGTCTGAACGTCCTTGATTGTCTCGAGCTTGATCATCATTTCTTTCATAGATAAAGACTCCTTTAAATTTATTTAAGCGTAGATTCCCACACATCATAGCAAATCAAGAGGGTATCGCCTGTTTTGCAGCTTGTCTCTGACCAAAGACCGGTGACCTCCTGATCGTTGATATAAGCGTTCCATTGGCGTATTGTAATCGGAACGGTTGTGTTATCATTACCGTTTACATACTGGTTTATTGAAGCGAGGGATGATGTTCCGTCTTCCTCGGTTGTGTATTTAACCGTCAAATCGCCGTTCTTATTCAACTCATCTAAAATGTTTGCGATTGAGGGATTCTTTCCGCTAAACTCCACGGTGTTTTCATAAATCTTTTCTTCAAATACGTCGTCAGCGCCCTCGTCTCTTACAACAACAACCTTAACGCTTGTCTTCTCGGCAGCGCAACCTGAGAACACAGCTATTGCAAAAACCAAAACTAAAAATAAAGCGAATATTTTTTTCATTCTTAAGAAACCTCCGTAAAAATTGGTATGCGAGTATAAAACGCTTTTACATTTCGCATTGCATTTCAAAACAATCTGCGAAATAAAGTACAACTGCACTCCTATTATATATTTTTTTAATTTGAATGTCAATAATCAAAAAATGAATTTGCAGGCTTTTTAAGTAATATGTTTTTTAAAGTAAAAAGCTATTGTAAATAATTGAGAAGTGTGTTATTATTTATACAAACTATTTAAACAAATATACAATGTTTTGTACAACAACTTGTAAAGGGGAAACTCTATGACGGATTTTTTTGAAAACGAAACAGTGGAAAATGTAAAGAGAAACATTAATGAGTTGGCATACCCTGCGTTAATTCTCGACAGAGAATACAAAATTATTTACAAAAATGACTTTTGCATAAAGCGTCTGATACCGCTAAGGATGCTTTCGAGCATTAAAAACCATCTTTCGTCGGCGGATTTCCGGAGGTTGATTCAGCTTTCCGACGGCGAGATTATCAGTGTCAGCATCGAGCTTGCAGTGTTATGTTATGCATACATATACAGATATAACGATATTTTCGTCGTTAGCATAAAAACATTATACGCAATTATACAGAACCGTATAAGCGAATTACTTGATATGGGCTCCGCATTTACTGAGGCGATGCTCTGCCAGATAAATACCGTAACGGGACACGATAAAAAGAGCATAGCCGAAACAATAAAAAAGAAGGGAAACAGAATAATCAGGTCGCAACAGCATATCAGCGAATTTCTCAGGATCGTTAACGGAGTCAAGAACACAAAAACGGAGTTATGCGATACAACAATAGTTATGAATACATTGATGCGATCTTTGAGCGACACGCTACGCCCGCTTGGATTGAACATTTCCTTCAATGTCGGATCAGAGATTAACGAAGCAAGGAACGCTTACATCAGCGAACCCGATTTTAACACGATAATTTGCCTGTCACTTTACAATTGCATACGAATCTCACAGAGCGGCAGAATTCAGGTAAACAGCAATATCATCTGCGGAAAGCTGTATATCACTATGATAACCGATAGTATTTTGCCTGAGGAGAAAGCAAAGTACCTCTGTTCATGCGAGTTGGAATCCGAGAAGTTCTACCCCCCGGACGGCTGGATTTATTTTGAGCTTCTGCTTATAAAAATGTTGTGCGAGTATTATTTCTGGGAGATTAAAATAACCTCTCCCGGTTTAAACTATTCGCGATTGCAGATTGCAATTTCGCTGCCGCTTGAACCGGATAAGAAACCTGACTGTGTTACCAGAACAAGCGAAGCGGAAGAAGCAGAGAACAAACGACTGATTTCGCTTGAGTTCTCAGATTTTCTTGACAAGCCGGAAGGAGCTGATTTTTATGATAAAAATTGCGCGCCGGTTTAATTTACGGCGCACAGAAAAATAAATATACAAATCAAACACCTACATTGTCTTGTGGATATAGTCTGCAAAACAGGTAAATGAAACGAGCTCTGCCATCAGCAGCGCATAAAATTCACATGCGTCTTTATATTGAGCGCTCATATATTCAAGATTCGCTATGTAACCTACACACAGGACCGTAACTAACACTGCTCCGCAGAATAAAATATTTGAGGCAAAACGCGACAATGCGCGTCTTCTGATTGTTTTTTCCATTAAATTTTGTTCCTTTCTTTACAATTAGATTAATTTGTGTTATGCTTTAAATAAATTTACAACAGTAAATATAGTTTTTATATATTATTTTAAGATTAGGAGGTCATAAACCGTGAAATGCCCTTCCTGCTCTAACCCAGAGAGCAAGGTAATCGATTCCCGTCCGTCGTCGGAAGGCTCGTCTATCCGCAGAAGAAGGGAATGCTTAAAATGTCAAAAAAGATTCACTACTTACGAGACAATAGAGACTGTGCCGATCATTGTAATCAAGAAGGACAGGTCCCGTGAGAGCTTTGACAGAAATAAGATTTTTAACAGTATTATCCGCGCCTGTGACAAGCGTCAGGTTACAAGAAACGATATGGAAGAGATTGTAAACGAAATCGAATCGGCTTTGCAGAATTCGTTTCAGGGCGAGGTTTCCTCTACCGTTATTGGTGAAATGGTAATGGAAAAGTTGAAAATCTTGGACGAGGTCGCATATGTAAGGTTTGCTTCCGTATACAGGCAGTTTAAGGACATAAGTGCTTTTATGAACGAGATCAAAAGCCTTATCGCCGAAAAAAAGTAAATACTCCGCAAAAAACGGGGAGGCGACATAAGTCGTTTCCCCGTTGTCTTTGGTGCATAAAATCAGCCTGTAAACTCGGCGGGATTGATAAACACTCCGTTTACAGCGACCGAAAAGGTCAGAATTGATTTGCCGTCCGTAAATCCCGTAGAGCCGGAACGCCCTATTATCTCACCCTGAAGAACGCTGTCTCCCACAACCGAATCGAAACCTTTTAAATTAAAGTAGCAGGTCATCACCCCGTACCCGTGATCGATTATCAGAGTGTTTCCCGTAGACGGAAGGCTCTCCGCAAAAACAACAACTCCCTTTTGAGCCGCTTTGACCGCCGTTCCGTCAGGCACGGAGTAAACCGTCCCGAGAATTTTTCTTGTCGTCGCATCGACTGAAATAAGCTCGCTTTTTCCGTATGAGGAAAGAACTGTGCCGCTTACCGGTGCGGTAAAGGTTTCACCTAAGGAGTAATACGCTTCTTTGCCCGCTTTTGTGAATACCGCCGCAAGTCTTTCGTTCGTTTCACGAACAGCGACCTCCGAGAGCATAGCGTCATATACCTCTTGGGCAACGTTGACAAATACAGGTTCGGTATCGGTCTTGCTGACATTTACGGTGTAGCTGTATGAAGCCCCGCTTACAGTAAAGACAATTGTATATGTTCCTGCGGTGTTATCCTCTGAAATGGGAAGTAACGCAACGGTAGTATTTTTGTCGGTGAAGGTGTATTCGATAGTTTCTGATGTAATGAGTTGAGATTCGATGGTGATCTGCTCGTTCTCGTTCAAATGGCGGATATTTAAAACAGCAGCATCACCGGCGTTGAACTCTGTTCGGAACATCTCAATTTCCGCCGGAATATCGTATAGGAGCGGAAAGGAATAGGTCGCCTCGCCGTAGAAATCAGGGGCGCCGACATCTGACCACTTTGCTGTTATCGAAACCGTTATTTCCGTGTCCTCTGTAAAGCTGAGATATGAAAGCTCGCTTATATACTCTTGTTCATCGGTGATAAAGGAATATGCGACCTCACTTGGCTCGACCGAAAACTTCAGAAAGCTATTTAGATTTGGATATATGCTGATTATTTCGGCGGAGTTTTCGTCGTATGTTCCGGTCATATTGTCGGAATAATAATTGTTGTCTACCTTTTTATAAAGCCATGTATAACTTTCAGGTAAAACCGTGTTTATGTTTTCGCCGGAAACCACCGACAGAGTCGGCAGGAAATAATCATTGTAAAGGTATTGCAGCTCGGAACGGATCAACAAACTTTTTGCAGTATCGTTTGTCAGAAGAAACATCGAACCATCGGGATCTATGACCATACACCCCGTAAGATTGAGCTGCGGATAGAGCTTGTATCTGAGTATTTTATCTCCTCTGTCAAACTGTATCGTTATCGGGGACTCGCCGGATATGTCTCTGATAGGGGTGCTTATTTTTTTCGAATCGAGCATCGCGTTCACAAAAATACCGATCTGTTCATCGCTGTCATATGTATATTGCTCACCACTCGGGATTGTCAGACTTACCGAACGAACGCTCTCGGGAGTAATATTTAGCGAAGAATATGATATTGCAAAATATACGATAAAGGCTATCGGAATACAAAAAATAACTCCGAGAACAGCCTGCGGACTTTTTCGTCTTCTTCTTGTCAACTGCATTATCCTCCTTGATGCGCCCATGTATTTCAACATTTTTACATCAATACGCAAGTAATATTATATGCAACCTGCCGCATTATGTCAATAGAATACGAATTAAAAAAAATATTAAATTTTACCAAAGAATAAAAAGCCGCAATTATTGGAAAAATATCGAATAAGATTAAACATTGCGGGAGAGCATATGGATAAAAATTCAATTCAGGAATTATGCGGATATATTACACAGGTTTTCTCCAAATGCGACGATTTTCTCGAGAGAAGGATTAACAGCGAAAACTCTTCCGTATATATCTGCTATTTTAAAGGAATAACACAGCGGGACTATATCAGCGAAAAGATTATCAAGCCAATGCTCGAAAACCTTACAGCACTCGATAATTTCAACGGAAATTTTGAAACGCTCCTGCAGTGCGCCACGCTGAAATATCCGCCGGACAGCAGCTCTGTCAGCGAATCTCTCTTGCGTGGGGAGGTTTTGATCGCGATTGAAAAACCCGGCGAGAAAAAACTGTATACCGTACTTGCAAACGCTCAGTTCACAATCGGAAGGAGCATAAACGAGCCTACAAGCGATGTAACCATAAAAGGGCCTAAGGCAGGCTTCGTCGAGGACGCTGAAACTAATGTAACAGAGCTGCGACGTTATATACGCAGTACGTCATTTAAATTTATATCCCTTAATCTCGGAGATGTGTCGGGAACAAAAATCCTGCTCGGCTATATCGAGGGCAGGGCGGATCAGAAAGTCGTTGACGAACTGAAAAACAAAATCGAATCCGCCTCGGCAACCGGCATCGTCGATTCCGGAAACATCGAAATGATAACCGACACGCGAAAAGTGCCCATTTTCCCTATTATGGGGAGCAGCGAAAAGGTAGATAAGGTTGCATCAAAGCTACTGTCTGGCAGGGTGGCGGTCATTGTTGACGGGAGCCCGTTTGTGCTGACCGCTCCGTATGTATTTGCCGAAAGCATTCAGTCTTCGGAGGATTATCTGCGTTCGCCTTATTATGCGACGTTCATAAGAACGCTGCGTTTTTTGGCGCTTATCACAGCTTTATATCTTCCCGCGCTCCTAATCACAATAATTACCTCGCACAATGAATTATTGCCGGAGGTAATGGTAAAAACAATAGAGGAAATGCGCGCGGATATGCCGTTCTCCCTGTTCTGGGAGGTGGTCATAGTGTTGTTGATTTTTGAAATGCTGCGTGAGGTAGGCGTGCGTATGCCCCGCGCCGCCGGAGATGCGATCGGAATAGTGGGCTCACTTATCCTCGGCGATGCCGCCGTTCAAGCAGGGATCGCTTCCCCTGTCGTAATTATCGCTGTCGCAATGGCTGCGGTTTGTGCCTTTATTGTACCGACATACATGTATTCCACGGTGATTCTCAGGTTTGTTTTTTCGTTTATCGCTAATACATTAGGCTTTTACGGATTAATTCTTGCAACTCTTATGGTGTTATATATTATGAGCACGACAAATAGTTACGGATCTTCGTATATGTCCCCGATTGCGCCGTTTGACAAAGCGGGTATGGAGGATTTCATTTATGCCGAGCCCCGGAAAACTCTTGGCAGAAAGGAAAAACCGTAAATGTATTTTCTGTTCTCGACCGTTCTGACGGCATCATTTCTTGTTTATGCGGAATTATCAGCAGTTTGCTTTGTTTTAACGCTCCTTTTCACTGTGCTGTTTTTGTACCTTTTTTCCGTATACTTCCGCTGCTGCACAAAAACGGTGGTTTTTATGCCGCTCGTAACACTTTCACTTAGTATGCACATAGTCTTTTTTCTGCTGGAGCAGACCAATAAATATATAAAAAATGTCAGCATTTGGGTGTTATGCGCTCTTTTGCTTATTGTGTGCGGATTTATGTGCTTCGGGAACAGAAAAATCTCTGGAATAAACGCAGTTACGTTGATGTCGGTACCTGTTTTTTTTCTTTTGGCTGTTTTTGCGCTCATTTCTGTACTCGGGTTTAAAACGGCTCAGATTCCGCTTTGGAGCGGCAACCTATACCAGTATATATTCACATTCATATCCCCGCCCTCTACAGCGCTTGCGTTAAATTTCATGCATCGCTGTCGTTTTAAAAAAATCTGGCCTGCTTTTGTCAGCTCGGTTTTGATAACAGTGTGCTTTTCCCTATTTGATTCGGCGTTTTTCAAAAACCTCGCACTTACTTTTATTGCGCCATTTATAATTTCGGCGGAAATGCTGTTAATAAAAGAAACATTTTTACCGAGCCGTGAAACTATCGACCGCAACGGCAGCACTGACACAAGACAATAACCGGAGTAATATTTATCACCTTTTGCGAATAGGTTGTAGCATAAAAAATACCGTTTTACAAAACCTTTTTTACAGAAGGAAGGCTTTATTATGTTTTTCACAAGAAACGAGAATACGGTTATAAAACAGGAAGAAATCAAAAAAGCAATCAGCGGCGAGGACGGCAGGGTTTTGCTGCACATAAACATTACATACCCGAGTTTTATATTAAAAGACAAGGACAAATTGAAAACAAACGCACAGCCGTTTTACGAGAAAAGTGCGAATAACTTTTTGCGCTTTGCCGAGGGAGAATTATGCGAGAGGGCAAAAACTCTTGCCAAAAAAGAAAATTTCCGTCCGCTCGGCGCAGTTATGAGGTATACAAATTCATTTGAAAACAAGCGGTTTTTATCTGTTTACACAGATATAAGCGTATTTGACGGTGAGAATGGGCAGAACCAGCTCAGGACATCACAGTTCTGGAACAAGGACAAGGGCTTTATACTTTCTTTTAATGATGTTTTTCGTCCGGAAACAAGAGAGTATTTATTCAGCCGATTTTCTGCCGAGGGAAATTCGGGCGTTCTTCCCACAGAGGAATACCGAAAAAACTTGAAACGCTTCTTTACCGACAATAATTTCTATTTCACAGACAAAGCGGTTGCCTTTTATTATCCGGCAAACAGGTTGGGAGCAAAGCAGGGCGTTAAGGTGTTTTATGTGGCAATATATGATCTTGTTGAAAAAAAGTTGATTAAAATCTCGGTATAATACTTTACTTTTGCTTACGGCATGTTATAATGTCATTAATAAAGAGCTGGTAGGAGCAAAAAATCACGCTGATGCCGGCTTGTGAAAGGATGTTCACACAAATGAATCAACTTAGAGTGGTAATTATGGGTCAGGGCAGAAGCGGACGGGATATTCACGGTCTGCACCTTAAAAAGGACACCGAAAGGTTTCATGTCGTCGGAGTGGTTGAACCCTTGAAGGAGCGTCGCGAAAGGGCTGCGTTGGAGTTCGGCTGCGATACTTATACTGATTACAGGCAGTTATTCGGCAGAACGGACATAGACCTTGTAATCAATTCCACACCGAGCAACCTGCACTTCACAATTACAAAGGATCTGCTTGAGCACGGCTTCAATGTGCTGTGCGAAAAGCCCTGCGTTCCCACCGTCGAGGAATTTGACATACTCTGTGAAACCGCAAAGAAAAACAACCGCATACTCCTCGTTTTCCAGCAGTCGCGGTTTGCGAACTACTTTGTTAAAGTTAAGGAGGTAATCGCATCCGGAAATCTGGGACGCATAGTTCATGTAGGGGTGCAGTTCAACGGCTTTGCAAGACGCTGGGACTGGCAGTGCCTGCTTGAGAATAACGGCGGAAACCTTGCAAACACTGGCCCTCATCCGCTCGATCAAGCGTTGAATATTTTGGATTATTATAACGGAATGCCGAGTGTATTCTGCAAAATGGACAGATGCAACACCTTCGGAAACGCCGAGGATTATGTAAAGCTGATACTGACCGCCCCCGACCGTCCGCTTATAGACCTTGACATTTCCTCCTGCGACGCTTATCCGAGCTACACCTACAAGGTCGAGGGAACAAGAGGAACGCTTAAGGGGACAATGGCTCACATAGACTGGAAATACTTTAAGGAAGAAGAAGCACCGAAGCAGGTCCTTGTAAGGGAAACTTTGACCTCCGGCGCAGAAAAACTGCCCGCATACTGCTCCGAACAGCTTAAATGGTATGAGGAGAGCTGGGACGGCGACCCGCAAGCGCCCTTCATAGCCGCAGTTGAGACATATTACGACCAAATCTACTCTCTTTTTACAGAGGGCAGAGAGCACGACATAAAGCTTTACCAGGTGCGGCAGCAGATAGCAATCATTAACGAAGCACACAAGCTGAATCCTTTATCATAAGGGATCAGGAAAAGCGCAGGATGCTCTGTACCAAACAGAAAAATCCGCTTAAAAGGGCGGATTTTATAGCGTTTATCGGAAGTGTATATAATATTAAGAACAATAAATCAAGGAGTAACCGCAGGATTTTTTATGCGGAGAAATCTACATGAAAAAGTTGGACAAAGAAAAGAAACGCCGCTACACTATCGCCTTTTTATCGTATTTGCTCGTCGTCGCAGGCGGGGTTTGCGGAATAATTACCTCACGGTACTTTTCGGATGAGGTAAAACCGGTTTTAAATCATATCGTATGGTGCTGTATACTGATAACCGCTGTTATGTTCCTTTTCGGACATATTGCCAAAAAGCATTTTACAAAACGCAGAAAAAAAACAACCATTGAGGAGAACGATCGATTTTATTTGTCGCTTTTGGAGTCGGCGGAGAAAATCTCGGCTAAAGAGCTTGCTCTTATTAAGCTGATCCGGCGTATATCTTATGTGTGCACGGTAGCTTTGGGTGCGTTTGCTTTTGCAATCTCTTTCGCAGCGGGCGTTAATTGCGGAGGTCTCTTTTTGCTCGCACTGGCTATATCTGCTTTTACCCTGTCCCTAACGGGAGCAATAGCTATAGGCAGTTTATATTTTAGTGTGGTACTTGGATTGTCATTATCGTCAAATGCCGGTTTTGCAAACAATTTTTTGTTATACTTACTTTTTGCGGTTATAGCTCTGATCCCCGCCCGTGCGTCGTTGATGCGCAAAAGATTCGGAAAGCCGGACAAGGATTTTGCAGAACGTAAAAGTGTTTTGTCCGAAACCGAATATCCTCTATTATACAGCATAGCCGAAAAAGCGTCCGAAGCAACGGGCTACAAGGGCACATTTCGGCTCGCTTTGGATAATGACTGCGGCGTAAAAATTGTAAAAATAAACGATATGTATATGGTTTTTATCGGAATTATTTTCCTTAGTCAGGTTTCGGAAGATGAGTTATACAATGTTTTTCTTCACGAATTCGCACACTGCTCCGATGAAAGCTCAATACCCGAAGTGGAGTTTAAATACGCTCTATTTATTAACAGTATACCGAAAAGCTTTTTCAACACAGCATTGATTTTCCTTGATACGGCTTACTATTATCATTATAACTTATTCTATTTTATCTCTTCACAGCGTATGGAACGTTCGGCAGACGAAGCGATGATCAAATACGGCAACGCATCATCGGCGGCATCGTTCCTTTTAAAAATCAGTTATTATTATTACTATTCATGGGAAAGTACAAACGTCGATTATGAATCGATTTACTCGTTGGAAAAACCCGACAACCTTTTCTTTAAAAAAAGCATAAAGCTGTTTGAAGATTCGCTCAAACAACGCAAAGACGAGTGGAACAAGCTTATTAAAAGAGAAATATCTTTACCGGGAGAAACACATCCGTTACTAAAAACGCGTATAGAAGCTCTCGGGATTTCAGAATACACAATCTTACAAAGAAATCCTTCCGAGCGATATTTAAAAGAGTACTCACAAGCGTTGTTGCTCGCTGAGGATATTACTTACCGAAACAGACTTGTTAATTATGAGAAAAATCGCAAAGCGTTGTTCCTTGATCCAAAAAGCAAAATCGAGAGCTGGGAAGCAGGCGGAAAACCGATCTATACGCATAATTACGCCGAAATTTCATATTATTTCAGGTTACTCGGCAGGATCAGCGATGCAAATAGTATATTAAACACCGCAATACAAACACTTTCCGAAAAGGAAGCCGCTTACGCAACGCTTTTAACCGGCTACAGGATGCTACACGAATATGACGAAACGGGAATAGAATATGTTTATCGTGCAATTGGTTTAAACAGAATGTATGCCGCAGAGGGACTGGAAGAAATAAAAATGTTCTGTCGTTATTCCGGAAACGAAGCAGAATTAAATAAGTACTTGACAGAATCAGCAAAAATTCTTCAAAGAAACATAGATATCGACAAAGAGCTTAAGATACTCAGAAAAAAGGATCGTATTTCAGCGGAAAGACTTCCCGCGAAAATGAGTGAAAATTTATTAAACATTGCTGTTAGCGCGGGCTGCGGAAAGGTAAAAAACATATATGTCGTCCGCAAAACAATAAGCGACGACTTGTTTACAACAGCGATAGTCGTCCGTTTCGCACCACAAACCGACGTGTATACACAGGCTTTGGTAATCAGTAGCCTTCGTTCGTTTCTTGAAGTGTTTAAGGACAGGCAATTCAATGTGTTTCGTTATCAGCATGTTGCAAAAGCAAAGATAGAGAACATAGACAGCAGCTGTATTTATGTGTCAAGATAAGACATTTTCATCAGAAAAGGTGGAATTTCGGGAAACAATTAAAGCGGAGCTAATCGGCTCCGCTTTTTCTCGTACTATTTATAAATGAGCATTAATACTTTTCCTGACGCCACTTGACTATAAACAGGGTTGCCGCACAAGCAAGAGCAAGGAAAACTATGATCAGGGAAACAATAAGAGCGGAATTTTTTCCACCGTTTTCCAGAGATTGCTCATAATCCTCCTGCATTAGGAACTCGGCGGATATAGTATGATCCTGCGAAACGTTTTTAAATGCAGAGTATGTGTAACTTGTCTGACCCAAAGCGTCCGAAACCTCAACGCCGTCAACCTTTAAGGAGCTTATAACATAGCCCTCATTAGCCTTTATTTCAAAGACAATTTCGCCGCCTGTTTCAATCGTCTGGTTGCCCGCGGGGTTAATGGTTCCGCCGGCGGAAGCTGATGCGGCTATTTTATAATAACCTTGCAGCTCCTCGGAAAAAATAATGTCAGAATCGTTGTTGTAAATCACGGTAACCCAACCGTCTGAGGTCGCAGTCTGTACGCTGACTTCCGATACTCCCGAGGAGTTTATCGGATTGACCAGCTTATTTTCCGCACCATTATAAATAAGATGCTGAACGGGCTTGTTGCTATAATCGCCGCCCATATAAAAGACAAGTTCAGTGCCTTTGGGGAAAATAATGCTTCTTCCGTAAGTAACAACCTTATAGTTCAACGACTCTACCTTCATATTTATCAGGCTGGCGATGTTATTATAGTTGCTGCCTCCGTTTACTGTAATGGCAAAATCCCCTGCGGCTGATGAACAGGTTATCTCTCCGCTCTCAGGTATAATCCATTTATAGCTCCCGGATTCGAATACGACTTTTCTGTCCGAATAATCCGTTTTTATTTTTTGAAAGACTTCTGCCGAAACTTTTGTCTGCTTCGAAATGTCTATCGTAATCGTGCCGGTTGTGGCCCAGTCTATGTCTTCCGGTTCTATAAAGTCCGAGGTGGGGGAAACGGCTTTGAAGGTTGCGTGTATGGTGTGGTTTGAAATAACACCGCTGAAGGTATATTTGTTATTGGATATTGCGACCGCATTACCGTCTACAGTAACGGTATCAATTTCGTATCCGGAGTTGGGATAAATCTCAAAGGATTTGCTTTTACCCGACTCAACGGGATTTGTGTTTCCTGAGGGCGAAATAGTGCCGCCCGGTCCCGCGGTTGCGACAATGTTATATTGTGTTTCGGTCGTCGCTTCAAACGAAACCTGTATTTTAGCGCCTGACGAAACAGAGGGTATCGTATAACTGCTTTCCTCATTAAGTGCAACTGTGATGTTGTCAATCCTTACGGATGCGACTTTGTAACCGAGATTGGGCGTTACGACTAAAACCACATCGGTTCCCTCGGCAACCTTTACGGTCGAACTTCCGCTGACTGTCTCGCCGTTTATGGATATTTTTCCCCCCACGCCTACCGTGGTTGTGATTGTATATGATTTTTTATAGACAACGGTTACTACCGTATCCGAGTTTATAATAAAAGAATATTTGTTGCCGGAAATTTGCCCCGGTGCGATTTCCACTCCGTTTATTGTAACCGAAGCAAGGGTGTAGGAAGCGCTTGCGGCAAAGGTAAGCTCTAAGGATGTCCCCGCAGGATAAGTGCTTCCCTCGGGGGAAACGGAAACATTTCCACCTTCGCTGACAACAACTTCGAGAGATGCATAAACAATAGAAGCACCCTCTGTAATTATCTCGAAATTATTGGTTTCCCCAACCGTAAAGGTATATTCGTTTCCTGCGCCGACCTCCACATCGTTGTAAAGTATTTTTGTGACGGTATATCCCTCGTTGGGTGTTATTCTGAGGGTAACGCTTGAACCGATCTCAGCCGAGCCCCCGTCTGCGCCCTCAAAAACGGTTGTGAACGAACCCGAATTAACTGTAATTGCCGCCATTTGCACCTGAGATGTGTTTATGGTGATTTCTGTGGCGGAATATAGCTGGTAACTGGACTGATAAGGAAGCGTTACCGTGCCGATTTTAACCGAATCCACCTTATATCCAGTCGCGGCGGAAACACTCATCGTGACCACGCTTCCTGTTTTAAAGGTATATGTAGTATAACTATCAGACGGTACCGAGAAATCAGGCTCGGGATTGAAGGAGACCGTCGCTCCTGTAGGATGCATGAGTTTAACCTCAAAAGTCTCCAACTCTGCCGCCACAGATATTGTGAGCGTTGAAAAAATCAGCATAATCAGCATAATAAGAAGCAAAAATGCAGAAAACTTCTTTTTGAAATTCATAAAAACCTCCAAAAATTCATTCCGAATAAAAGAATTGACTTAGGACATATTTTCTGATATACTTTCTCAATACTAACCATTATACACGAAATACAAGACATTTCAATACAGATAAAAGAAAAATTGATTAAAAAATATGGAAGGAGTGACGATTTTTGGCTGAAAAGAAGCTCGTTGAGGAAATAACCTCAATGGAAGAGGACTTTGCCAAATGGTATACGGACATCGTAAAAAAAGCAGAGCTGATAGAATACACGAGCGTAAAGGGGTGCATGGTAATACGCCCCTATGGTTTTGCAATTTGGGAGAATATACAAAAAATTCTCGATAAGATGTTCAAGGATACTGGGCACGAGAACGTCTGTATGCCTATGTTCATACCGGAAAGCCTGCTTCAAAAGGAGAAGGACCATGTCGAGGGATTTGCTCCCGAGGTTGCGTGGGTTACAATGGGAGGCAACGAGATTTTAGAGGACAGACTTTGCGTCCGCCCTACAAGCGAGACTCTTTTTTGCGAGCATTATGCAAATATCGTTCATTCCTACCGCGACCTGCCGAAGCTTTATAATCAATGGGTAAGCGTTGTTCGCTGGGAGAAAACAACACGTCCTTTCCTTCGTTCCAGAGAGTTTTTGTGGCAGGAGGGGCACACCATTCACGCCACTGCCGAGGAAGCCGTTGAGGAAACGAAGAGGATGCTTGATTTATATGCAGATTTCTGCACCGAAAGCCTGGCAATGCCTGTAATTAAGGGCAGAAAAACGGAAAACGACAAATTCGCAGGTGCGGAGGCAACTTATGCGATAGAAGCGCTTATGCACGACGGAAAAGCCCTTCAGGCGGGTACAAGTCATTATTTCGGCGACGGGTTCGCAAAAGCGTTCGACATTATGTATACCAACAAAGAAAATAAGAAGGTATATCCCCATCAGACCTCCTGGGGAGTAACAACACGGCTTATAGGTGCGATTATAATGACGCACGGTGACGACAACGGGCTTGTCCTTCCCCCTGCCGTAGCTCCGATTCAGGCGGTAATCATACCGATAGCACAGCACAAGCAGGGTGTTCTCGAAAAGTGCCGGGAGATCAAAGCGGCACTTGAAAATAACTTTAGAATAAAGCTTGACGATTCCGATAATTCCGCCGGCTGGAAGTTCTCGGAGTATGAGATGAAAGGCGTGCCGATCAGAATCGAGATAGGACCAAAGGACATAGAGGCAGGTCAGTGCGTAATCGTCACCAGGCACAATAGACAAAAAGAGACAGTCCCTCTTGTAAACATCACCGAAATGGTCTCGAAAAAGCTTCAGGAGGTTCATTGCGGATTGTATCAGAACGCTCTTAAAAATCGCGAGAACCGGATCTACTTCTGCACCAACACCGATGAAATCATCGAAACTCTCAGTAAAAACGGAGACGGCTTCGTAAAGGCGATGTGGTGCGGTGAAGAGGAGTGCGAGGACGGGGTTAAGGAAAAGACCGGAGTCGGTTCACGCTGTATTTTGGAGGAAGAAAAAGCAGCCGGCAAATGCGTATGCTGCGGAAAACCGGCAAAACATCTTGTCGTTTGGGCAAAAGCGTATTAATGAAAAAAGGGCGTATTGCAAAACGCAAGCAATACGTCCGGTTTTTTGCCGTTTTTTGTCATACAGGCAAATCAACTTATAAATGAACGCTTTATCAGCGTGCCACATTGTCTTAACGAACCGGTTATTACCTTTCTCACGCTCTTTCTGTAATAGAACAAATCGTTTCCCCAGTTCAGAGAAGACGTCAGAGTAAGGAAATTTCCCTCGTATACGACATACTTTGAAAGAGCATTTTCCAAATCGACGATTGAATAATAGCTGTTTATATCAATGCTTGTTTCGATTTTGCAGCTGTAAAGCACGCTGTAAACGAACTCAAGGCAGGTGTAGGATTTTTCTATCTGTACCTTTTTATGTATCGAAGCGGCGGCGAGAGCGAATAAATTGTATACATATTGTTCCGAATTATTCCTGACAGACGAGATATAATCGAGAACTTCCGTGTGCTTTTGCGGAGTAAGCGGGATTTTACATATTTTTACAGGGATATCCTTTTGCTTAAAATAATAATACCTCAACGCAGATTCCTCAACAAATCCGGCGACTAACGGGCTGTTAACATTGTAACGGGCAAAGGAATACATAGTTCTGAGGTCCTCGTTAAATGACAGAACGACATGGCTGTATTTGTTTTTTGTAAACTTCCGTATAGCCTTACCGATTTTTGTCGGCGTGGTAAGGAAAGCAACGTATATATATTTGACAGTATCGGTACAAACAGGACAGGGCATTCGGAAATCACCTTTTTTTATTTAATCAGGCAATTATAACATCGCGTCAAGTAAAACGCAAGAAGAAATCTCTGCAAAAGGTAATTGTTACATTTTATTATTGAATAATTGCAATAAAGCGTTTAAAATGACCATCATAAGACAGCATTACTGAATGTTTCACGTGAAACATTTTATCACAACATTAGTGTTGTTGTTTCACGTGAAACATCCGCGACGGGAGGTCGGTCGTATGAGTTATAAAAAAATAACAGTTACTTTACTTTGCGGTGCAATACTGCTCACCATGCTTGTTTCCTGCGAGAATGTTTCCGGGATTTCAAATGCGGAGACTTCGGAAAAGAACATCGAGGAGGAGCGGGTTACAGAACTGCCGGAATCGCCCGCGTATGAAGGGACGGACTTTATTATAGCCGTTCCGGAGGATAGAAAGCCGCTGTTTTCTTCCGAGGAGGACAGCGAAAGCATTGTAAAGACGGCGGTTTACGAAAGGAACAGACTGATAATAAATAAATACGGCATAAACATTGACACAAAAAGCGTTTCTGCGGGTAAAATATCGGAATATATGAAAGACGCAGAAACAGCCGGAATGCAATTCGCCGATATGCTCTGCTTCCCCGGAAGCACGACCGTCTCGCTTGCGGATCAGGGATTTTTATTAAACCTATTATCCTCGCCGCATTTTGATATAAACGCCGAGTATATTGATACAGAGAGCGCAAAAAGCATAACAACCAACAATTCTCTTTATATGCTTTACGACAGCACGACACAGTATTACGAGCAGAGCTGGGTGGTTTTTTATGATAAAAAGCTTATAACAGATCGAGGTCTTACCGATCCCGCAATGCTTGCAGCTACGGGAGAATGGACATGGGAGAAGTTTCTTTTTTATTCGGAAACGATAGCCGAAAAAGTGATGAATAAAGGCTCTCCGGACCTTGCGACAGATATTTTCGGATTCGGTGCATATGACAACGACAGGGAGCTGCCGCTGGCTATGTGGGAGAGCGGCGGAATTCCGATGTTTAAAGACACCTATAAAAACGAGGTTAAGCTGACGGATGATCTTACAGGAGTGAAGGAAAAGCTTGATAATCTTGAGAGTATATATACAAGCAAAAGTCTTTATCCCCTTGCCGGAACAAATGTAAAAAAAGCGTTTTTAGAGGGCAGGCTCGCCTTTTTTATCGGAACACTGCAATTTTCTGCGGAATTGACCGAGGCGATGGAACCGACACCGAATTCGGAAAACACGAGATACCAAAGGGAATGGGGCTTGCTTCCCCTTCCCAAGCTAAACGTTCAACAGAAAAAATTCTGTTCCTTTATCGATGTGAACGCATATGCGATTTCAATACCCTCTAATGTTTCCGACCCGCAGAAAAGCATCACTATGCTCAATGCCTTCTGTGCCGCTTCGGGCGGAGCTATAAAAAAAGCGGTGTATGACAAGTATGTAAATCTGTTTTTTCAGAACAACACCTCGACTGTTCTGCTCGAAACGGTTATGGACACAAAGCATTTTGACATGGCGGCGCTGTACGGAAGCGCGATGAGCACGGTGGCGGATATTTCAACAAATCTGATTATCGGAGCGATTGCGGAAAATGGTGTTATCGACAGACCTATTTCCGATAAATTACCCGGCTTTACAAAGTTTTCACAAGAAAAGTTCAAGTAACGGCGGTTTTGGAAATAATATAAAAAGTATTGATTTTGAAATGTCTTTATGCTAAAATAATTTGAAATTTTGTATAATACTCAACAGCGGGTCAGAGAAAAACCGCAATCGGCGTAAAACGCCGGGAAGGGATATGTTTTTATGACGTATAACAAAAAAGGCATCGAGGATATCGATGTTACGGGTAAGAAAGTTCTGGTTAGATGTGATTTTAATGTGCCGCTCGAGGACGGCAAAATCACAGACGACAACAGAATCGTCGGCGCGTTGCCGACTATAAAGCATCTGCTTTCAAAAAAAGCAAAGATTATTTTATGTTCGCATATGGGTAGACCCAAGGGCGAATTCAATATGAAATATACTCTTGAGCCGGTAGCGGGAAGACTTGCCGAGCTTCTCGGTGTAAAGGTGACGCTTGCAGCTGATGTAATCGGCGAAGATGCAAAATCAAAAGCAGCGGCGCTTAAAAGCGGCGAAATACTGCTTCTTGAAAACGTCAGATTCCACAAGGAGGAGGAGAAAAACGATCCCGATTTTTCAAAAGAGCTCGCCTCTCTTGCGGAGATCTATGTAAACGACGCTTTCGGAACGGCACACAGGGCGCACGCTTCAACCGCCGGAGTTGCGGATTATCTTCCCGCCGTCTGCGGTTATCTGATTCAAAAGGAAATCGCTGTTATGGGAAAAGCACTATCTGACCCAAAGCGTCCTTTTGTCGCTATTTTGGGCGGGGCAAAGGTTTCTGACAAGATCGGCGTTATCAACAACCTGCTCGAGAAGGTTGATACTATTATTGTGGGCGGAGGTATGGCTTATACCTTTGAAAAAGCAACAGGGGGCAATATCGGAAAATCCCTGTGTGAGCTTGATAAGCTCGATATGGCAAAGGATTTGCTCGAAAAAGCAAAGAAAAATGGTGTAAACTTCCTGCTTCCGATAGATACGGTCTGTGCAAAGGAGTTTGCAAATGAAGCAGAACAGGCTATCTATAACACAAACGATATACCCGACGACTGGATGGGCCTCGATATAGGTCCTAAAACAATAAAAGCCTTTTCGGATGCCCTGAAGGGCGCAGGAACGATAGTGTGGAACGGACCGATGGGTGTTTTCGAGTTTGACAATTTTGCAAATGGTACGAAAGCGGTTGCACAAGCGGTTGCGGAAAGCGGCGCGATCTCCATTATAGGCGGCGGTGACAGTGCCGCAGCTGTCGAGAAGTTCGGGTTCGCGGATAAAATCACGCATATTTCCACAGGCGGCGGAGCATCTCTGGAGTTCCTTGAGGGGCTCGAGCTTCCCGGAATTGCCTGCTTAAACGAGAAAAATTAACGACAAGACTGTATTCCATACAAAAGAAAGGTCATATATACAATGAACAAAACAACAAGAAGAACAGTAATCGCAGGCAACTGGAAGATGAACAAAACACCGTCAGAGGCAGAGCAGCTTATCGGAGAGATTTTAACCGCCGTTTCGGGAAAATCAACCTCCGGATGTGAAATCGTAGCCTGTGTACCCTATGTGGATATCGATGCGGCGGTAAAAGCAGCGGCGGGTAGCGTTGTCAAAATCGGCGCGGAAAACTGCCACTGGGCAAAATCCGGCGCGTTTACCGGCGAGATAAGCGCCGATATGCTTAAAGCCTGCGGCGTTGAATACGTTATTATCGGACACAGCGAGAGAAGACAGTATTTCGGTGAAACGGACGTAACCGTAAATCAGAGAGTAAAAGCAGCGCTTGAAGCAGGACTTAAGGTTATATTATGCGTTGGCGAGCTGCTTGAACAGCGCGAACAGGGCATTACCTCGGAAATAGTATCCCTGCAGACGAAAATCGCACTTATGGGAATAAACGAAAATCAAATGTCCGATATCATCATCGCTTACGAGCCGGTATGGGCTATCGGAACGGGCAAAACGGCTACCTGTGAGCAGGCGGACGAGGTATGCGGCATCATAAGGAACGTTATTGCGAGCCTTTACTCCGATAAAGTCGCTCAGGCCACAACAATACAGTACGGCGGGTCTATGAACGCCAAGAACGCAAAAGAACTGCTCTCGATGGTCAATGTGGACGGCGGGCTTATAGGCGGCGCATCGCTAAAAGCAGAGGACTTCGCTGTTATCATCGAAGCAGCACAGTAACTACAAAGTATATTTACTGAGAATGTCTCAAAAAAAAAGACTTGCACGGGTACTCCCTGTGCAAGTGTTTTTTCTGCGTTTTGTTATTCAGGCAGAATCAGCTTGATCTCTTCCGGCAAAACGGATATGACCGGGTTTGTCATAGGTACAATCTCGCCGTCGATGTTAACATCTATCTTTTCATCTGCGAGAATAGCCAGTTCCCTGCAACGCATATGTGTAACGAACTTCCCCATTTTCGAAAGGTGCTCTCCCCTTTTAAATGCCCCTATCAAGGTGGCAAAAGTCAGGCGCGAAACTGGTTTTATCCGGATAAAGTCAAGCATACCGTCACGGATATCGCTTATTGGCGAGGCTTTGAAGCCACCGCCGTAATAACTCCCGTTTGCCGCTATCGTAAACAAATATTCGTTATTGTCATCCTTTATCTCGGCTCCGTCCGCAATAAGCGTAAAGCTGTGCTTCATCTTTGAAATAAAACATTCTATAACGGACAGACTATAAGCACCGCTTCCGTTTATAAAAGGCAATCGCTTGTATTTACCCATTCCCTTGGCGACTGCAGCATCAAAGCCCGCTGAAACTATGTTTATGCTTACCCTGTTGTTATCGCTTGCGCTGTCTTTGACTGAGAGAATATCACAGTTTTCGGTTTTGCCCCTGACCATATCGGCCAGCGAACGGAATTTTTCCGCCGGAATATCTGAAAAATATTTTACAAAATCATTTCCCGAGCCTATAGGAACGACGCCTACAGCGCAGTTTTTGTTTTCGGAGCGATAGACACCGTCTATTATCTCACACAAAGTGCCGTCGCCGCCGCAGGAATATATACGCAGGAAACAATCCTTAGAAGCTGATGCAAGATGGTTTTTTACAATCTCAGTGGCATCCCTGACGCAGCTTGTTATTACAATCTCATAAGGATCTGTAAGGAGCAGGCGTTCCACTGCTTTTCTAATTATGCCCGAGCGATCTTTTTTTCCGGCTACGGGATTGATGATGAATAAGTGCTTTTGCATAATCGCATTTCCTCTTTGTGTTATAAAAATCTTTGCGTTATTGCAGTATAAAAGGCGTTTTACAAAACGGCTTATCCGCTCTTTCCCCGGGTGTAAACAGGGAGATTACATTGTCTATGCAGCACTCTCGCATAAAAGCACGGGCAACCGCAGCCGGTTGTCTATTGATGTGAGAGGGTTTTGTTATCACAGGCAGAGCGATTTTATCCTTACGGTTTCTCAAAAAATCGCATCCTGTAGAATCCGCTGTGAGCAAAAGAGCATAGTTAGGTTTACATAATGCGTCGGATGCGGTTACGCCAAAAACAGCGGATAGCACGCTTCTGCGGACTCTTGCCTCTGTATATATGTTGTTCTGGCATTTCTGAACAAGCTCGGAAAATGAAGACACGGAAAGCGAAGTTGACATAATGCTGTTGAACAAATCGGGCGGCGTACCATAAATATCCATATCCGAACCGGAGCTTTTTACTTTAAACATCCGCAAGGTCGCAATTATATACTGTGACATTTTTTCGGTCAGGCGGGGCAACTCCCCTTCTCCGACGGCGCCGTAAACTGCAGCGCTCCTTTCCGGCAAAAAAGATAAAAACTCATCTAAATCAACGCTTTTTCGTATGGCCGAGGAGGATAAAAACGACTGGTTTCTTTTTATCGGGTGCGGTTTTATTTCATATCCGCCGTTTTTTATTGCAGACAGGTACTCGAGGGCTAAAATGTTGTTCGGTTTTTTTATAACGGCGGCTTTTTCTCCGAAAATCTGTTCCACAGCGGCTTTCTTCGCCTTTGGATACGAAAGGTTTTTATTGGATTTTATCAACTCGACAACGCTTTTTTCAAAAACACCGCTGCCGGTTTTTTCAGCTATGGAGCTGAGAAGCGAAAAATCATCCTCACAACCAAAAGCGAGAGAATCCGCGCCTAACATGGCAGCTATATATACTCCTGCCGAGGCAAAATCACGCGCAGAGAGCATACAGAACGGAAAAGGCAGCTCAACGACAAGGTTTGCGCCGCACATAACCGCGGCTTTCGCCCGCAGATATTTTTCCGCAACCGCAACCTCACCGCGCTGGACGAGATTACCGCTCATAATGCAAATAATGCCGTCATATTCTTTTTTCAGAGCTTCTATTTGGTACAGATGTCCGTGATGAAAAGGATTGTACTCACAAATAATAGCGGAATATCGCTTTTTTGTCATATATCTGCCTTTCGGAAAAACCAACCTTTCAGTAAAAAGCAAAAAACTTATTTGTTTATTAATATAGTGAAAACATAGCAAAAACAGGCGATATTTGCTTGCTTTTTGTATATATGGGTAGTATAATGGACTTTGTGAAAAAAGTCAACACCACGCAAAAGGAGATAAAAATGTTTGTTTTAGTTGTAAACGCGGGGAGCTCGTCGCTGAAATATCAGCTTTTCGATATGGAAAACAAAGTTGTTATGGCAAAAGGACTCTGCGAAAGGATTGGAATTGACGGTAAACTGAAGCATCAGACCACAGGCATGGAAAAGGTAGAAAAGAGTATCCCCATGCCCACACATGCGCAGGCGGTTTCAGCGCTGGTCGATAGTCTTACTGACAAGGAATACGGTTGTATTTCCGATATGAGCCAGATTTCTGCCGTGGGTCACAGGGTTGTGCACGGTGGACCATGGCTGACAAAAAGCGTTCTTGTAAACGACGCCGTTATCGCCGACCTTGAAAAATGCTGCGATATCGCACCGCTCCATACCGTACCACATCTGCTCGGAATAAGAGGCTGTATGCAGGTAATGCCAAAAACGCCGCAGGTACTCGTTATAGATACCGCGTTTCACCAGACAATGCCGGATTACGCCTATATGTATCCGATTCCCTATGAACTTTATGAAAAATATAAGGTTCGCCGCTACGGCTTCCACGGAACCTCCCACCGATATGTCTCGGGCAAAGCGATAGAACTGCTGGGGAAAAAGGCCGAGGACACGAGAATTGTTACCTGCCACCTCGGAAACGGATCGTCTATTTCCGCCGTAAAAGGCGGCAAGATCATAGACACAAGCATGGGATTTACACCGCTTGAGGGTGTTATCATGGGCTCGCGTTGCGGTGCCGTTGACCCCGCAATCATTCCGTTTCTGATGGAAAAAGAGGGTATTCCCGTTTCCGAAATGGGCAGCTGGATGAACAAAAAGTGCGGCTTTCTGGGCGTTTCGGGCGTTTCGAGCGATATGAGGGAGATAACTGCGGCAATCGGCAAGGGCAACGACAGAGCAAGACTTGCATATGATATATTATGCTATCAGATAAAAAAATATATCGGCTCATATACTGCGGCAATGGGTGGTCTTGATTGCATCGTATTTACCGCCGGTATCGGTGAGAACACTCCACGCTTGCGTGAGGATTCACTTTCCGATATGGAGTTTTTCGGCATAAAGGTTGACAAAGCCAAAAACAACGAAAAAAACCCCTGTTTAATCAGTGCCGACGATTCAAGGGTTAAGGTCTTTGTGATTCCGACAAACGAGGAACTTGTTATCGCCTGTGATACAGATGAAATCGTAAGCTCGCTCTAAGTGTTGTTAAAACAGAAAAAATTTTGCAAAAACAATAATTGCGGGCGGGTAAACAAAATCTCAAAAATTTATGGCGACATAGCCGATAGCATTTACAGTAATGATCAGAGTATAGTTTCTAATCATAAAGTCAGAAATTATAAGTAGGTTTGATGATGAAATATAAGTGTTTTTGCTGCGGCTTTCGAACTTTGGAACATAACCCGGAGGATCCGACATTAGAAATTTGTCCGGTTTGTTTTTGGGGAAATGATCCATTACAAAATGAAAAACCTGATTATTTAGGTGGTGCTAATGATTTAAGTCTCAATCAATCGAAAATCAATTATCAAAGATTCAATGCTGTAGAAGAACGATTTATAAAATATGTAAGAAAACCCTTGCCAGAAGAGACGATATGACTTATTTATGTCTTAAAACTGCCATACCCGAACAGATAAATGATTTATTATCTGACTATATGGACTCACCACAACCTATCTTAAAGTCGAGATTACAGATTATTCCATATGGTGAAAATAGATAAGCGTAAATCTATAGGTCTGCGGAAAATGATAAAACAAAACATCATAACAGCTCACAAACACTCATTAAGAACACAATTTTCAAACATGTCAAAAAACTGCCTATTTTTAACCGAATAAGCTGTTTTTTTATACCCGAAATGTAATATGTTACAAAAATAACAGGAATAATTGAACTTGACAATTCATAAAAAATGATTTACAATATCCGTGTAACAGTATGTTCATTTGTAACATGAAAAAAGTTACTTTAAACCATAGGAACCCTTTCAATAAAAATCGTACAGATTGATCACCTTTCGTTATAATAACTATTAATATGATTCCGTAATAGCTATCTTTCAATCGGTATATATTTCGCACATCAAAGTTGAAACGAGGTTTAGTAATGAAAAACAGACGTAAAATAATCAGCTTGAGCTTATTAGTTGTTGTATTTATCTTTGGCTCGGTTTTATTGATAAGGAATTTTTCTATTGACAGAACAGCCGAGCGTGGCCAGGAAGGCAGCTTTATCATAAAAGGCGAGGAATATGTGTCCATGGATATAGGCTTTTCAGAAGAAGGCAAGACTATAGCAAAGGCGGCCAATTTTAACATTATGGAAATTACCGAGGATAGTGAGAAAAATTTCCTCGCAGTAAGAAGCTTCCTTGAGAATTGGACTATCGTAAAAAAGTCCTATGATATACCTTCTGGTGATGTTAATGTCGCATATATCGGGGAACAGCGAGTTACCGATGGACCGGAATGGTCTATGGTAGAGTCAATTATAAAGCATGATTTTGCAGGGGATTTTGCAATTATCAATGATAACGAAACAGATATATATAATGCTACTAAAGAAATCTTTGTCGGATATGGAAATTGCCCGGTAGGAACAGATAAAATCGGTGTCTGCGGTAATATAAACGGACAATTGGTTTATATTGCATTTGAAGATTTGGTGGATAGCAATTTACAATACAGATGCTTTATACTCAAAGACGAATTTCAAAACATCCTCAAAGATAGCGTACATAAAACTTTTGACGTGTCGGAAAATACTGAGCCATCTCCCATAGTTGCCAGTACTGTCCTTGCGAAGTTTTCGTCAACCCTTGATAGCAAAGGAATCAAGACGGCAATGACTCAAATGTCTCTCATCGACTTTGTAGATTCGCTTACATATGAGGGAAAGTCACTCCAGGAAAGCGGAATTGCGCCGGATTTCATGTACTACGATAGTGAAAAAGGTGGCGGAGTGCTTGCTTCAGGTGACAAGTTGGGATATCTCCATGATTATGAAGCACATAAAAAAGGAGGATCAACTGTAAAGGTTAGCTTTTATACCAAATGTGCACTTGTCGGTCTGCCACTGCCCGAAGGAGTAAGTTTTGAAGATGATGTAAACGGGATTGTATCAACGCTCCTCGGAGAGGAATTTATATATGATGAGGATTTCCGGGTCGATGAGAATTCAGATACTGATATGACACTGGTAAGGGATAAAAACGCTTCTCTTGTGTTAAGGGATTTAAGACTTGATAGCAGTCTTTCAGAACAGAGCCACCCGATAGCATTAATTTACACCGAAAACGGCATTTCCGGGAAAGACACTTATAGCCGTGTTTTAACCCTGTATTTTGGAAATGAAGATGAAAAGATTATATCAAACCCAAAAGTCTCCGAGTTGGAATTTATGCTGTGCGAAAACAGAGCGAAAAATTAATAAAAACGAGAAAGGAAATGTATTTGTTCGTATTTTTATACCAAATGTGTACGGTGCTTTCTTCAACAGTCCCCATTCCTTTTATAAATCTATAAGCAAACATATGTTGTTGAACTATTATGATACTGTTGACAGGGATTTAAAGAAGTAAAATTACTAAATTAATTATTTATTAGGTGGTATTAATATTAAATTATTTATTGAGAATGCTTTCATTTATACTTCACTTGTACTAATGTTCACTTTATTAATTAATATTGTGATTTATTTAATTAATAAAAAAATTAATAGAAAATTCTTACAATTAATTAACAATATACTTATGTTTATTGTTGTATTATTAGCAATATTTCTATTAATTACACTTTTTTTATTTTTGTTGATTTATACATTTGTTTCTATTTATGATATTTTAGATTTAATTCTTTCAAATATATTAAATGAAAAAATAGCTATATTTGTATCACTGTTTTTAACGTTGTCATTATGTACATACTTACCAGATAAACTTGGAATGCATTTTCTAAACTTTCTGTCAAAATTTAATAAAAAATTTAAACTATCAAGATTCTACTCTATATTTGTGAAATCAATAAAAATAAAATCATGGGTTTATTTAATTGCATTTATTTTTACATTTATTTCTTCTTTAGAATTAATATATGGTAAAAACATTATTGATGCAGCCTTTTGGCTTGAAATAAAACCCTATATCTTACAAGTAGTTGTTGCATTTATTGCGTTTGATAGGTTTGTCAAAATATTTAAAGATGAAATCGGTAGTATTTTAAACAATATAAAAAATATTAAAGGATTTATAAAAGATATTTTAATTGACATTTTTAGAAATAGTAAAGGTGATGCAGAATGAAAATAATCTATATCTTGAAATTAGGAACTCATTCTATTAAAGAATCATATTAATTAATAATATAATTTTTATGATTAACCAAATTAATTAAAAAGATCTAGAAAGAGTCCGCAGAAAATTTTGTGTAAAAGTGAATAAACATATTCTTTTTGGGGGGTGATCGGTTAACAAGGGCAAATCAAATCCTGTGTTTTGTCGAAGCAAAACCTTGTTTTATAATAGGTTTTTGTTTCGAGGGATAATCAATTTATCTAAAACAGCGGTTTTACAACTTCGAAAACCCCGATTTGATAGCAAAATAATTGCAGGTGCAATTATTTTAAAAAACAAAATAAGGCATTTCTGACTGCATAAATCAGTAATGCCTTATTGTTATTCAAAAATGTTATTCAGCATGTCACGGGTTTCCAAGCAAAAGGCAATAAAGCACTTGTTTTTATCTTAATCAAGTTCCCGTTTTCACCATATTACGCTTTATTTCCGTACCGTTCGGGCATATTTTTCATAATAGGCGTGTACTTATCGCCCGCAATAATATAGTGCTCGATAAGTTCGATATCGTTTATAAGCAGCGCCGCCGCAACACGCTGGGTTGTGTAGATGTCCTCATTTGAAGGTATTATTGAGCCGTTCGGATGGTTATGTGCAAGAATAACGAAAGCACAGGAGCTTGTTATTGCCGTTTCTGTAATCATACGCATTGAAAAAGCCGCAGAATTAATGCTTCCTCTATGGAGCTCTTTTCTTTCGATCAAGCCGCCGTAAGCATCGAGGCAAAGGAGCATTACGCGTTCCTCCTTAAGCCCGGAAAAACAGTTCTTTAGGTACTCCGCGGCAACTTTTTCTTCATGGAACGATAGGCAGCTATCTGTCTTTCCCGAAAGATACCGGCGTGAAAGCTCAGGCAGCATAACTATAAGAATAGCTGTATGCTGCCTGATTCCTTCTATTTGAGTCAGCTCTTTTATTGATGCGTCAAAAACTCTCGTAATCGTTCCGAACCGCTCGATTAGCTCGGCGGCAAGCGGACGTGTGTCGATACGAGGCAGAGCAAAGGATAAAAGCAGTTCGAGCAGCGTTTTGTCATCAAGGCTGTTTGCTCCCTCGCTGACAAAACGCGCTTTCAACCGTTGGCGGTGATTTTTGTGCGGATTAACTGCGTTTTTATCCGTTCTGCCCATTATCCGAATATATCGTAAGTTCCGATAACGTGGCGCTTGAGCTTCAGATAATCCATCGATGTTATGCTTCCGTTGCCATCAATATCGCCGGCGGCAAGGGCATCGTCATTTAAATTTAGAGTTCCGAGGAAGCTGCGTTTTACATACAAATAATCCTTTGCGGTAATGTCTCCGTCACCGGAAGCATCTCCCTTTAAAATAACAGTAAGCTCGTCAATGACTGTGTCGCCCGATTTAAGCTGCAACACGCTGCCTGTTCCGACGAAAGAACCGCTTTTCGGGGTGCAGGTTACTCCGGCTGTCTTAATCTGAGCCAGAACATCGGCTACCGAAAGTTTTGCGCTGTTTATAAACAGAAAGTCTTCGCTTATTGTAAAACCGCTTTGTCCATCCAATTCTATCGTCTTATCAGCCTCGGAATACATAAAGGTCACGGTCTGAGCTGAGGATGTGAATGTAAAGCTCTTCGACTTTGTTGCAGAGACATAACCGTCAATATCTGCACAGGGGATAAGAACAGTCGAGCCTATCGCACCCTTAAGAGTAACGGAATCCGCCAGTAAAGCGTCTTTGTCATCGAGATATCTTATCTCGACGGTGGAAGCATTATTGTCGTCATAAGCAGCTACGAGATAATCTCCGATAAGCTCGGCGTATCTCTGATGACCGTAAGCGGACTGATGTATTCCGTCGCCGGCGTTTAAGAATTTCGTGAGGTCTTCTTTTCCACACTCGGCGTTTATATCGACTAAACCGCAGCCGTACTTCAACGCTACTTTTCTCATTGCCTCGCAATACTTGAGCATATTGTCTGTGCCGTAGTTCAGTCCGTATCCGCCCGGCGAATAATAACCCTCGGCGGTGCAGACGGGGTTGGGCGTGACAAAAACAACATCCACACCGGATTCCGTTAGTTCCGTGGCGAAATATTCAAGGTTTTCGGTGTAAATATCCAGAGCGATTATAGGTTTTTTGGTTGTTATTCCCATCGACTGGTCGTTCATACCGAAATTAATTAAAACAATATCAGGTTCACGTGCGACGACATGATTTGTAAACCTTGATCTTGCGTTAAATGTAGAGTCACCGCCGACACCGGCATTTATTACTTCGGCACCGAAGCGTCCGCCGAGAAGGCCGACCCAACCGGATTTTGCGGTTAAACTGTCACCGAAGGCGACAATGGTTTTTGTGCGTAGACTGCTGTTCAATGCGTCCTCGCTGATAACCGCGAGCCTTGCTCTGCTTATCATGCTGGGAGCTTTTCCCGTGCCGGTAGCATAAACGGAAACGGTGTAGGTGTTTCCTATCTCAAGCAGACTTCCGCTTATTGTATACGAGGTTCCTGTTACTGAGGCGTTGCTGACGGTAAGAACACCGTCGGTTACATAAGTGGAATTATTGACGTTTATCACATAACCGGTAGCCCCTTCAACAGCAGACCACTTAACTTCAAAATTGGTGTTGGAAGTAAGCGTTCTTTTTTCTGTCATGTTAGTAAGGACCGGCGCTTGAAGTCTTGTTCCCGCAAGCGTCGGGGTATATGCGGTCAAATCCCCGTCGGGCTTGTTTACACAAATTTTAGGCGATGTTCCGAGCGTTCCCGCCGCAATATTTATGTCGTATAAATACGCCTTTGAGCCCAACTCCAATTTACTGATGTTCGAATATGTTACCGCAGTGGGATCGTTTGCGTCTGCAGTGTCAGTGCAAACTGCCAAAACAAAACCATTCTCGGGTATTACGGGCTGCTTTGCTGAGTTGTTGTCCATAGTCGTGTTTATGCTCGTTATGACATAACAGTCGTCGACATCGTTCCAATCAAAGACAACCGTCTTCCACCATTGATACTTTGGGGCTGTACCGTTGCCATAAATATTTGTTCCGTACGATTTTGTAAACAGAACTGACTTGCCTTTCGTATAAACATCGGAGTTTATGTCGGTAGGCTCGAGCGTGTACTGCTTAATAAGTTTTTCTACATTGTTCGGATCGTATAAAACTCCGGTGGAATCAGGCGTTCCGATCTTTATGTATGACTCCGAAACATAATCCTCCGCATACCAATTGTGACCGTTATCAAGAACTACAAGATTTGTTATATCGGTATTATACAGATATGCTTTTGTACCGACTGTAAGTGCTTTTGCATAGTTGAAAGAGTTGTCGGTTCTTGTTGTTCTATAATTAGGTTTGTTTTTGTGAACGGCGTATTTTACAGGGTCTTGATTATATAGATAGGGGTAATTATTACCTGTATTTACCGCATAAACAAAACCGGTTTCCGGTATCACCGTTGAGGATTTGTTAACATTCATTTCCGGTTGTACATTCGTTACTTTGTAGCAGGAATCCGCTTCGCTCCAATCGAAGGTAACAAGAACCCACCAATCAAATCCCGACCCTACGGTTGTCCCTGTAAGCGGCGTCAGTATAACTCCTGCGCCCTCGGGGCTGCTTGTGTTCAGATGTGTAACGATAAGCTTACTGTCGTCTGTACCGTATGCAAAACCTGCAAGCGGGAAAATGCTTGTAAGTACTAATAATATCAGCACAAAGGACATAAGCCTTATGGTTTTTTTCATTCTTTCATCCTCCCAAAATTAATTATAATAATATTAGCCTATTTTTGCCTGTAAGTCAACATATATTTGTTTAATTTCATGTAGTTTTAAATAAATATATACATATTAAAAATATTTTTGTCGAAACAATCCGGAACAAAAAGCCTTTAGACTATTTACCCTTGATTTTCGCACGAAAATGTTGTATAATAATTTGATATGTATAATAAAAGAAAGATGTGAACTTGGTGAAAAGAGAAGGGTTTATTAGTTTAAAGAGAGAGCTTTTTGACAAATATTACGGACACCTGAATCAGATGCAACGCAGCGCTGTTTACAGCGTAAACGGGCCTCTGCTTGTGCTTGCGGGCGCGGGCAGCGGAAAAACTACCGTGCTTGTAAACAGGATTTTCAATATCATCCGTTACGGAAACGCATATAATTCGGAGGCCATACCAAAGGAAGCGGACGCTCTGTATGAGCGGATGACGGAGCTTGCAGACAGGGGGACCCGTGAGGAAATAGGGGAATTTTTAACGTGTTTTGCCGAGACCCCGGCAAAACCATACAAAATTTTATGCATTACCTTTACAAACAAAGCTGCAAGTGAGTTCAAGGAAAGACTTAACTCCCTGCTCGGCGAATCTGCCGGGGACATCTGGGCGGGAACCTTTCATTCGGTATGTGTAAGAATATTAAGAAGGCATATCGGTCATCTCGGATATGACAGCAGCTTTACGATTTATGATTCGGAAGACACTAAGAAACTGATAACGTATATTTTAAAAAGAATGAATATTGACGAGAATCTGCTCGCTGTGCGTACTGTGATAAACACCATTTCGAGAGCCAAGGAGAAGGGACAAACGCCGGATGACTTTAAAGCAGACTCCGAGAAAGATACCCGTATGCAGAAGCTATCGGCGGTATATTCAGAGTACCAGAGCAGTCTGAGGCGTGCAAACGCTCTTGATTTCGATGATATCATAATGCTTGCGAATACGCTTTTTACAAAAAACCCGGATGTGCTCGCAAAATACAGGGAACAGTTCGATTATATACTTGTGGATGAGTATCAGGATACCAACCCCTCTCAAAGCCGGCTTATATCGCTTTTAGCGGGTGAAAAGAAGAATGTTTGTGTAGTGGGGGATGACGATCAGAGCATATACGCTTTCAGAGGTGCGACGGTCGAGAATATTCTGTCCTTTGACAAAACCTTTAAGGGAGCAAAAATCATACGTCTTGAACAGAACTACCGCTCAACACAGAATATACTTACCGCTGCGAACGGACTGATACAAAACAACATAGAGAGAAAGGGTAAGAATCTCTGGACAGACGCAGGCGATGGCGAACCCGTGCTTATCAAAAGGCAATCGACTCAAAGCGACGAGGCAACCTTTATAATTAACAACATAAAAAGTGCGGTATTGTCACATGAATATACTTATAACGATTTTGCAATTCTTTACCGTATGAATGCACAGTCAAACGCACTTGAGATAATTTTTTCAAAAAGCAAGGTACCTTACAGGGTTTTCGGGGGAATACGGTTTTACGAGCGCAAGGAGATAAAGGACATCATCGCTTATCTTTCGGTAATAAACAATCCGAGTGACGATACAAGACTTAAGAGGATAATAAACACTCCGCGCAGAGGTATCGGAACCAACACCATAGCCGCGATCGGAGAACTGGCGCAGAAAAACAACATATCGTTTTTTGAGGTAATAAAGAAAGCTTTTGATTATCCCGAACTGCAAAAGAGCTATACTAAGCTCGAACGGTTTTATGCTCTGATCGCCGACTTAAGCGAGTTTTCGAAAACAAATACGTTATCCGAGCTTGTAAAAGAGGTTATCATAAGAACGGGATATAAGGAAATGCTTTTAGAGGATGAGATTGATACAAGCAAGGCGGAGAACCTTGATGAGTTCGTCTCGTCAGCAGTTGCATTTGAGGAAAGCACTCAGGAGCCTACGCTTTCTTTGTTCCTTGAGGATATTGCACTTGTCAGCGATACGGATAATTACGACAAGGATACGGATGCCGTCACTCTTATGACCGTGCATTCCGCAAAGGGTTTAGAGTTCCCCGTCGTATTTATTCCCGGCTTTGAGGAGGGTATTTTCCCGAGCGTGCAGGCGATTACGGAGAGTGACAAAGGGCTTGAGGAGGAACGAAGGCTTGCGTATGTGGCGATTACAAGAGCAAAAAAGAAGCTGATTATTCTGCACGCCAATACAAGGCTTTTGTTCGGTCGTACATCGTCAAACCCCGCTTCCCGGTTTATTGGAGAGATACCCGCCGAATGCAAGGTCGAGGACAACAAACCGCAACCTCCCGTAACAACGATCAGCGAGGCGAAAAAGAAGTATAAGAGCTCTCAGAAATCATTTTTAAGGAATGTTGGTTACTCTCAGGATCCCCGTGAGGACCAAAAGTTAAAGGTTTTCAAAGCCGGGCAACGGATTTCCCATATTATTTTCGGCACCGGAACGGTACTTTCGGCAGAGAAAATGGCATCGGATGTGCTTTATGAGATAGAGTTTGACAACGGTTCTAAAAAACGTCTTATGGCGACTTTCGCAAAGCTTACGGAAATATAGGCATTATTAAAAAATTCATTTTACAGAGGTATTACTGTATGGCAGAAGTCAGGAAAATCAAAGCGCTTTTATATACTGAAAAGGCCGGAAGGCTTGAGGATAACGTATGCCCTCCCTATGATATAATTTCGGGAGAGGAAAGGGAAAGACTCATTAAGAGAAGCCCCTATAATTTAGTTAATTTAGAGCTGCCCGTCGATACTTTTCCGGATTCGTGCGACAGGTATGACGAAGCAGGGAAAAAACTGTCTGAATGGATACAAACCGGCATACTCGGACGTGACAGTAAAGAGGGAATGTTCGTGTATAGGGAGAAGTTCTCCGTGAAAGGCAGGGAATATACCGTCACAGGACTTATCTGCCTTGTAAAGCTCTATGATTTTTCCGAAAAAATCGTACTCCCGCATGAGGAAACGCTGTCTAAAGCAAAAACAGACAGATTCAATCTGATGAACGCCACATATTGCAACTTTTCATCGGTGTATTCGCTTTATCTCGATCCGGCGGGAACAATTAAACGCGTGCTTTTAAAAGCTGTCGAATCAAAACCCGAAAAGGAATTCACGGATGAAGAGGGAGTTACCCACCTGTTATGGAAGATTGAGGATGAGAACGAGCTTGATACGCTGATAAGAGCGTTTTCCGACAAACAGCTTTTTATCGCCGACGGCCATCACAGATACGAGACTGCGCTCAACTTTAAAAAGCATCTTGAAAATCAAAAAAAGCTGAGCGGAACTACCGCTGATTGCATGATGATGACTCTCGTCGATATGGATGACGAAGGTCTGGTTATTTTTCCCACTCACAGACTGGTAACGGGACTTGACATAGACAAACAGGAACTTCTCGAAAAAATTTCCGGGTATTTTGATATACAGGAGTATCCCGATGTATCAAAGGCCGGAGAGATTCTTGAGAAATTCAGAAACAAGCACGTCTTTGCGATGTATGACGGCGGAGAGGGCTTTACGCTGCTGAGTGCAAAGCCACAGGTGGATGATATGGTTTTTGAGAGCAGGTCAAAAGCCTACAGCAGCCTTGATGTTACGGTTTTACATTCGCTTATACTTGAAAATGGGCTTGGTATAGACAAACAGAATATGGCGAATCAGATAAATCTGCGTTATACGCGTTCATCGGAAGAGGCGGTCGAGCGAGTGAGAAAGGGCGAGTGTTCGCTTGCCTTTATAATCAATCCGACACAAATAAACGAGATAAAGGATGTATCGCTTGCAGGCGATAAGATGCCGCAGAAGAGTACATACTTTTATCCGAAACTTAAAACGGGGCTCGTTATGAACCAACTCAATCAGAGGGGATGAATCGACAATATGCAAAAGCAATTAAATAAAAAATACAATCCATCGGATTTTGAGGATAAGCTCTATTCAGAATGGGAGGAAAAGGGTTATTTCAAGCCGAGTGGAGATAAAAGCAAACCCGCTTTCTCTATAGTAATGCCGCCACCTAATATAACCGGACAGCTCCATATGGGACACGCGCTCGACAACACGCTTCAGGATATTCTGACGAGATACAAGCGTATGTGCGGTTTCAACACCCTATGGGTACCCGGAACTGACCATGCTTCTATCGCAACCGAGGCAAAGATCGTCGAGGCGATGAAAAAAGAGGGCTTAACCAAGGATGATATCGGCAGAGAGGGTTTTTTGCAAAGAGCCTGGGAATGGAACAGAGTTTACGGTGCAAGGATTATTGAGCAGCTTAAAAAAATGGGTTCTTCCTGCGACTGGAGCAGAACCCGCTTTACGCTTGATGAAGGTTGCTCTGAGGCTGTTAAAGAGGTTTTTGTCCGACTTTATGAAAAAGGACTTATATACAGAGGTATCAGGATAATTAACTGGTGTCCCCACTGTCTGACTACGATTTCCGACGCGGAGGTTGAATATGAGGACCAAAATGGGCATTTCTGGCATATCAGATATCCGCTTTCGGATGGCAGCGGATATGTACTTCTTGCTACCACACGCCCCGAGACAATGCTCGGAGATACGGCAGTCGCCGTCAACCCGAACGACGAAAGATATAAAAGCATAATAGGCAAGAAGGTTATTCTGCCACTCGTCGGCAGGGAGATCCCGATTGTTTCCGACGAATATGTAGAGATGGATTTCGGTACGGGAGTTGTAAAGATCACTCCTGCACATGATCCTAACGACTTCGAGGTCGGGAGCCGTCATAACCTGCCGCTTGAAAATGTGATGACCGATGACGCCAGGATTACCGACGCCTACCCGAAATATGCCGGAATGGACAGATACGAGGCCAGAAAAGCGATTGTAAGGGACCTTGAGGAGGGAGGCTTCCTCGTAAAAACCGAGGAACACGAGCACAGCGTCGGTATCTGCTATCGCTGCGGAACTACGATAGAGCCGAGAGCTTCAAAGCAATGGTTTGTAAAAATGGAGCCACTTGCAAAACCTGCAATCGAAGCGGTCAGGAACGGGGATGTGAGATTTATCCCCGAAAGGTTTGAGAAAAACTACCTGCATTGGATGGAGAATATCCGCGACTGGTGCATTTCCCGCCAGCTCTGGTGGGGGCACCGGATACCCGCATTCTATTGCGATGGCTGCGGGGAGGTTATCGTAACAAAAGAGGAAAATCCCGTATGCAAAAAATGCGGCGTACCTATGCGGCAGGACCCTGATACACTCGACACATGGTTTTCGTCCGCATTATGGCCTTTCTCCACATTGGGGCGGCCAAAGTCCACCGAGGATATGAGTATCTTTTATCCCACAAGCGTGCTTGTTACAGGATATGATATAATAACATTTTGGGTTTCGAGGATGATTTTCTCGGGGCTTGAATATACGGGCAAAAAGCCGTTTTCAGACGTTCTTATCCACGGACTTATCAGGGATTCGCAGGGCAGAAAGATGTCAAAGTCACTCGGCAACGGAACGGATCCGCTCGAAATCATCGAAAAATACGGCGCAGACGCTCTCAGGTTTACGCTTGCAACCGGGAACAGTCCCGGAAATGATATGCGCTTCTTTAATGAGCGTGTGGAAGCGTCGAGGAACTTTGCGAACAAGCTATGGAACGCCGCGCGCTTTATACTGATGAATATCGAAAACGACGTAAGCGCCGATGAAATAGACATTTCCGTACTCGAAGACGAGGATAAATGGCTTCTGTCGCAGTACAACTGTCTTATTACGGAGGTTCGGGAAAATCTTGATAAATATGAGCTGGGTATCGCCGTTTCAAAGCTATATGACTTTATCTGGAGCATTTTCTGTGATTGGTATATAGAGTTGGTAAAAACCAGACTTAATGAAAAAGGGAGTGTATCTAACAAAGCGGCGCAGAATACGCTTGTTTATGTGATGTCCGGCACGCTTAAGCTGCTCCATCCGTTCATGCCTTTTATAACCGAGGAGATTTGGCAGACACTCCCGCATAAGGGCGATTCAATAATGATTTCCGAATTCCCCGTAAATATTAAGGAGCATGATTTCCCCCTCGCGGAGGAGGGGATGAGGGTTATTATCGACTCTATCCGCGCTATAAGAAACCGCCGCGCCGAGATGAATGTCCCTCCGTCAAGAAAAGCAAAGTTATATATTAAAACCACAAAACCGGAATATTTTAACAAAAAAGAGGGCTTTTTCCTGCGTTTGGCCGGCGCATCACAGGTTGTTATCACAAACAGCGTAAATTTAGATAACACGGTTCGGATAATAACCGATTCCGCAGAGATTTTTATACCAATGAACGATATCGTGGATAACGAAGCGGAGAGAGAACGCCTGACAAAGGAGCTTGAAACGGCTGAGAAAGAGCTTGAACGCGCGCAGAGCAAGCTTGATAACGCCGATTTTATAAGCAGGGCTCCCGAAAAGGTAGTAAACGCTGAAAAAGAAAAGATTTCAAAATATACCTCGATTCGTGACAAAGTGCTCGAAGCACTTAAAAAGCTGTAAAAAATACAAGCCCGAAAAGCAGTAAGGCGTATGCTTTTTGGGCTGTAATTATTTATTGAAAAAAATTAGTCAAGTATGAAACAAAACAGCAGAAAATCGCCACTATTGAATTAGGAGGATAGGTCGATGGACCGTAAAGACATAAATCAGTATATCGAACATGTCTATGCGGAAACCAGTTCATATCTGATTAAGTACATAACAGTAAAATGCAGTCATACGGAGGATATACAGGATATATTGCAGAACACCTACCTCAGATTTATTGATTCGGTTACAAGAAACGGCATAACAAGCGTGTTCAACCCAAAGCACTACCTTTTAAGGATTGCGAAAAGAGAGCTTGCAAAATACTACGAGCTTTCAAACAAGAAAAACAGTACCTTTTCGATGTCGATCGATGATGAAAATTACATAGAGAGTGCCGAAAGCGGGGGTAGCGAGCTCCCGGGGGGTGCTCTTGACGAATTTCTTGAGCAGGAGTTTAAGACAGACGAAGGGATTTCGATTGAATTATGGGACAGGATTGAGAGTTTTGGCGAACTTACAACAAAAATTTTCACATTGCGATTCGTCTATGACCTTACGCTTGAAAGGATAGCTAAGGAATTGAAAATCACACCCTCCAACGCCAAAAACCGTCTATACAGAGGGTTGAAGATTTTAAGAGACGAGATGCTTTACAAGAGTGGTTCGGGAACAGTGGAGAAGTGAGGGGCGTTATGAAAAATAAAGATTTTATAAAAAAAAGCATAGAAGAGAATATTGTTGACCACAAAGCTGTGCTTAATAACCTCAAAGCAAGGGCACTTACCGCCGAAACTAAAAAGTCCTCCGAAGTATTGCACGGAATCTGGTTGAGAAGAGGGGCGCTGGTCTTATCTTTACTGCTTATAACCTCCATGGGCGTATACGGTTTGGCGAACCTTTACGGTAGTGATAAAATCACGCCGATGAAATTTTGTAGTTCAGATATCGTAGAGGAATCAACATTATTCTCAAACAGCTCGCCGTGTGATAGCATGGCAGACGAGGATTTAAGCGAAAGCACCGTTTCCTGCGGAGATGAAAGCGAAGAAACCGATGACTGGAGCAGGCAGCCGAGCGGAGAGAGTGTGGTTGTTGAGCATACAACCGAGCTTTCCGAGCAGGATGCGTTGTTCTTTACTACATTTGCGGAGGAATACTCTGTATTTCAAACGCTTGCATATGCGAATCTGAAATACGACAGCGATTTGTATTATAACGGATATGCACCTGTTGACGATGAGAGGTTCGGGAGCCTGAAGGATATAAAGGAGTATCTGTATTCATTTCTGACGCGGGACAGTGCAGGCGATATCTATTCCGATTTGACAGGCGGTAATTTGCCCGTATATTACGAAAAAGACAATCTTTTATTCATGCTCATCGATAATACGACCGAAAACGTTGCGGTCATTTTGCCCGAAACAGCAAGACAGGTGGTCAAAACCGATGATTACCTTGAGATAAGAGCATATAAACAGCCGGGTGAATCCGATTTTACGTATTTTTACGATTTCTGTTTTGAAAAGGATGCCGACGGCAGATGGCTTTACAAATATGATCCCGATGAGATAGATCCTTTATAGTAAAAACGAACTATAATTCCGTATTCAGTTGAGATATATTCTGTTAAACTTGCCATTGATATAAAAAGCATTTGCGATATAATGAAGCTGTATGTTGGAAAACTGCAGCTTTGTTTTTTATGAGCGATTGAGGTTTTATCCGTGCATCATAGGTGGAGATTGTGATGAAAATAAAGTCGGCATGGCGAAACTCGACCTTAAAGAGACTTTTCAACCATAATTCGGAGGAAGCTAAGGGACGCAGCTGTATGCTCGCATCCTCGGCGTTAAGCGGAATCGTTACGAACATAACCGGCGGAATTTTTTACTCCGGTTATCTTCTTGAATACGGCATAACGATAACAAGCATAGGTATTCTGACCTTTATTCCGTTTATAGCAACAGGGTTCAGCCTGCTCTCACCCATGATATTGGAGCGTATCCCCAAAAGAAAGTGGGTACTTGCGGCAAGCAGAGCGACTTCATATACCATAAAAATCTTAGGCATGATACTGCTGCCTATGATAGTACACAGCGAGAACGGAAGAAATATCGGGTTCGCAATAATCGTTTTTACCGCGAGTGCGATTAATTCCCTGTTCTCATCCGGTTATTCGGTATGGCATATTAACTTTTTACCCGAGAGCATACGCGCTGATTATTTCAATGTTTCAAATATCATCGTCAACTTTATCGTCGGCTCGACAACGCTGATAAGCGCTGTTATTGCCGACACATTCACAGGCAGCGCGCACCGTTTGCAGATAATAACCGCACTTTATATAATAGGATTTATCGTATCAATAATTGATGTAATCGTCATAAGCCTGCCTAAGGAGGGCGTGTACGAGCGCACTTCTAACAAAAAACCCCGGCTTTATGACACTATACGCCTCGCATTCAGCCAGAAGAAGTTTATGCTTACAATGTGGATTATGTTTGGGTATACGTTTGCGTCCAACCTGTCTGCCTCTGTAATCAACACCTATTTGTTAGGCAGGATCGGAGTATCATATTCCTTTGTTACCGCAATCAACGCTTCGTATTTTTTATTTTTCATAGCCTTCGGCTGGCTTGCAAAAAGGATGATAGCCCGTTATGCATGGTTCAAAACTTTCGCTTACGCTGTTTTTCCGCTTTTTATTACATATGTTCTGTACGCCTTTGTCGACAGCAGCAATTACAGATGGCTAATGCTTATAGTCAGACTAACTCAGCACACTCTTAGCATTATGATAACGCTTACTTACTCAAATTTTCCTTACATAAACCTTCCCGTCGGTGATCGCACGAATTATATGTCCTTCTATGTTGTTTTCGTAAACACCGCTTCACTTCTTGCAATGCTGCTTGGTACGGGCTTTGTCGGCTGGTTCGGGGACAGGAAGCTAAATCTGCCGGGAAGACAGTTCGACAGCGTTCAGATATTGATGCTCTGCACAGGAACTCTGCTTGCGTTGCTTGCGGTAGTGGTTCTCAGGCTTATACCACACCTGACGCCCGATAAAAACGATTAAATGAATACGAAAAAAGGATGTACCGATTGCGGTGCATCCTGTGTTTTTTGTATAGCTATTCCATAAGGGTAAAAGTAAATTCAATATTATGATATGGAACAACGAATTTAGGGTAAATCATAGTTATTTCCTTGTCAGTGTTTGCAGAGATCTCATCGCATACCGAAGCATCGTGATCATTATTTAAAACCCAGATTCTTCTATCGGTTTCATCGACCTCCGACAGCTCGGTAATGGTTTCCATGCCCGGCATATAAGCTTTATAGGCTGTCTTTACATGCCAATCCTCGCTGTTGTAGAAATACATTTTCACATTAGGATATTTTACGGAAATTACTGTCAGAATTAAAACATTTTCGCTTATGATGATATCCCCGTCTTTTACATTCTCGGTCATAAAAGCGTTTAAATTATCGTTATTAGACGCATACATTACCTTATATAAAGGAACAACTCTTAAAATAAGAACAACAACCAATAAAAGAATTAAAGCGGGCTTGACAAAAGGCTTATTGATTTTTTCCAACGCGAAAGCAAAGAAAAGTACAACAAGTCCGGACAAAACAGTCAGATACCGAACATAATAGAGGGGACGTATTAGCGATACTGCAAGGAAGAAGCCGATAACAAGACCGATAACCTTGAGAACAAGTAGCACCGTTGTGTTTTTATCTCGATTTTTTCTATAATCCGATACAACGAAAAATGCACACACACCCCATATTACTACGGCTATCGCATCATAAATTGTAGCAGTAATTTTCGTAAGGTTTACCGCATCACCCGGAACATCGCCTATCAAAAAGAAAGACAGCGATTTATATATAAATTCCGGATATAACATCGTTATCCAAAAAGAGCTTACAACATGTAAGGATTGTGCAAACAGACATATAAAACCGGGAATATAAAATAACATTTGCATTTTGGCTAACTTTTTCCACAAAGTCATCAGGTCATTCTTCCTGCAATATAGGAGGAACAAAAAGGTTACCGCACCGGCGGCAGCGAGTGCATAGTAATGTGTGTAAGCCCCCAGAATCGAGAATACTAAAAATAAAATCCTGTTTTTTTTATCTGTCAATCCCGACTTATAAAAACGATATGCGTAAATACACATAAGCGTAACAAGCAAAGGTGCCAGCGTATACATTCTTATTTCATTAGCATATTTAAAAGTGGAACAAAACAAAAATGTCAGCGTGGTATACCAGAAACCGACTTTTTCACCAAAGTCTTTCCGTATGTGTGTTATGCCTAACCCAGCCAATAAAGAAGCACATAAAACTGAAAACGAACGCAATGATGTGATACTGTTTCCAAAAAGCAAGGAATACAGCTTTAGTACTATGTAATAAAACGGAGGGTGCACATCCGCAGCGCTGATTATGCAAACATCAAACAGATTGTGATTGACGATACCAACCGAATAGCTCTCATCAAACCAAACATTATTGTGAAACATTCCGACCATCAAAAAAGCAGTTCCCAATAACCAGACCGCTATATGTGCTATAAACAAAAGTCTTTTTTTCATATAATTCCTTTCAAGGAATAACGTAGTTGCCTTATAAATATGATTTAATAGAGGATGTACCTGTTTAAGATACATCCTTTAAGTTATTCCATAAGTGTAAAGACATATCTTAAATCATGATAAGGCAATTCAATCACATCATATATATTCGTAATTGTTTTTCCTGATTTTTCAGTTATGTATTCACACAGCTCGTCGGAAGCGTCGATTATCCAGACACGGCTGTTCTCGTTAATAACACCACTGATATCACGCAGAGTAAGCATATTGGGTTGGAACGCCTCATATGCTTCTTCAACGCCCCAGCAATCTATATTATAGAAAACCATTTGTTTATCGGTGTGCTTGACAGCAACAACGGGGATGAGAATTACATTTTCACTGATTACAATATCGCCTTCTTTTATACTCTCCTCAATAAAACTATCTAATTCTGCGGTTTTCGGGGAATACATATCCTGACAAAAAGGAACGATTCTAATAATAAGTAAAGCAACCAAGAAAAACTGAACGAATGTTTTTGCCGTCTTATAACGAATTTTATCGTAAAGAAACGCAAGAACAAATATAATCAGTCCCCATAATACCATTACATATCGAATATAATATAATGGTTGTTTAAGTGATGCTACAAAGAAGAAACCAATTACAAGTCCGATAGTTTTCATTGTAAGTGTGACAGGTTGCATTTCATCAGGATGCTTTTTGTTATATTTGTATCCGAAAGTTATAAAAGCAATCCAGAATGTAAAGCAAACTAAATAATAAATATTTAACGTGGTTTTGGAAAATCCGTCGGCTGTAATATCACCAAGCAGGAAGAAGGAAACCGCCTGATAAGCGATATCCGGATAGTTCATCGAAATCCAGAAACCACCTTTTACTGAAAGAAACTGTTGTAAAATTAAAAATAAGCCGTATCCGTATGCGGCAATTTGTATGGCCGCCATTAAAAACCATTTCTTGAGCTGCTTGTTTCTTTTACTGTAAATAAGAAGCATAAAATTCACAGCACCCGCAGCAGCAAGTCCATAATGGTGTGTATATGCACTTAATACCGAGAAAAACATAAGAAGAATGCCGCTCTTTTTGTCGGCCATCTCGGATTTATAAAAACGGTATGCGTAAATACACATAAGCGTTACAAGCAACGGAGCTAATGTATACATTCTTATTTCGACTGCATAATTGAAGGTAGCAATAAATAAAAACGTAAAAAGTGTGTAATAAAAACCGATCTTTTCGCCAAAATCTTTTCTCAGATGAGTAAAACCTAATCCACCCAACAGAGATGCGCATAATACTGAGAACATACGTAATGATATAATACTTGTTCCAAATACCATGGAATACAGCTTTAAGATTATGTAATAAAAAGGGGGATGTACATCTGCTGAGCTTATCTTTATTATTTCTGACAGACTGTGTTTAACAAGCCCGACAGTATAGCTTTCATCAAACCATATATTATTATTGAATGCACCTGAAACCAAAACAGCGGTTCCCAATATCCATACCGAAATATGAGCGATCAAATAAAGCTTTTTTTTCATTTACTCTCCCGTTTATTCGTATTTGCGGATAATTATACTAACATTAAAAAAACATTTCCTTGTAAGTAACGATTAAAATACAAAATATGACATATATTCTGTTTGAGTATAAAAAACGATTTTCAGGCGAAGGATGGGTTTTTAATAGGCATCCTTTTTTTATTTCTTTGAAGCTCTTTGCTGTGCTGCATATTCGATCTCAAACTGTGCACCGTCAAATCCCTCGTCGCTCTCGTTCAAATCTGAGATCAGCTCATTCGTTCCGCCGTTGGTTTTGCTTTTTTTGCCGGCGAGCATAATTCTTATGCTGTCACACATCTGGCTGACAGAGCAGAGATTGTTTTCTTTACCCAGAAGCCAGTTGCAGACCTGCTTGAGCATAGCCTCATATACCTTGTTTATATCAATTCTATAAGCAAAACTTGTTTTTGTAGTCATTACAAGAGCGGTGCTTGGCTGCCAGCCCTTCAAGCATATATGATAGCACGCGGACGCACCGTTTTTGAAGAGTATATAGTAACTGTCGCAGGGAGTATCGCCGACTTTTGAGGTGCCGATATATCTTACCGATTCGGGTGCTGAATCCTTTATAAAGCCCATAATGCTTTCGACTGAATGTATGGCATAATTGAATTCATCCACTCCGACCATAGTGGAAACATGTACGATATCGCCTCTGCTCTCGGGTGCAATGGCAAAAAAGCCGTCATGCTCATAAGTGTAGCGAAGCGCGCTTGTACCCAGAATAGCCGCGCCGTTATCAGAAAGCTCCTGAATCTTATTCAGGTCCTTTACGTTTCCGACAAGCGGTTTATCTACAAAAACCGGCACTCCTGCTCTAACGAAGGGAAGCATACATTCAATGTGTCTGTCCCAATTGCATCCCTGAATGAACGCAATGTCTATATTCTTTGCCATCTCTTCAAGTGAATAATACCGCTTTTCCAAGCCGTATTTTTCAATAAACGCATTTACTTCCTCATCGGTTCTGAAAGCGTCGTTATAAACCGCAGAATAGCGGGCAATGTTATCTTTTAACAATATCCCCGCAAAAGAGGGTGCGTGTGAGGTGTCAATATTAACCGTGCCGATTCTGTACATACCAATACTTCCTTTTTTCCTGTTTTGTTTAAAAATTATGAATTATCTCAGTAATATTAGCATCTTGCGACGGTTTTGTCAATACGACAAGGGAAAAAGCGGCTCAATAAAATCTCATCGCACATACCGACATGTCATCTTCGGAAATATCGTCGGAATACCCTGCGCAGTTCCTCGCCTCTTCAAGTATTCGCGCCGCCATTGTGTGTGCGCTTTTACAGCACCCGCTTTTTATTAAGGGTACAATATCGAAAAATTCGGTATCGGTTTGAACAACACCGTCGGAAACCATGATAATATAATCACCCTTGCGCAGAGTAATGCTGATTTTCTCGGCAATAACCTCCTTCATTATTCCTGCGGGCGGAGTTTTTGCCTCTATTCTGTGACACTCGTTGCCCCGGACTAAAAATGTCGGAGCTGCACCGACTTTGAAAAGAGTGGCTTGCGCTGTGATTCTGTCGACTTCAAGCAGGTCTATGGTTGCAAACACCTCCTCGTTTTTTTGAGTAAGCATCTTGTTTACCATTTGCAGAGCAACTTTTTTCTCCGCACCGATAGTAAGCAGCTTTTCGAGCATGATAGCAGAAAGCCGGGAGGTAAGAGACGCATCCCTTCCGCTACCCATCCCGTCTGAGATAAGGCTGTAAAAATACTTATCTTCGTTTTCAAAAAAACTGACGGTATCGCCACAGACAGGTTCTCCGTTTTTGGCAAGCGTGGTTTTCGCATACTCGATATGCAGCTTAGGCAGGGTTGTCATCCTCAAAATAACATAATCATCGTTGATAATAAACTCAGGCATAGATAGTTTTATTCGTGCGGCATCGGATAAAATCGCCGTTAGCCGATTTGACGAGATTTCCATTTTATCAGGCTTTATACCAAAAACCTCAACAACCTTTTGCCGCATTCCAACTACGCGAACTCTGTCGCAGGTTATTTTGTTTTGGAAAAGTACATTTTTTATCTCCTTGGCAAGCTGCCTATCCTCGACAATGTTGTCCTCCTGCTTCTTCGCGGCGGTATTCAAAAGAGACGAAAAAGCATAATATTCCTCAGCCATCGTCCTTAAGCCTTTTTCGCATTCCTCGTCCTTCATAACGGCAAGCTTGTTTACAGAACGGATTATCTGCTCAGCGTGTGCGCAGCCCTGCTTTATATGCAGAGGCAGGTTTTCACTGCTGACCATTCCCTTGCATCTCATCTCGGTTGTGAGATGGTTGCAAAAATCATTCCGATCCAGTTTACAGCCCTTGCATCGATCACAGTACATCTCCACGTTTTTACGGATACTGCGGCTTGTCTTGGTAATACTGCTGACCGCTGCGCTGTCGCTGATAGTGAAAAACACTCCGGAAAGCGCGGAAAAAGCTGAGGCGAGTTTTTTTAGCTTAATATCCCTTGATAACGGCAGAACAGATTGTGTAAACCCTGTTTCCATATTTGAGAGCAGCTTACTTACGGGTATAAAGACCAGAATAGCAGCCAGCAGCATTCCGCCCGGTACGAATACGGGAGCGAAATCGGAAAGGTATGCGTAGCCGGAAAGCGATAACATAAATGACAGAATCGAGGCGGCGACGGGGCTGTTCGGAACTAAAAGCCCGTATGTAATCCCGAGTATACCGAGCGCCGCTATCGCCGGAACATTGCAGGCAATACCACATACAAAACCAAATAATCCTCCGAGCAGAAAACCTTTGGTTTTGGAGATAATCAATGTTATCAACGCACCTGCGAAAAGGGAAAGCGGAACGCCTGCTATTATAAAAAGTCCAAAGAATTTCGTGATTGGGAGCGCGAACGCAAGTCGGAAATAGTCGATTACCGGTTTCGAAAATACTCCGTTTCTTTTATCAAGGCAGACAGAAAAAAGGAAGGTAAACAAAGGTATGGATATTATTGTTGATATTAACATTAAAGCTTCGGGAAATACCGTTATACCGTCGATAATAATTTTCGCACCGTGTAAAATGGAGCTGACGATAGCAAATATCAGCTTAAGATGCAGCGGACAGGGTTTTTCCTTTTCATAAGCGCGGGCGGCAAAAAAGATAAACAACGCAAGGCACGCCGGCAGAAGTTTGCTGCTGCCGGTCAGTGCGATTGAGAGCAGATGACCGTAAAGGAGAAAAGTGCGTTCTTTTGCTGAGGCTATCAGCAGGCTTATTCCGAATGGGTAAACTCCCGCAGTTAGCGGGCTCATCGAGAATGCAAATGAGACGACGAAGGCGAGCAGATTCTTTTTTGTAATCCTGACTTTTTTTCCTGAGATAGCGGTATCCATGCTTTTATCCATTCCTTTCGCATTATGAACATCCCCGTCAGCGGAATCTGTTTTTTCCGCACGGGCTGCCTGTATAAATGCATTTCTTAATTAGCTCTACTGCATTTTCAAGCCGGGAAATCATTATATCCCCTGCTGCGGGGATGTCCTTGTCGAAGGCTGAATATATAATTTTGTTCTTTTTACGTCAGGTGAAAAATATTTGGTAAAAATTTAAGACAAATACATTGTTTGATTGTTTATTAAGGAGATTTATGCGATAAATTTTCTAAATTTTATGTTTATAGCTAATCATTCCGTAAAATCCGCCGATATATAATGCGAACAGGTGAAAGTCTGCTCTTAAGGAGGGATAAACTTGGGCATTTCGGTTTCAAATCAAGCGTCATATTATTATAAGGTATATGAGTACCAAAACACAAAAGGCGATCCGGGCACCGAAAAAAGTGCGGTATCGGCAATAAAGGATTCCTATAATATTTCAAGCCTTGCAAGTGCTTTCGACGCTGTGGACAAAACAGTATCAACCGAATTTTATGCTATCGGAAATGTCGCTGCATATGCGAAAAGCAACCTTAAACTGAGCCAGTCCGATTATTACAAAAGGCTGATCGATTCCTCGGAAAAACCAATAAGCAGCTTAGTTACCGGCACTACCGGTTTGTCCGGAATTTTCAGCAGACTCATAGCATTGTCCACCGTAAGCAACGATTATTTTGAATATTATTCTCAGGATGAGGATAATCAAGGAAAGGACAGAAACTCCGGTAAAAAACGATACGGGAAATTTTTGAGCGGTGAAAAGCAGGAAGGTATACTGGATATCCAGGCATAATTACAGCAAATAACAAAAACGTCTGCAAACGAGCAGACGTTTTTTAATAGTAAGCGTTTACTTTTTTATATCTGTACTCCCGAAGCCGCCGTTGCGGACCGCATCGGTGCAGTCATCCGACGTTATACCATACGGAACGAAAACACCCTGAGCGAAAGCATCGCCTTTTCTTATGCAAAGAGGAGAGTCACCATTGGTAAAACGAATAAAAATATGGCCTTCGTTATCGGAATAAAAATAATCCGAATCAATTATGCCGACTGTATTGTTAAGCATAAGACGGTACTTGAATCCAAGCCCGGAGCGTGGAAAAATCATCAACACCCAGCCTTTGTCTATCCTTGCACGGATACCCGTGGGAACAGTAACCGTCTGGTGCGGTTCAAGCGCTATGTCATAAGGTGCGAAAAAATCATAACCAGCGGAACCTTCAGTCGCTCTTAGCGGAAGCTTTATATCCCCGTAATGCTCTGCAGGCTGGTAATTCTGCCTGCTCACTTTTAAAAATCCGGCAATTTTCCTGCCGTCCGGCGCTTTTCCCTGTTCGGGCTTTATGCCCTTTGTCAAATAATCCTTCAGTAAAATAAGCGCATTTTTGTAACCATCGAAACCAAGCCCATAGATCGTTGTGATACAGGCCTGAGAGGTAAAGGACCGATGCCTGTACTCCTCTCTTTCGTATATATTAGAAATATGTACCTCTATCGCCGGAACTCCAACCGCTTTGATAGCGTCGGGAATGGCGATACTCGTATGAGTATAAGCCGCAGGATTGATGACAATACCGTCAAAAACGCCGTATGCAGCTTGAATCTCATCAATAATAGCGCTCTCACTGTTAGATTGAAACAGCTTATACTCAATATTATGCTCTACGCACACATCCCCGATGAAAGTGCATAAATCCGAATATGTTCTGCTGCCGTAAACAGCAGGTTCTCTCAGACCGAGCAGGTTCAAATTCGGCCCGTTTATGATTAGAATCTTCATTACATCACCCTATCACTATTCATCAATCAAAGTTTTAAAGCAAAATCCTCTCCGATTTTTCTAAGCGGTAACTATTTTGCTCTCCGTCTGCAAACCTAACTTTTCAACGGCGTTTTCACGCATTTTATACTTCAGTATTTTACCCGCCGCATTCATGGGGAACTCGGCTACAAAATCAACATAACGCGGAGTTTTATGCTTTGCCATATGAGTGCGGACATAATCCTTGAGTTCGTCCTCTGTCATCGTCTGTCCTTCCCTCAGAATGACACAGGCCATAATCTCCTCGCCGTATTGTTTGTCGGGAACGCCTATAACCTGAACATCTCTTACCTTTGGATGCGTGTATATAAAATCCTCTATCTCCTTTGGATAAATGTTCTCGCCTCCGCGGATTATCATATCCTTTATCCTGCCGGTAATCTTATAATAACCGTTTTCGTCCCTGCGCGCAAGATCCCCGGTGTGGAGCCAGCCATCGGCATCGATTGCGTTTGCCGTTGCCTGGGGCATTTTATAATAGCCTTTCATAATATTATATCCTCTTGCAACAAGCTCGCCGTCTGTGTTGTCGGGCAGAACCTTCCCCGTTTCGGGATCGACTATCCTGCACTCCACCCCGAACATCGCTTTTCCTACTGTGTTTACCCGAACCTCTACGCTGTCGGTAGTTGTGCTCATAGTATCACCGGGAGAGGATTCGGTCTGTCCGTAAACTATAGTGATTTCAGTCATATTCATCTTATCGACAACATCCTGCATTACCTTGACGGGGCAGGGAGAGCCTGCCATTATGCCGGTCCTTATGTGAGAAAAATCTGTCTTTTCAAAATCCTCATGCTCCATCATTGCGATAAACATTGTTGGAACACCGTTGAACGCAGTTATCTTTTCCTTGTTTATACATTCGAGCGAATCCTTAGTTCTGAAATACGGTATTGGCGACATAGTCGTACCGTGTGTCATACACGCCGTCATGGAAAGCACCATTCCAAAGCAATGGAACATCGGCACCTGAATCATCATTCTGTCGGCAGTGCTTAAATCCATACCATCGCCTATGGATTTGCCGTTGTTTACTACATTGTAATGCGTGAGCATAACACCCTTCGGAAATCCGGTAGTTCCGGAGGTATACTGCATATTGCAGACATCGAATTTACCTATGGAAGCAGCCCTGCGGTGAACCTCCTCAATCGGGGTTTTTTCGGCATATTCCATCGCCTCATCCCAGGTTAAGCATCCTTTTTGCTTGCTGGTTACGGTAATTATATTGCGCAGAAACGGTAAACGCTTTGAATACAGAGGTTTTCCCGGCTCTGTATTTTCAAGCTCAGGGCAGAGTTCTTTAATAATAGAAACATAATCGCTGTCCTTATAACCGTCTATCATAACGAGGGTATGGGTATCGGACTGGCGCAAAAGGTATTCCGCTTCGTAAATTTTATAAGCGGTGTTGACCGTAACCAAAACCGCACCGATCTTTGTAGTCGCCCAAAAGGTTATGAACCATTCGGGTACGTTTGTCGCCCAGATTGCCACATGATCCCCTCTTTTTACACCGATGGAAATCAAAGCGCGTGCGAAGCGGTCCACATCGTCGCGGAACTGTACATAAGTACGGGTGTAGTCGCAGGTGGTATATCTGAAAGCATATTGATTCGGAAAAGCCTCGCATACCCGGTCAAGTACCTGAGGAAATGTGAGGTCGATAAGCAGGTTCTTTTCCCATATATATTTTCCGTCGCCCCTCATATTGCTTATGAGAGTCCCCGAATATTGTCCTTTGCCGGTGTATTTGGACATAAAGTTTACATAATGTGGGAAAACGATTCCGGCGTCCTCAAGATCTGGAGCCCATCTTTTAACCCATTCGAGCGACAAATAGCCGACATAATTAATTGAAGCCAAAGCTGCAATCATTTCGGAAACAGGCAGGTCGCCCTCGCCCATAAGGCGGTATTTTACCTTACCGTCAACCACAACACTGTCTTTTACATGCACATAACGTATATACATACCGAGATTCTGAACAGTTTTTTCGGGAGTTTCGTTTTTATACCTGTAAGGATGGTGAACATCCCAGAGCGCGCCGACATAATCGCTTTTAAGACGGTCAAGCAGTTCCTTGAGGCGTCCCGTATCGCTGTAAACCCCGTTCGTTTCTACAAGCAGGGTTACATTATTCTGTTCCGCAAATGGTATAAGCTCCGAGAGCTGTGAATAAACGACATCATCGTCCACCGGCTGTTCATCATCGGAAGGCGCGGGATTAAGGTCGCCGAGAATCCTTATATACTTAGTTCCAAGCACGCCTGCAAGCTTTATATACTTCTTTATTTCGGAAATGTTCGTTTCCGCCTTATCTGCATATTTCAAGCAGCATCCGGAGGAAAGGCAGGATATCTCAAGATTCAGGGATTTCAGCTTCTTTACTGTTTGCGGTAGTTGATTTTCAGAGAACGGGAGCGTCCTTCCGTCAAAAATATCAAGGCCCAGGCCTCTGACCTCAATGCCGTCAAAACCGAGGTCTGTCGCCATTGAGTATATCTCCGGAAAGCTGAAATCCGGACACGCCAATGTGGAAAAAGCAATTTTCATAAATATAACCAACCTTTCCTTGAGGGTGAAAACCACCGAAAGCGGGAATTTGAATTAAGTATAAAAAACCGGTTCAAATATACTTAAAGTTGCTAAGCATAATATGAGCCGTAAAAGGTATCGTCGTATTATCATATGTTACAATGTCAGTCAACATCGCCTCTTTGATAACGGTGAGAAACCCGTTCTCGCCTACTTGCAACAAATCACATAACAAAATGCGATTCTTGTGTTCAGCGGACAGCTCCGGGGCGAGCTCGCGAAATGCCTGCGTATCGCCTCGCACCGACCGGCGACTCTCTTAAAGCGCAAAACTGCAAATGCTTATTCCCCTTCAATGCTTTTTTTAAGATAGTTCGATTATAATGACATTTGTATAAATTGTCAAGTGTTTTTTGCTTTTTTCAGCACAACATAACGGTTTGGTTATAACCTATTCTGAAAAATTGTAACATATTACAAAAACAACAGGAATTATTCAGCTTGACAATATATGTAAAATAATTTATAATATTCGTGTAAAAGTATGTTCATTTGCGGTATGAAAAAATTTACTTTCAACCTCTAAAACCCTTGCAAAGACTGTCGGTAAATTTAACCCCTACCGTTATCGTATGTATTATTGTGATGTAGAGACGGGCTTCTATTCGTTACAATAGAGATATTATGATCCGGAAATAGGTCGCTTTATTAATGCGGATGATGCAAGTGTTTTAATGCTTGCTCAAGGTGAACTGTTGGGTTCAAATTTATTTGCGTATTGTGTAAACAATCCAGTTATGAATATTGATCTTTCAGGACTTTGGGCAATTAGCATTAGTACATTTTGGTCAGGCGTTGCGCTTGATTTCTTTATAACAGTTTTTTACCGTATATCTTTACTGCTTTCAAAGCAACGAAATTAGTAACTTGGGCAAAAACTTCCCGATGGTTTAAAGAATTATATGAAAAAGCAATAAAGGGAATATCCAAACTGATTTTCAATTCTATGGACAGAATTTTATACAAAATTATGGGGAAAGCTGCCAATGCGGCCACGAGAGCTTTTACTTTAGCACGAATACAAACTTGGGTTGGGAATGTACTCAATTTCTCAATTGGTTATGGTATTGCATGGATCATTGACTGTTTAGATCGTGATGGTAAAAGCGGATATATAAGATTTTAGGTGATTTTATGATTTTTTTGAATAAGAATCCTGTTGTGAGACTAACATTCATTATCACATATTTAGTAACAGCAGTATGGATTGTTATTAAGGATTTTGCATGGTTAAATATATTTTTTGCGCTGTTAATACTATTTGGCTGTTATATTGCACTGGTTAAATCAGGAGTAATAGAAGACAAAAAAGCAAAGAGCATTAACAATCTCCATTTTGATATTTTGAGTATAGCTATAACTGTTTTTCTTATTATTGATATTTTACTCAAAATCCTATAAACCGCCAAATAATGGTGATTGCCTGCATTACTTCGCTGTTGATCGGCATAGTCTGCTTTTTCAGCAAGCTGTCGTTTAGCGGCTTTTACCTTTCGGGATAGATCACGGGCGTACATACCGTTGAAGATGCGTATTACTTTCACACAGTGCTTTAACTCCTCCATATCTATTTGTATAAACACTAAAGGATGGTCATCAAACCCGTCCTTTAGTGTTTATAATTACTTATTAACTTTAATTACTGTTTACTCTTATCATCACATCATAGATATTGTCGCCCTTTTTTAGAATCGTGTTCCGTAAACATTATCATACATTTTAACCACAACGGTTTGTGACAATAGCTGAACGGGGAAGAGAAATCGCCAATACGGAACAGATATATGCATAAAGTAGAGTAGCGTAGTATATTTCTCGCCTCTTTATTTTAAAACCTATTGACAAGTACAGACTGTTATGATAGTATAGACTACAGTAATAGTCCGGCGGAGGTTTTTTGTGAAGGAAAAAATTTTTGACAGCGAGATCAAGGTAATGGAGATTATCTGGCAAAACAGCCCGATCTCCGCAAAAGAGATCAGCCTGATTGCGGCGGATTCAATCGGATGGAACAAGAATACCACCTATACCGTATTAAAAAAACTTGAAGCAAAGGGATTTATCCGGCGAGACGATCCCGGATTTATCTGCACGGCGCTTGTTTCGAAGGATGAAATCCGTAAAACCGAGGCGGAATCGCTTTTGAAAAAGATGTTCGGTGGATCGCGAAAAGCGCTGTTTTCGGCTCTGCTTGAGGATGAGTCATTGTCTGATGGTGAGATCGACGAGCTACGCAAGCTGATCGAACGCAGGTGAACGATATGCCGGATGAAGTGTTCTACTGGATATTCAATATGAGCATAACCGCTGTAATTGCTGGAGCCATCGTGATGCTGGTACGGATGATACGGAAAATTCCCAGGAGAATCGCGGTATTATTTTGGATTATTCCTTTTTCCAGAATGATAATACCGTTTGGATTAAGCAGTCCCTATAGCTTAATGTCTCTGATGTCAAAAATCACTACAAAAACCGTTGTTGTATATCAGCCCGCCGACGACAGTGCCTTTTCAATGATGAACAGCATTACGGCGGCAAAAAGTTATTTCCCAATTACATATAAGGTTAATATCCTCGAACAGGTTTTCAAAACTGCTTCTGCAATATGGATTACGGTGCTTTTGGCAATACTTATAACACTTGCTGTGCTGTATTTTACAACGCTTCACGAGCTGAAAGATGCACGGAAATCTCACGATAACATTTATTTTTCAGATAAAATTCAATCGCCCGCAGTCTACGGAATATTTAAGCCAAAGATAATTTTGCCTGAGAGAATGGCCGGAGATGATGTCGAATTTATCCTGATGCACGAAAATATGCACATCCACCGAGCGGATAATCTGTGGCGGATCATGGCGTTTCTGATTGTCACGGTGCATTGGTTCAACCCATTAGCATGGATATTTCTTAAATCGTTTCTTGCCGATATTGAGCTGTCCTGCGATGAGTGCGTGCTTCTGAAAATCGGGAAAAACAATGCAAAGGATTATGCACGGACACTGCTCGAAAGCGCGAGCAGCCGGAGCATATTCGCATCGTCGTTCGGCGGAGCGAAAATCCGCACTAGAGTTGAAAATATTCTCTCATTTAAAAAAATGACAAGGTTATCGTTATTTGGGTTTCTCACATTGATTGCTACAATCTTCTATGTACTACTGACAAATACGGGATGAAAGGAATCTGTTATGAAAAACAAGCGCTTTATCAGGTATTATCTATTCACATGCCACGGCGTCCTCATTGCTTCGTTTTATCCGCTGTATATGGGAACGAGAGTCGTTTGGGATATGATTTCAGACGGTACGGTTATGAAAGAGAATTACCCGAAGTACATCATCCCATATACACCGATTGCCGTTGCGCTGCTTGTCGGCGTATTAGTCTTGCCCTTATGCATGAAACTGTTCAAGCGTTTTGCATTAATCGGCGGATCGGCATTAGCCGTCAGTACCTTCTTTGCTCTCGAAACACTGTTTGAAAAAAAAGTGGTGGTTACAACAGCGGAAACGGTTACAAAACTTGAAGATTGGCAAATGTATATGTGTTATATTCCCCCCGAAGGATGGGGTAAAACTGTTACTACATACAAGACACAAACGCCAGTTGATATATTAATGGGCAACTATAACCCTGCTTTTAAATTGCATTTCTACATTATTTCTATTGTCCTTATCCTTTCGGTATTGAACTGTCTGTACGGATTTGCTCAGATGATACGAAACGGTGATAAAAAGCGTTTGAAAGCGCTCGTTTTGCAATCGATATCATCTCTCGTCTTCCTCGGATTGTGCATTCTTGCTTGCTTCACTGCTTTTTGGCGCGACGGAAACATTCAGGTATCACCCTTGTCCGCTACGCTTATGGCCATATTTTTCATTCTTTTAGGTGTAACGGTTGGAATATATGTCGGTTCCTTCCTTCTCGGCAAGCGTAAATTTGTCACAGTAGGAATTTCGGCAATTGTATCGGCAATAATGACCACCCTTATGTATGTTGGTGAGATGATCCTTCTCCATGGGCATTTGTATAGTTTCGGCACCGGATTCCTATTTGAAAGTATACCGGGAATCATTGTTGCTCCGATTAACATATTGATAATCATAACGTCAGGATGTGTGACAGCTTTGATTTTTTGGTTAATACACCCAGAAAGAAGACAACCAAATAGATAAAAATTTGTTTCCGTATTCGTCTTGGATTAAGTAATTTTATGTATAATACTTATCAGGTAAAAAACCCAAATTGTTATCCATTAACAATAATCATGCTGTTATCAAGGTTGATAACAGCATGAAAAAAATCTTACACATATTGAGGAATTGCAGATAATCAAAACAATCAATAGAATATGTATAACAAATTTAAAAAGTCGTTTAAAACACATTCTTATCAGGCGAGTGGGAATAAAAAATGAAAAGCTGTAAACCCATACAAGCACTGAGTCTTAAGCTTAAAAGTGTCTTGAGGCAACGTTATGTCAACATTTGAATTCTTTATAATAAAGAGCTAACTGTTTTTTTCTAATCAATTAGCTCTTTTTGTATGTATTTTAATAATTCCATCTGATTCTAAGCGCAGTCTGTAAAATATCTGCAGCCATTCAGGTTGAGAGTCCATGTCGGCAAGCAACTGATGCAATCGTCTTTTCCCGACGCGTTTGTCCATGATTGCAAAAAGTCTGACAACCGGGTCTGCAGATATTAAACTGCTGTCAATACTGCTGTTAAAGTAGACATGAAAAGCGTTGTAAAAACTATATTGGTCAAATCCACCCTTATTTAATGCTTCAAGCTCCATCTGGTCAGCTGATTCTGAATAACTTGTTTTCCTGCTCTTGTCTATATCTATTTCGTTCCATGCTTTGTGACGCTTTATATCCCAATCATAAAAGCAGGATTTAAGAATCTCCTTGCCATCTAAACGCACAGCCACGCGACCTTCTTGGTCATGTGACTTTCTATACTGGGTGGCAAAATATTGTATTCTGCCTTTAAGGGAATCACAAATATAATCTTGTTCTAATAATTTACGCATTGCACTCCATGAAAGTCCCATTACTCTTCCTCCTGAATGTTATGAGATTTATTTCGCATTTTATAAAGTCGTACACCTGTGTGCTCAGACTAAATATTTGGGTAGTTATATCTCAATTGATCATATACTTCTTTGCTAATCTCACCATTTTTGAGCTCTTCAATCATCATTCTGCCGAGCAGAAAACATATAGAAAATAGTAATGTAATTTGTACCTCTGCCCTTATCAAAACGTATGCATACTTCCCCGTCAATACTATCAATACGCAGATTTTGCAATTATAGCTATATATATCAGGAACAGACAGTACCTGCGGTGAAACTTCCAACGCTGAGACAAGTGTATTTATTAAATTTGCTTTTAGAGTTCATGTACCAGGTTCATATTGAACTATGTGAATGTCTGCTGTCTTTTTCACGGTCTTATTTTATAAGGTGCAAAGCTTAAGCTGTCCGCAGAGATCAGTTTAAGTTTAGTCGAACCAACCGCAGGCGTAAGCCTATCGTATGTCGATGTATGCAGGTGCCCGTAAAAACAACGGTCTATTTTGTATTCCTTAAGGATATCGGTTATTTTTTTACACTCTACTCCGCCGTAAGCCGGAGGATAATGCAAAAAACAGATTATTTCTTTGTGCGGGTTTTCTTCCCGTAGTTTTACTCCCTCATTGAGGGAGAGCCTTAGCCTTTCTGACTCCCTGTTGACGATTTTTTCGTCCTGTGGAGAATAGGAGTTCTCGACAAACCATCCTCTTGTTCCGCAAATTATGAAATCCTCGCATACATAAGCGTTATTGTATAAAAACGAGATTGTTGTTATACTGTGCTTTTGCAAAAATTCTCCCAGCTTTTTCATGGACTGCCACCAGTAATCGTGGTTGCCCTTTGATATTATCTTCTTACCCGGCAGCGAATCCAAAAACAGAAAATCCTGTACGGCATCATCGGTTTTCATACCCCATGAAACATCACCGGGGATTACAACCGTGTCGTCGTTGCTAACGGTTGCTACCCAGTTTTCCCTTATACGCTCGGTGTGGTTACTCCATTTATCGCCGAAAACATCCATGGGTTTGTCACTCCCATGCGAAAGGTGAAGGTCTCCGATTACAAAAACAGAAATATATCATCTCTCCCCTCACAGCGGTTACTTAAAATAATGGTATAAAAAAGCTCATAGTTGCAAAAATAAACATATCGAAAGCTGAAAATCAGCTTTTTAATATATGAAAGGATAATATTATGGACCCGATAAAAATAGACGACGTTCCGAAGCCGATAAAGGGCATAAGCTGTTCTGTGTCAAACTGCCATTATCACGACGGAAACACATTGTGCTTAGCGGGAAAAATCGCGGTAGGTCCCTCGTCCGCGACGGCATGCAAGGATACTCTTTGCGCGACATTCAAGATGAAGGAAGAAGACCAATAATGCCAAAAGCGTGTCGTTGAAGGCACGCTTTTGTAATCAACTCTTACTTTGTTCAGATGCGAAACGAAGTACCTCGCGCTTCATGTCGCTTTTTTCTATTACCGTATTAAAACGCGGCTTTTTACTCTCAAGCGCGGCAAGACGTGTGGGTATTTTTATACCGCTTATTTCGTTCAGCTTTCTTATCGCTTCAAAATCGTTCTCCTGTCCCGCAGCTCCGAGAGAGGTCAGCACCGCAGGTGCGAACTTATACGGCGACGCGGTAGAAGCGATGAGCATAACGGAGTCGTCGCCGCTCTTTTTCTTATATTCCCCGGCGCAGAAAAGCGCTACTGCGGTATGCGTGTCGGGAAGGTAGTTATATTTATTGAAGTAAGATGCTATCGTGCTTTTTGTGTTTTCCTCACCACAGTAAAAACCGCAAATATCCGCGCGGATCACCTCAATAACATCATTATCAACCTCAAAAAAGCCTTTCTCAGACAGGTTTTTCATATATGAAGAACAGCGTTTTGCACCTGCAGTCATAAACAAAAGGCGTTCAAGGTTGCTCGATATTAGAATATCCATCGACGGGGATATTGTTGTGTAAAAGGTGCGCCGCTTGTCATAAACGCCTGTATTTAAGAAGTCGGTCAGAACATTGTTGGAGTTGGACGCACAAATTATCTTTCCTATCGGAACTCCCATTTTTTTTGCAATATAGCAGGCAAGTATATTTCCGAAATTACCTGTAGGCACGGTTACGTTGACTAAATCACCGTATTTTATTCTTTTAAGCCTCATAAGTTCGCAATAGGCTGAAATATAATAAACGATTTGCGGAGCGAGTCTGCCCCAATTAATCGAATTTGCACTCGATAGGAACAAACCTTTTTCGCTTAGAAGAGCCTCGGTGTCCCTATCTGCGAAAATTTCCTTAACGCCGCTTTGAGCATCGTCAAAGTTCCCTTTTATCGCCGTAACCATCACATTTTTACCGCGCTGGCATGCCATTTGCTTTTTTTGGATGCCGCTGACACCTTCTATTGGATAAAAGACCTGTATGCTCACTCTGTCGGCATCGGCATAACCTTCAAGAGCGGCTTTTCCGGTGTCGCCGGAGGTTGCCACAAGGATCAGAGCGTTTTTATCCTCCCCGGTCTTTTTTAGAGCAAGGGACAAAAGGTGCGGCATTATCTGCAGTGCCATATCCTTAAATGCGCTTGTAGGCCCGTGCCAGAGCTCGAGTATGAAGTCGCCGTTTACCTGCGAGAGTCCGACCGGCAAAGAAGGAAATTTGCGGCTTCCGTATGCGGCTGCCGCAGCGGAGTTCAGTTCCTCTTCGGTGTAATCCGTAAGGAACAAGCCGAGGATATACGACGCTTTTTGTATATAATTCATTTTTGAAAGTGCGCACATTTCAACCTCGGAGAGTGCGGGTATTTGTTCCGGAACATAAAGTCCCCCGTCATCTGCAAGCCCCTGCTTTATTACATATGCACTTGTTTTTTTCCCTTTTACTCCGCCTCTTGTGCTGATATAGTTCATAACGAAAAGTTCCTTTAAAACGCATCTTTTATGTGGTTGATCTTACTGATTCTCAATGTTTTCCTATCGGCGTAAACCTCAATTATATCGTTTCTTGTCCGTTTGTAACGTCTTTTTAAGCTGATTCCGAACGGATAAAAAACCCTCACCCTGCCGTTTTTGCATTGCTCCCTGATAAATGCGGAGGCGGCTGAGCGAAGGCAGGCTATCTTTTTTTCGCCAACCGCTTCCGCAGGCGTCCCGTACCTGTCGCCGGAACGTGTTTTTACCTCGGCAAATATTAAAACACCTCTTTTGAAAGCTACGATATCGAGCTCGCCCGCGCCGGCTATGTAGTTATCGGTCAGAATTTTATACCCCGTTTGCAACAAACGCTTACGGGCGGCTTTCTCACCAGCCTTGCCAAAAGTCACGCTGCTCAAAATTATCACCA
>ENA-UOOM01000186-UOOM01000186.1-fermentation-metagenome-genome-assembly--contig:-NODE-186-length-78145-cov-4.993572_pt1 | contig 78145 bp, 82 predicted proteins | sample MGYA00245781_ERZ724031 | MGnify/ENA primary metagenome ERZ724031 (study PRJEB28704, sample SAMN03018317) | fermentation metagenome | biome: anthropogenic terrestrial biome; feature: soil; material...
AACAAGGTTCAGGAATTAGATAGTAAAATCTCTGAATTAGGTGATATAGTAAATTATCATATGATAGGTAGCCTGCAGACTAATAAGGTTAAAAACATAATTGATAAAGTAAAGCTTATTCATTCGTTGGATAGACTAGCGCTGGCAAAAGAATTAGACAAGAGAGCCAAGCAAAAAAACATAGTCATAGATACACTTATACAGGTAAATGTTGCTAAGGAGGAAACTAAATCAGGTTTTTCAGTTGAAGAGGTGATTCCATTCATTGAGAAAGCTATCACTTTAGACAATATAAAGATTAGAGGACTAATGACTATAGCACCAAATAGTGAGGATACAAATCTTTTAAGAAATGTATTTAGAACTCTGTATGAATTAAAAGAAGACATTAAAGGAAGAAATTACAAGGAAGTAAATATGGATTTTCTTTCAATGGGAATGACTCACGATTATGAAATTGCCATTGAAGAAGGCTCGAATATGATACGTGTTGGAACTGGGATTTTTGGAAAAAGAAATTATTAGGAGGGGTATAATGAGTAATTTTATGGACAAGTTTAAATACTTTATAGGAATTGATGATTACGAGGAAGAAAATCCTATAGAAGACGAAGAGGATGAAGAATTAGATTTTCCTGCGACAACTAAAACAAAGAAATTTAATAATAAGGTTGTTAATATCCATACTAATAGTAATATGAAAATTGCAGTACATGAGCCTTTAAGCTATGAAGAAGCTCCAAATATTGTCGATGATTTAAAGATGAGAAAAGCAGTTGTAGTAAACTTTGAACAGCTAGATGCAACGATAAAGAGACAAATTTTTGATTTCATAAATGGTGGTCTTTATGCTGTTGAAGGAAGAATTCAAAAGGTAAACAAAGATATATTTATTTTAGCACCAAGCAATATTGAGATAGATGGATTGAAGGATGAATTGAAAAACAGGGGTATTTTTCCTTGGTAATTAAGGGGATTAACGATGGGGACATTAATAAGATCTTTGGGTATTCTAATAGAATTTATAGAAATTCTTATAATTATTAGAGTTTTTTTAAGTATATTTAGGGTTTCCTTAGATAATTCAATTGGAAAAATTATATATGAATTAACAGAACCGATTTTAGCACCTGCCAGAACTATATTAAATAAACTTGGCCTAGATAGGGGAATGTTTGATTTTTCTCCTTGGATAGCAATTGTATTATTAAAAGTAATATATAGCTTGTTAATAAGGATCTTAGTATAATGAAAATTGATAAGGATTTATATACTAGTCATATAAAGAATGATGACAAAAGATTTGAAATGAGAAGGTTGCTTGACAAAATTGAACTAGCATTAAAAAATCATTCCATTGAGAGTACTGACTTCATGGATCCATATGAAAGATATCTGGCAAGATCAATTATTAATAGATTTGATGATATAAAATACAAGGAATTTGGTGGGACAAGTAGCTCTGAACGTAAAGTAATTTTCATTTATCCGGATTATTTAGATGACAATTATTTAGATTTAAATCTTACTTATTTGAGAGTAAAAGGAGTTGTTGATGGATTAAACCATAGGGACTACTTAGGCTCTCTATTAAGTCTTGGAATTAAGAGATCTAAGACAGGGGATATATTAGTACATAAAGACTATACTGATATCATTCTAAAAAATGAAATTGGTAATTTTGTACTGCAAAACCTTGATAAAGTTGGTGGCAATAAAGTTTCTTTATCTGAAATAGAAGCCGAAGAGTTAACAGAACCTACTGTGAATTTTAGAGAATTAAGTTTATTCATTTCGTCAATGAGACTTGATGCTTTTTTAAGCTCAATTTATAATATTTCCCGTCATGAGAGTATTAATATTATAAAAAACGGGAATGTTAAGGTAAATTGGGAAGAAATACTTAAACCCTCAAAGGATCTAAATGTAGGAGACAATATATCAACAAGAGGTCGTGGCAGGGCAATGATTAAATCAATAGATGGATTTAGTAAAAAGGGAAGATTGCATATAACAGTGCAAATACTTATTTAATTGGAGTGATAATATGGTAACACCGTTGGACATTCAAAACAAGGAATTTAAAAGGTCTTTTAGAGGTTATAATGCTAAATCTGTAGATATTTTTTTAGATGAGATTACACAGGATTATGAAAGAATCTATAAAGAAAATATTGAGTTTAAGGATAAAATAAACATGATGGCTGATCAAATAAGAAAGTATAATACAATGGAGGAGACACTTAAGAATACTCTTATAATTGCACAGAACACCGCAGATGAAGTTACGGCAAATGCACGGCACAAGGCAGAAACTATTATTGAAGATGCGGAATTGACCGGAAAGAAATTGGTTGAGCAAGCCCATGACGATGTTAAAAATATTAAAAAAGAATATGAGTATTTGAAAAAAGAAATATTTGTGTTCAAAACGAGATATCAGTCTTTTATACAGTCTCAACTTCTGTCATTAGACGATTTTTATGGTGATATAGAAGATGAAAAGAAAGAAACTGAAATGGATAATCTAGGAGCTTAGGCTCCTTTTTTCATGACCTAACCCAATTTAAAGTGGTTTTCTTTAAATTGATGGTAGGTCAGATGTCGCGTAGTCCAAATCTTTGATTTGGTTAACGTAGCCGACTTTGTATTATTTATCTTTCCTTGGGCATATTAAAAAAGATAAGTTATTTGGAGGTAACTATGGAAAAGGAGAGACTAGATTATTTCAGAAAAAAACTTTTAGATGAAAAAAAGAGACTAATAAAAATCTTGAGAAATATGAACAACATGGAAGAATATGGTTCCATGGATAACTATTATACAGAACAGTCCCAATATGATAATCATCCCGGAGATATGGGCACTGAAGTATTTATGAGAGAACAGGATGAGGGATTTAAGAACAATTTTAAAAATACTCTAAGGGAAATTGATGAATCACTAAAAGATATTAGAGAAGGATCTTATGGTATTTGTAAAGAATGTAAAGAGAAAATCTATGAGAATAGACTTGAGGCTATTCCTTATGTGAAAACATGTTTGAAATGCTCAGAAGAACACGGGGCTATAAATGAATCCTTAGATGATGATTATGTTACAAAAAATAGCTATAATCCTAAGGAAATACAGTATGACAGAGAAGATACTTATCAGGATTTGCTTGAATTCGATATGGTTCCGGGAGATCCATCATTTTCCACGGGGGATTATATGGGATTAACAGATGAACAAAATGAAGATGGAATAATAGATATAGAAAATATTTCTCAAAAATATTATGATGATACACTAAAATAAGATAAAGTGCTACTTTATGCCATTTCAACTGACAAAACAGAAAATCATCATATGATGACCTTTTAACGACCTCTCTGTTCTTTAGAGAGGTTTCTTTAATTATTGACTTACTATTGAAATTCTAATAATGATAATATAAGATATAATAAGATATATTATATTGGGGGGAAGATGTATTGATATTTATTATTTTGGCAATTTTTATTGTGGCATTGGATCAAGCATCAAAATTTTTGGTGGTAAAGTATTTGATGAATCAACCGCCAATTGTGATTATAAAGGATCATTTTGAACTTAGGTATGTAGAAAATTATGGAGCTGCATTTGGTATTCTTCAGGAAAAGAGAATTTTTTTTATTATCATAACAGCTATTGTCATATTGTTGATAGTATTCTATTTTTATAATAAATTCGATATCCTAAGCAATTTTACCAAGTTTGCTATGTCTATGTTTCTAGCTGGAGCAATAGGAAATTTTATTGATAGATTGAGGTTAGGCTATGTAGTTGACTTCATAAGAGTGAATCTTATTAAGTCTTATGATTTTCCAGTATTTAATGTAGCTGATATGTTTATAGTTATTGGAACTGTTTTAATTGTGTTCATTGTGCTATTTGATAAGTATGAAGTAAAGAGGTATTGATATAATGGGTTTGATAGAGCTATATGTTGGTGAGGAAGAGGATGAAAGATTGGACTTATATTTATCTAATGAACTTGATGAAATTTCCAGAACCTACATTCAGAAATTAATAAAAGAGAATCTTGTTAAGGTAAATGGGGTACATAAAAAATCTAGTTATCTTGTCAAAGAAGGAGACACAATAAAGGTAGAGCTTCCTGAGCCAAAAAAATTGGAGATAATACCGGAAAATATACCTTTGGATATAGTTTATGAGGATAAGGATCTTGCCGTTATAAACAAGCCTCAAGGTATGGTTGTTCACCCTGCACCCGGAAATTATTCATCTACCTTGGTTAATGCATTGTTATATCATATGGATAGTTTGTCATCAATAAATGGAATTATAAGACCGGGTATCGTACATAGACTGGATAAGGATACATCAGGTCTACTATTGATAGCTAAGAATGATTTTATCCATAGGGAATTATCTAATCAGTTAAAGGAAAGATATATTCACAGAGAATATATTGCTATTGTACATGGTATTTTACATAATGATTCTGGAAGAATAGATGCGCCTATAGGAAGAGATCCAAGAAATAGAAAGAAAATGACAGTTATAAGTAAAAATAGTAAAGAAGCTATTACCAACTATTGGGTGTTAGATAGATTTTCAAAATATACTTTTGCAAAGGTAAGGCTTGAAACTGGCAGAACACATCAAATAAGAGTTCATTTTTCCTATATTAATCATCCTATAGTTGGTGACCCGTTGTATTCCAGTGGGAAAAATGAATTTAATTTAGATAAACAGCTCCTTCATGCAAGAAAGATTGGATTTGTTCATCCAAGAACAAAGGAACATATGGAATTTGAATGTGATATTCCTGAACCATTTAAGGGAATTGTTGATAAATTGTCTAAAAGAGGGTGATTTTTTGAGAGTCAAAGCTGTAATAATGGACGAAAAGGCTATAAGCAGAGCTATTACCAGAATATCCAATGAAATCATTGAAAGAAACAAGGGAGTTAAGGATGTTGTAATAGTCGGTATAAAGACTAGAGGAGTACCTTTTGCAAAAAGACTAGCAGATAAAATAGCAGAGATAGAGGGAATAAGAGTGCCAGACTATCATCTAGATATTACTTTATATAGAGATGATCTTAAGGAAATAGATTATATGCCTCAGGTAAATGAAGAGTTCACAGGTATTATAGATAACAAGATTGTTGTACTAGCTGATGATGTAATATTTACAGGAAGAACAGTAAGAGCAGCCCTTGATGCACTTATACATAAGGGAAGACCAAAGAAAGTTCAACTTGCAGTATTAGTTGATAGGGGGCATAGAGAGTTTCCTATTAGACCGGATTATATAGGCAAAAATGTACCTACTTCTAAAAGTGAAATTATTGGTGTAGAATTTGTTGAAACAGATGAAATTGATGAGGTGGTTATTAAAGAAAGGTAGAATTTAATCTTCTACCTTTCTTATTTCTAGGACTTTTTCATAAGAAGGATCTATAATTATTGTTTTATAATTATCGTAAATAACCATTCCTGTTTTAGCATTTCCAGGCTTTTTTATGTTTTTCTTTAAAGTATAATCAACAGGAACGTGATTGCTATTTTTCCCTTTGCTAAAATATGCAGCCAATATGGCAGCCTCTTCCAACGTAGATGAAGGTATGTTTTTACCTTCAGTTTTTATAATTGTATGGCTTCCGGGCATATTCTGAACGTGAAGCCATAAATCATCTTTATTAGCAAATTTTAATGTTAGGTATTCGTTTTGCCTGTTGTTTTTACCAACATATATATTAAAATTGTCACTTGAAATATAATGCTGAGGCTTTGAAAGAGTTTCTTCTTTGGCTTTTTTTCTTTTCTTGTCATTTCCCTTAATATAGCCTTCTTTTATTAATTCTTCTTTTACTTCTTCGAGCTCCTGAATTTCGGTTGCATTTTCAATGCTTAGAATTACATTTTCTAGATATGTTATTTCATTTTCCGTTTCATCAATTTGCTCAAGTAATAGATGATATGCATTTTTAAGCTTAGTGTAACGCTTATAATATTTTTGTGCATTTTCTACAGCAGAAAGCTTGATATCCAAAGGAACATTTAATTTGTTCATAGTTTCATCATAGAAATTTTCTAGTTCAATAGACTTCATTCCTTTTTGTATCTTGTATGTGTTAGCAGAAATCAAATCAGCATATATTTTGTATTTTTCTCTGTCTTTGCTTTCAAGAAGTTCTTCTTTTTGCTTGCCCAACTTGCTATATGAGCGCTCTAGCTTTACATTGAGGCTTTTTCTAATGGACTGTGATTTCTGATTTATTCTATCTGAGATGTCCTTTTTACTATAACAGATATCCAAAATCTTAGAAATACTATCATTAAAAACCCGATTATCTGTGCCATACTGTTTGATAGTTAAACTGTGGAATGCTTCGATATCATTTGGGCCCTTAGTTGTTATATATAAAGGGGTATATTCATCATTTCGAACCATATTCATGATATTGTTAAAGCTTGTAAATAGTTTATTTATATCATTGTCACTAAGGCTAATTAGAGTTCGGTCAATATCCAAATCTGCGTTAAAGCAAATTTCTTTGCTAATAAGTGGACTTAAACCTAGATAATTGAAATATAAAAATTTATATACATCAGTATTTTTGTTTTCTTTTTCCAATAAATCTTTAAATCCATCGTATGATGAATTTAGTGGATTGACTTTATCTTTAATAGGTGGATTTTCATAATAAAATCCAGGTAATATCTGCCTTACTCTTGACATATTTTCAGTTACTCTTTTTACAGAATCTATTATCTTGGACGAATCCTTGTCTATTAAAATAATATTGCTATGCTTACCCATGATTTCTATGATGATTCTCTTTTCAGTAGGCTGCCCCAGTTCATCTGTAGAAGATATATCTATAAATACAACTCTATCCATTTCATATTGCTCTACATTCAATATCACGCCGCCTGTCAAATGCTTACGTAAAAGCATACAGAACATAGGGGGGCTATCTGGATTTTTTTTAGTAATTTTAGTTAAATAAATTCTTGGATTATTGCTGCTAGCAGATAGAACCAATCTAAAATTTGTACCAATATGATGTATATTTATCATGATTTCATCCTTTTCAGGCTGATATATTTTATCTATTCTGCCGCCAACTATATTTTCCTTTAGTTCTTTGACAACTGCTCTAGTTACAATTCCATCAAAAGACATTTTAGCTCCTCCATTAATTAGAATAGTTACAGTATACCATTTTAACAAAAATTTATAAAGTTGAACTAATTTTTCAAATTGTATTAACAAATCACAATTAATATGTTAATATTTCTTAATAATTCCTAGTTTTATATGATCTACTGCTATATAATGAATAAATAAATAATACAAAGAGGTGGCCGAATTGATTAAGAGTATGACCGGTTATGGTCGAGGTGAAGCAGAAAATGACTTGTATAAATTCAAGGTGGAGCTTAAGGCAGTTAATCATAGATACAATGATATTTTGATAAAAATGCCAAGACATATTTCTTATCTTGAAGAAAATATCAAAAAGATTATAAAGGAGAAAATTAGCAGAGGTAAGGTTGATGTATATATAAATTTAGAATACATAAATGAATCATCTGTTGATGTAAAGGTCGATATACCTTTAGCGAAATCCTATAAAACTGCATTAGAAAATCTTTCGGCTGAATTAGAACTAGAAGATAGTATAAGGCTTAATAATATATTGTGTATGCAAGAGATTATTAGAACTGATAGAAAAGAACTTGATGAGGATTTAATTTGGAGTATATTAAAGAAATCATTGGACATGGCTTTAGACAATATTATGAAAATGAGAATTACTGAAGGTGCTGAATTAAAAAGAGATATCCTTGGAAAGTTAGAATATGTTGAAAAGTGTGTTGGGTCAATTGGGGAAAGATCTCCATACGTTGTATTAGAATATAAGGATAAGTTACAAGAAAGAATCAAGAACTTATTAGATGATAATGTCACACTTGATGAGGAAAGATTAAACAATGAAATAGCTTATTTTGCTGATAGAAGCAGTATTGATGAAGAATTAGTTAGGTTAGCTAGTCATATAAAGCAATTTAGAACAATATTGAATGAAGATGATTCAGTTGGTAGAAAACTTGACTTCTTAATTCAAGAAATGAATAGAGAAATTAATACAATAGGCAGCAAAGCCAATGATTTAACAATTACAAACTATGTGGTTATTTTAAAAGCAGAAATAGAAAAGATTCGAGAACAAATACAGAATATAGAATAATAGGAGGAAGTAATGGACATAAAATTAATTAATATAGGTTTTGGAAATATTGTATCCGCAAATAGGATAATCTCAATCGTAAGTCCAGAATCTGCTCCTATTAAAAGACTTATACAGGAAGCTAGGGATAAAGGACTGTTAATAGATGCAACATATGGGAGAAGAACAAGGGCTGTTATAATAACGGATAGTCAACATATCATACTTACTGCAGTACAGCCTGAAACAATAGCTAATAGAATTTCAAATAAAGCTGATACTAATGAATAATACAGAAAGATGGTGGAATAAATTGTCAAAAGGATTCTTATTGGTTCTTTCAGGACCTTCTGGAAGTGGTAAAGGTACAGTAAGTCAAGCACTCTTAAATCATAGAGATGATATTGTTTTTTCGATATCCGCAACAACTAGGAAACCTAGACCAACTGAAATAAATGGACAAAATTACTTCTTCTTAGGTGAAGAAGAATTTAAACAAAAAGTTGGAGAAAATCAATTTTTAGAATATGCCTATGTGCATACAAATTATTATGGAACACCAAAACAATTTGTACTGGATGAAATTGAAAAAGGTGAAATAGTATTATTGGAAATAGATGTACAAGGTGCATTGCAGATTAAAAAAAATTATAAAGAAGCTGTCTTCATATTTTTATTACCTCCAACTATGGATGAATTGAAAAACAGGATTATTAAAAGAGGTACCGAAACAGAAGAAGATATAAATAGACGTTTTGAAAATGCATTCAAGGAATTAGATTTTGTAGGTGAATATGACTATTTTGTAGTGAATGATGAGGTGGGAAAAGCTGTAAAGGATATTGAATCAATTATATCTGCTGAACGTTTAAGAGTTAAAAGACATAAGGATATTAAACTAAATGTTTTAAAACAAGGAGGAAAATAAATGTTAAATCCATCATTAACTAATTTATTAAAAAATGGCGAAAGTAAATATACATTAGTAATGGTTACTGCTAAAAGAGCACGCCAGATTATAGATGGTGCTCAACCTTTAGTAGAAACGAGTTCAAGTAAACCTGTTACTATTGCATTGGAAGAGTTATTGGAAGGGAAAATTAAATATGAAAGCCCAACAATTAATAGTGTAAAGTAGGTGATTAGATGCTCAAAGGGAAAAATATAGTGCTGGGTGTTACTGGAGGTATAGCAGTATATAAGGCAGCTGATTTAGTTAGTAAATTGGTAAAACAAGGTGCTAATGTAGATGTAATCATGACGGAAGGTGCCACGAAATTTGTTACCCCCTTAACATTCCAGACCATGTCACAAAATGTTGTTCATACAGAAATGTTTGGTCTTATTACAGATTTTGATGTAGAACACATATCTTTAGCCAAAAGAGCAGATATCATATTGATAGCACCTGCAACGGCAAATACCATTGGGAAAATCGCTAATGGAATAGCTGACAATATGCTTACTACAGTTGTTATGGCATCAAAGGCTAAGATTGTTTTTGCTCCTGCAATGAACACCAATATGTATAGTAATGTAATCGTTCAGGAAAATATAGAAAAATTAAAAGAGCGTGGTGCTGGGTTTATTCAACCAGGTGTTGGGCGTCTTGCTTGTGGTGATTATGGTGCTGGAAAGATGGCTGAACCATCGGATATTGTAGAATATTTGATATCTAGCTTAACAGAAAAAGATTTGATAGGCAAAAAAATCGTTGTTACTGCGGGACCTACTATAGCACCATTGGATCCTGTAAGATATATGACCAATCATTCTAGTGGGAAAATGGGGTATAGTTTAGCTAAAGAAGCGGCAAATAGAGGAGCAGAAGTTGTTCTTATTTCTGGTCCTACAGGTCTTGAGCCTCCAAAGGGAGCTAAGGTGGTTAAAGTAAATACTACTGATGAAATGTTTGATGCAGTGGGTACTTATTTTAATGATTGTGATATATTGATAAAATCCGCTGCTCCTTTAGATTATAAACCGGAAAATGTAAGCCCAACTAAAATTAAGAAAAAGGATAATGAAGAAGATATATTAGATGTTAAGTTTATAAGAAATCCTGATATTGCTGCTTATTACGGAAACATAAAAAAACATCAAATAGTAGTAGGATTTGCTGCGGAAACCAACGATGTCATTGAATATGCTTTAAATAAATTGAAGAAGAAGAATTTTGATTTTATAGTTGCAAATGATGTAACGGAAAAAGGAGCAGGATTTAAAGAGGATACGAATATAGCTACTATTATAAATAGAGATGAAACTTTTGAAAAATATCCTTTGATGGATAAAAAAGAGCTTGCAAAAGTTATACTTGATAAGGCATCAGGACTTTTAGAAAAGGCTAGATAATATATCTAGCCTTCGTGTATAGAAAGGCATGATTATATGAAATATGCACAAATAATCGTAGACAACAGAGCCTCTAAGGTAAACAAAATTTTTACATATGGAGTGGGTCCATTCGGTGATTTTTTGATGGAGGGTATGCGAGTCATAGTTCCATTTGGCAGGGGAAATAAGCCAATTAAAGGATTGATTATAAAATTAATTGATGTTGATAAGGGAGGATATAAGCTAAAAGAGATTATCGATGTTCTTGATGATAAGCCAATAGCATCTAAGAATCTGCTGGAATTGGGTCTCTGGATGAGAGATAGATACTTATCTCCATATCTTGATGCTTTGCAACCCATATTACCTCCCGGAGATTATAAAGAGATTAATACTTTTGTAGAATTAGTTGATTATAAGTATGATAAATTGAATAATGCAGAAGAGAAATTGATATCTTATTTACATAAGAATGGTGTGTGTCTTCTAGACAGAATAAAGACTGAACTTAAAATACCTGATATCAATAATATTATAAAAAAGCTGGAAGAAGCTAATATTATAAATACGATAATAGATATTAAAACATCTATAACTAAAAAATATGAAAAGTGGGTTTTAATTGATTCTGATATAGATTATGAAAAAGCCATATCCATCATAGGAAATAGAAGCAAAAAGCAACTTCAGATTTATGAATATATGGTTCAAAATAAAGAAATTCAATTGAATAAGCTGCTTGAGTTACTAAATACAAGCTTGAGTACTGTTAAAGCCTTAGAACAAAAGGGTTTAATACGTATAAGGGAAAGAGAAGTGGAAAGAAGCCCTATAAACAGATCTATTCCATATTATAAGAAATTGATATTTAATCATGAACAATATATAGCATATAGCAAAATATTGGAGTCAATTGATGAGAATAAAAAGAAAAATTTTTTAATACATGGTGTTACTGGAAGTGGTAAAACAGAAATTTATTTACAGTTAGTAGAGGAAATGTTAAGACGGGGGAAGGATACTATAGTTTTAGTTCCTGAGATTTCATTAACTCCTCAGACAATAGATCGATTTGTAGGTAGATTTGGAGAAAATGTTGCTGTACTTCATAGTAAATTGAGTCAAGGGGAAAGGTTTGACCAGTGGAGAAGTATTAAAGAGGGCAGAGTTAAAATAGTAGTGGGTGCAAGGTCTGCTATTTTTGCACCATTTAATAACCTAGGTCTTATAATAATAGATGAGGAACATGAGGATACATACAAATCCTCACAGAATCCCAAATATGATACAATTGAGGTTGCTCTAAAGAGGTGTGAATTGGAAAATTCAATACTTGTAATGGGCTCGGCCACACCATCAGTGGGGACGTATTACAACACTCTCAAAGGCAAATTTGAACTTTTAGAGCTTAAGAGCAGGGCAACTAAAAACACATTACCAGAAGTAGTGTTAATCGATATGAGGGATGAATTGCTTAAGGGCAATAGATCTATTTTTAGTTATACTCTATATGATGAATTGAAGAAGAATTTAGAAAACAAAAAACAATCCATTCTATTCTTAAACAGAAGAGGATTTTCTACATTTATTTCATGTAGAAGCTGTGGATATGTTGTAAAATGTGATAATTGTGATATTGCAATGACATATCATAAAAATATAAACAAGCTAAGATGTCATTATTGCGGTGTAACTATGGAGCCTCCAATCCTTTGTCCAAAATGCAAAAGCAAATATATTAAATATTTTGGGATTGGTACAGAAAAGGTTGAAGAGCAGGTAAGAGAATACTTTCCGGAAGCAAGAATAGTTAGAATGGATAGCGATACTACAGCTTTAAAAGGCAGCTTTGAGAATATACTCGAAGATATGAAAAACAATAAAATTGATATACTGATAGGAACACAGATGATATCAAAAGGATTAGATTTTCCAAATGTTACTCTTGTAGGCGTTGTTGCTGCTGATACCACATTAAATTTACCGGATTTCAGATCTCCTGAAAAAGCATTTCAACTTATTACGCAGGTAGCGGGTAGAGCCGGGAGAGGTGATTCAACTGGAAAGGTAGTGATTCAAACATATAACCCTAATCATTATAGTATTTTATATTCAAAGGAACAGGATTATAATAGTTTTTATGATACGGAAATTAACTTGCGAAAAGAATTTTTATATCCTCCCTTTATCAATATAATCAGTATATTAGTATATGGAGATAATTTATGCTCTGTAAAGAAAAAAATTATGGATTTATATGATATAATAAAGACATACATGTTAGGTATTCATAAGGAAAAAATTAAGGATTATTTAATAGGTCCGAATCCGGCACCAATCGAAAAAATAAAAAATAATTATAGATGGCAGATTTTAATCAAATTTGAGGATAAAGACATGGAGGAGTTAAAAGCACTAATAAACAGGGTATGTATATTAGATGAATATAAATTAAAAGATGGAGAGATTAAGTTCAGTATAGATATTAATCCACATACAATTTTATAGGAGGTTAAAAATGGCATTAAGAGAAATTCGACTAGATGGTGATCCACTATTGAGAAAAAAATCAAAAGAAATAACTGAAGTAAATGAAAGAATAAAAATATTACTGGATGATATGGTTGAAACGATGCAAAATGCTAATGGAGTCGGTCTGGCAGCTCCTCAGGTAGGCATCTTAAGAAGGGCAATTGTCATAGATGTAGGTGAAGAAAAGCTTAAGGCTATCAATCCTGAGATAATCGAAACTTCTGGATCCATAGTAGATTTAGAAGGATGTTTATCAATACCGGGAATTTCAGGTACAGTTAAAAGACCAGAAAAAGTCAAAGTAAAATTCCTTGATGAAAATGGAAACGAAAAAATTATAGAAGCTTCTAGTTTGTTTGCGCGTGTATTATGTCACGAAATAGATCATCTTGATGGAATTTTATATACTGATAAAGTCATTGAAACCTTTACTAATGAGGAGTTGGAAGAGGAGTAGATTATATGAATATAGTTTATATGGGAACACCTGAATTCGCAATTCCATCCCTAGTAAGTCTTTACAACGCAGGACACAACGTATCCCTAGTTATAACTCAAAAAGACAAGCCTAAGGGAAGAGGAAAAAAAATATACTATACACCCGTAAAGGAGAAGGCACTGGAACTTGGTTTAGAAGTGTTTCAGCCGGATAATGTAAATAGCCTTGAATCCATTAAAAAAATAAAGGATATTAATCCGGACTTTATAGTTGTAGCTGCATATGGACAAATTTTAAAAAAAGAAATATTGAATATACCTAAATATGATTGTTTAAACGTTCATGCGTCCTTATTGCCAAAATATAGAGGTGCAGCTCCTATAAATTGGGCAATAATTAATGGAGAAAGTAGTACAGGTATTTCTATTATGAGAATGGAAGAAGGTCTGGATACAGGGGATGTAGTTTTGATGGAATCAATTGAAATTGATGATACAGCTGATTATCCATCTATACATGAAAAACTTGCAAATCTAGGCGGAAAGATGATAAATGAAGCCATTAAAGATATTGTTGAGGACAATGCAACATATACACCACAGAAGGATGAAAATTCTAATTATGCACCAATGATTTTTAAGGATATGGGAAGAATAAATTGGAATAAAAAAGGTAAAGAGATATTCAATTTAATTAGAGGATTGAAACCATGGCCTAATGCATTTACAGAATATAAAGGTGAATTAGTAAAAATTCATAAGGTCAAATTTGTACCAGAAAAGCCAAAGTCAAAGCAAGGGACTATATTTAAAGTGGATAAGAAAGGTATATATGTTAGTGTAATAGATGGGACAGTGATTATTGAAGAGCTTCAATTTTCGGGAAAGAAAATTCTTTCAGTAAGTCAATATCTTGCTGGTAATAGTATTGATGAGGGAACTGTTCTAAATTAGAGAGGAGAATTTTTATGTTTGGATACGGAGGTTATGGTAGCGGATGGTATAGTTCATATATGATATTTGTACTCCCAGCCCTATTATTTGCAGCTTATGCTCAACTGAAAATTACAAATACATTTAATAAATATCTAAAGGTCTCCAGCAATACTGGCATGACAGGTGCACAGATTGCTAGACGTATACTTGATAGAAATGGTCTTCATGATGTTCCTATAGAACAAGTAAGAGGCAATTTAACTGACCATTATGACCCTAGGACTAGAGTATTGAGATTGTCACAAAATGTATATGGAGGAAGCAGTATAGCAGCCATGAGCGTCGCAGCTCACGAAGTAGGTCATGCAATTCAACATTCGGAAGGCTATTTTCCTCTAATATTGAGGAACAATATTGCTCCGGTGGCAAATATTGGCTCACAAATGGTATGGGTGTTTATTGTATTGGGTTTTGCTTTAAATGCATTTTTCTTTATAGATTTAGGAGTCATATTATTCCTGGCTGTGGTATTATTTCAATTTATTACGTTACCTGTAGAGTTTAATGCAAGTAAAAGAGCTTTGGTTCAACTAGAAAATGGGATTTCGCCTGTGGAAAATTTAAAGCCTGCTAAACAGGTTCTAAGTGCAGCTGCCTTAACTTATGTAGCAGCAACACTTACTGCTATAGCAGAACTATTGAGAATACTTTTCATGACGAGAAGAAGAGATTAAAAGGGGGTATACCCCCTTTTCTGTTTTAGGAGGATATATGGATATCAATTCAAGAGAAATTGCATTGAAAGTACTTCAAAATATTAATCAGAAAGATGGATACTCCAATATAAGTATAAAAAACCACATAAATGATAATGTTTCACTTAAGGATGAAGGTTTTATTAGAGAATTGGTATATGGAGTTGTTGAAAACAAATTGTATTTAGATTATATAATATCTAAAGCATCTAAAATAAAACAAAAAAAGATACATCCTACTATAAATGAAATACTTAGACTTGGTATTTACCAAATTGTATTTATGGATAAGATACCAATCAGCGCTGCTGTCAATGAAAGTGTAAAGCTTGCTAAAAAATATGGGCATAAGGGCACTATAGGTTTTGTAAATGGTATTTTAAGGGCTATAAGTAGAGATGTAGATTATTTTAAAAAGATAGAAGAGAAAAATGAGCAAAAGGCTTTAAGCATAAAATATTCACATCCTGAATATTTGGTAAGTAGATTTATAAAAGAATTTGGATATGATTTTACAGTAGATATTTTGAAAGCTAATAACTCAAAGCCACTACTTAATATAAGGGTAAATACGATAAAAACAAATAAAAAAGAATTGATGAACTTATTGAATAAAAGAGGATTTGAGATTTCAGAAGGGGAATATGCTAAAGATGCTATCATAGTTTACAATCCACAAAGGATTACTAGTCTCCAAGAATTTAAAGATGGATATTTTACAATTCAGGATGAAAGTAGTATGCTTGTAGGGCAAATATTGGCCCCTAAAGAAGGCTCCCTTGTATTGGATGTATGCAGTGCTCCCGGTGGGAAATCAACTCATATTGCTGCTATTATGAACAATAGAGGAAGAGTCATTGCCAGGGATTTGCATGAGCATAAAATAAGACTTATTGAGGAAAATAAAAAACGTTTGGGGATCAATATTATAGATTCTGAAGTCTATGATGCTTTGAAATTAGATAAAAGTTTGATAGAAAAGGCAGACTATTGCCTTGTGGATGCTCCATGTTCAGGCTTTGGATTGATTAGAAGAAAACCCGAAATCAAATGGAACAGAAAAGAAAATGATATAAAGGAACTTTCAACCTTACAGTATGAAATATTGAACGTGTCAAAGGAATATGTTAAAAAAGGCGGAATTTTAATATATAGTACATGTACAATATTGGATGAAGAGAATATTTGCATAATTAATAAATTTTTAGAAGAAAATAAAAATTTTAAGCTTACTTCAATAGAAAATGAAGTTGTAAATATAGATAAAATAAATTCCTTAAAGGATGGATATATCCAACTTTATCCGAATATTCATAATACTGATGGGTTTTTTATAGCTAAAATGGTCAAAGAAGGATAGATTAATTTCGTATTTTTTTGTATAATATGTAGATAGGATTGAGGTGTGAAGGTGGGTATTATAGAATTAAACAGTATGAGCCTTAATAAATCTAAGGAATTTATGAAGGAAATCGGTGAAAAGGCTTTTAGAGGAGAACAGTTATTTTCATATTTTAATAGAAATAAAAATCTGGAAGTAGAAAATTTATTGCAATTTCCAAAGGATTTAAGGTCAAAATTAAAAGAAATAGGTAAAGTAAATAGCATAAAAATTCTTAATAGATATGATTCAAAAATCGACGATACAAAAAAATATTTGTTTGTACTTGAAGATAACAATATAATAGAAAGTGTTTTTATGGAATATAAATATGGCAATACTGCTTGTATATCCACACAGGTAGGATGCCGAATGGGTTGTTCCTTTTGTGCTTCTACTAAGGAAGGGTTAGTTAGGAATCTTCAGCCTTCAGAAATGTTAAATCAAATATATATGATGGAGAAGGATACTCATAAGGATATTTCCAATGTTGTTCTTATGGGAAGTGGTGAGCCATTAGACAATTATGATAATGTATTAGAATTTATGAATATTATACATGATGAAAAGGGACACAATATGAGCTTTAGAAATATAAGCCTTTCAACCTGTGGCATAGTTCCGAAAATCTATGAATTAGCAAAGGAAAATATACCCATTACTTTATCAATATCCCTTCATTCACCTTTTGATGAAGAAAGGGCAAAGATCATGCCTATTGCGAAAAGATATAAAATTAAAGAACTCATGGAAGCATGTAAGTTTTATGCTGATTCTACAAAACGAAGATTAACTTTTGAATATACATTAATTGAAAATATAAATGATGGTGATAAGGAAATATTGGAGCTTTCAAAGATTTTAAAGGGCATTAATGCTCATATAAATTTAATTCCTTTGAACCCAATCAAGGAGTATAATAAAGAAAGACCTAATAGGGACAATATTGAAAGATTTCAAAATGCTTTATTAAGAAAGAATATTCCTGCTACAATTAGAAGAGAACTGGGAAGTGATATCAGTGCTTCCTGTGGACAACTTAGAAGAAGAGAAACTAATAAAGAATAAGATGCTTGGGGTGATATTTTGATAATAGGTGCAGTTAGTGATATAGGCTTAAGAAGAGAAAATAATCAGGATTGCATGTTTGCATCATCTGAATTAGATTTTCCATTATTTGTATTAGCAGATGGGATGGGTGGTCACAAAGCAGGAGATATTGCAAGCCTTATGGCAGTGGAAGGTATAGAAAAGTTTATTAGAATCAATATGGATAAATTAACTTCCGAAAAAAATATTGAGAAAATAATCAAGGAAGCCATTTCACAAGTCAATGAAAAGATTTATTTGAAGTCTTTAGAAGTTCCGGAATATAGAGGTATGGGCACTACCATAACTATGGCTTATATATATGATTCAAAAATATATATAGGGCACGTTGGAGACAGCAGAGCTTACCTCATAAGAAACAATAAAATAAAACAGATAACTGAGGATCATTCTTTGGTCAATGAACTGATAAAAAATGGTACTATAACAGCTTCAGAAGCTTTAAACCACCCTCAGAAAAATATGATAACAAGAGCAGTTGGTACAAGCTATAAAATTAATCTTGATTATTATAATATTACTTATGAACATGATGATAAATTGATTTTGTGCAGCGATGGATTGACTGATATGATTGATGAGAATACAATACTAAAAACTTTTAGAAGATATGATAGTAGAAAAATGGATGAAATTTGTGATGAGTTAGTAGTTCTAGCTAAGAAAAATGGCGGTAAAGATAATATTACAGTTATTTGTATTAATTTAGATAATGAGGTGTTAGTATGATTGGTAGAATTTTAGGCAACCGATATGAGATTTTAGAGCAAATTGGTGAAGGCGGGATGGCCATTGTATATAAAGCTAAATGCCATCTATTAAATAGATTTGTTGCTGTAAAAGTACTAAGAGATGAATTTACTAATGATGAAGAGTTTATCCGAAAATTCAGAAGAGAATCTCAGGCAGCTGCCAGCCTTTCTCATCCAAATATTTTAAATATTTATGATGTTGGTAATGAGGAAATTGATAATAAAAATATTCATTATATAGTAATGGAATATATTGATGGAATTACCTTAAAGGAATTAATTAAGTCCAAAGGAAAGCTAACGCCTGGTGAATGTGTAAACTATTCCTTTCAAATAGCTGAGGCTTTGCAGCATGCACATAAAAATCATATAGTTCATAGGGATATTAAACCGCACAATATCATGATAACTAAAGACAATAGAGTAAAGGTAACGGACTTTGGGATTGCAAGAGCAGTTACTTCATCTACAGTCACTACTTCGTCTAATGTTTTAGGTTCAGTACATTATTTTTCTCCTGAACAGGCTAGAGGAGGATATACAGATGAAAAATCAGATATATATTCTCTGGGGATAGTTATGTATGAAATGATTACAGGAAAGGTGCCTTATGATGGTGAAAGCCCAATAAGTGTAGCATTAAAGCATATACAGGAAGATATAAAGCCTCCAAGGGAAATTGACCCGACAGTTCCTGTAAGTATAGAGAATATAATATTGAAATGTGTGCAGAAAAGGCAAAGCGACAGATATGGCAATATTTCTGAATTAATTCGTGATTTAAAGGGTATTAAAAACCTTGATATAACTACTAAAATTGATGATGAATTGGAATCTGCAACACGTATCATTCCAGCTATAGATATTGAGGAAGATGATGAATTGGAAACAAAAAGTAAAAAAAGAAAAAAATATGGTAATAGTAGTTCCCAAAAAGGTAAAAAGAAAAAATCTGAAAGTGGAGGAGCACCAGTAGTATTGCTGGGAATAGTATTAGCTTTTCTCTTAGCGACAGGTATGTTTTTTGGTTATGCTAAGCTTAAGGATTTTATAAGTATTGAAGAGATAGCTGTTCCAGAAATATTGGGTATGCAGGAAGAAGAGGCAAAAGCCAAAATAGAAGGCTTAGGTCTGGTATTTAATGTAACTGACAGAGTAAAAAGCAATGAATATGAAAAAGGCGAAGTTATGTATCAGTCTGTTGGTCCAGATGACACTACTGTTAAATCGGGCTATCCAATCAATGTAACAATTAGTGAAGGTGCCGATTTAGTAACTGTACCTCTAGTCAATAACAAGACATTAGAAGAGGCAGAATCATTGCTAAATGAAGTGGGATTAAATATTGGGACTGTTGATCCTGAATTCCATGATACAGTGCCTAAGGGAAGTATTATTAGTCAATCCCCTGACGCACTATCATCTGTGGCACCTGGAAGCAGGGTTAATCTAGTTATTAGTCAAGGCCCTGAAGTCACAACTGTAAACATGCCTGTCCTCATAAATATGCCTATTGATGAGGCAAAAAATACCATTACAGGACTAGGTCTAGTGGTTGGAGAGGTAACTCCACAACCTAGTGAAAATGTAGAAAAGGATCTTGTGATTTGGCAGTCCTATGAAAAGAATACTGAGTTAGAGACAGGTACAGCTGTTGATTTGTATATAAGCTCAGGACCTGCAGAAACTCCTATAGATAATGGAGAAGACGACAAGGAAATATCTACTAGTTTAACTATGAATCCACTACCAGATAGAGAAGAAACAGAAATGGTCATTTATCGTATTCAGGATGGGGTTACGGATATTGTTTTTAATGAAAAGCATAAGGCTAGTGATGGCGCTTTTGTTATCACTTTACATTCAAAAGTAGGAGCTAGATTTGATATTTACTATGATGGAGTATATCAAGGTAATAAGATTGCAGGGGAACAATAAGTCGGCCGCGTTAAGGAGTGTATAAATGGATGAAGGTATAATAATCAAAGGTATTGGCGGATTTTATTATATAAAAACCAAAGAAGGGATAGTTGAAAGTAGAGCTAGGGGGATTTTCAGAGAGGAAAATCTGACCCCTTTGGTTGGAGACAGGGTGAAAATTCGAGTTAATGAAGAGGATAACAGTGGTTATATAGAAGAAATATTGGAAAGAAAGAATGAATTAATTAGACCACCTGTTGCAAATATTTCTCAGGCTATAATCGTAATGAGTATAAAAAAGCCAGATATCAATACCTGGCTTTTGGATAAATTCTTAATAATGGCAGAACACAAGAATTTAAATATTATAATCTGTTTGAATAAGATGGATTTATCTGAGAAAGAAATATTTAGATTAAAAAATGCTTATGAAACAATAGAATATAAAGTAATAATAACTAGTGTAAAAGAGAATAAGGGCATTGATGAGCTGATTGATTCTCTAAATGGTCATATAACTGTATTTGCAGGGCCATCCGGTGTTGGCAAATCATCATTATTAAATAAGATAAACCCTGATTTCAACAGAGAAACTGGTGATATAAGCAACAAGTCTAAAAGAGGGAAACATACTACGCGAAGTGTTGAGCTATTGGAGTTAGGTGAAAATACATTTGTATTGGATACCCCTGGTTTTAGCTCACTTGATTTAAGCTTTATTGAAGATCCATCGGATTTAAAAAGTTATTTTAGGGAAATAAAAAGATACGGACAAGAATGTAGATTTTTGAGCTGTTTACATGATAAAGAACCAGATTGTGCAGTAAAGAAATATGTTGAAGAGGGTATCATAAGTAAGGGTAGATATGATAACTATCTAAGCTTACTTGAGGAAATAAAAAATAATAGGAGGTACTAGAATGGCTATGATTGCACCGTCTTTGCTGTCAGCAAACTTTGCAGATTTGGCTGAAGAAATAAGAAAAATAGAAAAGGGTGGTGCAGATTATCTACATCTTGATGTTATGGATGGTAATTATGTTCCGAATATAACCTTTGGCGCTCCACTCATTAAAAGTATAAAAAAGATAAGTTCTATTCCATTTGATGTACATTTAATGGTAGATAAGCCTGAAAGATTTATTAAGGATTTTGTGGATGCAGGTGCAGATATTTTAACAGTACATGCAGAAGCTACAACTCATCTTCATAGAACTATTCAGGAAATAAAGCACTATGGAATTAAGGCAGGTGTAGCCTTAAATCCTGCTACACCTCTAAATGTTTTAGAATATGTCTTGGGTGATATTGATTTAGTATTGTTAATGACAGTAAATCCGGGTTTTGGAGGACAATCATTTATCAATGCTACTAAAAGTAAAATTAAGTCATTAAGGCAAATAATAGATAGTAGAGGGCTTGATATTATTCTTGAGATAGATGGTGGAGTAAAGCTTAGCAATGCTAAGGAATTGGCCGAGTTAGGAGTAGATTTATTGGTATCCGGCTCTGATATATTTGGAGCAGCAGATATTGAAGCAAAGGCAAAAGCATATAAGGATTTATTTGATAAAGCTTTATAAATGTGATATATTTAAGTTAACTTAATAGAAAATATTAACACTAGGGGAGCTATTAGCTGAGAGTGAACTTGAGGTTTCCGACCCTTATGACCTGAACTAGGTAATACTAGCGGAGGGAAGTGTGTATTGATTTTTAATACCCATTCCCTAAAAGGAGTGGGTTTCGCTATTTTAAAGGAGGAATTAGCATGTCAAAAAAATTTAGTATCAGAATGCTGACAGAGGGTGGTATAATGTTAGCGCTAGCAGTTTTACTAAATACCATTAAAATTTATCAGGCTCCTAATGGGGGTAGTGTATCAGCCGGAAGTATGATTCCATTATTGCTTTATGCTTTAAGATGGGGAATTGGTCCTGGCTTAGTTATAGGTGGTACCTATGGACTGCTTGATTTTATGTTCAATCCGTATTTCTATCATCCGGTACAATTTTTATTAGATTATATTATTGCATATGGATTTATGGGTTTAGCAGGAATTGGTCATAATAAAGATAATCATATTAGTTATGCAAGAATGATTATTGGGGTAGCTTTATCAATAGCTGGCAGAATGTTCTCTCATGTTCTTTCAGGAGTTATATTCTTTGCAGAATATGCAGGAGATCAAAATCCTTGGATTTATTCTATTATATATAATGCAACATATTTGATACCTGAATTGATTATTTCTTTAGTTGTGTTAATATTAATATGGAAACCACTACAGAGGATGGTTAAGAGGTAAGAGTTAAGAGGTAAGAGCTAAGAACTAAGAGTTAAGAGTTAAGAGGTAGACATACTATTGGTCATTCTGAATGGATGTGAAGAATCTGGGATTTATACCATAGGCCCCTTAGGATGACAAAAATAATAATATTTTTAAGAAGGTAGATGTTTATAATGGATGGATTGATTATTTCTAGTGGAAGTATCAAGGATTACAATATATTAAACGAGGTAATTAAGGATAAGAATTTTATTCTTTGTGCTGACGGTGGTATTGCTCATTCGATAAATATGAATATTGTTCCAAATGCTGTAATAGGAGATTTAGATTCTATTAATCAAATGGGAAGGGATTTTATTAAAGAACATAATATTCCGATTATTAAATTTCCTGTAGAAAAGGATGAGACCGATACAGAGTTGGCAATTCTATATCTTATAGAAAATAATATTAAAAACATTACTCTTATAGGCGCAACTGGCAGTAGACTCGATCATACCATTGGGAACATCTATCTTCTTAAAAGAATAAAACAATTAGGAGCAGTAGGAAAAATTGTAGATGACAACAATTCAATATATCTGGTTCATGACTATATTAAGCTTAAGGGGAAGAAAGGGTATTATTTGTCCATTATACCTATCACCCAAGATGGTTTAGTAGTTACACTTAAAGGTTTTTATTATCCTTTAAACGAAGATTTTATAGGTTTTGGTACTACACTTGGTATTAGCAATAGAATAATTCATGAATATGGGGAGATAAAGATTATAAAAGGTGAGGCATTAATTATCGAGGCGAAGGATTAAATTTTTTGTAACTAAATTCACTCCTTTGAATAGTATACTATAAAGGGATAAGGAGTGATAATTATGAAAAGATACTTTCACCGTTATAGTGTAAAATCCAAACAAATAATTGGACTTACCTTAGGAATAATTGGACTATTAATACTAATTAGCGTTATACCTATCAAATTCCTCTTATCCCTAATTGGAATAGGTTTTTTAGCAATTGGATTTCTATTGATGAAAATAAAATAAGGCTTACCATTTTTTCAAAATGGAAGCCTTATTAGTTTATGTCCGCACTATATTTATTATAAAGCTCTTTCAACATACCCAGATCTTAAACATCTTGTACAAACATTAATCCTTTTAACTGAACCTTTAACAACCGCTCTTACACTTCTAATGTTAGGTGCCCAGCTTCTTGAAATTTTCTTATTTGAGAAAGTAACCTTGTTACCAAAAACTTTTCCCTTACCGCATACTTCACATACTTTAGACACAAAAAACACCTCCTTAAATACGACTAATATACCTTTATAAGTATTATTTTCTATTTTTAACAACACACTATATTCTAACACAATCATATATATAAAATCAACTATTATGTACAAAAATGCAATTATATTGTATGATAATAGTATTAATTAAGAATAGTATTTAGTTGAAGAATTTATACTAATATTGTAAAATAATGATATGGAATTAAAGATAGGAGGCGAATTTAATGGCTGCCAAGATAAATACAGAGTTAGGTGTAATTAGTATAGATGATAATGTAATCGCAAACATAGCCGGAATTTCGGCTATGGAGAGTTATGGTATTATCGGAATGGCTTCTAAGAATGCAACTGATGGGTTATTTGAATTACTTAAATCAGATTATCTATCTAAAGGAATACGGGTTAATTCAAAAGATGATATATTGACGATAGATTTACACGTGATATTAGAATATGGTGTTAGAATATCTGTTGTAGCAGAGAATATTATTGACAGGGTTAGATTTAATATAGAAAAATTTACTGGCCTAAAGGTTGGCAGAATCAATGTTAATGTTCAGGGAATTAGAGTAGAAAGATAATTTAGGGAGGTACTATACTTGATATTAGAAACTATAGATGGGGTATTGCTAAAAAAGGGGCTTTCTAATGCGGCAAGACTTCTTGAAATCAATAAAGAGGAGGTTAACTCCTTAAATGTTTTTCCTGTTCCTGATGGGGATACGGGGACCAATATGCTGCTAACAGTAAAGTCAGCTATTAAGCAAGGTTTAAGTGCAGAAGAAAATGATGTGTCAAAAATTGCCTTGGCAGCTAGCCAGGGTTCACTGATGGGTGCAAGAGGTAATTCAGGGGTTATATTGTCACAATTATTTAGGGGCTTTGCAAATGGAATTAGGGGTAAGAAAAGTATGGATGTCAAAACCCTTGCGGAATCCATTAAACAGGCAGCTGATACAGCATATAAGGCTGTAATGAAGCCAACGGAAGGAACAATTTTGACAGTTGCAAGAGAATGTGGCGAATTTGCAATGTCAATATATAAAGAAGATAAGGATATAATAAAATTTCTTGATAGAGTGATAGATCATGGCAATAAAACTCTTGATAAGACACCTGAGATGTTACCTGTTCTAAAACAAGCTGGAGTTGTGGATGCTGGTGGAAAGGGATTGATGTATTTAATAATCGGCTTCTATAATGCTGTAGCAGGTATAGAGGAAATAATTGAAGAAGTTGTTGCTAGAGAAAATATAGAAAGTCCTAAGAAGAGGGAGCATATTGATACTGATGATATTAAATTTGGCTATTGTACAGAATTTATGATAAATACCGATTATAATGATATTGAGCACTTTAGAAATGAATTGTCCGTTCTTGGGGATTCGTTGCTTGTAGTTGGCGGAGATGGTATTATTAAGGTTCATATTCATACTAATAACCCAGGTGTTGCATTGGAAAAGGCACTTAAGCTAGGCAGTCTAAAAGATATTAAAATAGACAACATGAGATACCAACACGAAGAGGTTTTGTTAAAAGATGAGCTGAAAAATTTTAGAAAAGAAAATAATAATCTTGAAAAGACCTTTGACAAGGAATATTCATTTATTTCTGTTTCCGTAGGGGAAGGGCTGGATGATGTATTTAGAGATTTGAATGTGGATGAAATAGTTTCTGGTGGTCAGACTATGAATCCAAGTACAGAAGATTTATTAAATGCCATTGAAAAAACAAGTGGAAAGCAGGTTATTATTCTTCCAAACAATGGCAATATAATATTGGCGGCAGAGCAGACAAAGAATTTAAGCAAAAGAAATATCACTGTTTTACCAACAAGGACTATTCCACAGGGAATTGTTGCTTTATTGACTTTTAATGCAGATTTAAATCTAGAAGAAAATATAAAGGTAATGACAGAAAGCATTGAAAATGTAGTTACCGGACAGGTAACCTTTGCTGTAAGAGATACTGAACTTAATAGTACACAGATAAAAAAAGGAGATATAATAGGTTTATCTGATAAGGAAATTTTATCATCAGGAAATGATGCAAATGATGTAACTATGGAATTAATTCGTAAAATAAATAAAGAGGATTCTTCTATTATTACTATTTTTTATGGACAAGATATTGAAGAAGAATATTCGAATATTTTAGCTGAAAGATTAGAAGAAGAATTTGATGATTTGGATATTGAAGTGATATATGGTGGTCAGCCATTATACTATTATATAATCTCTATAGAATAACCCTACCTATGGTAGGGTTATTTATGATGTCGGAAGTCTAAATCTCTTCGGTTTAGCTAACGTAGCCGACATAAATAAATAGGAGGATATATGGAAAAGTTAAATCTTGATGTACAATATGTAAAGGGCATTGGACCTAAAAGAACCTATAAATTGAGAAGATTAAATATTAAAACTATTAAAGATTTGATATACTTTGTTCCAAAGGATTATGAGGATAGGTCAAATTTTAAAACTCTAAAAGAGGGTATAAAAAATGAAAAGATTTCTTTAGAAATTGAAATCACAGGTCCTGCTGTTATTAATAGAATAAGAAAAAATCTGTCTATTTTAAAAATTCCATTTAAAGATATAAGTGGTATAGGAAATCTAGTATATTTTAATCAGAACTTTCTAAGAAATAGATTTAAAATTGGTGAAAGATACATAGTTAATGGCAAATTTAACAAAATTGGCATGGAATATCAGATTATGAACCCTGTATTTGAAAGCCCCAGTGAAAAGAATAAAATTGGAAGGATTATACCTATCTATCCTTTAACTCAAGGACTAACAAATTTAGAGATGATGTCTGCAATCAAAAATGTATTAGAAGAATATCTTAAATATGTACAGGAGCCATTGCCATATGATATATTGAAGAAGTATAATCTCATGGACATACATGAAGCTTTGTACAACATTCATTTTCCCAGGGATAAAGCTAGCAAAGAAAGAGCTAGAAAAACCTTAGCCTATGAAGAACTATTGGCTTTACAATTAGGTCTTTTAAATATAAAAAATAAGACTACAGATAATAAAGGTATTCAATTTCCTCATAAAGAAGAAGTAAATGATTTTATAGATAGTCTTCCCTTCAAATTGACCAGTGCTCAGCATAATGTTATAAAAGAAATAGTTGCTGATATGGAAGATAAACATCAAATGAACAGACTTGTTCAAGGTGATGTTGGTTCAGGTAAGACTATCGTAGGTGTTGTTAGTATGTATAAAGCAGTACTTTCTGGTTATCAGGCGGCAATGATGGCTCCAACGGAAATATTGGCAACGCAACATTATGATTCTATTTCTAATATTTTAGGTAAATATGATATAAGATGTGAATTGTTAGTAGGTAGCTTAAACTCAAAAAAGAAGGAACAGGTACTTGAAGACCTAAAGACAGGTAGAATTGATATTGTAGTAGGGACTCATGCTATAATACAGGAGAATGTTGAGTTTAACAGGCTGGGTCTGGTAATTACGGATGAACAGCATAGATTTGGGGTAAAGCAAAGGGCTATATTGAGTCAGAAGGGTATGACACCTGATGTACTGGTTATGACTGCAACCCCTATACCAAGGACTCTTGCCTTGATTCTATATGGAGATTTGGATATATCCATTATAGATGAGCTTCCTCCGGGAAGAAAGGAAATCAAAACTTATGCCGTAGATAAAAATATGAAGGAAAGAGTTTATAAGTTTATTGAGAAACAGGTGAATGAAGGAAGACAAGCATATATAGTATGTCCTTTAATCGAGGAAACAGAATCCTTAGATATTAATTCTGCTGAAGAACTATACAGTTATCTAAGGGATGAAATATTTACTAAATTTAAATTAGGTATTTTGCATGGTAGAATGGCTTCAAAGGAAAAAGATGAGATAATGAAAAGATTTAAAGAAAATGAAATACAGATATTGGTATCCACTACAGTTATTGAGGTTGGTGTAAATGTACCCAATGCCAATATTATGGTGATATTTAATGCTGAAAGATTTGGGCTGGCTCAACTTCACCAACTTAGAGGTAGAGTAGGCAGAGGTGAGTACCAATCCTATTGTATATTGATAAATGAAAGTATGAGTCCAATATCCCGAGAGAGAATGAGGATTTTACAATCATCCTCAGATGGATTTAAGATTTCTGAAAAAGATTTAGAATTGCGAGGACCTGGTGAATTCTTTGGGACTAAACAGCACGGGCTTCCGGAACTTAAAATAGCTAATTTAATAAACGATATAAATATTCTTAAGGTAGCTCAAAAAGATGCTCAAAAAATCATTGAAAACAATTTGATATACAATGAAGAATATAAACAGTTGAATTTGATAATCAGTGAGATGTTTAATAAAAATAGAGATGAATTAGATTATTAAAGTTTTATTATACTAATAAATATGATAAAATATTCTTTATCAGGAAAGGAAAGATTTACTTGAGAATTATTTCTGGTGAACGAAAGGGACACAAGTTAAAGGCCCCAAAGGGGCGTGAAGTAAGACCAACAGAGGATAGAATAAAGGAATCCCTATTCAATATATTGAGTCCAATCAAAATAGAAGCAGTTGTATTGGATTTATTTAGCGGTTCAGGAGGTATAGGTATTGAGTTTCTAAGCAGGGGTTCTAAGGTCGCATATTTTGTTGATATTTCGAGCGATAGTATAAATGTAATTACGGAAAATCTAATACATACGAAATTAAGGGACAAAAGTATTGTGCTAAATAGGGATGCATTAAGTGCTTTGAACTATTTTAAAGGAAAAGATGTAAAATTTGATTATATATATCTAGATCCTCCCTTTAGGAATCATAAGCTTTTGTTTCAGGCTATTGAATCAATTTCAAAAAGTGAGCTGCTATCCGAAGATGGTATAATCATAATAGAGCATGAAAAAGGACTAGTTTTGGATAACGGAATTAATAGTTTTATAAGATACGATATAAGAAATTATGGTAGCAAATTCTTATCATTTTACAAGAATAAAGAGGTGTATGAATGAAGGTTTTATATCCTGGAAGTTTTGACCCGGTAACATATGGACATTTAGATATTATAAATAGATGTGCTGAAAAATTTGAAGAGGTAACTGTAGCTGTACTAAAAAACAGTTCAAAAAAAGGTGTTTTCACAACTGAAGAAAGGATAAAGTTGTTGAGAGATACTACTCAACATTTACCCAATGTAGAAATAGATACCTTTAGCGGATTGTTAATTGATTATGCTAAATTGCATAATATAGACATTGTAATTAAAGGCTTACGAGCAGTTTCTGACTTTGAATATGAAATGCAAATGGCTCTTGCAAATAAAAAGCTTTATAGTGAATTGGAAACATTTTTTATGGTTTCAAGTTCAAAGTATTCTTTTTTAAGCTCTAGTATAGTAAAAGAAGTAGCATTTTTAGATGGTAATGTTTCTTGCTTTGTTCCCAAAGTTGTTGAAGATGCTTTAAAAAACAAAATTGAAGGAGGACACTAGATTATGGATATTTTAAGTCTAATTGATGAAATTGAAGATATAGTTGAAGCTGGGTCAGGCCTACCTTTTAGCAACAAGGTCATGGTTGATAAGGAAGAGCTGTTGGATATTATTAAGGAAATTAGGATAAAGCTTCCTGATGAAATTAAACAGGCTGCTTGGATTAAGGAAGAAAGACAAAGAATATTGGCAGAGGCACAGAATGATGCTGATAATTTATTGAACGAAGCCGAAGACAAGTTAAAGGAATTAGTGGATGAAGAGGAAATTATAAAAATAGCAAAATCGAGAGCTGAAGAATTGATAACAAGGGCACAGAACAATGCTAAAGAAATAAGAATAGGTGCAATGGAATATGCGGACAACCTTTTATTAGAAACTCAGGAGAATTTAAAGGAAATAATACAGTTACTTAATGAAAACAGAAAAGAGCTTAGAGGGAACGACTAAACTCTTTACGTAGTTGAAAGACAAAAATACCTAGGAGAGTTAAAAATACGAATAAACTACATACTAATTTTGTGGAGCTGGTTATTAGATATAGCCAGCTCTTTAAATTCGAAGTTTCAACAAAAGGTATCGGATTAAAGGCTGGTTCTATCTTACCTTTGTAAAATGAAAGATACATTATATATGTATAGAGTACTGAAAATAATCCATGAAAGAATTTAGATATCAAATAAATTTTAGAACTGATATCGGTTTTACTAATGAAGCTGATTGCTTGGCTGTGGATTGAAAAACCAGCCCATCCAATGGTGAAATTCAGAAGCATAATTTTTGTTATTAACGCTATATCCAATTTTGATATAATACTACAACCTTTTGTTAGTTCAATAATTCCTGCTGTTATTCCCTTTAAGATGTTCTCATCAATTGATAGAATTCTAGAAAGCTCTCCTATGATTAAATTAAATAAAGATGATGAAATAACTATATCTATTATAACAGAATAAATAACGACAAATCCGCCTACAACAATTATTGAATCCAAGCTATCACTTAGTGATTTTGAAATTGTTGTACCAATTGGTTCTGATTTATCCTTATTAAATAAATTGGCCTTTGAAGATAAATCACTACTAACACAGGACTTGTTGTTTTTTCTATAAAATCTAAATATAAATCCAATAGTTAATGCACCAATATAATGTGGAACTATCATCAATAGAGATAGTTCTGGAGCATTGACCATACCAATCAAGACTGCACCTAGAATGAAGAGAGGCCCTGAGGTCGATGAAAAACTGATCAATCTATTACCCTCATCTCTGGATATCATCTTTTGAGTGCGCAGTTTAGAGGTCAATCTAGCGCCTACAGGATATCCGGATAGCATACTCATAGAAAAAGGGAAAATGCCAACTCCGGATACGTTAAAAACAGGACGCATAATAGGCTCCAAGTATTTAGCTGTATAATCCAATAAGCCAAATGAAACTAATAAGTCGGATATAAATATAAATGGAAACAATGAAGGTACAAGAATATTGAACCATAGGTTCAGACCTTCGCCAGCGCTTAAAATACTTTTACTAGGGTCTTTTATGATTTGAATCATTATAAGCAGTAACAATACTGAAATTATGAGGTTTTTTTTCTTGTTCATAAAAAATACTCCTTCTTTCTAGAGATTTCTTATATATCTATATGCGAAGAGGAGTAAATTTATTTAATATATGGAGATGTTAAATAGTCCATTTTTACTAAAGGATTTTGTTTTTCAATTCCTAGGTAATACAAGTCAGTAGCTTTTTTTTCTATATTTAACATCAGATTAATGGATTCGTTATTTAGTTTTTCAAAATCTGAAAATTTAGTGATTATAGATAAATTTGTATTTGCTTTTATTTCGTTTAGAATTTCAAAACCTTTTTTATTGCTGCCAAGAATTCTGATGTATTCAACGGGATTATTATATATTTCTTTAATTATTTCCTTCGTCAAATCATTAAGTAAATGGATAAATATTCTTTTAATTCTAGTAGAAGGATATCTCTTAGTAGCTATTTTTTCAACTATTTTTTCTATTTCATAATATTTTTTGCTTATACTAATAATTCTGTTTTCAAGACCATTTTCCATATCCATAAAATTAGTTAAATAATCAGCATCTATTGTTCTGAAAATATATTGAAAGATATGATTATAATTATTAAAACAATTAAATGTTTGATATTTGTCATAAAATTCTTTTAAATACTTATAAGAAGCTTCAGGTAAATATGAGGTGATTGAATCCAATTTGTCCTTTAATACTTTATTTCTAATACCAGTAGCAGAGGCAATATTGCTTTTAATTCCAACATCGTTGTAGTCATCACCTTGTCTTTTTATTGCTATTGGCTGTATTTTGGAATTTAATCTATGTAATGCTTTCAAGTATTCTATAGCCAATATATTATTAGATTTTTTAAGTATAGAACTATAGGCTGTTTCATCTGTACCTTTTTCCTGTAGATAATCCTCTATTGCTCTGCTTCTCGAGGAAGAGAAGGATAGGCCTTGACTTAAATATTTTCTAAGTAAAACAGAAAATTCAGCAGGCTCATCTATTAAGGTATCAGAAATTTTAATAAGCTGTTCTATATTTTCATTCTCGACACCAAATGCCACAAAATCAACTATATTCATTGCATCTAATATACGGATACCACCATAGGCGAACAGTTCAGCACTTTGAACAGAATATACGAAGGGTAGTTCTATTACTAAATCTACGCCGTTATCTATTGCCATTTTAGCTTTGGTCCATTTGTCGATTAGGGAGGGCTCGCCTCTCTGAACAAATGAACCGCTCATAACAGCAATAGTATGTGTAGCATTTGTTAAATCCTTAGATTTTTCCAAATGATATTTGTGACCATAGTGAAATGGATTGTATTCTGTGATAAAACCTACTGCTTTCATAATATCCTCCTGAAAGTTGTTTATATATAATATATCAATTTATAAAATAAAATCAACAATTGGAATAAATTTATATTGTTGATTTTTTAAGGGAATTGTAATACTATTGTTATAGATTAAGATAATGGAGGTAGAATAATGAAGATTTTAGTAATTAATTGCGGTAGTTCTTCCTTAAAGTATCAGCTAATTGATATGAATGGGGAAATAGTACTGGCAAAAGGATTAGTTGAAAGAATAGGGATAGAGGGCTCAAAGATTAAACATGATACTACAGGAAAGGATAGAGTCGTTATAGAAGAGCCTATGAAGGATCATAAGGATGCTTTAAGATTGGTTCTAGAATCTATTATCAATAAGGAATATGGTGCAATAAGCTCAATGGATGAAATTGGAGCAGTTGGACATAGAGTAGTTCATGGTGGGGAAGATTTTTCTGAATCAGTTATTATTGATGGGGCAGTCATGGAAGCTTTAGAAAAAAATATCAGTTTAGCACCTTTACATAATCCTCCTAATATTATAGGAATAAATGCGTGTAGAGAATTGATGCCACATACTCCAATGGTAGCAGTATTTGATACGGCATTCCATCAAACTATACCTGCAGAAAACTTTATATATGCAATTCCATATGAATATTATGAAAAATATAAAATAAGAAGATATGGCTTCCACGGTACATCTCATAAATATGTTTCTCAAAGAGCTGCGGAAATACTAGGAAAAGATATAAAAGATTTGAATATAGTGACTTGTCACTTAGGAAATGGATCTAGTGTCACTGCAGTTCAAGGTGGAAAGTCTATAGATACAAGTATGGGCTTTACTCCTCTAGAAGGGTTAGCTATGGGAACAAGATCCGGGGATATTGACCCTGCTATAATTCCATTTATAATGGAAAAAGAAAATATGACATTTGATGATGTAAATAATATGTTAAATAAAAAATCTGGAGTATTAGGCGTTTCTGGCATAAGCAGTGATTTTAGAGATTTGGAAATTGCAGAGAAGGAAGGTAACGAAAGAGCAAAATTGGCCTTAGATGTATTCTGCAATAAGGTTACTAAATATATAGCAGCTTATGCTGCACAAATGTGTCGTATAGATGTATTGGTATTTACAGCTGGTATAGGAGAAAACTCCAATACAATTAGAGAGAGAATTTGTGATGGATTAGAGTGCTTAGGTATAATTATTGACAAAGAGCTAAATAATGTAAGAGGAGAAGAAGCTATCGTAAGTAGGGGTTTAACTGGTACTACTATCATGGTTATCCCAACTAATGAAGAATTAATGATTGCTAGAGATACATTAGGGCTAGTAAATAATAGATAATTCTTGACAAAAAGAAGCCTCCTTGTATATAATAATGTTTGGTAGTTTATGAGGTGAATATATGTTATACGATTTAACAAGTTTTCTTGATAGTCATGATATTACATACCAATTTGAAGGAGGACTGGATAGTGAACCTATAAATGATGGTATTGATATCAATATTCTAAATCCCATTAGATTTAATGGTACAATTTTTAAGGTAGACAGTGAGCTTCAGCTTAATTGTAATATAATTTATAGATTTGAAGCTAATTGTGATAGGTGTCTAAAACCTATAGTTACTGATTTTTCTACCGTGTTATCAGGGAAACTGAAAGATATTAAGGGGAAGTTTAATGATGAGGACGAATCAGATGAGATTATTTATTTTGAAAATAATCTTTTAGACCTTAAGAAATATATTTGGAGTCAAGTTGTTAGTTCCCTACCTATGAAGATACTTTGCAGCGAAGATTGCAAGGGGTTGTGCCCAATATGTGGTGTAGACTTAAATAACCAATCCTGCGATTGTATGGGAAATACAATTGACCCAAGATTGGAAAAGTTAAAGGAACTTTTTCCTAAGAAATAAGGAGGTGTTTTTGATGGCAGTACCAAAAAGAAAAACTTCTAAAGCGAGAAAAAATAAGAGAAGAGCTTCTTCTTATAGACTAAATAAAGCTACTGTTGTAGAATGTCCACAATGTCATGAGCCAAAACAACCACATAGAGTTTGTCCAAACTGTGGCTATTACAAGAACAGAGAAGTTATTGTAGTTGAATAAGAGAAAGATAGTGAGTAACTTCACTATCTTTTTTTCTTACATGAGCTAAAAACATTGATTTTTTACCTACATTAATATATATTAAAAATCAGTAGTGTGTAGGAGGGGTAAGATGAAAATAATTGTAGATGGCATGGGAGGAGACAATTCACCAGTAGAAATAGTCAAAGGCTGTGTTGATGCCGTAAATGAGTATAAAATAAATGCCTTGATAGTGGGTAAAGAGGAAATGATAAAAAATGAACTATCAAAATATACATACTCTGAAGGCGCTATAGAAACACTAGATGCAAAGGATATAATAACTAACGAAGAAGATCCTGCTCTTGCTATCAGAAGAAAAAAAGAAAGTTCTATGGTAGTTGGTATGAAGGCATTAACAGAAGGATTAGGTGATGGCTTTATTTCTGCCGGAAGTACAGGCGCCATATTGGCAGGTGGGTTATTTATAGTAAAGAGAATTCAAGGCATTGAAAGAGCTGCCCTAACATCAGTTTATCCAACGACAAAGGGTATTTCCTTATTAGTGGATGCAGGTGCAAATGTAGATTGTAAGCCGGAATATCTTAAGCAATTTGGAATAATGGGATCCATATATATGGAAAATGTTTTAGGAAAAAATAATCCTAAGGTTGGGCTAGTGAATATTGGAACTGAAGAAGGAAAAGGAAATCAATTGGTAAAAGATGCCTTTGAATTGTTAAAGGATGAAAATATCAATTTCATTGGAAACATCGAAGGTAGAAATCTTCCTTTGGGAGAGGCAGATATAATTGTAGCAGATGGTTTTGTAGGAAATGTAGTACTCAAGTTAACAGAGGGGATGGCTATTTCAATATTTTCTATGTTAAAGGAATCACTTATGTCCAATACAAAATCAAAGTTGGGAGCCGCATTGTTAAAGCCGCAGCTAAGGGAATTAAAGAAATTGATGGATTATAGGGAATATGGTGGAGCACCTCTTTTAGGGACTAAAAAACCTATAGTGAAGGCTCATGGAAGCTCAGATGCCTACGCATTTAAGAATGGTATAAAACAATTGATAGGATTTATAGAAAAGGATGTTATCAAAACAATTGAAGAAAATATAAATAAGTAAGAAATAAATATTTAATTTAGGAGGGTATTATGTTTGCTAAAAAAATAATAGGAATCATATCATCACAATTTAATATTAGTGAAGATGAAATTTCAAAGGAAACATCTTTTAAGGATGATTTAAATGCCGATTCATTGGATCTAGTGGAGCTTGTTATGGCATTGGAAGACGAATTTGATTTAGAAATTGGTGACGACGATGCGGAAAATATAAAGACCGTAGGAGATGCCATAAATTATATTAAGGAATTGTTAGGGGAAGAAGACGATAACTAATGTGGGGGAATATTTGTGAAGGATACTAGTGAAAATAGAAACAATTTAAATTCGCTACAGGAGAATTTAGATTATTATTTTGAAGATTTGGAGCTGCTTGAAACTGCGTTGACTCATAGTTCATATGCCAATGAACACAAGCTTCATATTAGTAAATGCAATGAAAGACTTGAATTTTTAGGGGATGCAGTACTTAACCTTGTAGTTAGTCAATATCTTTACAATAAGTATCCATTTTACCCAGAAGGAGAGTTGACTAAGATTAGGGCTAAGGTTGTATGTGAACCTTCCTTAGCCTTAGTTGCAAAATCTATAGGATTAGGAAACTATTTATTTCTAGGCAAAGGTGAGGAAGCAACTGGTGGAAGGGAAAGAGAGTCAATTTTAGCTGATGCAAGTGAATCAATTATTGGAGCTATATTTTTAGATAGTAATTTTGAATCGGTAAGCAGATTTCTTTTAACAAAATTTGAATCAGACATTGTTCATGCTGTTGCTAAAGGAGATTTATTTATCGATTTTAAAACGGGATTGCAGGAAAGACTTCAAAAGATAACAAGAGGAAAGGTTGAATATATTGTAGTTAAGGAGGAAGGTCCTGACCACAATAAGTTATTCTATGTGGATGTTTGCGTAAATAAAGAACCAATAGGTTCAGGCATTGGCAGAAATAAAAAAGAAGCTGAACAAATGGCAGCAAAGGAAGCGTTGATATTGATGGGCGAAGACTATGAATAAACACTATATAATACCAATTTTTGTACCTCATTTCGGATGTCCTCATGATTGTATATTTTGTAATCAGAAAAAAATTACTGGATTATCTACAAATGTAACAACTGAAATAGTTGAAGAAACTATACAGGAGTATCTTGGATATTTTAGAAAGGATGCCTTTATAGAGGCTGCTTTTTATGGCGGAAGCTTTACCGCAATAGATATTGACACTCAGAGTGCATTATTAGAGGTAGTTTATAAATATAAAAAAGAAGGAATAATAGATGAAATCAGACTGTCTACAAGACCCGATGCAATAGACGACAAGATACTAAGTAATCTTAAGAGATATGAAGTGGATACCATAGAGTTAGGAGTCCAGTCTTTAGATGAAATAGTACTACTTAAAAGTGAAAGGGGCCATACTGCTGATGATGTCTATAATTCCTGTAAATTAATAAGGAAATATAAGTTCAAATTGGGACTTCAAATGATGTTAGGTTTGCCTGAAGATGATATATATAAATCCTTATACACCTGTATGGAGTTTATAAGGCTTAAACCGGACTGCGTTAGAATATACCCAACTCTTGTCATCAAGGAAACTTATTTAGAGAAGTTGTATATAGAAGGTAAGTACAAGCCTTTAGATTTAAATGAGGCAGTGGAGATTACAACCCCTATTTTAATGTTGTTTTATTTAAACAATATAAACGTTATAAGAATAGGGCTGCAACCAACTGAAAGTATACAGCTTGGCAAAGATGTAGTAGCAGGTCCGTTTCATCCTGCCTTTAGACAATTAGTGGAGGCTAATATTTATAGAGAATTATTTGACTTTTATTTCTCCAAGCTGGATTTCTCCAATGAGGATGAATTGGTAATTGAAGCGTCTCATAAGGTTATATCACTGTTATCCGGCCAAAAATCCTGTAATACTAAATATTGGATTGCTAAATATAATTTTAAGAAGATAAGATTATTTGGTAGAGAGAATTTATCCTCAGAACAAATTTTGATTACAATGGGAAAATTATCTGATATAATAAATATAAATGTATTAATGGAAAAATATATGATGAAAAGTCCATTAATGAAGAACATAGAAGGTTTCCAATTATAGGGAACCTTTAATTATATAATTTTTATGGGGGGATGACCTTGTATCTAAAGAAGGTTGAAGTTCAAGGATTTAAATCCTTTGCTGAAAAGACGGATATTGAATTTAAGAAGGGTATAACTGCTATTGTTGGACCCAATGGAAGTGGGAAGAGCAACGTATCCGATGCTATTAGATGGGTTTTGGGGGAACAGAGCATAAAAACCTTAAGAGGAAGCAAGATGGAGGATGTCATATTTTCAGGAACCGATACTAGAAGAGCCTTGGGTTATGCTGAAGTTACCATTGTATTTGATAATAGCAGCGGCAAAATACCAATAGATTATGCAGAAGTAGCTGTAACCAGAAGAATGTTCAGGTCTGGAGAGAGTGAATATTACTTAAATAAGAGTTCATGTAGGCTAAAGGACATAAGGGAATTGTTTATGGATACAGGTATTGGGAAAGATGGATATTCTATAATCGGACAAGGTAAAATAGATGAAATTTTATCTAACAGACCTGAAGACAGAAGAAATATATTTGAAGAAGCTGCTGGAATTATTAAATATAGAACTAGAAAGGAAGAAGCAGAACGGAAACTTGAAAAAACGGAAAATAATATTGTCAGAATAAAAGATTTAATAATAGAGATTTCTAATCAAAAGGATGTATTAGAGCTTGAAGCAGGTAAGGCATCAAAGTTTACCAAATTGTATTCAAGGCTCAGGGATTTAGAGGTTAATATATACATAAGGGATATAAAAAAGCTGGACAAGCAAATCATGGATATAAAACTTGAAAAAGAGCATTTGCTATTAGATCTAAAGGTTATTGAAGATGAAAAAACCAAAATAGATGAAAAATATAATTTATTAAAAAACAATATTCAAGAACTTGAAGAAGAAATAGATAAGTTTCGTACTATAAAGTTTGATACCATTCAAAATTTTGAAAAGAATAGAAATCAAGTTACTATATTGAAAGAAAAAGAGGGATTTCTACAAAAAGATATTGAGAGGATTATAAAAGAAAGAGAAGAATTAAGTCATTCTATAAAGAATTTAGAACTTGAAAAAAATAATATAAGTATTAGGTTAAGTGAAATAGATCTTGAACTTAATGAGCTGAATCTTGAATATGCTGACAAAAATGAGAAGCTTAATGAAATAAAAAAAACAGTCGCTGCCGAGGAGTCAGAATTAGAGGAAATAAAGAACAAAACAATAGATTGTTATAATGAGATTTCAGATAAGAAAAGTATCTTAAATTCTAATAATACCTTAAAGGACAATATAGAAAGTAGAGTATCGCAGCTAAAGAAAGATATAAAAGCTTACGAGTCGAATAAAATTGAGCTTGCAATTAAAGAGGATGAAATCAAATCTGAGGAATTTAGCCTAAGAGATAGTCTTAAAACAGAAAAGGAGAATTCTTCAAAGCTATTAGAAGAAAAATTTAATTTAGATAAAAAAATAAGCATATTGGATGAAAATATAAAATCGCTTCAAATTAAGTTAAATGGACTCAATGCCAATTATAATTTATATAAAAATATGGAAGATGGATACGAAGGCTATTATAGAAGTGTAAAAGTATTGCTTACGGATGCTCATAAAAACAAGCAATTACAAAATGGACTTATAGATGTAGTTGCCAATCTTTTAAAGGTAGATTCAAAATATGAAAGAGCAATTGAAATAAGCCTTGGTTCAAATTCCCAAAATATAGTTGTTGAAACAGAAGAGGCTGCTAAAAATCTAATTAATTATCTAAAGAATAAGAAACTTGGTAGGGCAACATTTTTACCTTTAAACATTATTAAAGGAAAATCTATAAGAATAGATTCAAAGATAAGAAAAGAGTTTAACATTTTAGGTTTAGGTAGTGAATTAATCAGTTGTGATAAGAAATATAGTGATTTATTTGAATATTTATTGGGAAGAACTATTATTGTTGAGGATATGGATAGCGGAATTAGACTTGCCAATAAACAAGGCCACATCTATAAAATAGTCACATTGGATGGCGAGGTACTAAATGCCGGAGGCTCAATAACAGGAGGTAGTTCAGGCAAGGAAGGTTTTAGTATTATTAGCAGAAAAAACAAAATTGAAATCTTAAATAAAGAAATCAATGCTTTGAATAAAGAATTGAAAGTATTAGAGTTGGAAAAAAATAACGTATTGGTATATCTTAAGGATTTGATAAATGAGATTGAGAAAAACAATAGCGTGATAAAAGAAGCTGAATTGTCTTTAAATAATACAATAAATCTTTTAAATAACAATAAAGATGAAATAGAAAGAATGGATAAGGAAATAAGTAAAAAAAATATTGAAATAAATACTCTTCTAGTTGAAACGGATAATTTCAATGCTAATAGACTTAAATTATTAGATGAACTGAAGAAAATTGAGAGTCATCTTGACAATCTTAAGAAATCAGTAGAAGAAAAAACCATAACATTAGCTAGTTTGAAGAATGAACAAAACGATATGGAACAGTTGGTCACAAATTTGAAAATCCATATAAATAATTTGGATAACTCTAAGAAAAATTTAATTGATAACATAAATAGCTATGAAGCTAACAGTGAGCAATTTAAAATGAATATATGCAATAAAGATAAATCAATTGAAGAACTAAAAAATAATATTAAAGCTAATTTGACAGATAGAAATTCAATTGAAGAAGAAATAGAGAAATATGAAAGCAGTGAAAATGAAATTTCCTCGAGATTAAATGAACTTATAAAGAAAAAAGAGAGTTATATGAAGACCTTCTATGATGAACAGGACAGACTTAAAATTATAAACAAAAAAATCTCGGAAATAGAAAAGCAAAATAATAATTATGATATAAGACTAGCAAAATATGAGTTGCAATATGAGAACAATATCAATAAATTACAGGAAGACTATGAGCTCAAATTGGAAGAAGCAGTAAAGTATGAAAAAGAAATAGATAATATACAAAATTCACAAAAAGAAGTGAAAGAGCTAAAGGAAAATATTAAAGAATTAGGTAATGTAAACTTATCAGCAATAGAAGATTTTAAGAGTATTTCAGAGAGATTTGAGTTTGTTACCAAACAGCACAATGATTTGATAAGTGCGAAAGGAGATCTACAGGAAGTTATAAAGGATATGGAGAAAAAAATGAAAACTCAATTTATAGCTTCCTTTGATGAAATAAACAAGAAGTTTACAGAGATTTTTGCTATATTATTTAATGGTGGTAAGGCAAGACTAGAATTGGAAGAAAATGATGATATATTAAAGGCTGGCATTGAAATAAAGGTTCAGCCACCTGGAAAGAAACTTCAAAGCCTTTCATTACTATCTGGGGGAGAGAAATCTTTAACAGCTGTTGCACTTTTATTTGCTATTTTAAATAACAAACCTGCTCCGTTCTGCATTCTTGATGAAATAGATGCTGCATTGGACGAAGCTAATGTATATAGATATACTTCTTATTTAAAGACATTAACCGATTCTTCACAATTTGTCCTTATAACTCACAGAAAATCTACTATGGAAATTGCAGATATTCTTTATGGAGTGACAATGGAAGAAGAGGGAGTAAGCAAGATAATTTCTTTAAAATTAAAGGATAAATTAATACAAGCTAGCTAGGAGGATAAATATGTTAAATTGGTTTAAGAAGAAGTTAAAAAAAGAAGAGGTAATCGAAGAGGATGACAAAATCTATGATGAGCCTGAAAAGGAAGTAAAAAATGGTGATGATGCTCTAGAGAATGATTTTACTGAAGAATTGCCTTTAGAAGAGATAATTGATGAAGAGATGATGGAAGATGAAGATGTTGAAGAGGAATCAATAGATGAATCTGAAGAAAATATATATGTTGAAGAAAAAGTTAAAGAAGTTGAAGAAATACATGATGAAGAAAACATAGTTAAAAAGGTAAATTTCTTTGATAAATTGAAGGATGGATTGACAAAAACACGTAATAATATGTCTGAGAAGATTGAGGGTATATTGAATTCATATAAAAAGGTTGACGAGGAATTGTTTGATGAATTAGAAGAAGTACTTGTTACCGCAGATGTTGGTGCCAATACTACAATGGAAATTATTGATAGATTGCGAGAAAGGATAAAGTCAGAAAAAGTTAATGAACCTCAAAAGGTTAAAGAACTATTAAAAGAAGAAATAAGTAAGTTGATGAAGGAGTCAGTACCAAATAATTCATTGTTATTAGAACCACTTCCAGCGGTAATCTTAGTAGTAGGAGTCAACGGAGTTGGTAAGACTACTACTATAGGGAAGCTAGCCAATAGCTTTAGAAATGATGGCAAAAAGGTGCTTATTGCTGCTGGAGATACATTTAGGGCTGCTGCTATTGAGCAATTGGAAGAGTGGAGTAAAAGGTCTAAGGTTGAACTTATTGCTCACACGGAAGGAGCTGATCCAGCTGCAGTAATCTTTGATGGAATTGCAGCGGCAAAGGCTAGAAAATCAGACATTCTTATATGCGATACTGCAGGAAGACTTCACAATAAATCAAATTTAATGAATGAATTAAATAAAATATTTAGAGTTTTGGAACGTGAATATGGAAATGCAACTAAGGAGGTACTATTAGTGCTTGATGCTACTACCGGGCAAAATGCTATAAATCAAGCAAAGGTATTTAAAGATATTGCAAATATAACAGGTGTGGCGCTTACAAAGCTGGATGGTACGGCTAAGGGTGGCGTAATCATAGCACTTCAAGCGGAATTGAAATTGCCTGTTAAATTAGTTGGTGTAGGAGAAGGTATTGATGATTTACAGCCATTTATAGTTGATGATTTTGTAGAAGCGATACTAAATTAATTGTTGACAAAGAAAATAATATATATTAAAATAATTAGTGTCAAGTTTAAAACTTGACACTAATTATTTATTGGTGATATAATGGAAAAGCTGGTTGAAATGGGAATACTATTTGATTTTTATGGGAAACTTTTAAGTGAAAAACAATATCAGGCTGTGGAATTATATTATATTCATGATTTGTCTTTGGCTGAAATAGGAGAGGAACTTAAAATAACCAGACAAGGGGTTTTTGATACCTTAAAAAGATCTGAACAGAAGCTATATCACTATGAGGAAATTCTCGGTTTAGTTGAGAAGTTCGATAAGAGCCATGGTGCAATAAGGGAAATCCTAAAGATTGCAAAGGATCTTCAATTTTATGGCAAAGAATACAATGTTGATTTAATATGTGATAAGGCACATAAAATTGAGAAGATAGGATTGGAAATATTGGATTAGGCAGGAGGTTGTTTATTATGGTTTTTGAAAGCTTATCAGAAAAAATACAGAATGCCTTAGGTAAATTAAAAGGTAAAGGTAAGATTTCTGAGAAGGATTTAGATTTAGCCATGAGAGAAGTAAGACTTGCTCTACTTGAGGCTGACGTTAACTTTAAGGTTGTTAAAGACTTTATAAAGAATGTTAAAGAAAGAGCTATCGGTACAGAAGTGATGGAAAGCCTTACTCCAGGTCAGCAGGTAATTAAAATTGTTAATGATGAATTGACAAAGCTGATGGGTGCTAAGGAAGCAAAATTAACTTTTTCCTCCTCACCACCTACTGTTATCCTTATGTGTGGATTACAAGGGGCTGGAAAAACTACTACAACTGGTAAACTTGCTTTTAACCTTAAAAAACAAAATAAAAGACCTCTTTTGGTTGCGTGTGATATCTATAGACCTGCTGCTATAAAACAATTAGAGGTAGTAGGAGAAAGAGTTGGAGTTCCTGTTTTTTCTATGGGAGATAAACATAATCCAGTTGATATTGCAAAAGCAGCTTTAGAGCATGGGAAGAAGCATGGTAATGATGTTATTATAGTTGATACTGCAGGTAGACTTCATATAGATGAGGTCTTGATGGATGAGATTAAAAATATTCATGATGCAGTAAATCCCACTGAGGTATTGTTAGTACTTGATGCTATGACAGGTCAGGATGCAGTTAACGTTGCAGAATCCTTTAATGAAAAGCTTGGCATATCAGGAGTCATACTTACAAAGCTGGATGGTGATGCAAGAGGTGGAGCAGCTTTATCTATAAGGGCTGTAACGGATAAGCCTATTAAATTTGTTGGTATGGGTGAAAAAATGGATGCCCTAGAGACATTTTATCCGGAAAGGATGGCTTCAAGAATACTTGGCATGGGTGATGTTTTGAGTTTAATAGAAAAAGCTCAGGCAAGTATAGATGAAAAAAAGGCATTGGAGCTGGAGAAGAAAATTAGAACTGCTCAATTTACATTTGATGACTTTCTAGATCAGTTAGAACAGATGAAAAATCTAGGTCCAATGGAACAGATATTGGGTATGATGCCTGGTGTTAATGCTAAGGCCTTAAAGGGATTAGATGTCAATGATAAGGAAATAGTAAGAATTGAAGCAATTATTAAATCCATGACTAAAAAGGAAAGAGAAAATCCTGATGTTATTGACAGCAGTAGAAGAAAAAGAATAGCATTAGGTAGTGGTACAAATGTCCAGGATGTAAACAGGCTTTTGAAGCAATTCAAGGAAACTAAGAAAATGATGAAAAAGTTTACTGATATGGAAAAGACAATGAAGAAAAAAGGAAAATTTGGATTTCCTTTTTCTAGATAAATATTAAGTTTTAGGAGGTGAAAAATATGTCAGTTAAGATTAGATTAAAAAGAATGGGTGCTAAAAAAACCCCTTTTTATAGAATAGTTGTAGCAGATTCTCGTTCTCCAAGAAATGGTAGATTTATTGAGGAGATTGGATACTACAATCCTTTAACTGAACCAAAAATAGTTAAGGTTGATAATGAAAAGGCTTTGAATTGGATCAAAAATGGTGCAAAACCAACAGAAACAGTTGAAAGACTTTTTAAAGAAAATGGATTGTATGAAAAAGCTAATACTGAGGAGTAATTCATGGAGGTAAAGTAAAATGGGAGAATTAGTTGAGTTTATAGCAAAAGCTCTTGTGGATTATCCTGAACAAGTAAGCGTTAATGAAATTGAAGGTTCTCAATCAGTTATTATTGAGCTTAAAGTAGCACAAGAGGATATGGGAAAGATAATTGGCAAGCAAGGTAGAATCGCTAAAGCTATCAGAACCGTAGTTAAGGCTGCAGCAATAAAGGACAACAAAAGAGTAGTAGTTGAGATTATTCAATAATGTTATTAAAAGGTGAGAAAATGGATTACACAATAGTGGGTAAGATAATTAACACTCATGGAGTCAGAGGGGAAGTCAAAATATATCCTTTAACAGATGATATAAATAGGTTTGATTATTTAAAAGAAATTTATATAGGTGAGGATAAAATCCATGTAAATGTACAAAGTGTTAAATATCACAAGGGTATGCCACTACTTAAGTTTAAGGAATACAGCGATATCAATGATATCTTAAAGTTTAAGGACTCTTATATCTATGTTGATGATGTGAATAAGGTTGTATTGCCTGAAAATCATTTTTTCATCTCAGATTTGATTAATTGCAATGTATATGATGTTGATGGAAATCCTATAGGAATTCTTTCAGAGGTATTGCAAGGATATAGTAATGATGTCTATGTTATTAAGGATGAAAAGAAAAACAAGGAATATCTAATTCCGGTTGTTAAGGAATTTGTAAAGGATGTCAATGTTAAAGACAAATCGATTGTTATAGATCCTATTGAAGGAATGATTGAATGAAGATAGACATATTAACTTTATTTCCTGAATTTTTTCAAAATCTTAATAGTTACAGTATAATAGGCAGAGCAATTGGAGAAAACATAATCGATTTAAATTGTATCAATATAAGGGATTTTTCAAAGGATAAACACAAAAGAGTTGATGATTATCCTTTTGGGGGCGGACCGGGAATGGTCATGAAGCCTGAACCTATATATGATGCGATTGAAAGTGTTAAAACACGGGATTCAAAAGTTATTTATTTATCTCCTCAGGGAAAAGTCCTAAATCAGAAAAAAGCTTTTTCTCTTTCAAAAGAAAAAAATTTAATCTTTCTATGTGGGCATTATGAAGGGATTGATAATAGAATAATTGAGAATTACGTGGATGAAGAGATATCCATTGGAGATTATGTTCTTACAGGTGGAGAAATTCCAACTTTAGTATTGATAGACTGTATTTTAAGGCTTATACCCGGTGTACTAAGCAGTGAAGAATCCTTTACTAATGAATCACATTATGATGGCTTACTCGAATATCCTCAATATACTAGACCTAGAGAATTTTTAGGATTACACGTACCAGATATATTGCTAAGTGGTAATCATCAGAGAATTGCCGAGTGGAGAAAAACAGAATCTTTGAAAGTAACTAAGCAAAAAAGACCTGATTTAATTGATAAGTAAAAATAATTAATAATTGTATTTAAAATATAATTATGCTATAATACGTAAAGTATGTACTAAGGGCGGTCCTCTGCTGTTTGCAAGAACGTCTAGGGAGAAGGGAGGATTACTTATGGATATAATTAAAATGTTAGAAGAAGAGCAATTAAGAGACGATATACCAAGTTTTAATGTGGGAGATACTGTTCAAGTTCACTATAAAGTCGTAGAAGGTTCTCGTGAGAGGGTTCAGGTTTATGAAGGAACTGTTATCAAAATTCAAGGTGGCGGAGCTAGAGAGACTTTCACTGTAAGAAGATTGTCTTATGGTGTAGGAGTAGAAAGAACGTTCCCTTTACATTCTCCAAGAATAGAAAAACTTGTAGTCACAAGAAAGGGTAAAGTTAGAAGAGCTAAACTTTACTACTTAAGAGATAGACAAGGTAAGGCTGCTAAAGTTAAAGAAAAGAGATTTTATTAAATGGGACTATAATGTCCCATTTTTTGCATTGGTGGTGTTATAGATATGAATATAAATTGGTATCCAGGACATATGAAGAAGACTAGAGAATCCATTGAAAAGAATTTAAGTCTGGTAGATGTGGTTTTTGAATTAATTGATTCTAGAATCCCAAATAGCAGCCAAAATCCAGTCATAGATAATATACTTGGCAATAAACCTAGAATAATAATTATGAATAAAGCAGATCTATCCGATTCCTCTGCTAACAAGCAATGGCAGGATTATTTTAATCAAAAGGGTATTACTTCAATATTATTTGATTCCTTAAGCGGCAGGGGAATCGATAAATTACTTAGTTTATCTAAAGAGGTTACAGAAGAGAAAAGAGTTGCCTATGAAAAAAGAGGCGTTATAAATAGACCCATAAGAGCTATGATACTAGGGGTTCCCAATGTGGGAAAGTCAACTATTATAAATACTCTAGCAGGAAGAAAAAGTGCTAAGACTGGAAACAGACCTGGAGTTACAAAGATAAATCAATGGATTAAAATCAAGGGAGTATTGGAATTGTTGGATACTCCGGGTATATTATGGCCTAAATTTGAGGACGAAGAAGTAGGGCTTAATTTAGCATTTACCGGAGCCATAAAGGATGAAATATTGGATACTGATACTTTAGCTTTAAGGCTCCTTGAAAAGTTAATATATATATCACCTGAACTATTGGAAGATAGGTACAATATCGAATTGGAGAATAAAACCCCTTTGGAGATTATGGAAGCTATTGCTGCAAAAAGAGGATGTCTTATAAAAGGTGGAGAAATCGATTATATAAAGGTAAGTAATATCATTTTGGATGAGTTTAGAAAGGGTATTATTGGAAATATAACCTTAGAGTTACCAAAGGAAAGGTGATATAGTGTTAGAAATTGAAAATGATTTATTTGATAAAGGATATATGCATATTGCTTGTATTGATGAGGTAGGGAGAGGTTGCTTATTTGGTGATGTCGTTGCCTGTGCTGTTATTATGCCAAGGGGTTTACAAATAGATGGAATCAAAGATTCCAAAAAACTTTCTCCTAAAAAAAGAGAAATGTTATATGATATCATAATGGATAATTGTATTGCATATGGATTCGGATCGGTTGATTGTAAAAAAATAGATGAAATAAATATTAAAGAGAGTACAAGGCTAGCTATGAAGATGGCTGTTGAAAATCTATTGGACAAGCAGGGTAATAGAATTGTTCCTGATTTTATCTTAATAGATGCAGAAAAAATATATATGGATATACCACAAGAAGGAATAATCAAAGGTGATGATAAATGCTATGGAATTGCTTGCGCTTCTATTTTGGCAAAGGTTTATAGAGATAGAAAATGTATAGAGTGGGGTAAAATGTACCCTGAATATAAAATAGAAAAACATAAAGGATATGCCACTAAGGAGCATATTGAAGCAATCATAGAGCATGGTATTACGCCTTTACATAGAAATACGTTCTTAAAGAAAATATTGGCAGGTAGTACAAATGAATAACAATATTATAAAAGGAAAATCCGGTGAGGAATTAGTAAGGGTATATCTAAAAAATAAGGGATATATCATACTTGAAAGCAATTATAGAAACAAGATTGGGGAAATAGACATTATAGCCAAGGATAAGGATATCTTGGTTTTTATTGAGGTTAAGACTAGAACAAGTACCAATTACGGTTATGCCTTTGAGGCAGTTGATTATAGAAAACAAAGAAAAATTATAAATACATCTATGGTGTATATAAAGTATAAAAATTTTAAAAATACACAAATAAGATATGACATTATTGAGGTTTATTTACAAAATCAGATAAAAATCAACCATTTAGAAAATGCATTTTGTCTGTAAGTAGAAGAAAATAAATAAATATGACTATTACCAAGGTAATAAGCAAGAGGTGGATAACATGTATTCAAATATAAAGACCTGTGTTTTAACAGGCATTAATGGACATGTTGTTGAAGTTGAATCGGATCTTTCGAGGGGCATGCCTGTTTTCAATATAGTGGGTCTTCCTGATGCTGCAATAAGGGAATCTAAGGAAAGAGTAAGAACTGCCATAAAAAATAGTGGATACGAATTTCCTTTAAGTCGTATTACTATTAACCTGGCACCTGCTAATATTAAGAAGGAAGGCTCTCAGATAGATTTAGCTATAGCCGTAAGTATTCTAATGGCAAGTATGATTGTTCCAAATGATATTCATTCCGACACTGTTTTTTTTGGAGAGCTATCATTAGATGGTAAAGTCAATGGAATAGATGGCGCTCTACCTATGGTAATATCCATGAGAGAGGAAAATATAAGTAAGTGTATAGTCCCATATGATAATAGGGAAGAATGTAGTGTTGTATCAGATATGGAGATTATACCGGTAAAAAATTTAAATGAGGTTATAGATTATCTAAATGGGGAATTAATTATAGATCCGTATATTCACGAGAGTAAACTTTCCGATGATGAAATTGATTATAATATTGATTTCGCAGATATTAAAGGTCAGGAAGGACTAAAGAGAGCTTTGGAGGTTGCTGCTACAGGCAATCACAATATGCTCATTATCGGTCCTCCTGGCTCAGGAAAGACTATGGCAGCAAGGAGATTGCCTACAATCCTTCCTAAACTATCCTTTGAAGAAGCGATTGAGGTCACAAAAATTTATAGCGTATCAGGATTATTGGATTCGAAAGGGCTTATAGAGCAAAGACCCTTTAGGTCACCTCATCATACTACTTCGAGCATTGCATTAATTGGTGGGGGAAGAATACCAAAACCCGGTGAGGTCTCATTGGCACATAATGGTGTACTATTTTTAGATGAGCTGCCAGAATTCCAGAAAAATGTTTTAGAGGTTTTAAGGCAACCTATAGAGGATGGTGTAGTACATATATCACGTGTAAACGCAACAATTTCCTATCCCGCTAAGTTTATGTTTATCGCCAGTATGAACCCTTGTCCATGTGGTTATTTTGGGGATCCACTACATGAATGTACCTGTAGTCAAGGAAGCATTGATAAATATTTAGGGAAAATTAGCAATCCCTTATTGGATAGAATTGATATACATATGGAGGTTTTACCAGTATCATATAAAGATTTGAGTGATAATTCAAAATTAGAATCGTCAGCAGATATTCGTAAAAGGGTTAAAAAAGCTAGAGATATACAATATAAAAGATATAAAAAGGATAAGATATACAATAATTCTCAAATTTTGAATAGAGATATAAAAAAATACTGCAAACTGACTTCCAGTGCTGAAAACATTATGAAAAAAGCCTTTACAAAATATAAATTTAGTGGAAGAACATATAGTAAAATACTTAAAGTGGGAAGAACAATTGCTGATTTGGATTCTAAGGAAATAATTGAAGATAAGCATATACTAGAGGCCATAAGATATAGAATACTTGATAAAAAATATTGGGGGTAATCTGTATGATTTCTGAAAGAAATATTTTGATATGGTTAAATTCTATAGGTATAAGCAGTAAAAAAATTGAGGATTTAAAAGAAATATATACTGATTTATGCAATTTGTGGCATGATAATGAAAGAAGTATCTCTAAATTAAATATATTAAATGACAATATGGTTTATAAAATCAATAAATATAGAAATAATAAATATTTAGAAAATTTATTATTAAACTTGGAAAGAAATAATATAAATACAATAACTGTACTAGATGCCGAGTATCCTAAGGATTTATTAAATATTACAAATAAACCTATGGTACTATATACAAAAGGGAAGTATAAGGATGAAGATCATTTTGCAATAAGTATAGTTGGTTCCAGAAAAGCTACAGCCTATGGAAAATGGGCTTGTGAAAAGTTTACAAAGGAGCTTGTGGAATTGGGTATTACAATAGTAAGTGGATTAGCTATGGGAATTGATACTGTAGCACACAAAGCTACATTGGAAAATAGAGGTAGAACTATTGGTGTTTTAGGCAATGGTATCGACTATATATATCCCAAGAATAATTATCAATTATATAGAGATGTCGCTGAAAAAGGATGTCTAATGACTGAATTTCCAATGGGTACTAAACCAATAAACTATAATTTTCCCCAAAGAAATAGAATCATCTCTGGACTTTCTCTAGGTGTGATTGTTATTGAGGCTAGAGAAAAATCAGGATCTTTAATTACTGCTCATCATGCATTAGAACAGGGTAAGGATGTTTTTGCTTTGCCTGGGAATATAAATAGTATTTATAGTCAGGGAACTAACAGATTGATTCGAGATGGAGCTAAACCTTTACTTTGCTTAGATGATATACTTGAAGAAGTATATGAATTAACGCAAATGAAAATAAATAAAAAACAGGAGTATGATTATTCATCTCTTAGTGATGATGAAATAAAAATCATGAAAATTATTTCAAATGGACCAATTCATGCCGATACTATAGTCTTACAATCTGAAATGGATATTTCAAATGTAATGAGTATATTGACAATATTAGAATTAAAAGGAATGATTAGAGAACTTTCTGGCAGGATATTTTGTTGTTGCTAGAAATACTGGAGGTGTAAATTTGTGACTAAGAATCTATTAATAGTAGAGTCACCTGCCAAATCTAAGACAATTGGCAAGATTTTAGGAAAGAATTACAAAGTAGTCGCATCAGTTGGACATATCAGAGATTTACCCAAGAGTACACTTGGAATTGACATAGAAAACAATTTTGAGCCTAAATATATCAATATAAGGGGAAAAGGACCTCTTATAAAAGAGTTAAAAAAAGAAGCTAAAAATTCTACAAAAATTTATTTGGCAACAGACCCGGACAGGGAAGGAGAAGCTATTTCGTGGCATTTAGCACATATTCTAAATTTGAATCCTGAGGATAATTTAAGAGTAGAATTCAATGAAATCACTAAGGATGCCATTAGAAATGCTGTTAAAAAACCTCGACCAATAAATCTTGATCTAGTAGATGCACAACAGGCTAGAAGAGTGTTGGACCGATTGGTAGGATATAAAATAAGTCCTTTGCTTTGGAAAAAGATAAGAAAAGGACTTAGCGCTGGAAGGGTACAATCTGTAACCGTCAAACTCATTTGTGATAGAGAAGAAGAAATCAATAGCTTCATTCCAAAGGAATATTGGACTTTGAAGGCATTGTTATCAAAAAATAAAGAAAAGTTTGAAGCAAATTTTGTTGGCAAACTTATAAATGGTAAAGAGCAGAAGATAGAATTAAATAATGAAGAAGAAATGGACAAAATATTAGATTCCATAGATAAAAAAAACTTTTCTGTTCTCGAAATAAAAAAAGGGAAGAGAAAAAGAAATCCTTATGCTCCATATACCACAAGTACGCTTCAACAGGATGCATCAAAAAAGTTGGGATTTACTACTAAAAAAACCATGAGTATCGCTCAGCAATTATATGAAGGTATAGATTTAAAAAAAGAAGGAATTATTGGATTGATTACCTATATGAGAACTGACTCAACAAGGGTATCAGATGAAGCCATGAAATCAGCTAAGAAATATATTATTGAAAACTATGGTTTAGAATATTCTAATGGTGGAAAGAATTATGGTAACAAATCAAGAAAAGAAACGCAAGATGCTCATGAAGGTATAAGACCTACTAATGTAAATATAAATCCTGAAAACTTAAAGAGCCTTCTATCTAAGGATCAATATAGGCTGTATAAATTGATATGGGATCGATTTGTTGGCTCACAGATGAAGGAAGCTTTATATGATACTATAAGTGCTAGTATAAAAAGCAACGATAATCTCTTTAAAGCAACTGGCTCCAAGCTAGTGTTTCCAGGATTCTTAAAGGTTTATATCACTGCCGATGAAGAAGTAAAGGATATGAGTATACCTGATTTAAATGAAGGTGACTTGCTTAAATTGGAAGATATCATGCCAAAACAAAACTTCACCCAACCACCTGCAAGATATACTGAAGCATCTCTAATCAAGATGCTGGAGGAATTGGGTATAGGTAGACCAAGTACTTATGCACCTACTATAGCAACTATTTTATCAAGAGATTATGTTGTGCTGGATAAGAAGGTATTTTATCCTACAGATTTAGGAAAGCTAGTTAATGACTTATTAATTGAATATTTTGATAAAGTTATCAATGAGGAATTTACTGCGGACTTAGAGGATAAGCTAGATAATATAGCCGAAGGGAATTCAAATTGGAAAAAGGTTGTTAGTGATTTCTATGAGGATTTTCATAAATATCTAATTAAGGCAGAAGAAGAAGTAGATAAAATTGAAATTAAAGATGAAGTAAGTGATGTAATTTGCGATAAATGTGGACGAAATATGGTTGTTAAATCAGGCAGATTCGGGAAGTTTTTAGCATGTCCAGGATATCCTGAATGTAAAAATACTAAACCGATACTAGATGAATTAGACGTAAATTGTCCAAAATGTGATGGAAAAATCATTAGAAAAAGATCTAAAAAAGGTAGAGTCTTTTATGGATGTTCAAATTACCCTAATTGCGATTTTGTATCATGGGATGAACCAATTAATGAAAAGTGCCCTAATTGTGGGGAGTATATGATTATAAAACGCAATAAAAGTGGTGATGTTATAAAATGCAGCAACAAAGAATGTGGGTATATTAAATCTTAGTTACAAAATTAAAAATTTTCTGTACAGTTTGATTATTTTATAGTAAAGTATAATATATGTAATATTCTGAATTATATTACCAAAAATATAATATTAAAAATAAGATATAAGGGGGTTATAAAATGGAAAGCTTATTACAAAAGACTAGAAGAGTAAATAAAACTCTCCAAGGTTATGGATCTAAACCAGTTTCTTTTATTGAATTAAGTAAAATATTAAGCGATGTACTTGATGCTAATGTATATATAGCTAGCAAGAAAGGACGAGTATTGGGATATGCTTTGTCTGATGGTTTTGAATGCGATATTGTTAATTCAGAGGTTGTGAAGGAAAGAAGATTTCCAAAAGCCTATAATGAGGAACTGCTAAAAATAACTGAAACAAATGAGAATATTAAAAATACAACAGATTGTGTATTTGATAATGTATCTGATTGTGATTATCATGATAAGATATCTACAGTAATTCCTATAAACAGTGGTGTTTCAAGATTAGGAACTCTAGTATTAGCAAGATTTGGTAGAGAGTTTAATGAGGATGATTTAGTACTTGCTGAATATAGTGCAACAGTAGTAGGTATGGAGATATTGAGAGCTACTAATGAAGAAATAGAAGAAGAAGCAAGAAAAAAATCTATAGTACAGATGGCTATTGGAACTTTATCATATTCTGAATTAGAAGCGATGGAACATATATTTAATGAGTTAGATGGTTCCGAAGGTTTATTGGTAGCAAGTAAAATTGCTGATAGAGTTGGTATTACAAGGTCAGTTATAGTGAATGCTCTTAGAAAGTTTGAAAGTGCCGGTGTTATAGAATCCAGATCATTAGGCATGAAGGGTACTCATATAAAAATACTTAATGACAAATTGGTAGATGAGCTGAAAAAAGTAAAAGGATAGTTATCTATCCTTTTGTTAAATAATAGAATAATATTATTGATTATGTAAAATCATTATGTTATAATTCTATAGTGATTACACACACTCTCTGATATCATGGGTAGTGCTCTAATGAGTTCCCAAGATAGTTGAGGTGAGTGGAGGAAAATAACTTGGAGGTGAAGGTATGTCAGTAATAACAATGAAGGGTTTACTAGAAGCTGGAGTTCATTTTGGACATCAGACAAGAAGATGGAACCCAAAGATGGCTCAGTACATCTTTACAGAAAGAAATGGAATTTACATTATTGACCTACAAAAGACCGTAAAAAAAGTCGATGAAGCTTATAACTTTATGAAAGAGGTTGTAGCTGATGGCGGAGAGGTACTATTTGTAGGAACTAAGAAACAAGCACAAGAAGCTATTGAAGGTGAAGCTAAAAGATGCAATATGCATTATATCAACCAAAGATGGCTTGGTGGTATGTTAACAAATTACAAGACTATCAGAAAAAGAATTGATAGATTGCATGAATTAGAAAAGATGGAAGAGGACGGAACATTTGATGTTCTTCCAAAAAAAGAAGTAATTCAATTGAGACATGAAGCTGAAAGACTCGAAAAATTCCTTGGCGGAATTAAAAATATGAATGGAATTCCAGATGTTTTATTTGTAGTTGACCCTAGAAAAGAGAGAATTGCTGTTCAAGAAGCAAAAATTTTAGGTATACCTGTTATTGCAATTGTGGATACTAACTGTGATCCAGATGAAATAGATTATGTTATACCAGGTAATGATGATGCTATAAGGGCTGTAAAATTAATAACAGAAACAATTGCAAATGCTGTTTTGGAAGCAAGACAAGGCGAACAAATAGAAAACATTGAGGAATAATTAGACAGGTAAGGGTTTTGAGGGTTTTTGCCTTAATCCCTTACCGTTTTTAAAAATAGGAGGGGTAATATGAATATAAGTGCTTCCTTAGTTAAAGAACTTAGAGATAAAAGTGGAGCAGGGATGCTGGACTGCAAGAATGCATTAGTAAAAGCTGAGGGAAATCTTGAAAAGGCAATGGATCTGCTAAGGGAAAAAGGATTGGCATCAGCAGCTAAAAAAGCTGGAAGAATTGCATCAGAAGGTTTAGTAGAATCATATATCCATGGCGGAAGAATCGGAGTTTTAGTTGAAGTTAATTCAGAAACTGATTTCGTGGCAAAAAATGACGAGTTTAAACAATTCGTAAAGGACATAGCTATGCAAGTAGCAGCTTCTAATCCAAAATATGTAAGAAGAGAAGAGGTTGCTGAAGAAGAATTAAACCATGAAAAAGAAATACTTACAGCACAAGCAATTAATGAAGGAAAACCTGAGCATATAGCTGCTAAAATAGTTGAAGGAAGATTGGAAAAGTTCTATGAAAGAGTTTGTCTTCTAGACCAACCATTTATAAAGGATCCTAGCATAAAGGTTAAAGATTTATTGGCTGAAAAAATTGCAAAAATTGGTGAAAATTTAAATATTAGAAGATTTGCAAGATTTGAAGTTGGCGAAGGTTTAGAAAAGAAATCTGAAAACTTTGCAGAAGAAGTTGCGAAGCAAATGAATATATAAAGGAGGAGAACACTAGTTGTTCTCCTTTTGAAACATATGGCTAAAGAGGAGTGTTATAATGGGGCCTATTTATAAAAGGATTATACTGAAGCTTAGTGGTGAAGCATTGGCAGGTAAAAAGGGTTATGGGATTGATACTTTGACTGTCATCGATATAGCAAGACAAATCAAAGAGCTACAAGAAATGGGTGTAGAGGTTGCGATTGTAGTTGGTGGAGGCAATTTCTGGAGAGGAAGAACCTCTAAGGATATGGATAGATCTACTTCTGATTATATTGGTATGCTTGGCACTGTTATGAACGCTTTGGCATTGCAAGATGCCTTGGAGAATATGGATGTCATCACACGTGTACAGACGGCTATTGAAATGAGACAAGTTGCAGAACCATACATAAGAAGAAGAGCTATCAGACACTTAGAAAAAGGTAGAGTTGTAATCTTTGGTGCTGGAACGGGAAATCCGTATTTTTCAACTGATACTACAGCAGCTTTAAGAGCAGCTGAGATTGAAGCTGAAGTCATTCTTTTAGCTAAAAAGGGAGTAGACGGAGTTTACGATTCTGATCCAAATGTTAATTCTGCTGCTAAAAAGTTTGACACTTTAAAATATATTGATATACTTAACTTAGGACTAGGAATCATGGATTCAACTGCTACATCATTGTGCATGGATAATAGGATTCCATTGATAGTATTTGGAATTGATGAACCCAATAACATAATAGATGTAGTTATGGGTAGAAAAATTGGAACTCATGTAAAGGAGGATTAAGTATGTACTTAGATTTACACAAAGAAGCCGAAGAAAAAATGATTAAAACAGTGTCTGTTTATAAGGAAGAACTGCAAAGCATAAGAGCTGGTAGAGCAAATCCGCAATTATTGGATAAAATAACCGTTGATTACTACGGTCAAGTAACTCCACTAAAACAGGTAGGAGGCATTTCTGCTCCAGAACCAAGACTTTTAGTTATACAACCTTGGGATTCCAAATTGATCCCAATTATAGAAAAGGAAATACTTAAATCTGACCTCGGTTTAAATCCATCAAATGATGGTAAGATTATCAGACTAATCATACCTCAGTTAACTGAGGAAAGAAGAAAAGAATTGATTAAAGTTGTAAAAAAAGATGGAGAAAGTGCTAAAATAGCTGTTAGAAATATTCGTAGAGATACTTTAGATAAGATTAAAAAGATGGAAAAGAATAAAGAGATTTCTGAGGACGATCTTAAAAAAGCAGAAGAGGAATTACAAAAGATAACTGATAAATATATTGTACAGGTTGATGCTGTTACCAAGAAAAAAGAAGAAGAGCTAATGGAAATATAAATAATAAAACCCCTTCTGTGGAAGGGGTTTTTCATGGTGGAGGAAATATGAGCATAGAAAATCATGACATGATATCAAAGATTAATAAAGATAAATTACCAAGACATATTGCAATAATAATGGACGGAAATGGAAGGTGGGCTGCTAAGAGATCATTACCTAGAAATATTGGTCATCAAGAGGGGATGGAAAGAGTAATTGAAATCGTGGAAGCCGCTTCTCAGCTTGGTATTAAGTACCTGACGCTTTATGCATTTTCCACAGAAAATTGGAAAAGACCCGTTACAGAAATAGACGGATTAATGAAGATTTTAGTATTCTATATAAAAAGAGAATTAGACAAATTACATAAAAACAATATTAGATTGCATATACTAGGAGATATATCAAAATTACCCGATATTCCCAGAAAAGAAGTTGAAAAAGCAGTTGAAAAAACAAAAAATAATACAAAGATGACACTAAATATTGCCCTTAACTATGGAGGAAGAAATGAAATAATTTATGCTATTAAAGAATATTTAAAAGATGTTGAAATGGGTAATATTACATATGAAGAATTAAATCCAAGCGTATTTTCAAATTACCTTTATACAAGGGGACAGCCAGATCCGGATTTAGTTATTAGACCAAGTGGAGAACAAAGACTTAGCAATTTTTTATTATATCAAGTTGCATATTCTGAGTTTTGGTTCTCAGACATTTTATGGCCTGATTTTACTGAAAAGTATTTGTTTCAAGCTATTCTTGACTATCAAAATAGAAACAGAAGATTTGGGGGAATATAGGTGAGTGAACTGGGGAAGAGGGTATCTTCAGCTATTATAGGATTATTATTATTGTTATTTATTGTTAATAAAGGCGGTATCTATTTATCAACAGCAATATTAGTTATTTCAATTATAGGACTAAAAGAATTTTATAGAGCAATTTCTAATATTGGCTTTAGTCCATATGATTTCATAGGAATATTAGGATCAATTCTTTTATACATATCTGACTTATTCCCTATTATACAAAGGGATTTGATATTTACTGTATCCATCGTTGTACTATTAATTTATATGCTTAGCAATAAAGAGGTGACACTTGCCAATATGGGAATAACACTATTTGGTATTGTATATATACCTTTTCTATTATTTCATATAAGCTATTTAAACGGTAGTAAATATATTTGGCTAATTTTTATTATTGCCTTTGGAACAGATACTTTTGCTTATTTTACAGGAAGCCGTTTTGGGAAAAAGAAATTATGCCCTAAAATTAGCCCTAAAAAAACTGTTGAAGGGGCAATTGGGGGCATTGTAGGTAGTTTGGTGCTAACTATTCTATATGCGATATTTATGGAGCTTGATTCTATTGGGGAATTAATGATTTTAGCAGTGATTTCATCTATAATTTCACAATGTGGTGATTTGGTGGCTTCAAGAATTAAGCGAATTTCAGGTATTAAGGATTATGGAAAACTTATTCCGGGACATGGTGGAATTTTAGATAGATTTGATAGTATAATTCTGGTTGCACCAGTAATATATTATTTTGTCAGATACTTTTTATAAGGTGGTGTTTTAATGCAAACAGCTATTGCAGCTATATTTGTATTTTTGTTGGTTGTTCTGTTGCATGAATTTGGGCATTTTGCTGTTGCCAAATTAGTTGGTGTAAAAGTAAATGAATTTTCAATTGGAATGGGACCAAAATTATTACAAAAAACGAAGGGAGATACTCAATATACTTTAAGATTACTTCCTATTGGTGGATATTGTAAAATGGAAGGTGAAGATGAAAATTCAGATGATCCAAAGAGTTTCTCCAATGTTTCTCCATTATCTAGAATTGCTGTTGTTGTTGCTGGAGCTTTTATGAATTTTGTATTGGCTTTTATTGTTCTATCAATAGTATCCTTTAACACTGGTACTCCAACAACAACTATAGGTGAAATTATTGAAAATTCACCGGCTGAAGAAAGTGGATTACTTCCGGGAGATAAAATAATAAAGATAAATAACATGGATATAGACAGCTGGGATAATCTATCCGATAATATCAGTAAGTCAAATCCAGAAAATGTTTTAGGAATAGATATAATAAGAAAAAATAAAGAACACACAATTGAAATTATGCCTGAAATTGAAGATGGAAGAGCTATTATAGGAATTATTCCTGCCTATGAAAAATCCGTATCCTCTGCCTTTAAAGGTGGAGCAAAAAATACAGTTATGTTCATACAGCTAATGGTTGATTTTCTAAAAAGCTTATTCCAAGGCAAGGTAACTACCAACGATTTGTCAGGACCTGTAGGAGTTATAAGTGAAATTGGAAAAGCTGCTAATTCCGGGATTACTAATCTTTTGTTTTTACTGGGATTTATCAGTGTAAATTTAGGATTTTTTAATTTATTACCAATCCCTGCGCTGGATGGCGGTAGAATTATATTTTTATTATTAGAAATTTTAAGAGGGAAACCAATCGATCCAGATAAAGAAGGCTTGGTACATTTTATAGGATTTGTATTGCTTATCTCTTTAATGCTTGTAGTAACATATAAGGATTTAATTAGGATAAATATTTTTTAGATATTTAAAAAGGTGATAAAATGGAAAGAAAAAACACAAGAGTTATAAGAGTCGGCAATGTTTTAATAGGAGGAAATAACCCTATAAGTGTACAGTCTATGACTAATACAAGGACCTCAGATGTAGTGAACACTGCAAGACAGATAAAAGATTTAGAAGAGGCAGGATGTGATATAATCAGATCATCTGTTTCTTCTATTGAAGATGCTAAGGCAATACCAAAAATTAAGGAGCAAATCAACATTCCAATTATCGCAGATATTCAGTATGATTATAAATTAGCTCTGGAAGCTATTAAGTATGGAATAGATGGATTAAGAATAAATCCAGGTAATATTGGTAGTTTATATAAGGTAAAGGAAGTAGTTAATGCTTGTAAGAAAAATAATTTATCCATAAGAATAGGAGTAAATTCAGGCTCTATTAAAAAAGAATTTTTGGATAAGTACGATGGTGTAAATGCTGACTCAATGGTTTATAGTGCTCTTGAACAGATAAGGCTTTTAGAAGAGTTAAACTTTTATGATATAAAAATTTCCCTTAAAGCAAGCAATGTACCTCTGACCATCGAGGCATATAAGAAGATGTCAGAGGTATGCGACTATCCTTTGCATCTAGGTGTTACAGAGGCGGGAACTCCTTGGAGAGGGACTATAAAGTCCTCAGTAGGAATAGGAAGTCTTTTGGCTATGGGTATCGGGGATACAATAAGGGTATCTTTAACCGGAGATCCTGTGGAAGAAGTAAAGGTAGGCAGAGAAATCCTTAAATCACTGGGGCTGTTAAAAGATGGTCTTGAATTGATATCATGTCCTACCTGTGGCAGAACAAATATTAATTTGATAAAGATAGCTCAAGAGGCCGAAAAAATCCTTGACGGCATAGAAAAACCAATAAAGGTAGCAATTATGGGTTGTGCAGTCAATGGACCTGGAGAGGCAAAAGAAGCTGATATTGGAATAGCTGGTGGAAATGAAGAGGGTTTGATATTTATCAAAGGAGAAGTTGTGAAAAAAGTTAAAGAGGAAGATTTGTTACAGGAATTACTTAAAGAAATAAATAAATTGTAATATCTCCGAGGATAGGAGGACAAGCATGACAAAGACAGAAGGAATTTTGATTAAAGACATCATAAAAAACAATAAATATAATCATTTGGCTGAGTTGGACTTAACTATAAATAATGTCAAAATATATAAGAGCAATATGAAATTAGTTTTAGATATTATTTCTCCTCAGATTCTTTTGAAGGAAAATATTGAGGAAATTCAAGAAATGCTAGAAGAACAATTCATTCAATTTAAAATTCAAATAAATATCTCTTATAGCGATAATTCTAATGTTGAATTAAGTCTTGATAATTTAATTGATAGTATTAAATCAATTCTTACGTCGAAGATACCTTCAAGTGGGACATGGGTTAAGGAAATTATGTGGGAGGAAAAAGATGATGAAATAACTCTTATCTTGCCTAACCAGATGGCCTTTTTTTCTGTCGAAAGAAGTGGACTAAAAGATAGTATCTTCGAAATGGTAAAATCAAATTGTGGGAAAAAGTTAAATATTAAATATAAAGAAAACAATACCATAGATTATGATTCCTTTATTGAAGAAAAGGAAATTGAAGAACGTAAATTATCGAATAAAACTATGTCTAGTGTTCCATCGCCTAAAAAGACGGTAAGTTCAAGGAATGAAGTCGGCGGAAAATACACCTTTGGTAAAGCTATTAAAGATCAGCCCATGAAAGTAAAAGATATAAATTTAAATAGTGGTTCAGCTGTTATCAAAGGTAGTATTTTTCAAATAGAAAGCAGAAGCATTAAGGGTAATAAAACAATAATTTCATTTTATATTTCTGATGGTACTGATTCCATAGGTGTGAAGTTGTTTTTAAGTGATGATAAAAAGGATCAATTTTTAAATAACGTAGTTGAGGATAGCTATATTATGATTGAGGGAGATGTAATCTTTGATACATATATTAAATCAACGGTTATAATGCTAAAATCCTTAATTAAGCTTGAGCTGGAATTAAAGAAGGACATGTCAGAGGAAAAAAGAGTTGAATTGCATCTTCATACACAGATGAGTGCTATGGATGGGATTAGTACTGCTAAGAAACTAGTACAAAGAGCTAAAGAGTGGGGTCATAAAGCTATTGCAATCACAGACCATGGTGTTGTACAAGCTTTTCCTGAGGCTATGGAGACAGGAAAAAAAAGTGATATAAAGATTATATATGGCGTAGAAGGATATATGATAAATGATAGAAAAAATATAGTTACAAATTTCTATGAGGATAGAGTTGCTGATGATTTTGTTGTATTCGATATTGAAACTACAGGTTTATCAGCAAAAAACGATATGATAACAGAAATTGGCGCTGTAAGAATTATTAACGGAGAGGTTGTAGAGGAGTTTAGCCAGTTGGTAAATCCTGAAATGTCGATACCGGCTAAAATTACTGAACTGACGGGTATCACAAATGAAATGGTAGCCGGTATGCCTACTATTAAAGATGTTATAAAAGATTTTAAGGATTTCATTAAAGATAGTATATTAGTTGCCCATAATGCAACATTTGATATAGGTTTTATCAGAGAAAAAATGAAGTTGTCCAATATGAAAATTGATAATGCGGTGCTTGATACATTAGAGCTTTCAAGAGCCGTATTTCCAAACTTAAAAAATCATAAACTAAATATAGTTGCAAAGCATTTAGGCGTAAGTCTTATAAATCACCATAGGGCTGTTGACGATGCAACAGCTACAGGTGAGATATTGATAAAGATTTTAAATATGCTAGAGGATAAAAATATTAAAACCCTTAAACAAATTAATAAATTAAATTCGCAGCAGGATGTTACTAAGGGTGAAGCATTTCATATAATCTTATTGACTAAGAATTATACAGGGTTAAAAAATCTATATAAATTAATATCAGATTCTCACCTTAAATATTTCCATAGAAAACCGAGATTACCAAAGTCGTTGATCGATGCAAACCGAGATGGTCTCATAATCGGTAGTGCATGCGAAGCAGGGGAGTTGTATAAGGCGATTTTAAAAAACAAGTCCTACAACGAAATCAAGGATATTGTATCCTTCTATGATTATTTGGAAATTCAGCCAATTGGTAATAATATGCATTTAATCAGGGATGGGTTAGTTAAGGATGAAGCTGAACTACAGTCAATAAACAGAAGAATCTATGAGCTTGGTAGAAAATATAATAAGATGACTGTAGCAACCGGAGATGTTCACTTTTTAGATCCAGAGGATGAAATCTATAGAAGAATACTAATGTCTGGTCAAGGTTTTTCTGATGCAGACAATCAAGCACCTTTGTATTTTAAAACTACAGATGAGATGTTGGAAGAATTCTCTTACCTAGGACAAGATGTAGCAACCGAAGTAGTAGTAAAAAATACTAATGCTATAAATGATCTAATTGAAGAAATCATCCCTATTCCAGATGGTACATTTCCACCTATTATTGAAGGGGCAGATGAGGAATTGAAATCCATAACCTATAAAAAAGCATATGAAGTATATGGAGATCCATTGCCTGAGATAGTTAAGAAGAGACTTGATAGAGAATTAAATTCAATAATTAGTAATGGATATGCAGTTATGTATATCATTGCTCAAAAATTAGTATGGAAGTCAGTAGCTGATGGATATATGGTAGGCTCAAGGGGTTCTGTAGGCTCTTCATTTGCAGCAACAATGAGTGGAATAACGGAGGTCAATCCTTTAGTGCCACACTATATATGTCCTAATTGCAAGCATAGTGAATTTTTTGAAGATGGTTCTATATCTTCAGGAGCTGACTTAGAGGATAAAGACTGTCCAATATGTAATCATAAACTAATAAAGGATGGTCAGGATATACCTTTTGAAGTATTTTTAGGTTTTGAAGGTGATAAAGAACCTGATATTGACCTTAATTTTGCAGGAGAATATCAACCTAATGCACATAAATATACTGAGGAACTATTTGGAAAGGGATATGTATTTAGGGCAGGTACCATAGGTACTATTGCTGAAAAAACTGCATATGGATTCGTTAAAAAATACTTTGAGCAAAGAGAAATATCCGTAAACCCAGCTGAAATAAACAGACTTGTAAAGGGTTGCACAGGTATAAAAAGAACATCAGGTCAACATCCGGGTGGAGTAATGATAGTACCTGATTATAAGGATATTCTAGATTTTTCTCCAATCCAATATCCTGCTGATGATAAAACATCAGGTGTCATAACAACGCATTTCGATTATCATTCTATAAGCGGTAGAATCTTAAAGCTAGATATATTAGGACACGATACGCCTACAATAATTAAAATGCTCGAAGATTTAACTCATACCAATTCAATGGAAATACCTTTGGATGATAAGGATACTTTAAAGTTATTTACAAGTACCACTCCTTTAAAAATAACACAAGAGGACATTAATTGCCCAGTGGGGACATTAGGAATTCCTGAGTTTGGAACCAAATTTGTCAGACAGATGCTTGTAGAAACCAAGCCTACAAAATTTTCGGATTTAGTTCGTATAAGTGGACTTTCTCATGGGACTGATGTATGGGTAAATAATGCACAGGAACTTGTAAAAAATGGTGTGGCTCCATTGTCCAAGGTGATTTCCACAAGAGAAGATATCATGCTTGGATTGATAAATGCTGGTATGGAGAAAAAACAATCCTTCTTTATAATGGAAAAAGTACGTAAAGGTAAGGGTCTGACACCAGAGGATGAAAAAGTTATGAGAGAACATAATCTACCTGAATGGTATATAGAATCCTGTCAGAAGATTAAATATATGTTCCCTAAAGCCCATGCTGCTGCATATGTAATGATATCCTTTAGAATTGCATATTACAAGGTTCATTACCCAGAAGCATTTTATGCAACATATTTCACAATTAAAGCAACTGATTTTGATGCTGAGCTTGTTCTTCAGGGTAAGGAAGCCGTTAAAAATAAGATTATTGAATTAGATAATTTGGGCAATAATATGACTGCGAAGGAAAAAAATCTATATACAGTTTTGGAGGTTGCTTTGGAAATGTATTGCAGAGGTTTAAAGTTTGAGAGAGTAGATTTGTACAAATCAGACAGTGATATATTTCTAATAAGTGACAGTGGCATTTTGCCTCCTTTAAAAAGTTTGGATGGAATAGGTGAAAATGCCGCAAAGAAGATTGTTGAGGAGAGAAACATTAAGAGCTTTATTTCTGTTGAAGATCTGATTAATAGAGGTAAGGCCAACAAGTCAGTTATAGAAGCCTTAACTAAGCATGGATGTCTTGATGAATTGCCTGAAAGTAATCAAATTAGCCTATTTAGCATTTGATTAATATAAAAATCTGTGATATAATTATTTAGACAATAATAAGGTTTACTGGCAAAGAGTGGGGTTACCCACTCTTGATTTTTTATGACCTAACCCGATTTGCAGTGTTTTTCTGCAAATCGATGGTAGGTCAGATGTCGCGAAGTCTAAATCTCGGATTTAGCTAACGTAGCCGACTTATGACCTAACCCGATTTGTAGTGTTTTTCTACAAATCGATGGTAGGTCAGATGTAGATTTATTTAGTAACGGAGGTGTAATATGAATAAGAAGGAAATATTAAGAGAAGTAATTGATATCTGTAATCCGATTGCATTGAGTTTAGATTATGAGCTTGTGGATGTAGAATATTTAAAGGAATTTGGAAGTTACTATTTAAGAGTGTATATTGATAAACCTGGTGGAATAACCTTAGATGATTGTCAGAATATGAGTGAGATTCTAAGCGATAAATTAGATAAGAAAGATCCAATCAGCACTGCTTATTACTTAGAGGTATCATCTCCGGGGTTGGATAGACCTTTAAAAACAGATAAGGACCTTAAAAGAAATTTAGGTAAGGATATTGAAATAAGTTTATATACTCCTATAAATAACAAAAAGATGTATGAGGGTAGATTAGAAAATTATAATGAGGATTTAATAATTATTAAGGATGAAGTTAATGCTTTAATTGAAATACCTCGTCAATCAGTTTCAAATATTAAGTTAGCATTAAAATTTTAAGGAGGAAAAATAATGAATGGAGATTTTATAGAAGCCCTTCATGAAATTGAAAAAGAGAAGGGTATCTCTAAAGATATAATATTTGATGCATTGGAATCGGCTTTAATATCAAGTTATAAGAAAAATTTTGGTTCTGCACAGAATGTATTAGTTGAAATGGACAGGGAAACAGGTAAGGTTAGAGTGTTTGCAACCAAAGATGTAGTTGAAACTGTAGAAGATGAGTTACTTCAAATATCACTTGAAGATGCGAAGGCTATTGATGCTAAAAATGAACTTGGTGATTTAGTAAAAATTGAAATCACTCCTAGGGACTTTGGAAGAATTGCAGCTCAGACAGCTAAACAAGTAGTAATACAGAGAATAAAGGATGCTGAACGAGATGTGATATATGATGAATTTATAAATAGAGAAAATGAAATAATAACAGGCCAAATTCAGAGAATTGCTAAAAACAATGTTTATATTGACCTTGGCAAAATAGAAGGTGTATTAACACCTTCAGAACAGATTGAAGGGGAAGAATATAAGCAGGGTGACAGATTAAAATTAATAATTCTGGAAGTAAAGAAAACTACTAAGGGACCACAAATAGTACTATCAAGAGCACATACTAGTCTTGTAAAAAGACTATTTGAACTAGAGGTACCTGAGATAAATGAAGGTATCGTAGAAATTTATTCAATATCAAGAGAGGCTGGTTCCCGTACAAAGATTGCTGTTTTCTCTAAGGATCCCGATGTAGATGCATTGGGGGCATGTGTTGGATTCAAGGGCAGTAGAGTAAAGGCGATTGTTGATGAACTAAATGGAGAAAAAATTGATATAGTAATATGGAGTAAAAACATGGAGGAATTTATTACAAATAGCTTAAGTCCTTCAAAAGTAGTGAAAACTATAGTAAATGAAAAAGAAAAATCTGCTATGGTTATTGTCCCTGATTATCAGCTTTCATTGGCCATAGGTAAAGAAGGTCAAAATGCAAGGTTAGCTGCTAAATTGACAAATTGGAAAATTGATATTAAATCTGAGAGTCAGTACGAAGCCTTATAGGGAGGGGTGAGAGTTTTGAAGGTTAAAAAGATTCCTCTAAGAAAATGTATTGGATGCGGTGAGAGCAAACCAAAAAAAGAGCTAATAAGAATAGTTAAAAACAATCAAAATGAAGTGAGTGTAGATCTAACGGGCAAATTAAATGGACGTGGTGCTTATATATGCCCTACAGTAGAATGCTTTGAGGCAGCTTATAAGACAAAGAAATTTGCAAGGAGCCTTGAAACTGAAATAACCGAAGATGTATATAATAAGTTGAAAGAGGTCATAGAAAATAATGATTTCACCTTAAAAAAATAGGAGGTGTAAAGTATGACAAAAGTTAGAGTATATGAGTTAGCAAAAGAGCTAAATATGTCAAGTAAAGAGTTAATTGAGAAAATCGAAGGTTTAGATTTAACAGTTAATAGTCATATGAGTACGATTGAAGCTGAAAATGCTGAGTTAATAAGAGAGCTTTTAAGTGAAACACCTAAAGAAGAAGAAATTAAGACAGAAATAGTTGAACCACCAGTAGATAAGGAAAATGATGAAGTAAATAATAATCGAAGAAAAAACAAAAAGAAAAAGAATAAGAACAAGTCAAATAAGCATTTGACTACAAATGAGAAGGATATAAATGATAATAAGGGAGATGGTTTTATAGATATTCAAGAAAGCATTGTAGTTAGAGATTTAGCAGAAAAGTTGGGAGTAAACTCATCACAAATAATTTCCAAACTAATCGGATTAGGTGTTATGGCCACACAAAATCAGTCTATAGATGCAGAGGTAGCAGCTTTAGTAGCCGATGAATTTGGTGTAAAGGTAAATATTATAAAAACTGAGAATGATATAGATGATTTTGATTTAGATTTTGAAGATAAGCCGGAGGATTTAAAATATAGACCACCTGTAGTGACTGTCATGGGTCATGTTGACCACGGAAAGACATCTCTATTGGATGCAATAAGACATACTAGTGTAACCAAGGGTGAAGCCGGTGGAATCACTCAGCATATAGGAGCCTATACAGTTAATGTAAATGGTAAGAAGGTTGTATTTCTAGATACACCTGGTCATGAGGCTTTTACTGCAATGAGAGCAAGAGGCGCGCAAGTTACGGATATCGCAGTATTGGTTGTAGCCGCAGATGACGGTGTAATGCCACAGACAATTGAAGCAATTGCCCATGCTAAAGCTGCAAAGGTTCCAATAATAGTAGCAATAAATAAAATTGACAAACCAGATTCGAATATTGAAAGAATTAAGCAGGAATTGGTTGAAAATGGATTAATTCCAGAAGATTGGGGTGGGGATACTATTACAGTACCAGTATCTGCTAAACAAAGAACTGGAATTGAAGATATACTTGAAATGATTCTATTGGTAGCGGAAATGCAGGAGCTCAAGGCAAATCCTAATAGAAATGCTGTAGGTACAATAGTTGAAGCACAACTTGATAAAGGTAGAGGTCCAGTAGCCACTGTACTTGTTCAAAAGGGCACGCTAAAAGTTGGAGATATGGTAGTATCTGGCACAGCCAGTGGTCGAATTAGGGCAATGTTCGATGATAAGGGAAAGAAGGTCAAAAAAGCTGCTCCTTCCATTCCGGTTTTGATTTTAGGTTTATCTGAAGTTCCTAATTCAGGAGATTTGCTTTATGCTGTAGAAGATGAGAAAAAAGCAAGGCAAATTGCAGAAGCTAAAAAGGATCAGATTAGAGAACAAATGAAATCAACAACGAAGGTATCATTAGATGATTTATTTGAAAAAATCAAACAAGGTGAAATCAAAGATTTAAATTTGATAATAAAGGCTGATGTAAGGGGCTCTATAGAAGCACTTACTCAATCCTTAGAAAAGCTTGATACCGATGAAGTCAGAATAAATGTTATTCATGGAGGAGTAGGCGGTATAACAGAAAGTGACATCATGCTAGCATCTGCGTCAAATGCTTTAGTCATTGGATTTAATGTACGTCCAAATCTAAATGCCATAGATGTAGCCAAAAAAGAAGAAGTTGATATCAGAACTTATAGGGTAATATATGAAGCCATAGAGGATATTCAGGCAGCTGTAAAGGGAATGCATGCTCCAAAGATTGTTGAGGAAGTACAAGGAAGAGCTCAGGTAAGAGCTACATTTAGAATACCAAATGGAAGTACAATAGCTGGTATATATGTAGTAAATGGTAAAATCACAAGAAATTCCAAGATACGTCTTTTAAGAAATGATGTGGTTATATATGATGGTTCTGTTTCATCATTAAAGAGATTCAAGGATGATGCTAGGGAGGTACAATCTGGCTTTGAAGCAGGCCTTGGATTAGACAATTATAATGATGTAAAAGAAGGAGATACATTAGAAGCCTACATTTTAAAGGAAGTAGAAAGTAAATAGAGGTGTAAATATGAACATTAAGAGAATCAATAGAATCTCTGAGGAAGTAAGAAAAATAGTATCGGATTTAATAATTAATGGATTAAAGGATCCGAGAATTAGTCCTATGGCAAGTGTTACAAGAGTTGAGGTAACCAGAGATTTAAGTTATGCCAGAATATATATATCGGTATTAGGGGATGAAATAGAAAAAAAAGATACAATAGAAGGATTAAATAGTGCTAAGGGATTTATACGTAAGGAAATTGGCAATAGAATGGATTTAAGATATGCTCCTGAGCCTATCTTTCATCTGGATGAATCCATTGAAAAAGCAATTAGCCTTTCTAAATTGATAGATGAAGTCAACAAGGATAATAAAGGAAGTCAAGATGAAAAACAATAGTATAAAAAAAATAGTGGATATTATCAATAGTTCAAATGATATATATATTGCTTCTCATATAAACCCTGATGGCGATAATATTGGTTCCATTCTTGCTTTAGGACTTGCATTAAGAAAGATAAATAAAGATGTGCATATATTTAAAACGGATGATATACCTTCAGACTATCTTTTTTTACCTGAAGTTAATACAATTAAGGAATATGATGTAGAAGATATTGAATTGTTTTTGGTATTAGATTGCAGTGACATTGATAGATTAGGTAAATATAAATGTCTGCTGGATAAATCCAAATATGTAATAAATATTGATCATCATATTAGCAATACATTTTTTGGAGATTGTAATTTAGTAGATGATAAGTCTGCTGCAACTGGTGAATTAGTCTATGAGTTGATTGTTAGATTGGGAATAGATATAGATAAAGAAATAGCAGATTGTCTATATACTGCAATTAGTACTGATACAGGAAGTTTTATGTATTCAAGCGTAACATATAAAACCCATGAAATAATATCAAAGCTTATAGAATCTGGGGTAGAAGTAGGCAAAATTAATATTAATTTATATCAAAGTAGAAGTGTTGAGAGAACAAATTTATTTATCAATTCCATAAATACTATAAAATATTATAACGATAATAAAATAACCTCTATAAAGGTGACCCAGGATATGCTATCAAAAGTTAATGCAAAAATGGAGGATACGGAAGGGATTATATCCTTTATAAGAGATATAAAAGGCGTAGAAGTTGCCTGTTTATTAAAAGAATACAACAAAAATGAAATAAAAGTTAGTCTGAGAAGTAAAGAAATTGTCAATGTATCTGAAATTTGTGCTGCATTTAATGGAGGAGGACATATTAGAGCAGCTGGATGTACAATTAATAAAAATATTGATGATGCTGAAAGGCTTATAATTGAAAAAATTATGAGTTTATGGTGATTGTATGGATGGAGTAATTAATTTTTTCAAACCAAGTGGCATGACTTCTCATGATGCAGTATATTTTTTTCGAAAACTACTAAATACTAAAAAGGTAGGTCATACTGGTACGCTTGATCCTAATGCTACTGGTGTCCTACCTATATGTATTGGAAAGGCAACAAGAATTTCTGAATATTTACTGGAGGTTGACAAGGAATATATAGGTGAACTAACTCTTGGTTTTGCAACCGATACACAGGATGAAGAAGGAAAAATTCTTAATTCGTCGATTAAAAGTGTGAGTGAGGATGAAATTACAAATTCATTTAACAAGTTCAAGGGTATTATATATCAGGTTCCTCCTATGTATTCAGCCTTAAAGGTAAATGGCAAAAAGCTTTATGAATTAGCCCGAGAAGGTAAAGAAATTGAAAGAGAACCACGAAAAGTAAATATTAAAGATATTAGAATATTAGATAATTATGATAACAAAAAGATTATATTTTATACAAAATGCTCAAGAGGCACATATATCAGGACTTTATGTGATGATATCGGAAAGGACCTTGGCACCTATGGTTATATGTCATTTCTAATAAGAGTTGGTGTAGGCAGTTTTAAAATAGAAAGTGCATATAGCATGGAATATTTAAAGACTTTACCAAAGAGGGAATTAATCGATATTATAACGCCTATAGACAAGGCTGTAGAACATTTAAATAAAATTGAAGTTCCGGGAGAAATGTATAAAAAAATAGTTAATGGAGTGCAAATTAGAATTAATCAAAAACAAGTTATATCCTTGGATAAGCTTTATAGAATATATTGTTTAAATCAATTTATAGGCATAGGTACAATTATTGAAAAAGGAAATAATCTTTATTTAAAAATGAGTAAAGTTTTTATATAGGTGAGATAATGGAATTAATAAATATAGAAAATTATGAAGAGACAAGATTTAGTACAGCTATTGCATTGGGTAATTTTGATGGTGTTCATATAGGTCATCAGCAATTAATAAAAAAGCTAATAAACATTTCAAAATTAAGAGGACTGAAAAGTTCTGTTTTATTATTTAAAAATCATACACGCACACTAGTTGATTCGGTAGGCCCGTTGTTGTTAAGTACATTTGAGCAGAAAAGTAGATTTATAGAAAATCTAGGAATTGATATTGTTTATAATATGCCTTTTAATGATGATATCAGGAAATTATCTCCTGATGAATTTTTTGTAGAGATACTCATAAATAGGCTAAATGTCAAAACCATTGTCGTGGGAATTGATTATAGATTTGGCTATAAGGCATCTGGAGATACTAATACATTACTTAAACTTGGAGAAAAATATGGAGTAGAGGTAATCATATTTAATCCAATTTATTTTGAAGGAAATATCGTAAGTAGTTCAAGAATTAGACAATCCATATTAAATGGTGATATGAATAAGGCAAACCAAATGCTAGGGAGAGACTACTCCATAATTGGAAAGGTAGTTAAGGGGAAAGAGCTAGGAAGCAAATTGGGATTTCCTACGGCAAATATTGTCCCGGAAATTAATTATGTAATACCTAAATATGGAGTATATAGTACAGAAACAATAGTGGACAACAAAATTTATTTAAGTGCTACCAGTGTAGGATATAATCCTACTTTTGCGGAAAATTCTATAAAGATAGAAAGTCATATAATAGATTTTAATAAAAATATATACAATAGAAATATTGAATTGTTATTTATAGAATATCTAAGAGATGAGATTAAGTTTGATAGCGTTGATTTATTGAAAGAGCAAGTATTTGCTGATATAGATTCTATAAAGGCAAAGAGAAAAAATGTTTACAATTCATGATGTATATGATATCATATTGATGTTAAAGATTACCTAATGCTAGGTTTTACGTTCCTCGGCGATTACTTTGCTATAGGTGGATATATAAATTTGGAGGTGTTTTACAAATGTTAACAAAGGATGTAAAGAATCAAATTATCAATGATTATAAGGTGCATGAAGGTGATACAGGTTCACCAGAGGTTCAAATAGCACTTTTAACTTACAGGATCAATTCTGTAAATGAACACTTAAAGGCTAATAAAAAAGATCACCATTCAAGAAGAGGACTTTTAAAAATGGTTGGTCAAAGAAGAGGACTTATGAAATATTTAGCAAAAAAGGATATCGAAAGATATCGTGCTTTAATTGAAAAATTAGGCATCAGAGGTTAATAGGAGCGGGTTTACCCGCTCCATTAGTTTATTCAAGCGTGTGAAAAAATATATATATAGATTCGTTTGACCTAGTTAATATGGTGTTTTTTATAAATAAGGATATAATATATATATATTCAAAGAAGGAGGTATTATATGGAAAAGAAGTTTCAATACAAATTAGCCGGAAGAGATTTAACAGTTACTATAGGAAAAGTCGCAGAACAAGCTAATGGAGCTTGTCTGATTCAGTATGGTGATACAGTTGTCCTGGCTACTGCTACAGCTTCTAAAGAACCAAGAGAAGGTATAGATTTTTTCCCTTTAAGTGTAGATTATGAAGAAAAACTATATTCAGTTGGGAAAATACCTGGGGGTTTTATAAAAAGAGAGGGCAGACCAAGTGAAAAGGCAATTTTAACATCTAGATTGATTGACAGACCTATTAGACCATTATTCCCAGATGGCTATAGAAACGATGTACAAGTCATAACAACTGTTTTATCTGTAGATCAGGATAATAGTCCTGAAATCACAGCTATGATAGGTTCATCAATTGCATTATCAATATCGAATATACCTTTCAAGGGACCTACTGGTTCAGTTCATATGGGTTTAATCAATGGTAAATTTATAGTAAACCCAAGATCTGATGAAAGGGAAAAATCAGAAATAAATTTAACAGTTTCAGGGACTAAAGATGCAATTATGATGGTAGAAGCAGGAGCAAATGAAGTGTCTGAACAAACTATGCTAGAGGCAATTCTTAAAGCTCATGAAGAAATCCAAAAAATTTGTGCTTTTATTGATGGTATAGTAAGTGATTGCGGTAAGGAAAAGGATGAACTAGTTCTTTTTAAAGCAGATCCGGAAATAGAAGCTAAAGTTAGAGAATATGGTACCCAAAAATTAATTTCAGCAATAAATACCGTTGAAAAACAAGAAAGAGAAGATAAGATTGATCTTGTATCCAATGAGATTATGGAAGCTTTCGTAGAAGAGTATCCTGAAGGTGGTAAAGATATAACAGAAGTTATAGAGAGTATTATTAGGGAAGAAGTTAGAAGATTAATTCTAGAAGAGGGAATTAGACCTGATAATAGAAAGCTTGATGAGATAAGGACAATTACCTCAGAGGTTGGTTTACTTCCAAGGACACATGGTTCTGGATTATTTAAAAGGGGTCAAACTCAAGTTCTTACTATTGCTACATTAGGAGCTTCAAGTGATGTTCAAATAATAGATGGTCTTGGTGAAGATGAGTCAAAGAGATATATGCATCACTACAATTTCCCACCTTATTCGGTAGGTGAAGCTAGGCCAATGAGGGGGCCTGGAAGAAGAGAGATAGGTCATGGTGCGTTGGCTGAGAGAGCATTGGAGCCTGTTATACCATCTACAGATGTATTTCCTTATACTATTAGATTGGTATCAGAGGTTTTAAGTTCTAATGGTTCTACATCTCAAGCAAGTGTTTGTGGAAGTACTTTAGCATTATTAGATGCTGGTGTACCTATTAAAGCGCCTGTAGCAGGTATAGCAATGGGTTTAATAAAAACAGATGACAAGGTTGCTATCCTTTCTGATATTCAAGGTATGGAGGATCATTTAGGCGATATGGACTTTAAGGTAGCAGGTACTGAGGATGGTATTACAGCTATTCAAATGGATATCAAGATAGCTGGTATCAACAGACCTATATTAGAGGAAGCTTTGGAAAGAGCAAGAATCGGCAGGCTATTTATACTTGGTAAAATGTCCGAAACCATAACAGAGCCAAAGAAAGAATTATCACCATATGCTCCTCGTATATATACAATGCAGGTAAATCCAGATAAAATTAGAGATATCATAGGACCTGGAGGAAAGATAATCAATAAAATTATTGATGAAACAGGTGTAAAAATAGATATTGACGATGATGGTAAGGTATCAATTGCCGCAGTTGATTCTGAAGGTGGAGCAAAAGCAATAGAGATGATTACAAATATCGTAAAAGAAGTTGAAGCTGGAGATATATACCTTGGTAAGGTTACAAGGATTACAAACTTTGGAGCTTTTGTTGAAGTATTAAATGGTAAGGAAGGTCTAGTTCATATATCTCAATTAGCCAGGGAAAGAGTAGCTAAGGTAGAGGATGTTGTATCTGTCGGAGATGAGATTCTGGTAAAGGTTCTTGAAATAGACAATCAGGGTAGAATCAATTTATCAAGAAAGGTTTTATTACCTGAGGAACCAAAAAAAGAAGAGCATAAGAAAGAAGAAATAAAAACAGAAGAATAATAAGATTAAATGCATGGACCAAAAGGTTCATGTTTTATTTTTTGTATATAATTACTTTCAATGAATATATATTAACAAAGAAAGAGGGAGGTAATTATATATGAGATTTTTAATCATAAGTAAAAGGATGGTAGCAATAATATCTATATTGTTAGCATTACTTATCGTTGCTTCAATATTTTTAACAATTTCTAATAAAAGCAAGGAAGTTTTCTATGAGGATATTTATTACAAAGGTACAAAAAATGAAAAAATAATTGCATTTGTTTGCAATATTGATTGGGGAAATGAGTATATTCAAGAAATGCTAGATATATTTAAGAAAAATGATATTAGAATATCCTTTTTTCCAACAGGACGTTGGGCAGAAAAAAATCCTGAACTAGTAAAAACAATTAGAAGCTATAACCATGAAATAGGCAATCATGGTTATAATCATTTAGATTATAGCAAATTAAGTTATGATAAAAATTATGAGGAAATATCAAAAGCAGGAAAGGTTATAGAGGATGTAATCGGAGAAAAATTAAAATTTTTTGCTCCCCCTTCCGGAGCTTTTAATGACAATACGGTAAAAGCTGCAAAGGATTTAGATTATAAGATAATTATGTGGAGTATAGATACAATCGATTGGAGAGAAGATAGTACAAAAGAATTAATAGTTAATAGGGTAGTAGGTAAAATAGATGAATCAGCTATAGTACTTATGCACCCTACAGCCAATACTGTTAAAGCTCTTCCAGATATAATAAATTACCTATTTAAAAATGATTATAAAATTGGTACAATAGGTGATATAATTAACTAAATATTGGAGGAAATAATGTACATTATAGATAAACTTGATAATGGTATTAAAGTAGTGATGGAAAAAATAGAATATGTGAATTCTGTTACTATTGGTGTAATTGTAGAAAATGGATCTGTAAGGGAAAACGTGGAAAACAACGGTGTATCCCATTTTATTGAGCATATGCTATTTAAAGGTACTAAAAAAAGAACCCCAAAACAAATTGCTGAATCTATCGATGATATTGGGGGACAGCTAAATGCTTTCACTGGAAAAGAACAAACATGTTATTTTGCTAAGGTTTTGGATCAACATTTACCAATCGCTATAGATGTTCTTGGAGATATGTTGAACAATTCGGTATTTAGGCATGAGGATATAGAAAAAGAAAAGTCCGTTATACTGGAAGAAATAAATATGTATGAAGACTCCCCAGATGACTTGGTATTTGAAGCATTAAACGATATTATGTATGAAGGTACAAGCCTGCAACTTCCTATTTTAGGATCTGAGGAAAGTATTTCAAAGCTAAACAGAGAAAATATATTAGATTATTTTTATATCAGCTACAATCCTAGCGATATAATTATTTCAATAGCAGGAAAATTTGACATTAAGGACACAATAGAAAAATTAAATGTTTACTTTGGAAATTTTAATGATAAAAAGATATATAAACCTGTAAATAGTATGGATCAGATCCATATATCTGGAAATAAGATCAAGGGTATAAAAAAAGATATTGAGCAGTTGAACCTATGCATTGGTTTAGAGGGAGTAAATAATATCTCCGAAGATATACATCCTATATTAGTGCTAAATAATATATTTGGTGGTAGTATGAGCTCAAGGTTGTTTCAAAAAATAAGGGAAGATAGGGGATTAGTATATGAAATTGACTCTCATCTATCTACCTACAATGAAACAGGAGTTTTTTCTATATATGCCGGATTAAATCCAGATTGTCTGGTAGAAGTAGCTGAGTTAATAAATGAGGAAATTGATAATTTGAAGAAAAATTTAATTACGGAGCACGAGCTTTCTAAATCTAAGGAACAACTCAAAGGAAATTATATTTTGGGAATGGAGGGTACCTTTAATAGAATGTTTGAAATTGGGAAATCCATGTCCTTATTAAATCGAATTGAAACTCCTGTAGAGGTATTAAATAAGATTGATAAAGTAAATATGCAAGACATCGAGAGAGTAATAGGCAAAGTGTTCAACGAAGAGAAGCTTAATATATCATATGTAGGTAAACTATCTAATCCATCAGCTACAGAAGAAAGATTGAGAAATATATTTAAGATGAAGAGGAGAGAAGAAAATGGTAGAGATAAAAATAAGGTATGCAAATGATAAAATAGAAAAATTAAGATATATTGACGGGAAGAGTGATTGGATAGATTTGAGAGCAGCAGAAAATGTTGTTATGAAGAAAGGTGAATTTAAACTAATTTCTCTTGGGGTAGCTATGGAATTGCCTAAGGGATATGAAGCTCATATAGTACCAAGAAGTAGTACATTTATCAATTATGGAATTATACAGACCAATCATTGTGGAATTATAGATGAGAGCTATTCAGCGAATGAAGATATATGGAAATTCCCTGCATTAGCAATTCGTGATACTGAGATAAAGACTAACGATAGAATATGCCAGTTTAGGATTGTTGAACATCAGCCTACAGTTGATTTTAAAGAAGTAGATGACCTAGGAAACGATTCACGAGGTGGCTTTGGGAGTACTGGCAGATAAATATCTAAATAAATATTATCATAAATGATATACATAATTTATTTTTTATTTCATATATTTATAGCAAGAGTACATATCATAAAGTAGAGGTTTGTTTACTAAAATTCTGACAAGCTATAAAATAAATTATGGGGTGATAATATGAGACTTAGCGAACTTGGCGAAAAAGAAGTTGTTAACCTAAATAATGGTGGAAGACTAGGAGTTTTGGCCGATTCAGATTTGGTTATTGATGAAGGTTCAGGAAAGATTATAAGTCTTTTGGTACCAGATCACAGACTTTCGTTTAAGTTATTTGGTGTAGAGAAAAACGCAATGGAAATTTCTTGGGATGCAATAAGAAAAATAGGCTATGATATGATTATTGTAGAATTAGATTACTAAAAATATTAAAAAAAACATAATCTTTTGATTATGTTTTTTTTAGCATAAATAAAAAAATACAGTAAATGATAAGTATGATAACTTTTTAGGAGGAAATTATGACTGATATAAACGATACAAACAATAAAGATGAAAATAATGAAAATCAAGATCAGGCCAATAATGAAAATATAAAAGAATATGGAATACCTGAAAACACTGGTTATAAGAAAAATATTCAATTTATATCTCTAATAGGTGAGATTGAAGGACATTATATATCTTCTAACGATAAAAAAGCAACAAAATATGAACATATTATACCGATACTAATTAGTA